>Ga0316627_100000550_pt1 | contig 10668 bp, 8 predicted proteins | sample OWC_Aug_M2_C1_D1_FD_207653 | JGI IMG/M metagenome (GOLD analysis project Ga0316627, IMG submission 207653) | Wetland soil microbial communities from Old Woman Creek delta, Ohio, United States - OWC_Aug_M2_C1_D1_C | ecosystem: Environmental > Terrestrial > Soil > Wetlands | place: USA: Ohio...
GCATTGACCGTTCGTGCCGTGCTGCAAACCAATGACGCACTGGCCCAGGACGACAGCATCGCCCTCGACCTCGCAGCGCTGCGCAAGCGCCGCGTGGCAACCGATGGCCGTTGCCCGAAGTCTCTCGTGGCCGCGGTGGACGCACACCCCGCGCTGGCGCTGGCGCCACAGGATACGTCCGACGTGGAGGCCGTGCTGGACTGCGGATCGAATGCCGCCGCGCAGCGGGCAGCGACGGTCCGTGTGATCGCGCAACGCACGCCGGTGCAAGTGTCGGGACCGTTGACGTGGGCCGCCACCGTGCCCGAATCGCGGCGAATCGCGCTCGACAGCGTGAGACTTCATTTGGCGGCGCAATTGCGCATACAACCGAACGATGCCGTGCTTCTTGCGGCAGGCAGCGAACCCGTGATCATCGCCCGCAAGGGCGCATCGAATCTCATGCAGACCTCGCTGGACTTCGGAACGATGGCAGCAACGGCCGGACCCGAAATCCCGCTGCTGGTGAATCTGATGTTCGAACAGTTGCTCGAAAAGAGTCTGCTCGACGAGATTGCGATCACCGACCGCGGACCGGCCGCTTCCAGGGTGGTGCCGCTGGCCGGCGTCGAGCTGCCCGCGGGCACGCCGCAGACAAGCGCGGCGCCCATCCTGAGCGATGGGATGCGGCCGCTGCTGCTGGCGGCTTTGCTGGTACTTCTTTGGGAAATCGTCGCGCTGGCGCGTCAGTCCTACCGGTCCGCCAAGCATGCGCGGGCAGGGTCAGCGTGAGCAAGGCTGGTCTCAGAATCGGGGCAGCGTTGGCGCTGCAATTGGCGGCGCTGACGGCGATCGCCCTGTCATTGCTTGGATTTTCGTGGCTCGACGCGCGCAGCAAGCCGGGCGTTCTGGTGTTGGTCGACCGCTCCGAAAGCATGCCGCGAGCGGAGGCAAACGAGGCCGCGGCAGAGGTCGCTCGGGCCGCGGATGCGGCGGGCGCGGCCGAGCCGCGACGGATCGAATTCGCCGGCAGGCCAGCGTCGCCGGACATGCCGCCCGGCAGCAGCCCGGCACAGCTCGAACCTTGGGCCACCAACATCGAGGCAGCGTTGCAGGCCGCACTGGAAGTGCACGCGCAATCACCGATCGCGAGTCTGGTCGTGGTCTCGGACGGCCTCGAAAACCGGGGCGATGGCGCACAGGCATTACACAGTGCACGCGAGGCCGGCGTGGCGCTGTCATGGATCGCCGCAGGCAGGCCGCCGCCACCTACGCGGATCGCCGAGGTGCTGGCACCGCAACGAACGCTGAACGGACAGCGCATCCGGATCACCGTGCAGCTGGCGGGCGAGTTGGGCCGGCCGCTGCGTGTCAAGGCTTCCGCACGCTCCGTGGGCGGCGCGATCCAGTCGACAAGCGGCGCAGCCGACAACACGGGGCGGGCGACGATCGAGTTCGACGCCGAGCGCACCGGCGCCGTGCTAGTGGACGTGGCCGCGGAGGATGCGGCGTCAGGACGAACCTTCGATGCCTGGCCAGACGCCGCGGTGATCGACGTCATGCCGCGCAAGGCCATCCTGTATGCGCAGGGCTCGCCCGGGTTGCTTGCCCGCAGCCTGCAGCGTGGCGGCTGGGCATTGAATGTGGTTCCTTCCACGCAGCTCGACGCCCAGGCCGACGCGCTCGACGGCTATCGGGCGGTGGTGCTCGACGATGTGGCCATCGCCGATGCCAGCCCGCGGTTCTGGAACGCACTGGTGTCGGCGGTGAAAGACCGCGGCGTCGGCCTGGTGGTGCTGGGTGGGGAGCGTTCGTTTTCCCGTGGCGGCTATCGGCAGTCGACGCTCGAGTCGGTTCTGCCTGTGATTTCGGAACCGCCGGCACTCGATCAACCGGCGGCCATCGTCTTTGCCGTGGACAAGTCGGGCAGCATGGGCCAGGGCAGCGGCGGTGTCGATCGGTTCCAGCTGGCCCAGCGTGCCGTGCTCGAGTCGGCGCGGGGCCTCAGTGACCGCGATGCGTTGGGACTGGTGGTCTTCGACGTGGCTGCGCGCGTGCTGATTCCTCTGGGCCCCGCCGTGGCTGGGGCCTCGGCCCTCGAGCGCGACTGGCTCGCAAGCCCGAACGGTGGAACGAAGCTCGCGCCGGCGCTCGATGCCGCGATCGGCGAGCTCGAACGCTCCGGCTCTGTCCGGCGCTTGCTGGTGCTCGTCACGGACGGCTTTGTCGACCAGACGCCACTCGACGGGTTGCGGGTACGGCTCGATCGAGCCCGGATCGAGACGATTGCACTGACGGTCGGTCCGGACTCCGATGTGGACGCGTTGCAGCGACTTGTCAGCGCCGATGCGGGCGTCGTGCTTCGCGTGGGTCAAGCTGCCGACCTGCCGCTGGCTATGCGCACCGGGCTCGAGCGGCGCCGCGGGCGGGTCGAGCGCGGGGCCATCGGCGTGGAGCAGCGGCAGCCACTCCCGTTCTCGCCGGGAGAATGGCGCGACTGGCCGGACATCGCGGCATATGCCGTCACCCGCACCAACCCGGATGCATGGACGGCGGTGCAAAGCCATCGCGGCGACCCGCTGATCGCGTTCCGGCGAGCCGGCAGTGGACGCGTGGTTGCGGTGACCAGCGGATTCGGACACTGGACGCCACTGTGGTGGCGGTGGCGCGAGTGGCCTCGCCTTGCCGGAGGCCTGGCGGATTGGAGTGCCGGCGCGGCCGAGGGCGGAGGCGCTGCATTGACCGTATCGGATGTCCCCGGCGGGCTGCAGATCGACGCCGAACTGCCTCCCGCAGCCAGTCACCCCGACGTTCAGCAGCTGTCCGTCGTCGTCGACACGCCCACGACGCAAGGCCAGTTGCTTGCGATGGAGCAGGTCGCCCATGGCCGGCTTCGCGCCATGTTGCGCGACGCTCGTCCGGGCCTGTACACCTTCGTGACCACTGGTTCGCGTGGGACCCAGCGCCACCTGCACCTGCGCCGGCACCGCGGCGAGACGGAGGTCTGGGGAATCAACCCCGCACTGGCTACATGGACGGCCTCGGGACTCGTGAGCCCATGGGATCCCGCCTTGCTTGCCCAGCATCGCGTTGACGCCCGCGGGAGTCAACCGATCGATCGTTCGCTCGTCGGGCTGGGAACCATGCTCTTCTTGTTGGGCATCCTGGTCGACCGCTCAAGACCAAGCAAAATCGGCATCCTGGACGTATTGCGCCGGTGGCGAGAGTGGGTGGCCGCGCACAGGGTGTGATCCACTGCCGGCGAGCGCTCGTCGGTGTGCGCGCTGACAAGATGACCACAACGACGCGGCCGCCTCAGAGAACACCCCTGAACTGAAGGGTGCCCCGGGGACTCTGGCTCGCTAGACTGACAGGGGCTGCGAAGGGCCTATGCTTGCGGCTTCGCGGTTTGCAACACTGCGGGTGCGTGAGCCTTCGGCTCGAGGGTGTGGCAATGCGGCGTCGAATTCGGTCCCGACGCGGATCAGGACGGCTGAGCCAGTCTGGGGCGCGGAAGGGGAACACGAACTTGTATCAGGCACTCAATCCTGCATCGACCGGACATGCCGAGGTGCTTCAATCGGGCGTCGAGAACGCCGCGTCACGTTGCCTCGGACTGCATAGGTCTGCGAAGGGGAAATGCCGGGGGGGCTGGGGACGGCAAGAACGGGCTGCATATGCAGTCGACCGGGAACGCTGGTGACACCGACCCTCGTACTGAACGTCGTTGGCCTCACGCCGGGCCTGCTTCGGCATGCGCCCAACCTGCACGCGCTGGCCCGCGGCGGTGCGGTGCGCCCGCTCACGACGGTGCTTCCGGCCGTCACGACGACGGTGCAGTCCACCCTGCTTACGGGTCTGCTTCCACGGGATCACGGCATCGTGGCCAACGGCTGGTATTTCCGCGAGCTGTCGGAAATCTGGTTCTGGCGGCAGTCGAACCGCCTGGTCGGCGGCGAGAAGGTGTGGGAAGCGGCAAAGCGCCGCGATCCGTCGTTCACCTGCGCCAAGCTCTTCTGGTGGTACAACATGTATTCCAGTGCAGACATCGCGATCACGCCGCGACCGATGTACCTCGCAGATGGCCGCAAGCTGCCGGACATTCACACCCACCCGGCCGGGCTTCGCGACGAATTGCTCGGCTCGCTGGGTGAGTTTCCGCTGTTCCGCTTCTGGGGTCCGGGCGCAGACATCGAATCGAGCCGCTGGATCGCCCGCAGCGCCCTGCACGTGCTGGAGCAACAGCGCCCAACGCTCACGCTCGTCTACCTGCCGCACCTGGACTACGACTTGCAGCGCTTCGGTCCGAACCATCCGGGCATTCCCGCCCAAGTCGCCGCCGTCGATGCGCTGTGTGGGCCTCTCATTGAAAAGGCCCGTGCTCTCGGCGCGCAGGTGGTGGTGCTGTCCGAATACGGGATCACCGAGGTGTCTCGGCCCATTCACATCAATCGCGCTTTGCGCGAGGCCGGCTGGCTGAAGGTGCGGACCGAACGGGGCCGCGAACTGCTCGATGCTGGTGCCTCGGAGGCCTTCGCGGTGGCGGACCATCAGCTCGCACATGTCTATGTGTCCCGCCCCGAGCTGGTGCCAGAGGTGGCCGCGTGCCTGAAGTCGCTGCCCGGTGTGGAGACGGTCATGGACGCCCTGGGCAAGCGGGCGGCAGGCCTGGATCATCCCCGGTCGGGGGAGTTGGTCGCCGTCGCCTGCGCCGACAGCTGGTTCACCTACTATTACTTCCTCGACGACGCCCGCGCGCCGGACTTCGCGCGCACGGTGGAAATCCATCGCAAGCCCGGATACGACCCGGCCGAGCTCCTCTTCGACCCCAAGATCCGCCTGCCGAAGCTGGCGGTGGCGACACGACTGGCCCGCAAGGCACTGGGCATGCGCTACCTGATGGACGTCATCGGACTGGACGCGACGGTGGTGCGGGGGTCGCATGGCCGTCCCACGGACCGAGAGGAGGACGGTCCGCTTTTCATCACGACGGCGCCCGAACTCCTCGCTGACGGTCCGGTACCGGCCACGTCGGTCAAGCAGTTGCTGCTGGACCACCTCTTTCCTGTCGCCAACTGAGCCATTGACCCAAAATGGCGCATGAACTGCAGGCAGGTACCGCCATGACCGTCGACACGCTGCTGCAGCGTTGGCTGGACCAACGGCTGGATCCTGACGCAGCCCAGTGGCTGGGCGAGGCCTTGGCGAGCGTCTCGAAGGTGGGGGCGGACCGCGATCTCTACCGCTGCGTCAGCCTGGTGTCGCGCAAGCTCGGCAAGGCGCCGCTTGGGCTCGATGCCGCAGCACTCGGTGATGCGGCCCAGGCGCGCCCCGGTTGGGACCCTTCGACCTGGACCATCGATCAGGCAGCCCGGATCCGCCTGCTGCTTGCGGCCGCCACCGACAGCGACACCTTCGTGCGACGCCTGGACCAGCTGTGCGCAACGGCCGACATGGACGAACTGGTGGCCTTCTACCGCGGCTTGCCGGTCTACCCGGATCCGCCACGACATCGCCTGCGCGCGGCAGAGGGTCTGCGATCGAACATGAGGGTCGTGTTCGAAGCCGTGGCGCATCGCAATCCCTACCCTGCCGAACAACTGGCCGACGAGGCCTGGAACCAGATGGTGCTGAAGGCGCTATTCGTGGGCAGCGCACTCGACCCGATAGTCGGCCTGGACCGCCGTGCCAATGCCACTCTGGCGAGGATGCTCGGCGACTACGCCCACGAGCGATGGGCTGCGAGCCGGAGCATCAATCCGGAACTCTGGCGCTGCGTGGGGCCCTTCGCATCAGGGCGACTGTTGGCCGACCTGGAGCGACTGATCGCCAACGGCTCGCCACCCGAGCGTGCCGCCGCAGTGCTTGCACTGCGCAGTGCAAGCGATCCCGAGGCCGGCCGGCTCCTCGAGCGCCATGCCGGCATTCGCGATATCGTGTCGGCTCGCTGCGTCGACTGGAAATCGGCACTCCAATTCAACTGAGGCAACGGAGAGCACCATGCGCTTCATCGACCCGCACATTCACATGTCCTCACGGACCACGGACGACTACGAACGCATGAAGGCTGCGGGCATCGTTGCCGTCATCGAACCGGCCTTCTGGCTGGGCCAGCCGCGCACCAATGTCGGCAGCTTCATCGACTACCTGTCCAGCATCGTGGGCTGGGAGCGGTTTCGCGCTTCCCAATTCGGCATCCACCACTATTGCACCATCGGCCTGAACAGCAAGGAAGCAAACAACGAGGCGCTGGCCGAGGCGGTTCTGGACATCCTGCCGCGTTATCTCTCGAAGGAAGGCGTGGTTGCGGTCGGCGAGATCGGCTACGACGACCAGACCGCGCTCGAGGACCGGTACTACCGTGCGCAGTTGCAGCTGGCACGCGAGTTGGACATGCTCGTGATGGTGCACACCCCCCATCGCGACAAGAAGGCCGGCACGGTGCGCAGCATGGAAGTCGCGATCGAGATGGGCATGGCGCCGGACAAGGTCATCATCGACCACAACAACGAGGAAACCGTGCGCGACGTGCTCGATCGGGGTTTCTGGGCCGGCTTCACGCTGTATCCGCAGACCAAGATGGGCAACGAACGCATGGTGGAGATTGTTCGGCAGTACGGTTCGGATCGCATCTTCATCGACTCCAGCGCCGATTGGGGCGTGTCGGATCCGCTTGCGGTACCGAAGACGGCAAGGCTGATGCTCGAGCGCGGCATCGATCCCAAGGACGTGGAGGCAACCTGCTACGGCAACGCGCTCGCCGCCTATGGACGAAGCGGCCAGATGGATGAATCCCACTGGCTCAACACCGAATCGATCGACCAGCGTGAGCTGTTCGAGGGCAACTCCGTCTTGCGGGGGCAAAACCCCCGCGTCGATGCTGCTCCGGCGAGTCAGCCGCCTGCAGCGGAGATGGTCTACAAGTAGGCCGCTGTCCCGCCCCGATCCATCAGGAGGCCAGTTGCCTTGAACGCAGAGGTCACCCCCTTGCGACATCGTGGCGATGATCGCAACGCCGTCTACCTGCAGTCGTTTTCGGTTCGGTATGAGTACCCCGTGTACTTCACCGAACACTTGTTCGCTCATGACAACCCGGCGTTTCGCGAAACGCTGCTTCGGCGCGAGTCCGGTCGGCGCCATCGTTTTGTCGTCTTCATCGATGCCAACGTCGCAGCCTCGTTTCCCTCGCTCGAACATGACATTGCCGGCTATGCCGGCGTGCATGCCGATGCGATGGAACTCGTGGTTCACCCGGAGCGCGTGCCGGGCGGCGAGCAGGTGAAGAACGACCCCGCCTTGCTGACGCGATTGCAGCATCGGCTGGTGGAACTCGGGATCGACCGACACGCCTTCGTCGTAGGCATCGGCGGTGGGGCGTTTCTGGATCTTGTCGGCTACGTGGCATCTTCCACCCATCGCGGTATTCGGCATGTCCGCATTCCCACGACCGTGCTTGCCCAGAACGATTCAGGCGTGGGCGTCAAGAACGGTGTCAACGCCTTCGGCGTGAAGAACTTGATCGGCAGCTTCGCACCGCCCTTCGCCGTTCTCAATGACTTCGACTTCCTGCGCACCTTGCACCCACGCGACAAGATTGCAGGCATGGCGGAGGCCGTGAAGGTGGCGCTGATTCGCGACGGCGTTTTCTTCGAATGGCTGGAGGCGAAGGCCGATGCGCTGCGGGCCTGCGAACCAGCCGCCATGGCCCGCATGATCCGTCGCTGCGCTGAACTGCACATGCGGCAAATCGGGCAAGGCGGCGACCCCTTCGAGAGCGGCAGCGCTCGTCCGCTGGACTACGGCCACTGGTCTGCACACAAGTTGGAGGCGCTGACGTCGCACGAATTGCGTCATGGCGAGGCGGTGGCCATCGGCCTTGCCCTCGACACTCGATACTCGGTGCAGACGAGCATGCTCGCCCCGGGCGGTGACGACCGCGTTCATGCACTGCTCAAGAGGCTGGGATTCCACCTTTGGCATCCTGCGATGGAGTCCCGAGACGCGGACGGCCGTTGGCTTCTGTTGCGTGGCTTGGAAGAATTCAGGGAGCACCTTGGGGGAGAACTCACGATCACCTTGCTTCGCGACATTGGCGTAGGCCAAGAGGTGCACCAGATGGATGTGGACGAGATTCGCCGCGCAATGGCTTGGCTCAGGCGGCGGGAGGTCGGCTCTTGAATCTGGGCGCCGGGGTCCACCTCACCTACTGCAGCAACATCCACCCTGGCGAATCATGGGCTGAAGTGCGGGCCAACCTGGGCCTGCATGTGCTGGCAGTGCGCGATCGGCTCGTGCCCGATGGCAGCTTCGGGCTGGGCCTGAGGTTGTCGGCACGCGCAGCGGCCGAGTTGACCGACCCGACCGTGCTCGGTGAGTTTCGTGAGTTTCTCCGATGCCAGCGGATGTATGTGTTCACCATCAACGGCTTCCCGTACGGCGCCTTTCATGGAACGCGGGTGAAGGAAGAGGTGTACCTGCCGGATTGGCGCGACCCGGAACGGCTGCGCTACACGAACCTGCTGGCAGACCTGCTGGCGGAGTTGCTGCCCGACGATGCCGGCATGGAGGGCAGTGTCAGCACCGTTCCGGGCGCCTACAAGCCCGCGCTTGCCGGATCGGGCGACGTGGAGGCCATGACGGAGCACCTGCTACGCCATGTGGCGCACCTCGTGCATTTGCGCGTCCGCTCGGGTCGCTTGATTTCGCTCGCCCTGGAACCTGAGCCGAACTGCTTTCTGGAGACCATCGACGAGGTCGTCGATTTCTTCGAACACCATTTGCATGGCCCGGCGGCAGTCGCTCGCCTGATCGAACTGACCGGCATGGAGCATGACAAGGCCGCTCGCGCCTTGCGCGATCACCTCGGCGTATGCCTGGACCTATGTCATGCCGCTGTCGAGTTCGAGCAGCCGCTGGAATGTGTACGCAAGCTCGACCGGTCCGGCATTCGGGTTCTCAAAATGCAGGTCAGCGCGGGATTGCGACTGCCAAGACTGAATGCAGAAGCAATCCAGGCGTTGTCGCGATTCGAAGACGCCGTCTACCTGCATCAGGTGGTGCAGCAAGGCCCCGAGGGTCTGGTCAGGTTTGCCGATCTTGCCGACGCGATCGCGTCCCTTCAGGGCTCGATGCCGCAGCACGAGTGGCGCGTGCACTTCCACGTGCCAATCTTTCTGGACCAGCTCGGGCCCTTCGCCTCGACACAAGCCTTCGTCCGCGAGATGCTGGCCATTCACCGCTCGCAGCCGGTGTCGATGCACCTGGAAGTGGAGACCTACACATGGGGCGTGCTGCCCGAGCCGTTTCGCAGCGGCACCGTCGATGAGGCGGTGGCGCGCGAGCTCTTGTGGGTACGTAAGGAACTGTGCGCTTGAACCTGAGCCTGGCACTGCGGCTCGGCCGCATCTCCAACCTGCCTACGGTGTGGACCAACGTGCTCGTGGGGGTCATGCTCGCCGGCGGATCCCTGGCGGATCCGCGACTGGCGCTGCTCCTGCTGGCACTTTCGTCCTTCTATGTCGGTGGGATGTTTCTCAATGATGCCTTCGATCACGCCTTTGACGCCAAGCATCGTCCCGAACGCCCGATTCCATCGGGTCAGGTTTCCGCACGCGAGGTATTCATTGCCGGCTTCGGCCTGCTGGCGTTGGGCGTGGCGGGCGTAGCGTTGGCCAGCCGGGGCCACTCTGACATACCCATCTGGCCGGCCCTCGCGTCCAGCGCGGCCCTCGCTGCAGCGATCGTCTTCTACGATGCACACCACAAGAACAACCCGCTGAGCCCGCTGATCATGGGCTTGTGCCGCGTCTTGGTGGTGGTCACGGCGGCACTCACGCTGACGACCACGCTTCCGGCCGCCGTGCTGCTGGCAGCAGCGGCGCTGCTGTGCCATCTGATCGGACTGACCTATATCGCGAAACAAGAACACCTGGATCGCCTTGGCAGCCTTTGGCCCTTGGGCTTCCTTGCGGTCCCCGTGGCCTATGGGTTGCTACTTTCGCTGTCTGCGCCGCTGGCCTGGGCGCCACTGACGCTGTATGTGTGTGTGCTCATCTACTCCATGAACCTGCTGCGGCGCCGCGGGCGTGGCGACGTGCCTCGGGCCGTCGTGACGCTGATCGCCGGCATGTCGGTGCTCGACGGCATGATGCTTGCCGGCAGCGGATATCCCGTCGCCGCCGTGCTTGCGGTAGCCGCCTTTTTGCTGACGTTGGCATTGCAGCGATGGGTTTCGGGCACATGATGGTCGCGACAACGATGACCAATGAACCTGAGGCGGAATGCAAAGGGCAGTCCGGGCGCGTGGCACCGGTCATCGATCGCAACCGGTGCGAGGCAAAGGCCGGCTGCGTCGCGGTATGCCCATTCAAAGTGTTCGAGATTCGAAGCCTCTCCCCTTCCGACAAGAGCGAACTCTCGTTCGTCGGCCGGCTCAAGGCCTGGGCCCACGGCAATCGACAGGCCTACGTGGTCCGGCCGGCCGGCTGTCATGCCTGCGGGCTGTGCATCCAGGCGTGCCCCGAAGACGCCATTCGCCTGGCGGCTTTTCTTCCCGCTACGCCGAGCACGCGCTCCGACTAGCTCGGGCACCGCGCCCTCATGCATCGAATTGGGCCGTGAGCGCGCGCCCGCCCGGCCGCCTCGGCGTCAAGGCACTAGCGGGGCCAAGGGCAGCCCGTTGATCGTTGC
>Ga0316627_100000554_pt1 | contig 10623 bp, 8 predicted proteins | sample OWC_Aug_M2_C1_D1_FD_207653 | JGI IMG/M metagenome (GOLD analysis project Ga0316627, IMG submission 207653) | Wetland soil microbial communities from Old Woman Creek delta, Ohio, United States - OWC_Aug_M2_C1_D1_C | ecosystem: Environmental > Terrestrial > Soil > Wetlands | place: USA: Ohio...
GATGCCGGCGCCACGCCTGAGCTGGTGCGCCACGCCGACGAACTTTGCCATCGCGCCCGCCGCATGCTGGCGCACCGCCAGCACCTGCTCGACGAACTGGGCAAGTTGTGCGTCGAACTGACCCAGGGCCTGACCGAACTGGCCGAGGACGACAGCTGGGCGCGCGGCCAGTGCGAGGCGCTGCAGCTGCGTCTGACCGAGGGTCTGAACGTGCGCAGCGTGCGCGCCGCCAGCGATCTGCTGGCCAATGCCCGCAAGCGCCAGGCGCTGCTGCGCGGCGAGCGCAACCAGGCTCGCGATGCACTGAAGGAACTGATCCAGGGCATGCTCACCGAGCTGGGTGAGTTCAGCGAGCACACCGGCCGCTTCCAGGCCAATGTCGGCCGCCATGCCGAGGCCATTGCCAAGGCCGACTCGCTGGGCAGCCTGGCCGATGTGGTGCGCGAGATGCTGCACGACAGCACCGAAGTGCAGGCGCTGGTCAGCCAGACGCAGAGCCGCTTGCAGGCCGAACAGGCCAAGGCCGGCGCGATGCAGTTGCGCGTGCGCGAGCTCGAAGGCGAACTGCGCCGCCTGTCCGACGAGGTCTCCACCGACGCGCTGACGCAGGTCGCCAACCGGCGCGGCCTGGCCCAGGCCTTCGAGGCCGAGCGCGCACGGCTGCGGCGCGCCCGCGGGGATGCCAAGCCTGGCGGCCTGGCGGTGGGGCTGATCGACATCGACAACTTCAAGAAGCTCAACGACACCCTCGGCCATGCGGCCGGCGACGTGGCGCTGCAGAGGCTGGCGGCCCAGGTGCGCGACCAGCTGCGGCCACTGGACACGGTGGCGCGCTTCGGCGGCGAGGAATTCGTCGTGCTGCTGCCCGACACCGACACCACCGAGGCGCAGACCGTGCTGACGCGGCTGCAGCGCTCGCTGACCGCCAGCCTGTTCATGCACGACAACAAGGAAGTCTTCGTCACCTTTTCGGCCGGCGTCACCGCGCTGCGCGACGACGAAGCACTCGAACCGGCGCTGGAGCGCGCCGACGAGGCGCTGTACGAGGCCAAGCGCACCGGCAAGAACCGCACCTGCATCGGCTGACGCGCCTTCGCGTCGCGGCAACCCGGACCGCGGGCGAGGGGCGCTGTTGCCGGCGATGGCCTCCTTGCCGCAGCCATGCATCACTTCACCCTCGTGCCCGGCCGGCTGCGCCAGCCTGCCGCCGCCGCAAGGGCGCTCGGCCAACACGGCCATCAGCCCGACCGAAGCAATGCGCGTCGGGCGCATCGTGGCCGGCGAGCTCGCCGCGAACCCGGCCGGCTGCGGCGCCGGCAAGGCGGTCGGGCTGCATGCCAAGAGCCGCGCGGTGGACCGCGTGCGCATCTTCGTCGGCGCCTTCAAGGCTCCTTCAATTTCGAACTGCGCTCGCCACGCTGCTCGACCGCGACGCCGACGGCCGCGAGGTGCACCACACCGGCGATCCGAGGCCGACTGGGGCCGGCGCTTCGGTGCGACGTTGCTGTCCGGTCTGCCGATCGACGGGCTGCTCTGAACCGCTGGTTGACGCTGCTCAAGGCGCGGCGGGGTCGCGCGCGGGCGAGCGTCGCCGGCCGGTGGAGAATGGATTTCTTGCAACCGGAGGAGATGCGGCCATGTCCGACGAACCGGCGTACCACACCCAACGCTGGACCAAGCACTTCGAGGCGATCGACTTCGAGATCGGACAGCTCGCTAAGCTCTGCCAGGTGCCGCTGCTAGATCCGGGGGTGATCGAGCGTGTACTGCGCAACGACACGCTGGTGTGCGGCCACCACAACGAGCGCGCATTCGACAAGCTGCGGCAACTGCTGATGATGCATTACTCGGTGCGCGACAAGGCGCTGGTGGCGCTGGGCGAGCAGGAAACGCTGGCCATCATCGCCGACATCACCGAACGTCTGCGCAAGCGCCTCGGTGACGGGCAGGGCACGCCGGCCGCCACTTGAGGCGCCGCGGCCACCGGCCGCCAAGTCTCACGTCGCAAGCGCATGAGCGAATCCACCTCCCGCAAATGGCTGCGCCGCGCCGCGGTGGCGCTGCTGCTGCTGGTGCTGGGCGCGGCGCTGCTGTGGTGGCTGGGCCGGCCCAAACCGGTGACCGTGCTGACCGCTGCGGTCGGTCGCGGCACCGTCGAGGCCACGGTCGCCAACACCCGCGCCGGCACGGTCGAAGCCTGCCAGCGCACCAAGCTGTCGACCATCTCCGGCGGCCGCATCGAGCTGCTGGCGGTGAAAGAGGGCGATAAGGTCAAGAAGGGCCAGCTGCTGATGCGCCTGTGGAACGAGGACCAGCAGGCCGAGCAGGCCTTCGCCCGTGCGCAGCTGGACACCTCGCGCAAGCGCGTGGCCGAGGCCTGCACGCTGGCCGACCTGGCCCAGCGCGAGTTCAAGCGCCAGGAGCAGCTGTTCCAGCAGGGCTTCATCTCCGACGCCGCGCTGGACACGCTGCGTTCGCAGGCCGACGCGCGCGTGGCCGCCTGTGCCACCGCCCGCTCCGACGTGGCGCAGGCGCAGGCGCGCATCAACGTGGTCGGCACGGCCAGCCAGCGCACGGTGCTGGTCGCGCCCTTCGACGGTACGGTGGCCAAGATCGTCGGCGAGGTCGGCGAGTACTCGACGCCGTCGCCGCCCGGCGTGGCCATGCCGCCGGCCATCGACCTGATCGACGAGACCTGCCTGTACGTGGCCGCGCCGATGGACGAGGTCGACGCGCCCAAGGTCGCCATCGGCCAGCCGGTGCGTATCACGCTGGACGCGCTGCCCGGCAAGTCCTTCGCCGGCAAGGTGCGACGCATCGCGCCCTACGTGACGGCGGTCGAGAAGCAGGCGCGCACGGTGGAGGTGGAGGTCAACTTCGACGACCCCAAGTCGGCGGGCCGGCTGCTGGTGGGCTACAGCGCCGATATCGAGGTGATCCTGGATGTGCGCAAGGACGTGCTGCGCGTGCCCAGCTCGGCGCTGCTGCAGGGCGGCCGGGTGCTGCTGCTGGGGGACGGCAAGCTGGTCGAGCGGCCGGTGAAGACCGGCCTGGCGAACTGGGAACACACCGAGATCACCCAGGGCCTGCAGGGCGGCGAGCGCATCGTCACCTCGCTCGACCGGGCCGGGGTCAAGGCCGGCGCCGCCGCCATCGAAGAGGCGCCCGCCCGCTGAACCGATGGGCACGCCGGGCGCCAGCGCGAGCGAAGCGCAGATCGAGCTGCAGGGCATCGAACGCGTGTTCCACCTCGGCGACAGCGTGGTGCATGCGCTGGCCGGCATCGACCTGCGCATCGACGCCGGCGAGTACATCGCGGTGATGGGGCCTTCGGGCTCCGGCAAGTCCACGCTGCTCAACGTGCTGGGGCTGCTGGACAGGCCCGACGCCGGCCACTACCTTCTGGAAGGCCGCGACGTCACCACGCTGTCGCCCGACGAGCAGGCGCGCGTGCGCAGCCAGCGCATCGGCTTCGTCTTCCAGAGCTTCCACCTGGTGCCGCGGCTGACCGCGGCCGAGAACATCGCGCTGCCGATGGTGCTGGCGGGCCTGCCTTCACGCGAACGCGACGAACGCGTGCGCCAGGCGCTGGACGGCTTCGGCCTGACCGACCGCGCCGAACACCGGCCCGACCAGCTGTCCGGCGGCCAGCGCCAGCGTGTGGCCATCGCCCGCGCCACCATCATGCAACCGGCCATGCTGCTGGCCGACGAGCCCACCGGCAACCTCGACCGCGCCACCGGCGACGAGGTGGTGCGCCTGCTGGAGCAGCTCAACGCCGGCGGCGTGACGCTGCTGGTGGTGACGCACGATGCCGCGCTCGGCGCGCGTGCGCGGCGCCGGTTGCTGATGGAAGACGGCGCCATCCGCCACGACGAGCGCCAGGGTGCGGCCGGCCATGCGCACGGCTGACCTGCTGGGCTTTGCCGTCGGCGCGGCGCGCGGCAATCGCGTGCGCACCGCACTGCTGATGCTGGCCATGGCCATCGGCGTGGCCGCGGTGGTGACGCTCACCGCGCTGGGCGACGGTGCACGCCGCTACGTGGTGCGCGAATTCAGCGCCATCGGCAGCAACCTGGTGATCGTGCTGCCCGGGCGCACCGAGACCGGTGGCATCAATCCCGGCAGTTTCGTCAGCAGTACGCCGCGCGACCTGACGGTGGACGACGCGCTGGCGCTGCTGCGTGCGCCAGCCGTTCAGCGCGTGGCGCCGCTGGCGGTGGGCACTTCCGAGCTGTCGGTGGGCGGGCGGCTGCGCGAGGGCATGGTCGTCGGTTCCACTGCCGAGTTCATCGAGGTGCGGCAGTTCAAGATGGCGCAGGGCCAGTTCCTGCCGCGCGAGGACTGGAACCGCGGCTCGCAAGTGATGGTCATCGGCGCCAAGCTGCGCGCCGAGTTGTTCCCCAACGAGCCGGCGCTGGGCCAGTTCGTGCGTGTGGGCGACCGGCGCTTCCGCGTCATCGGCGTGCTGGCCTCGACAGGCAGCGGGCTGGGCATGAACACCGACGAACTGGCCATCGTGCCGGTGTCGCTGGCGCAGGCGATGTTCAATACGAACACCTTGTTCCGCATCCTGGTCGAGGCCCGCAACCGCGAGGCCATCGAGCCCGCCAAGCAGCAGGTGACGCAGATCATCCAGCAGCGCCACGACGGCGAGCAGGACGTGACCGTCATCACGCAGGACGCGATGCTCGCCACCTTCGACAAGCTGCTGGGCACGCTGACGCTGGGCGTGGCCGGCATCGCTGCGGTCAGCCTGGCGGTGGCCGGCATCCTGGTGATGAACGTGATGCTGGTGTCGGTGGCGCAGCGGCGCAGCGAGATCGGCCTGCTCAAGGCGCTGGGCGCCAGCGGCAGCACCATCCGGGCGGCCTTCCTGGTGGAAGCGGCGCTGCTGTCGGCGGCCGGCGCGCTGTTCGGCTATGCGCTGGGGCTGGCCGGTGCGGCCGTGATCCGCGCGCTGTACCCCACCTTCCCGGCCTATCCGCCCGACTGGGCGGTGCTGGCCGGACTGGGCACCGCGCTGTGCACCGGCGTACTGTTCGGCGTGCTGCCCGCGCGCAATGCCGCCCGGCTGGACCCGGTGACGGCCCTGGCACGCCGATGATCGCCAGCGACGCCGTCGCCTACGCCTGGCGCTCGATCAGCGCGCAGCGCACGCGCAGCTTCCTCACGCTGGCCGGCATTGCCGTGGGCATTGCCGCGGTGATCCTGCTCACCTCGATCGGCGAGGGCATCCACCGCTTCGTGCTCAGCGAGTTCTCGCAATTCGGCACCAACGTCGTCGGCATCTCGCCCGGGCGCTCGGCGGCACGCGGCGGTGCACCCACCGGCTTACCCACCTCGGTGCGGCCGTTGACGCTGGAGGATGCCCAGGCGCTGCAGCATGTGCCGGGCGTGGTCGGCGTGGTGCCCACGTCCTGGGGCAATGCCGAGGCACAGGCCCGCGGCCGGCTGCGCCGCACCGTCGTCTACGGCGTGTCGGCCGATGCACTGCCGGTGTTCAACATGCAGGTGGCGGTGGGGCAGTTCCTGCCGGGCGAGGGCGCGGATGAAGCGCGCAGCTTCGTCGTGCTCGGCGCCAAGCTGAAGCAGGAGCTTTTCGGCGCGGACAATCCGCTCGGCGAGCGGCTGCGTATCGGCGGGCAGAGCTTCCGCGTCATCGGCGTGCTGGCGCCGAAGGGCCAGTTCCTCGGGCTGGACCTGGACGACACCGCCTTCGTGCCGGCGGCGCGCGCGATGGAGCTGTTCAACCGCGACGGCCTCACCGAGATCCACCTGACCTACGGCGCGGATGCCTCGTCCAAGGCGGTGGCGGCCGCGGCGGAAAGCGTGCTGAAGGCACGCCACGGCCGCGCCGACTTCACCGTCACCACGCAGGAAGAGATGCTCAGCACGCTGTCCAACATCCTCGATGTCCTGACCATGGCGGTGGCTGCGCTGGGCAGCATCTCGCTGCTCGTCGGGGCGGTGGGCATCGTCACCATCATGACCATCGCCGTGGCCGAGCGTACGCACGAGATCGGCCTGCTGCTGGCGCTGGGCAGCCGGCGCGAGACCATCCTGCGGCTGTTCCTGGGCGAGGCGGTGGTGCTGGCGGTGCTGGGCAGCCTGCTCGGCGTGGCCGTCGGCTTCGGCCTGGCGATGCTGATCCGGCTGTTCGTGCCGGCCCTGCCGGTGTCCACGCCCTTGCTCTACGTGCTGCTCGCGGTGGCCAGCAGCGCCGTCATCGGCCTGCTGGCGGGGGTGCTGCCGGCACGGCGTGCGGCGCGGCTGGACCCGGTGGACTCGCTGCGTTCGGAGTAGCCTGCAACGCTGCAGTCAGCTGCCTTGATCCAGGTAACCCGCCAACGCCGCCGACGCCGGTTCACTGTCTGCAGATGATTGTCCGACGTCCGAAAATGTTCAACGTTGCGGCGCCTCCAGTGGACAATCCGAAATGGGCAACAGGATCATCGACATGCGGCAATGGATCGATCGGATGAACAGTTTGCGTAGGCTCATGGCCGCGTCGGCGGCCGCGGTGCTGCCCTTCAGTGCGCACGCCTCCTTCCTGCCGCCCGAGATGATGGACTCGGCGGCCATGGGGCTGGCCTGGTTCATCATCGTCGCCGTACCGATCGGCGGCATCGTGCTGTTCTGGATGGTGCATGTGCTGCCGGAGAAGATCGCGCACAAGCGCCACCACCCGCAGCGCGACGCGATCCAGGTGCTGTGCCTGCTGTCGCTGGTCTTCGGTGGCCTGCTGTGGCCGATCGCCTGGCTGTGGGCCTATACCAAGCCGACGGCCTATCGGATGGCCTACGGCACCGAGAAGCACGAGGACTACTACCACCACATGGTCGAGAAGGCGCATGCGGGCGAGTTGTTGGAACACGAACTGGCTCATTTGCGCGAGGAGCTCGATGGCATCGCGGCCAAGGGCGGCTTGAGCGCCGAGCTCAAGGTGCTGCACAGGGATCTGCACGCCGCGCAGCCCAAGGCGGCCGAGCCGGCAGCGGCGGCCGGCGCCGAGGCAGGGACCGCCTGATGGAAGCCATCCTGCTCGCGATCTACGCCGCCTTCGTCTGGCTGATCTTCATCAAGTTCAAGTGGTTGCCGTGGAACACCGGCACGCAGGTCACGGTCGTCATCATCCCGATCGTCGCGCTGACCGCGCTGATCCTGACGCTCAACGTGGTGGCGCCGTCGTCGGCCGACGTGCGCGTCATCAAGTACGTGGTGCAGGTGATTCCGCAGGTGCGCGGGCGTGTGATCGAGGTGCCGGTGGAGCCGAACCGGCTGGTGAAGAAAGGTGAGCTGCTGTTCCGCATCGATCCCACCCAGTACCAGAACGAGCTCAACGCGGCCAAGGCCAAGCTTGCCGCCGACGAGGCCAAGTTCGCGCAGGCCAGCGCCGGTCTGGTGGACGCCTCCGCCGGAGCGCGGCAGTTGCAGGAACAGCTCAAGTCCGCCAGCGGCCAGGTGCGCGCGCTGCAGCCGCGGCTGGAGCTGGCGCGCCTGCGCGTGCGGCAGAACCGCGAACTGGTGGCCACCGGTGCCGGCGACCGCTTCGCGCTGGAACAGGCCGAGGCCAACGTGACCGAGCTGGAGGGCCAGATCGCCACCGCCGTCGCCAACGAGGCGCAGGTGGCGCAGAAGCTGTCCGGCACCGTCAACGGCGAGCAGGCCTCGGTGGCCGCGGCTCGGGCCCAGCTGGCCACCGCCAAGGCGCAGGTCGACTCCAGCCGCGCCGACCTGGCCAACGCGCAGTGGAACCTGGACCAGACCTCCGTCTATGCGCCGACCAGCGGTTACGCCATCAACGTGCAGTTGCGGCCCGGTTCCTACGTCACCGCCTTCCCGGTAGCGCCGGCGATGAGCTTCGTCGAGGAGGAGTACCAGATCATCGCGCTGTACGCGCAGAACGAGCTGCGCCTGGTCGAGCCCGGCAACGCGGCGGAGTTCACGCTCAAGACCCACCCGCTGCGCGTCATCAAGGCCAAGGTCGACTCCATCGTCTGGGCGCAGGGCCAGGGCCAGGTGGCGCAGTCGGGCATGCTGCCGCAGACGGGGGCCTTTCCGCAGGTGCCGGGCCGCTTTCCGGTGAAGCTGGTCGTCGAAGAACGCGACCGCAATCTGTTCCTGCCGGCCGGCGCCGAAGGCCATGGCGCGATCTACACCGAGCATGCGCAGGCGATCCACATCCTGCGCATGGTCATCCTGCGCGTCGGCACGATCACCGACACGCTGGTGTTGAAGCTGCACTGATGAGCGCGCGTGCTGCCTGGCCCAGCGTCGTCGTGGCGGTCCTCGTTGCGGCCATGACGGGCTGCGCGCTGCAGCCGCCGCCGACCCGTGCCGACCTGAAACGCGACACGCTGGCGCACACCGCGGTGCCAGCCGCCTGGAAGGCCGGCGGAGACTCGGCCGCGCCGCTGCCTGCGGCCTGGCTGGCCTCCTTCGGCGACCCGATGCTGACGGCACTGGTGGCCGAAGCGCTGGCCTACAACACCGACCTGCAGGTGGCCGCGGCGCGCGTCGAGCAGGCGGCCGGCATGTTGCAGGTGGCCAGCAGCCCGATGCTGCCCACGCTCGGTCTGCTGGGCACCTACAGCGGCAAGAGCGGTACGGGCGGCGGCCTGAACGCGCTGTTCCTGAATGCGTCGCTCGAGCTCGACGTCTGGGGCCGGCTGCGCTACGGCGAGGCTGCGGCTCAGGCACAGTCCGACGCGGCCCAGGCCGATTTCGGCTACGCGCGGCAGTCGCTGGCGGCCATGGTCGCCCGAAGCTGGTTCCTGGCCGTCGAGGCCGGACTGCAGCGCGGGCTCGTCGAGGACGCGCTGCGTGCCGCCCAGGAACTGCAGCGCGTGGCGCAGGAGCGCTTGCGCATCGGCGTCGGCAACGAGCAGGCGGTGGCCGAAGCGGCAGCCAACGTCGGCAGCGTGCGCGACCTGCTGCGCCAGACCGTGCAGGCGCGCGACGAGGCCTTGCGTGCGCTCGAACTGCTGCTGGGCCGTTATCCGGCGGCCGAGATCGCGGTGGCGCCGCGCCTGGCGCCGATGCCAGCGCCGGTGCCGATCGGCCTGCCTTCCGACCTGCTCGAACGGCGGCCGGACGTGATTGCCGCCGAGCGCCGCGTCGCCGCCGCCTTCAGCCGCGTCGGCGAGGCCAAGGCCGCGCAGTTGCCCCGCATCAGCCTGACGGCGAGCGTCAGCGCGCTGTCGAGCGACGTGCTGGTGCTGCAGGACCGCAGCAACCCGGGCTTCGGCTTCGGCGCCAACCTGTTTGCACCGCTGTACCAGGGGGGTGCGCTGCGCGCGCAGGTCGAGATCCGCGACGCCGAACAGAAGCAGGCCATGGCCGACTACGCGCGCATCGCGCAGCGTTCGTTCGGCGAAGTCGAGAACGCGCTCGGCGCCGAGTTCGCGCTGCGCGACCGCGAGGCGCTGCTGGCGCGCAGCGTCGCTGACAACGAGCGCGCGCTCGAACTGGTGCAGGTGCAGTACCGGGTCGGCAGCGTCGACCTGCGCGCGGTCGAGCAGCGGCAGCTGGCGCTGTTGCAGGTGCGCACCACGCTGCTGCGCGTGCAGACCGAACGGCTGGCCCAGCGGGTCAACCTGCACCTGGCACTGGGCGGCTCGTTCGACGACGCCTTGGCGCTGCCGGTGGCGGCCCGCTGAAGGCGCGCGCGGCGGCCATCGGCAGGCGCGCCCCGCGTTGACCAGGCGCAACATGGGCGTGGGTGCCGGCCTCAGACTGCTTGCATTGGGCGGGTGGGCGCATCGGGCCGGATGGGGTGATGGCAAGGAGCAGTGGACATGAGCAAGAAGGGCAAGAAGGGTCAGGACCAGACGGTCGTCGACGTTGCGGAATCCGGGCCGGGCGGCGGCGATGCGGCCCCTGCGGTCGCCGACGAGCCGACGCGCGGCGAGAAGCTGTCCAACAAGGCCTACGCGCGCGAGCTGAAGAAGCTGCACGTCGAACTGGTCAAGCTGCAGCAGTGGGTCGTGCGCAAGGGACTGAAGGTCTGCATCCTCTTCGAGGGTCGAGACGGCGCCGGCAAGGGCGGCACCATCAAGGCCATCACCGAGCGCGTGAGCCCGCGCGTGTTTCGCGTCATGGCGCTGCCGGCGCCGACCGAGCGCGAGAAGTCGCAGATGTACATGCAGCGCTACGTGGCGCACCTGCCGGCTGCGGGCGAGGTGGTGATCATGGACCGCAGCTGGTACAACCGCGCCGGCGTCGAGCGCGTGATGGGCTTCTGCTCCGCAGACGCGGCGAAGAAGTTCCTCCAAGGTGTGCCGCTGGTCGAACGCGCGATGGTCGAGTCCGGCATCATCCTGCTGAAGTTCTGGCTCGAGGTCAGCCCCGAGGAGCAGGAACGGCGCCTGCGCGACCGCATCGACGATGGTCGCAAGGTCTGGAAGCTGTCACCGATGGATGTGAAGTCGTTCGACAAGTGGGACGCCTACACCGAAGCCCGCGACGACATGTTCGCCGCCACCGATTCGTCCTGGGCACCGTGGTACGTGGCGCGCTCCGAAGACAAGAAGCGCGTGCGCCTGAACGTCATCAGCCACCTGCTGGCGCACGTGCCCTACAAGGACCTGCCGGCCGAGAAGGTGGCGCTGCCCAAGCGCA
>Ga0316627_100000556_pt1 | contig 10608 bp, 8 predicted proteins | sample OWC_Aug_M2_C1_D1_FD_207653 | JGI IMG/M metagenome (GOLD analysis project Ga0316627, IMG submission 207653) | Wetland soil microbial communities from Old Woman Creek delta, Ohio, United States - OWC_Aug_M2_C1_D1_C | ecosystem: Environmental > Terrestrial > Soil > Wetlands | place: USA: Ohio...
AAGGTGCAGAACTTCGACACCTCGGCCTACCTGCTGGGCTGGGGCGTGGCCACCTTCGACGCGCAGTACACGCTGCAGTCGCTGATCCGCACGCGCACCACCGGCGCCGACGGCAACTTCAACTTCGGCCGCGTCAGCGACCCGAAGCTGGACGCGCTGGTCGATGCGATGAAGACCGAGACCGACGTCGCCAAGCGCAATGCGCTGATCCGCGACGGACTGGTGCTGACCCGCGACGAGGTGCTCAACATCCCGCTGCACCATCAGCTGCGGCCCTGGGCCATGAAGAAGGGCGTGAGCACGATCCACCGCGCCGATGACCGGCCGGAAGCGCGCTTCACGTCGGTGAACCCGGGCGGATCCTGACGCCGCTGGGCTGTGCCGGCATCGGGCCCGCAGCACGCGGGCCCTTTTTTTGCTGCGCCGCTGACGAGCCGCCGCAGCATCGCACGGACCCGGGCCGCACCGAGACGGCAGCGGTCGGCGGCCGGGTCTACGAAGGCGGCAGACTGTCGCGGTAGACGCGGCCGGCCTTCATCACCAGCAGGGGCCCGCGCGCCGGGTCGGCCAGCATCGACAGCCCTTGCGTCGGGTCGCCATCGACCACCAGCAGGTCGGCCCAGGCGCCACTCACCAGTTCGCCGATGCGGCCCTCCTGGCGCATCAGCCGCGCGGCGACGATGGTCGCGCCCTGCAGGATCTCCACCGGCGTCTGTGCACCCAGGCGGATCGTGAATTCGCTCGTCTGGCGCGCATGCATGTGGCCCAGCAGGTCGGTGCCGAAGGCGACCGGCACGCCTTCGGCCTTTGCGATCCTCAGCGACTCGATGCCTCGTGCATGCACCATCGCCAGCTTGTCGAGCATGGCGGCCGACCAGCCGAGCCGCTCGCCTTCGTCGGCCAGCGCCGCATAGGTGGCCAGCGTCGGCACCAGGTAGGCGCCATGCGACTTCATCACCCGCGCGGTGGCCTCGTCGATCAGGTTGCCGTGCTCGATGGAGCGCACGCCGGCCATCACCGCACGTGTCACCGCGCGCGGCGAATAGGCATGCGCCATCGCATACAGATTGGCGGCCTCGGCCTCTTCGCAGGCCGCACGCAGTTCGTCCAGCGAGAACTGCGTGCCTTCGAGCGGGTCGGTCGGGCTGGAGACGCCACCGCCGGCCATGATCTTGATCTGGTTGGCACCGTTGCGCACCTGCTCGCGCACCGCGCGCCGCACCTCGCCCACGCCGTCGGCGATGGCGCCGATCAGGCCGAGGCCGGCGCAGCTGCAATAGAACTCGCGCTGGCGCACACCCTTGGGCCGCATGTCGGCATGGCCGCCGGTCTGGCTGATCGGGAAGCCGGCGATGAACAATCGCGGGCCTTCGAACAGGCCTCGTTCCACCGCCTCCTGCAGGCCGAAGTCGGCGCCGGCGGCGTCGCGCACGGTGGTGAAGCCGCGCTGCAGCATGTCGCGCAGGATTTGGCTGCCATGCGCCGTCACCAGCGAGGCGGGGAGCAGTGCCAGGCCAGACAGGTCGTGCGATGACGCCACCACGTGCACATGCGCGTCGATCAGCCCGGGCAGCACGACGCGACCGCCGGCATCGATGGTCCGTGCCACGTCGTCCACCTGCAGCGCCTGCTCGCCGACGGCGACGATGCGCTCGCCTTCGATGACGATCTGGCAGCCCGGGCGCAACCGGCCGGCCGCGCTGTCGAAGACCGTGGCGTTGCGGACCAGTTGCCGCCCGGCCACGCTCAGCTCCGGCAGATGCGCTGGCGCGCCGCGTCGTACTCGCGTTTCAGCCGCGCCACCATCTCGGCCACCGGCACCACGGCCTTGACCGCACCGATACCCTGGCCGCAGCCCCAGATGTCCTTCCAGGCCTTCTTCGGCCCGCCGGCGCTGCCGAACTGCATCGTGCTGATGTCGCCTTCGGGCAGGTGCTCGGGGTCCAGGCCGGCATTGCGGATCGACGGCTTCAGGTAGTTGCCGTGCACGCCGGTGAACAGGTTGGAGTAGACGATGTCGTCACTGTTGCAGTCGGCGATCATTTGCTTGTAGGCGTCGACCGCGCGCGCCTCTTCGGTGGCGATGAAGGCTGAGCCGATGTAGGCGAAGTCGGCGCCGCAGGCCTGCGCGGCCAGCACGCCGGCGCCGGTGCCGATGGCGCCGGACAGCGCGATGGGACCGTCGAACCATTCTCGGATCTCGGCCACCAGCGCGAAGGGGCTCTTCACGCCGGCATGCCCGCCGGCCCCGGCCGCCACCGGGATCAAACCGTCGGCGCCCTTCTCGATGGCCTTGTGCGCATGGGTGTTGTTGATGATGTCGTGCAGCACCACGCCACCCCAGGCATGCGCCGCCTGGTTGATCTCGGGCCGCGCGCCCAGCGAGCTGATGATGATCGGCACCTTGTACTTGGCGCACATCTGCATGTCGTGGTCGAGCCTGTCGTTGCTCTTGTGCACGATCTGGTTGATGGCAAAGGGCGCGGCCGGCTTGTCGGGGTTGGCGCGGTTGTAGGCCGCCAGCGTCTCGGTGATCTCGGCCAGCCACTCATCGAGCTGCGAGGCCGGGCGCGCATTCAGTGCCGGCATCGAGCCGACCACGCCGGCCTTGCACTGCTCGATCACGAGCTTCGGGTGGCTGATGATGAACAGCGGCGCACCGATGATCGGCAAGGGCAGCTTCGCGAGGATCGGTGGCAGCGGCAAGGCAGGCTCCAGGCAGTTTGAGTGGAACGAGGGCCGCCGAAGTGTGCGTGGCACACCCGGCGGCGACTATCACGCGGGAGACAGCAATGCCGTCAGAAAGCCTCGGCCGGCATCGACGTGACGCCGACCGCCCCTTCGACGATGGCGTGGCGGGTGCCGGGCACCTTGCTGAGGATGTGGTCGCCGTAGAAGCGCGCCGTGGTGATCTTGGCACGCATGAATTCCGCGTCGCTGCCCGCCGCCAGGTGCCGCTCGGCGGACAGCAGCGCGCGGGCCATCTGCCAGCCTGCGACCACGTTGCCGGCCAGCATCAGGTAGGGCACGCTGCCGGCAAAGACCTCGTTCGGGTGGGCCTTGGTCTGGCCGGCGACGAAGTCGATCACATCGAGGAAGGCCTGGCGTGCCGCCTTCAAGCTGCGATGCATGGCCCTGGCCGCGTCGCTGCCGCTGCGCTGAAGTTCGCCTTCGGTGGCCTCGATCTGCCCGGCGATGGCGCGCGCCACTGCACCGCCGTCGCGCGCGGTCTTGCGGCCGACCAGGTCGTTGGCCTGGATCGCGGTGGTGCCCTCGTAGATCGGCAGGATGCGAGCATCGCGGTAGTACTGTGCCGCGCCGGTCTCCTCGATGAAGCCCATGCCGCCGTGCACCTGCACGCCCAGGCTGGTGACCTCGAGGCTCATCTCGGTGCTGAAGCCCTTGACCAGCGGCACCATGTATTCATAGAAGGCCTGGTTCTGCTTGCGTGTGTCGGCGTCCGGATGGGCGTGCGCCGCGTCGTAGGCGGCCGCGGCCACCGCCGCCATCGCGCGGCAGCCTTCGGTGTAGGCGCGCATCGTCATCAGCATGCGCTTGACGTCCGGGTGGTGAATGATCGGACCGGCTCCCGGCAGCGAGCCGTCCACCGGGCGGCTTTGCACGCGGTCGCGCGCAAAGGCCACCGCCTTCTGGTACGCGCGCTCGGCCACCGCCACGCCCTGCATGCCCACCGCGTAGCGTGCGGCATTCATCATCACGAACATGTAGGCCAGGCCCTGGTTCTCCTGGCCCACCAGTTCGCCAACGGCACCACCGTGGTCGCCGAACTGCAACACCGCGGTCGGGCTGGCCTTGATGCCCAGCTTGTGCTCGATGCTGACGCAGTGCACGTCGTTGCGTGCGCCCAGGCTGCCGTCGGCCTCGACCAGGAACTTCGGCACCACGAACAGACTGATGCCCTTGACGCCTTCGGGCGCCCCGGCCACGCGCGCCAGCACCAGGTGCACGATGTTCTCGGCCATGTCGTGCTCGCCGTAGGTGATGAAGATCTTCGTACCGAAGATCCGGTAGCTGCCGTCGGGCTGCGGTTCGGCGCGCGTGCGCACCGCCGCCAGGTCGCTGCCGGCCTGCGGCTCGGTCAGGTTCATCGTGCCCGTCCACTGGCCCGACACCATGTGGGGGATGTAGGTGCCCTGCTGCTGCGCCGAGCCGGCGGTGAGCAGCGCCTCAATCGCGCCGTCGGTCAGCAGCGGGCACAGCGCGAAGCTCATGTTGGCGCTGTTGAGCATCTCGATGCAGGCCGCGCCGATGCTCTTGGGCAGGCCCTGCCCCCCGAAGCCGACCGGGTGCTGCAGACCCTGCCAGCCGCCGGCGGCGAACTCGGCGAAGGCCTGCTTGAAGCCCGGCGTGGTCGTGACCGCGCCGTCCTGCCAAGACGACGGCGCCCTGTCGCCCTCCCAGTTCAACGGTGCCAGCACGCCCTCGGTGAACTTGGCGGCTTCCTCCAGCACGGCCGCGGCGGTGTCGTAACCGGCGTCCTCGAAACCGGGCAGCGTCGCCACAGCGTCGATGTCGGCCAGTTCCTTGAGGGCGAAGAGCATGTCCTTGACGGGGGCGCGATAGCTCATGTTCGGTCTCCAGTGACGAAGCGGGCTCCGCGAACGGAGCCCTGCGGGTTGCGGTCGGGACGGTCTACAGGCTCTTCACCAGCTCGGGCACGGCCGTGAACAGGTCGGCTTCCAGGCCATAGTCGGCCACGCTGAAGATTGGCGCCTCGGGGTCCTTGTTGATGGCTACGATGACCTTGCTGTCCTTCATGCCTGCCAGGTGCTGGATCGCCCCGCTGATGCCGCAGGCGATGTACAGCTGCGGCGCGACGATCTTGCCGGTCTGGCCGACCTGCCAGTCGTTGGGCGCGTAGCCGGCGTCCACCGCGGCACGGCTGGCGCCAAGCGCGGCGCCCAGCTTGTCGGCCAGCGGCATCAACACCTCGTCGAACTTCTCTCTGCTGCCCATCGCACGTCCGCCCGAGACGATGACCTTGGCCGCCGTCAGCTCGGGACGGTCGTTCTTGGCGATCTCGCTGCCCAGGAACTGCACCTTGGCGCTGGCGGCCGCTGCGGCCACCGTCTCGACCGGCGCCGAGCCGCCGCCGGCGGCCGCGGCATCGAAGCCGGTGGTGCGCACCGTCAGCACCTTGACGCTGTCACTGCTCTGCACCGTGGCCATGGCATTGCCGGCATAGATCGGGCGCTCGAAGGTGTCGGCGCCGTCGACCTTGGTGACGTCGGAGATCTGGCCGACGTCGAGCTTGGCGGCAACGCGCGGCGCGATGTTCTTGCCCGAGGCCGTGGCCGGGAACAGGATGTGGCCATAGCTGCCCGCCAGGGCCAGCACTTGCGCGGCCATGTTTTCGGCCAGGCCGTGGGCGAACTGTTCGCCGTCGGCATGCAGCACCTTGGACACGCCGGCAATCTGGCTGGCGGCCTGGGCGGCAGCGCCGGCGTTGTGGCCGGCGACCAGCACATGCACGTCGCCGTCGCACTTCAGCGCGGCGGTGACGGTGTTGAGCGTGGCGCCCTTGATCGACTGGTTGTCGTGTTCGGCAATGACGAGTGCGGCCATGTCAGATCACCTTCGAAACGTTCTTGAGTTTGTCCACCAGCGTGGCCACGTCGGGCACCTTGATGCCGGCACCGCGCTTCGGCGGCTCGCTCACCTTCAGTGTCTTGATCTTGCTGGCCACGTCCACACCCAGGTCGGCCGGCTTGAGCACGTCGAGTTGCTTCTTCTTGGCCTTCATGATGTTGGGCAGCGTGACGTAGCGGGGTTCGTTCAGCCGCAGGTCGGTGGTGATCACCGCCGGCAGCGTGAGCGTCAGCCTTTCCGAGCCGCCATCGACCTCGCGCGTCGCCGTCAGCTTGCCGTCGGCGATCTCGACCTTGCTGGCAAACGTGGCCTGCGGCAGGTCGGCCAGCGCAGCCAGCATCTGCCCGGTCTGGTTGCAGTCGTCGTCGATGGCCTGCTTGCCCAGGATGATCAGGCCCGGCTGCTCCTTGTCGACCAGCGCCTTCAGCAGCTTGGCCACCGCCAGCGGCTGCAGTTCTTCGCTGCTTTCGACCAGGATCGCGCGGTCGGCGCCGATGGCCATGGCGGTACGCAGCGTTTCCTGGCACTGGGTGACGCCGCAGGAGACCGCAATCACTTCGGTGACCGCGCCCTTCTCCTTCAGCCGCACCGCTTCCTCGACGGCGATCTCGTCGAAGGGGTTCATGCTCATCTTGACGTTGGCGATGTCCACGCCGCTGCCGTCGCTCTTGACGCGCACCTTGACGTTGTAGTCGACGACCCGCTTGACGGGTACCAGAACCTTCATGTTGCTTGCTCCTGTGCCAAAGATCTCCAACCACGAATTCTAGGCCGGTTGGCCCCACGGGCCAGGCTCAGGCCGGCGCCTGCGCCGCGGCCACGCCACGCGCCACGTTCACCTTGGCCAGCACCAGCAGCCCGACGACGAAGAACACTCCGGTCGACAGGATCGCGATTCGGTGGTTGCCGGCGGTGAGCAGCGTCACCAGGCCGTAGGTCATCGGCCCGAGGATGGCCGCCAGGCGCACCGCAAAGGTCCACAGGCCGAAGAATTCGGCCAGGCGGTGCTCGGGCGCGAAGGCGCCGGCCATCGCGCGACCGGCCGACTGGCTGGATCCCATGCACAGCCCGGCCACCACGGCGGCCACCCAGAACAGCGCGGCACTGGTGGCGGCCACCGCCAGCAGCGTCATCACGATCCAGCCGACGAGCGTCACCGCCAGTGCGACGCGATGGCCGATGCGGTCCTGCCAGTAGCCGAAGGCAAAGGCGCCGACGGCCGAGGCGATGTTGACCAGGAAGATCAGCATCATCGTCTGTGTCTGCTGGAAGCCCAGCACCTGCTCGGCATACACGGCGGCCAGCGCGATGACCACCGCGATGCCCGACTGGTAAGCCACCGCGCAGGCCAGCAGCCAGACGAAGTCGCGGTAGTCCTGCGCGTGGCGCCAGGTCTGCGCCAGCCGCGCCAGCGACGCGCGCAGACCGTTGTCCTGCAGCGCCGACGGTTGCGGCACGGCCCGCTCCTTCAGCAGCGCGAAGGTGAACAGCGAGGCCAGTGCATAGACGACGGCGGTGATGAGCATCGTCACGGGCACGAACTGCGTGGCCGGGATGCCCTGAGCCTGCGCCCAGATCACGTAGCCCAGCGACAGGCCGAGCGTCAGCATGCCGCCGAAGTAGCCGAAGCTCCAGCCCCAGCCGGACACGCGCCCCAAGGCCTCGCGCCGCGCCAGTTCGGGCAGAAAGGCCGAGTTCAACGATTCGCCGTAGCTGTAGCAGATGTTCGACAGCACGATGGCCGCGACGGCCAGCCACAGATCGCCCGGCCCGGCCAGCGCCAGCAGTGCGGTGGCCAGCACGCATCCGGCGGTGCTGAAGGCCAGCATGCGCAGCTTGCTGGCGCGCAGATCGGCCAGCGCGCCGAGCGATGGCATGGTCAGCATGACGACCGCGCTCGACAGCGCCAGCGCGCTGGTCCAGGCCAGCGTGGCCCAAGAGGCATTGGCCGCGACAACACCGACGAAGTACGCGTTGAACACCGCCGTCAGCACCACCGTGGTGTAGCCCGAGTTGGCGAAGTCGTACATCGCCCAGCCGAACACCTCGCGCTTGCGGACGCCCTCGTTCAGCGAAGAGGTGTCGAACAGGGCCATGGGGCATCCTCGGTGGGTGGTGCCCAGGACGGGAATCGAACCCGTACGGCCCCTCTCGGGTCCGGCGGATTTTAAGTCCGCTGCGTCTACCAATTTCGCCACCCGGGCGGGCCGCCGGATTATGCGCGGCGGCATTCGATAGACTGCAGCGTCTGACGCCATCGCATGAACTGCCGCCCACTGCACCTGCGCCAAGCGCTGGCCTTGCTGCTGGTGGGCGCCCTGCTGCTGACGCAGGCCCTCGGCCTGCTGCACCGTGTGCTTCACGCCGAAGGGTCCGGACATGCGACGCCCGATCACGGCCGGCTCGAAGCCCAATTCGCCCATGACGCCGGCGGCGCAGACTGCAAGATCTTCGATCAGCTGAGCCATGCCGACGGCGTGGGCATGGCTGCCATCGAGGCCGACGCCATGCCGCCGGCGCAACCGACGGCACCGGCGCTGCGAACGCCCAAGGCGGCCGCGCAGGCCATCGGCCATCGGGCCCGCGGACCGCCCAGGATGGCCTGAGACCGTCCGCCGGCCGTCCACGGGACGGCCACCCCATGCCACTGCCACGACACCCGCACCCGCCACGGCCGCGGCGCGTCGATGGCCGTCACTGGACACCGCCATGAGCTCCACTCGTTCGCGACCGCATCGCCTGCGCGCCGCCGTCACCGCCTTCGCCTTCAGCCCCAGCCTGTTGTCTGCCCAGGGCACGATCGCCACCGCCCCGGGCGCCGCCGGCGTGATGATCACCGGCAACCCGCTGCGTTCGGCAGCCACGGCTGCGCCCAGCAACATGCTCTCCGGCAACTCGCTGGTGCTGCGCCGCGGCAGCACGATGGGCGAGACGCTCGACGGCCTGCCCGGCCTGTCGTCCAGCTACTTCGGACCGAATGCCAACCGCCCAATGATCCGCGGCCAGGACGGCGGCCGCGTGCGCATGCTCAGCAACTCGGGCGTGCCGCTGGATGCCTCGGCGCTGAGCTACGACCATGCGGTGCCGATCGACCCGCTGGTGGTCGAGCGGATCGAAGTGCTGCGCGGGCCGTCGGCGCTGCTGTACGGGGGCGGCGCGATCGGGGGTGTGGTCAACGCCATCGACAACCGCATTCCCAAGGCCGCCATCGACGGCAGCACCGGTGCGGCCGAGCTGCGCTACGGGGGCCCGGCCACCGAGCGCGGCGCCGGTGCGATCGTCGAGACCGGCGGCAAGGCGCTGGCCTTCCATGCCGATGGCTTCTGGCGCAAGACCGACGACATGAAGGTGCCTTGGTACCAGCGCCCCACTGACGGAGTGGGGCTGGTGTCGTCAAACACCATCATCAATTCGGCCAGCAACAACTATGGTGGCGCTGTGGGTGCTTCGATGGTCTGGGACAAGGGCTACCTCGGCGCGTCGCTGGACACCTTCCACAGCGACTACGGCACGGTGGCCGAGGAAGACGTGACCATCGACATGTACCTCAACAAGCTGACCGTCGCCGGCGAGGTGCGCGACCTGGGCGGCTTCATCAGCGCGCTCAGCGGCCAGTGGCTGGCGTCGAACTATCAGCATCAGGAGATCGGGGGTTCCGGCGAGGTAGCGACCACCTTCAAGAACAAGGGCTCCGACCTGCGCCTGCAGGCCGAGCACCGCAAGATCGATCTCGCCGGCGGCAGCCTGGCCGGTGTGTTCGGCCTGCAGACCGAGAACGCCGACTTCTCCGCGCTGGGCGAGGAGGCCTTCGTGCCGAGCACCACGACGCGGCAGTTCGCGGTCTTTGCGCTGGAGGAATGGACGCTGGGCGACCTCAAACTCAGCCTCGGCGGGCGCATCGGCCATTCGAAGATCGACTCCGAAGGCGATGCGCCGGGCAAGACGCAGTTCGGTCCGGCGCAGTCGCGCTCGTTCACGCCCCTCAGTGCGGCGGTCGGCGGCATCTACGACCTGGCGGCACCATGGCAGCTGAGCGCCAACCTGGCCTACACCGAACGCGCGCCGAGCTTCTACGAGCTGTACGCCAACGGCCTGCACCTGGCCACCGGCGCGTACGAGGTCGGCGACCCGAACCAGGAGATGGAGAGGGGCATCAACCTCGACCTGATGTTGCAGTGGAAGCAGGGCCACAACCTGTTCAAGGCAGGCGCCTTCTACAGCGACTTCTCCAACTACATTGCGTTGCTGGCCACCGGGCAACTGGTGGACACCGACGAGGGACCCGTGCCGGAGTTCAATTTCACCGGCGTGCCCGCCAAGCTTTATGGCATGGAGTTCGAAGGCACCTGGCGCGTGCTCGACAGCAGCAACATCCTGGACCTGGTCGGCAAGCTCGACGTCATGCGCGCTACCAACGAGGCCGGTGACCAGCCGCTGCCTCGCATCCCGCCGCTGCGCCTGACGGTGGGCGCCAACTCGAGCATGGGGCCGTGGGCGGCGCGCGCGGAGGTGGTGTACGCCGCCGAGCAGGACCGCGTGCCGACTTACGACGTGCCGACGCCCGCCTACACCATCGTCAACCTGGCGGCCAGCTACAAACTAGGCTTCAGCGGGGGGGAAGGCCTGCTGTTCCTGCGCATCAACAACGTGACCAACGAACTGGCCTACAACGCCACGACCATCGGCACGGTGCGGCCCCTGGCGCCCTTGCCAGGGCGCGGCGTGATGGCCGGGCTGCGCATCAGCTTCTGATGGATCAGCGCGCCGGCAGCGGCGTCGTCGCCAGGCGGCCATCCAGGCTGGCCACCAGACGGCGGAACTCGTCGTTGTTGCGCAGCAGCTCGCGCCCAGTGGAAATGAGGCGGTCCAACTGCTCGCCGCTGAGCGCCAAGCTGGTGGGGATCTCGATGAGAAAGCGGCGCGGCGGCAGGTCGGGCACGTCCTCGAAGCTCAGGCGCACGATGTAGCTCTGTACCGGCCGGTGCGGCGTGGTCAGCT
>Ga0316627_100000557_pt1 | contig 10605 bp, 10 predicted proteins | sample OWC_Aug_M2_C1_D1_FD_207653 | JGI IMG/M metagenome (GOLD analysis project Ga0316627, IMG submission 207653) | Wetland soil microbial communities from Old Woman Creek delta, Ohio, United States - OWC_Aug_M2_C1_D1_C | ecosystem: Environmental > Terrestrial > Soil > Wetlands | place: USA: Ohio...
CTGTCGCCGTCGAAGACGGCCTCAGCGGATTCCAGAAAGCTGCGCCAGTCGGGGTTCATCGGGGCTCCTTTGGGGTTTGCGATATTATATCGCCCGTTCAATACTGCTCGTGCCTTCAAGGCATGCTCCTTCCCGCAGGCTGCTAGTTCCCGTGCGCACGCTTCTCAAGATTCTCCTGTTTACCGGTGTCCTGCTCGCGGCACTGGGCGGGGCCGCGTTCTGGTGGATCCAGGCGCCGATCGAAACGCGCGAGCCGACCGTTGATTTCCGCATCGTTCCGGGCAGCAGCCTGCGCGCGGCGGCGGCCCAGATGCGCGAAGCGGGCATCGCCATCAACCCCGACCTGCTGGCGCTTCTCGCCCGCTGGCAGGGCGTCGCCACAGCAATCAAGGCGGGCAGCTACTCGGTCAAGCGGGGGGTGACGCCGGAGCAACTGCTCGCCAAGCTGGCGCGCGGCGACATGACGCAGGGCGAACTGGCGCTGATCGAGGGGTGGACCTTCCGCCAGTGGCGGGCGCGCCTCGACCAACATCCCGACCTCAGGCACGAAACCGTCGGGCTGGCCGAAGAGGAGATCGCCGCTCGCCTCGGCATCGCCGGCGAGCCCCTGGAGGGATGGCTGTTTCCCGATACCTATCTCTTCGACAAGCAGTCGAGCGATCTCGAACTGCTCGCCCGCGCCCGCCGGGCAATGCAGAAACGGCTCGACGCTTCCTGGCCGGAGCGGGCCGCCGGCCTTCCCTACCGGACACCTTACGACGCCCTGATCATGGCTTCGATCGTCGAAAAGGAAACCGGCCGCGGCAGCGACAGGCCGCTGGTGGCGGCGGTCTTTGTCAACCGGCTGCGCCTCGGCATGCCGCTGCAGACCGACCCGACGGTGATCTACGGGCTCGGCGAGCGTTTCGACGGCAACCTCCGCAAGCGCGACCTGCAGGGTGACACCCCGTACAATACCTATCTGCGCGGCGGCTTGCCGCCGACGCCGATCGCGATGCCGGGAATGGCATCGATCCAGGCGGCACTGCATCCGGCGGACAGCGATGCGCTCTATTTCGTCGCGCGCGGCGACGGCAGCAGCCAGTTTTCCAGGACGCTGGACGAACACAACAAGGCGGTCAACAAGTACCAGAGGGGTGGCAAGTGAGAGGAAAGTTCATCACCTTCGAGGGCATCGACGGCGCCGGCAAGAGCAGCCATGTCGAATGGCTGGCAGGTCGTTTGCGCGCGCAGGGACGGGTCGTCCATGTGACACGCGAACCGGGCGGCACCGAACTCGGCGAGAAGCTGCGCGAACTGCTGCTTGGCACGCCGATGCACCTTGAAACCGAGACCCTGCTGATGTTCGCCGCCCGCCGCGAACACTTGGCGCAACTGATCGAACCGGCGCTGGTGCGCGGCGAATGGGTCGTCTGCGACCGTTTCAGCGACGCCACCTACGCCTACCAGGGAGGCGGGCGCGGCCTCGACCGCGCCAAGTTCCAGCAGCTCGAACATTGGGTGCATGGCGATCTCCAGCCCGACCTGACGCTGCTCTTCGACCTGCCACTCGATGTCGCGCGCGAGCGGATCGTCCTCGCCAATCGCGTTCTCGATCGCTTCGAGCAGGAAAGGGTCGATTTCCACGAGCGGGTGCGACAGGCCTACCTCGAGCGCGCCCATGCCGCGCCGTCGAGAATCCACGTGGTCGACGCGCAGAAAGGCATGGCAGAAATTCAGGTGGCACTCGAACAAATTGTCGCAAGTCTCTGTTGATGAACGTCATTGACCTGCACCATTCCGTCTGGCTTGACCTCCAGTCACGGCGTGCGCGTCTGCCGCATGCGCTGCTCCTGACCGGGCAGCGCGGCCTCGGCAAGTTCGCTCTTGCCCAGGAGTTCGCTGCCGGGCTGCTGTGCGAACGGCCATTGGCGAACGGCGCCGCCTGTGGCAAGTGCCTCGCCTGCAACTGGATGGGGCAGGGTAACCACCCGGATTTCCGGCTGTTGCAACCGCTGGCGCTGGCTGGGGAAACGGAGACAGACGAAGGCAGGAAGAAGGGCGGCCAGCAGATCACGATCGACCAGGTACGCGGTCTGGACGAGTTCCTCAATGTTGGCACGCACCGCGCCGGCCTGCGCATCATCCTCGTCAATCCGGCTGAAGCGATGAACCGCAGTACCGCCAACGCACTTCTTAAATCACTTGAAGAACCCTGTTCATGGACCTTGTTTTTGCTTGTTTCAAGTGAGCCGATACGCCTGCTGCCGACGATACGCAGCCGTTGCCAGGTGGCTGCGGTCAACGTGCCGGCAAGCGGTATTTCCGCGGCTGCCCTGGCGGCCGAGGGACTGGTCGACGCCGGCCGCTGGCTGGCACTGGCCGGCGGCTCGCCGGGTCTCGCCATCGAACTGGCGGCTTTGGGGCAGGGCGGCTGGCTGGAAGTGCTGACACGGCGCCTGGCCGAGAAGAGGGCAATCGACCCGATCGTGTTGGCCGGCGAGATCGACAAGGCGATCAGGGAGAGCAAAGGCAAGCTCGCACTGAAATCGGTGGTCGAGGCGATGCAGAAGTGGCTGTTCGACCTGACGCTGGCCGGCAACGGGTTGCCGGTGCGCTATTTTGTGCCGCAGCAGGCTACAATCGCCGGGCTGGCTGCTATGATTCCCCCCGCGCGGCTGATCCGGGCCTACCGGACATTGACGACGCGCCGCCGGGAAGCAGAACAACCCCTGAACGCCCGCCTGTTTCTGGAGGGATTGTTTATGGACTACCGAGCCTTGTTAGGAACCTGAACGACAATGAGTGAAGCCAAACCTGCTGCAGCCCAACGCCCCAGCGTCCTTTCGCTCAACATCAATTCGAAGTCGGCGCTCTACGCGGCGTTCATGCCGCAACTGCGCAACGGCGGAATCTTCATCCCGACGACCCGCAACTACAACATCGGCGACGAAGTCTTCATGCTGCTTTCGTTGATGGACGATCCGGCCAAGCTGCCGATTGCTGGCACGGTGGTGTGGATTACTCCCGCCGGCGCGCAGAACGGCCGCGCGCAGGGGATCGGCGTCCATTTCAACAGCGACGAAAGCGGGCAGGAAGCCCGGCGCAAGATCGAGGGACTGCTCGGCGGGGTCATGCAGTCCACGCGACCGACGCATACCCTCTGAACCGGGGAATGCTGGTCGATTCCCACTGCCACCTCGACTTCCCCGAGCTGGCAGCACATCTTCCCGAGATTCTCGAACGGATGCGGCAGAACGATGTCGGCTGTGCGCTCTGCATCGGCGTCAATCTTGAAGACTTTCCGAATGTGCTGGCGCTGGCCGAAGCGCATCCGCATCTTTATGCGACTGTCGGCGTCCATCCCGAGTACGCCGATGCCGATGAACCCGACGCGAAGCGACTGGTGGATCTTGCCGCCCATCCGAAAGTCGTCGCGATCGGCGAGACCGGGCTCGACTACTACTGGCAGAAGGACTGTCCGGAGTGGCAGCGTGACCGTTTCCGCACCCACATCCGCGCCGCCCGCGCCGCCGGCAAGCCGCTGGTGGTGCACATGCGCGACGCGGCGGACGACACGCTGACCATCCTCGCGGAAGAGGGTGCCGACGCGGTTGGCGGGGTAATGCATTGTTTCACCGAGACTTGGGAGATTGCCCATCGGGCCCTGGATCTCGGCTTCTACATTTCCTTTTCGGGCATCGTCACCTTCAAGAACGCGCTGGCAATCCGGGAAGTTGCCCGCAAGGCGCCACTCGACCGCATCCTCGCCGAAACCGACGCGCCCTACCTGGCGCCGGTACCGTATCGCGGCAAGCGCAACGAACCGTCGTATGTGCGCTTCGTTGCCGACGAAATCGCTCGGCTGCGTGACCTTCCGCCGGAAACGGTCGCTGCAGCGACCACCGCCAACTTCTTCACGCTTTTCAAACACGCCCAGAGACCCTTGCAATCATGAAAAATATAGCTATCGCACTGCTGCTGGCCGCTTCTCTGCCGCTCGCATCATTCGCGGCCACCTACGACGACCTGATCAATTCCGCCAAGATGGGCGACACGCGCGATATCGCCCAGTTGATCAGCCGCGGCGCTTCGGTCGACAGCACCGACCGCGAGGGCAACACCTTGCTGATCCTGGCGGCGCGCGACGGGCACGTGGAACTGGTCGACTACCTGATCAAGCAGCGCGCCAAGGTCAATGCGCGCAACGCCGCAGGCGATACCGCATTGCTGCTGGCGGCGTTCCGCGGCCATCTCAAGGTAGCCGAACTCCTGGTCGCGGGTGGGGCCGAGGTCAATATGCCGGACTGGACGCCGCTGATCTACGCGGCGTTCAACGGCCACCTCGAGATCGCGAAGCTTCTCGTCAAGTCGGGCGCCGATGTCAATGCAGTGAGCCGCAACGGCAGCACCGCGTTGCTCATTGCGTCACGCGGTGGCCACATCGATATCGTCAAACTGCTGCTGGCCAATCGCGCCGACCCGAACAAGGCGCTGGAGTCTGGCGCAACGGCGCTCGACGTCGCGCTAAAGGGCGAGAATACCGATATCGCCGAACTGTTGCGCAAGGCCGGTGGCAAGTCCGGCAAGTCAGTCACCATACAGATCAAATAGGGCGAGAGCGGCAGCTGGCTCATCCCGGCCTCCCGCACCACTGATTTCCGATTGCGTATAATTTGCATTATGTAAACTGGCATCGACAGGTGCCATCCCGGCGTCCAACGAGCGTGCTGCGCGCACTCCTCCGGGATTCAGTTCAGGTCTTCGCCCTTGATGTCCGGCAGGCGTACGACGGGAATGCCTTCGTCGCGCAACGCCTCGCATTCGTCTTCGCTCGCGTTGCCGCAGATCGCTCGTTCGGGCGATTCCAGGCGGTGGATTCTTCTCGCCTCAGCGGCGAATGCATCGCCGACATTCTCACTGTTGGCGAGCAACGTCTGCACGAACTGGCGGTACATCGCCATCACCTGGGTGGCGCCCGGCAGCAGCGCCACCGATGCCAGGCGCGCCTTCTCTTTGGCTGCGGCAAAAGCCTCTGCCGGCGACGAACGGTGTGCCGCGATGGCGACCGGCGATGGGACGCGGCGGACCTCCTGGCTGTCGCAACTGGGACAGTGGACGAGTCTCCTCGCCTGCTGGTCAGCGAAGTCCTCGGCGCTCCGGAACCAGCCTTCGAAGCGGTGGTCGCCGTCGCAGGAAAGGTCGAAGATGATCATCGTCTATCCGTGGTGCCCGGGACGGGGGTCGAACCCGTATAGCCAGAGGCCGAGAGATTTTAAGTCTCTTGTGTCTACCAATTCCACCACCCGGGCCAGATGCCGACAATTCCGGTCGACAGAAGCGAAAAAAGGGAAAACGGCCCGCGCTTTCCCTCGCGAATGAGTCTGGAGCGCAGAAGAGTTGAGAACTCTCGACCGCAACCTTGGCAAGGGTGCGCTCTACCAACTGGGCTACTGCCGCGCGTCCTTCTCGATGACATTTCCCCGACTCGCCGCGGGCCCAATCTGCTGCCCGGATCGCGTCAGGGATGGGCATGGATTCTATTGGAATCGGCTCCGGATGTGAAGCGCCGGCCTTTCGCGGGGCGTGTGAAGGCAATATCCCGGCATGTCGCGACGTCATGAGTGGGACTCCCGGCTCGCGCCCGAGCATGCCTACCCTGCCCTCGCTCGGCGCCTACGGCCGCGAGCTACCTACGGCGCTCCGGCTGATTCTTGCCCTGTGAAACAGTCGACCGCGGCAGGGGCTCCGGGAACCCGAATCCGCGCCCGTCAGCCCGGATAGCCGCGGTGCCAGTCCGCGTGCCGGAGCAGGAACTCGTACAGGTTCGCGTCGGCGATTTTGGTTTCCGCATATTGCGGGATCGCCTGGAAGACGTGCGGCATCCGGTCGAATACGTCGAGCTGCACCTGCACGCCGGCGGCATGCGCCTTGGCGGCCGCGCGCGTGGAATCATCGAGCAGCATTTCCTTGGTCCCAACCTGGAAAAGCAGCGGCGGCAAAGAGGAGAAATCGCCAACCAGCGGCGACACCTGGGGGTTCATGTAGAGTTCAGGCTCGGTCAGGTACAGTTCGCCGAACCAGCGCAGCAGCCTGGTGGTGAATATCGGGTCGGCGTCTTCGTTGACGACAGCGCTGCGGCCGCTCAGCGAAAAATCAACGGCCGGCGAGAGACAGACAGCGGCTGCAGGCATCGGCAGGCCGGCATCGCGGGCACGCTGCATCGTCACGAGGGCCAGGTTGCCGCCGGCCGAGTCGCCGGCGATGACGATCTGGCGCGGATCGGCGCAATGGTCGAGAAGCCAGCGGTAGGCGGCCAGGCAGTCGTCGGCTCCGGCCGGAAACGGATGCTCCGGCGCCAGGCGGTAGCGCGGCATCAGCGCCCGGGCCCCGAGCGCGCGGCACCAGCGGGCGACCATCGCTGTCTGCATCTTCGGCAGGCGGAAGGCGAAGGCGCCGCCATGCAGGTAGAGAAAGATCCGCTCGGGACGACTTTGCGGAACATCCAGCCATTCGACGGCAACCTGGTCGCACTGCCGGCTGGTGATGTTCACATCCTGCTCGACCTTGCCCAGGCGGGAGTCCAGCGTCGCCGTGATCCGTCGCATCGCCTCGACGCTGACGCGGCTCGGGTTGATCCGCTTGATCGTCATGCGCAGCAGCAGTTCGACTGCAGCGACCACCGGCTTCTCCAACTGCCGTTCGATGAAGCGGAAGTACGGCGGCTGGACCACTAGTGGCGCGAATGAATCCCCCATTCAATTTCCCCGTGAGCGTGAAAGCTGGACCGCCTCAGGCCGCCGCTTCGTTCTTGGTGGTTGCTGCTGCCACGGCTGCCTTGCGGGGCTTGCGGGCGGCGGCCCGCTTCGGCGCGGATGCCCCGATTGCAGCTGGCTCGGAAGCAGGCGACGACGCGGCCAGCGGCTTGGGGGTGCTCGTCCGGCGCCGCTTCGGTGCGGGTGCAACGGATTCGGGCGGTACCTCCGGTTCCGTCTTGGGCTTCGCCGGCCGGGCACGTGTCGCTGGCACCTTGGTGGCAGCCGGCGCAACGCTTGCCGCCGCAGCCGCCAGTTCGTCGAAGCTTTCCTTCAGGCACTCGGCGAAGAAGGCGGGATCCGGCATCATCGTGCGGCAACTGACAAAGCAGACCCAGAACGTGCCATGATAGCTGACCCCCGTCACGTTGAGCCCCAGTCCCGAGTAGATTGCCGAGACCGGCAGGAACATCTGCATCCTGGCTCCCGCCATGTAAAGCGGCACACTCGGACCACGGACATTCGACACGGTCACGTTGGCGAGCGACAGCAGGCCGCGGGTCAACAGCAGTTCCGTCAGCGCCGCCGGAAGGATGTTGAGTAGCCTGGCCGCCAGGTCCTTGCCGAGCGCAGCACTCACCGCCTTGCTCTTGGCGCTGCTGCGCCGCACCGCCTGGAGACGTTGCAACGGATCGGCTATGTGGGAAGCCAGCGGCACTCCGGTGAAGCTGACCTGATTGCTCACCTCGACATCCTTGATGTCGCCGCGTGTCGTGATTGGCACCATCGCGACGACGGACGTGTCGGGCAGTTCTCCTTTCGCCTCGAGATACCTGCGCAGTCCGCCGCCGACCGCCGCCAGGAAGATGTCGTTGAGGGTGACGTTGTCAACGGACTGGCGAATGCTGTTGAAGTCCTCCAGCGGGAAGCCGACGGCATCGACGACACGATGCGACGAGAGCGGCTCGTCGAAGCGGGTCTGCGGAACGCCCCCTCTTACGCCTTTCTTGCTGGCCCTTTCAAGGGCCTTGGCGAGCAGATCCTTGCCGGTAGCCAAGGCGCGACCACTCGTGAGCAGTCCCTTGCCGGCGGTCACCAGGCGCGAACCGACCGTGACCATCAGTTTTGACGCATCGAGCACCTGGTGGGCCCGGTTTCCCGCCGCGCGCGCATACAGTTCGAGCGCGCTCGGCTCGCGGTCAGCGACCACCCTCGTGCTGCCCGAATCCTCGTCGGCGGCTGACACCGGCGACAGCGAATGGATGGCGCCGATCAGCTGCGCGCCCGCCTCACCGTCGATCGCGGCGTGGTGGACCTTGGTGTAGACCGCGAAGCCGCCGCGGGGGACGCCGGGAATATTGTCCAGCCCCTCGATGACGTAGGCTTCCCACAGTGGCTTGGTCATGTCCAGCGGACGGGAATGGATGCGCGCCACCTGGATCATCAACTGGCGCCAGTCGCCGGGATGTGGCAACGCGATATGGCGGATGTGATACTCGAGGTCGATCTCGGGATCCTCGATCCAGTATGGCCGGTCCAGGCCGAACGGCAGCGAGACCAGCCTGCGACGGAACAGCTTCCATTGATTCAGGCGTCCGGCAAAATGGTTCAGGATGGATTTGAGACGCACCTTTCCGTCGGGCGCAGTCGACGGGTCGTAAATGGCCAGGCAGGCTACGTGCAGATGCTCGTCCGGCCGGTCCATCGCAAGGAACAGATTGTCGACTCCCGAAAGGTGCTTCATGCCTGTCTCCCGAGCTATTGGCTGTCAGTGTTGCGTCGCGGCGGGCGACTTCCGGCGCCGCGTCGTCGCCGGTTCGCCGGCGCGGACAACGACGCCGGGGTCGATCGCGATGGCAGAATCCTCGCCCCCCGGCCCGGCAGGAAGCGAACCCGGCGCGCGCTTCCTGCCGGTTGCGGCCCGCTTGGTGGAGCCGGCCACGGCCGCGGTGGCGCGAGCCGAAACCGCCTGCCCGTGCGACAGTGCGGTTGTTCCGGCCGTCGGATGGGGCCTCCGCTCGCGCCCTGCTTCGACGGCTTCGGCCAGTGCGGCCAGATTCACAGACAGCCCACGTGCGAGCTTCTGCGGATCGGGAAGCATCTTGCGGCACGATACGATGGTGACCCACAGTTCGTCGCGGTAGCGGAAACCGGTCACGTTCAGGCCGATGCCGTCCATCACGAATCCGAGTGGATAGAAGGCCTTGAGCTGGGCGCCGGCGAGGTACATCGGATTGTCTGGGCCGCGCACCGTCGCGACGAAAGCGCTCGCGTAGTCGGTCAGGACGGCGCTGATCAGGCCGCTACTGATGCTGCTCGGCACCTGATCCGCCAAGTCCCTGACCAACGAGCGGCCGAGAACATCGGCGGTCTGCACGGAATCGGCGCGGTCGCGGCAGATCGCTTCCAGGCGTTCCCGCGGGTTGGCGATTTCCGGGTGCATCGGCAGTCGCTTGAGGCCGACATGGTTGCTCGAGTCACCGCCGGGAAGAATGTCTACGTCGGCAACCGGCACACCGGCGGCGAACGCGGTGGGCAGCCTGTCGCCGCATTCGGCGAGGTAATCGCGGATGGCACCGCCGATGATGGCAAGGAAGACGTCGTCGAACGTCGCGCCTTCGACGCCGTCACGGATCCGCTGGATGGCGCGAACCGGCAGGCTCAAGCCCTCGACCATCCGCCGGGATGATACCGGCCCGTCGAAACGGGAATGACCGGAAGACGCAGGCCAGCCGATCTGCCCGCAGAACCCGTCCACCAGCGAAGTTTCGCGCCCGGTCAGCCGCCGGAAGAAGGATTCCAGAACCAGCGCAGCCAGTTTGGTGCCGACAGCCAGCCCGGTTCGCCAGGCGCGAATGCCGCGCGGTAGCAGGTTGCCTGCCGCCCGTGCATAGAGTTCGATCGACGTCGGCGGCGCATCGGCAACCTGATGAGAACTTGGGGCATGGTGCTCGGGCACGGCGATCATCGAGTGCATGGCGCGCATGATTTGCACGCTGGTGTCGCCGTCGACCGCGGCATGATGGAATTTTATGTAGATCGCGAAACTGCCTTCCGGGACCCCTTCGACGCGATTGAGGCCTTCGATCACGTAGGCCTGCCAGAGCGGCTTGCTGCGGTCCAGCGGCTGCGAATGGAGGCGCGCGACCTGGATGCAAAGCTGGCGCCAGTCACCCGGATCCGGGAGAGCGATATGGTGCACGTGGTACTCGAGGTCGACGGGCGACTCGTCGACCCAGTAGGGACGATCGATATTGAACGGGACGCCGACCAGGCGGCGCCGAAAAACCGGCGCGACATCGAGGCGCCGCCGCATGTGCGAGAGGATGTCGCGCAAGCGCACATGACCTCCTGCTGCGGTGGATGGATCGTAAATACCCAGCGCCGCCACATGCATGCACTGGTTGTTGCGTTCCAGCGCGAGGAAGAGTTCGTCCAGTCCGCCCAACTGTTTCATCAGGTCTGTTTCCCAATCGATTGCAAGTTGCCTGCTCCGGCCTGAAGGCGTTTTTCGGCGACGCAAAATCACCCCCAACTGCCGGCCCGGGCGCCAACATAGAGCCAGGATGCCCGACGGGCACGACAAGCCGTCCCGGCCTTGGCCAAACGATATCAAGGTTATGCCAGGCAGGACGAGAAGTGAAGCGATCCCCTAGGTGGAATCACCTAACGCGCCTCGCATCGGGGCGGCTTCCGGCGTCTTGCTGTTCCGCCTTTCCGGCATTTGCCCCGCCCTTTTGCGGGCGCGGCAAATGCAAGAACCGGCTCAGGGCCGGTTTGCAGGGTCATTTCGTCACGGGAAGTCGATTGGAGGCGCGACCCAGAGTCGAACTGGGCTGAACGGATTTGCAATCCGGTGCATAACCGCTTT
>Ga0316627_100000560_pt1 | contig 10593 bp, 7 predicted proteins | sample OWC_Aug_M2_C1_D1_FD_207653 | JGI IMG/M metagenome (GOLD analysis project Ga0316627, IMG submission 207653) | Wetland soil microbial communities from Old Woman Creek delta, Ohio, United States - OWC_Aug_M2_C1_D1_C | ecosystem: Environmental > Terrestrial > Soil > Wetlands | place: USA: Ohio...
CTGCGCGCGCAGGAGATCGCGCTGCAGAACCACCTGCCCTGCATCTACCTGGTCGACTCGGGCGGCGCCTTCCTGCCGAAGCAGGACGAGGTGTTCCCTGATCGCGAGCACTTCGGCCGCATCTTCTATAACCAGGCCAACATGTCGGCCGCCGGCATCCCGCAGGTGGCAGTGGTGATGGGCTCGTGCACCGCCGGTGGCGCCTACGTGCCGGCCATGAGCGACGAGACGGTGATCGTGCGCAACCAGGGCACCATCTTCCTGGGTGGCCCGCCGTTGGTGAAGGCCGCCACCGGCGAGGTGGTGAGCGCCGAGGACCTGGGCGGCGGCGACGTGCACACGCGCCTGTCCGGCGTGGCCGACCACCTGGCCGAGAACGACAGCCACGCGCTCTTCATCGCCCGGCGCATCGTCGCCAGCTTCAACCGCAGCAAGCCGCAGACCGTGACGCTGGAGCCCAGCGAAGAGCCGCTGTACGACCCGCAGGAGCTCTACGGCGTGATCCCCGCCGACACGCGCAAGCCCTACGACGTGCGCGAGGTCATCGGGCGCATCGTCGACGGCTCGCGCTTCGACGAGTTCAAGGCGCGCTACGGTGCCACGCTGGTTACCGGCTTCGCGCGGCTGCACGGCATGCCGGTGGGCATCGTCGCCAACAACGGCATCCTCTTCGGCGAGAGCGCGCAGAAGGGCGCCCACTTCATCGAGCTGTGCGCGCAGCGCGGCGTGCCGCTGCTGTTCCTGCAGAACATCACCGGCTTCATGGTCGGGCGCAAGTACGAGAACGCCGGCATCGCCAAGGACGGCGCAAAGATGGTCACCGCGGTGGCCACCGCGCAGGTGCCCAAGCTCACCGTGCTGATCGGCGGCAGTTTCGGCGCCGGCAACTACGGCATGTGCGGCCGCGCCTACAGCCCGCGCTTCCTGTGGATGTGGCCGAACGCGCGCATCAGCGTGATGGGCGGCGAGCAGGCCGCCAGCGTGCTGGCTACCGTCAAGCGCGACGGCATCGAGGCCAAGGGCGGCCAGTGGTCGAAGCAAGACGAGGCCGAGTTCAAGAAGCCGCTGCTCGAGCAGTACGAGCACCAGGGCCATCCGTACTACGCCAGCGCGCGGCTTTGGGACGACGGTGTCATCGATCCGGCGCAGACGCGGCGGGTGCTCGGGCTGTCACTGGCTGCGGCGTTAAACGCGCCGATCCTACCGACACGGTTCGGCCTGTTTCGCATGTAGTGTATGATGTGTATTAAGGTGATTACTCATACACATCGTGCGCACCAATATCGACATCGACGATGCCTTGATGGCCGAGGCCATGAAGGCCGGCCCCTTCAAGACCAAGAAAGAGGCGGTCGAGGCCGGCCTCAAGTTGCTGGCCCGGCAGGCCGCGTACCGCGAGATCCTGAAGTGGCGCGGCAGGCTCGAATGGCAGGGCGACGAATCCATCGACTGGACGCAGCCGGCCGAAGTGGTGGCCGCCGAGCCGCGTCCACGGTCGGCACCGGCCAAGGGGGGGAGCCGTGCTGGTCGTTGACTCATCGGTGTGGATCGACTTCTTCAACGGTGGCGACGCGCCGGCGGCCGAGCTGCTGGCGCAACTGCTGGACCATGGAGAGATGCGCATCGTCATGCCCGACCTGGTGCTGTTCGAGGTCTTGCGCGGCTTCAGGCTGGAGCGCGAACTGCGTACCGCGCGCCAACTGATGCAGGGCCTGGACGTCGAATCCGCGGTGGACCCGGAACTGGCCGTGGCCGCCGCCGAGCACTATCGCCAGCTGCGCCTCCGCGGCCACACGGTGCGCAGCGCCATCGATGTGCTGGTGGCCAGCTTCTGCATCGAACGCGACTACGCGCTGCTGCATGACGACCGCGACTTCGATGCTTTCGAGTTGCACCGCGGCTTGCGCGTCTGGCGGCACTGAGGAGACCACGGATGTTCAGCAGGATCCTTGTGGCCGGTCGCGGGTACAACGTCAGCCAGGCCGTTGTGGCAAGGCCAGAATGCATGGGGTGCGCAGCGCGTACAGGCGAGTCCGCCCCGAAGGAGGCGACCCATGTTTAGCAAGATCCTCATCGCCAATCGGGGCGAAATCGCCTGCCGCGTCATCAAGACCGCACGCCGCATGGGCATCGCCACGGTGGCCGTGTATTCCGAGGCTGACGCCAATGCGCGCCACGTGCGCCTGGCCGACGAGGCGGTACTGATCGGCCCTCCCGCGGCGCGCCAGTCCTACCTGCTGGCGGACAAGATCCTTGAAGCGGCCAAGGCCACCGGCGCGCAGGCGGTGCACCCCGGCTACGGCTTCCTGTCGGAGAACGAGGCTTTCGCCGAGGCCTGCGCAACAGCCGGCATCGTCTTCATCGGCCCGCCTTCGTCGGCCATTCGCGCGATGGGCAGCAAGTCGGCGGCCAAGGCACTGATGGCGCAGGCCGGCGTGCCGCTGACGCCCGGCTACCACGGCGACGAGCAGGACCCGGGCTTCCTGGAAGCGCAGGCCCGCGACATCGGCTTTCCGGTGCTGATCAAGGCCAGTGCCGGCGGCGGCGGCAAGGGCATGCGCCGCGTCGACAAGGCGGAGGACTTCGCCGCCGCGCTGGCTTCCTGCCAGCGCGAGGCGAAGAACGCCTTCGGCGACCCGCACGTGCTGGTCGAGAAGTACGTGCTGCGCCCGCGGCACATCGAGATCCAGGTCTTCGGCGACACACACGGCCACTGCGTCTATCTGTTCGAACGCGACTGCTCGGTGCAGCGCCGCCACCAGAAGGTGCTCGAGGAAGCGCCCGCCCCCGGCATGACACTGGAGCGCCGCGCCGCCATGGGGCGCGCGGCGGTGGAAGCCGCCAAGGCCGTGGGCTACGTCGGGGCCGGCACAGTGGAATTCATCGCCCACCAGGACGGCAGTTTCTACTTCATGGAGATGAACACGCGGCTGCAGGTGGAGCACCCGGTGACCGAGATGATCACCGGCCTGGACCTGGTGGAGTGGCAGCTGCGCGTGGCCGCCGGCGAGCCACTGCCACTGCGCCAGGACCAGCTGGCCATCGACGGCCACGCGATGGAGGCGCGCATCTACGCCGAGGACCCCGACAAGGGCTTCCTGCCGTCCACTGGCAAGCTGTTGCACTTGTCTCCACCGGCCGAGAGCGAGCATGTGCGCGTGGACACAGGCGTGGAGCAGGGCGATGCGATCACTCCGCACTACGACCCGATGATCGCCAAGCTGATCGTCTGGGACCGCTCGCGCGACGCGGCGCTGGCGCGCATGCGCCAGGCGCTGGCGCAGTACCGCGTGGTCGGCGTGGCCAACAACGTGGAGTTCCTGTCGCGGCTGGTCAGCGTGCCGTCCTTCGTCAATGCCGACCTCGATACCGCGTTGATCGAGCGCGAGCAGGCCAATCTGTTCCCCGAGAAGACCGCCGTGCCCGACGAGGTGTGGATGCTGGCCGCGCTGGCCGAGCTGCAGCGGGAGGCGGCGCTGGCCGCTCGCGCGGCTGCCGGCGATTCGCCTTGGCGCATGCTCGACGGCTGGCGGCTCAACGGCGAGGCCACGCGCGCCGTCGTGCTGCGCCATGGCGATACGATGCAGGCGGTGTCGGTGCGCGTGGTCCCCGGCGGGCATGAACTGACAGTGGGCCAGCGCGCGGTGCTCGCGCGCGGCACGACGGGGCCGAACGGCCAGTTGCACGCGCTGCTGGGTGAGCGCCGCGTCCATGCCACGGTGGTGGTCAGTGCCGAGCGCCGCCACGTGTTCTTCGAGGGCCGATCCTGGCCACTCGCGCTGGTGGATATGCTCAACACGGGCGGGGCCGGCGAGGACGTGGAAGGCGGGCTGAAGGCCCCGATGCCGGGCAAGGTGATCGCGCTGATCGCCACGGTCGGCGCCCGCGTCGACAAGGGCGCGCCGCTGCTGGTGCTGGAGGCGATGAAGATGGAGCACACCATCAACGCGCCGAAGGCCGGTACGGTCAAGGCCTTCCGCTATGCCGTCGGCGACCAGGTGGTCGACGGCGTGGATCTGGTCGACTTCGAGGCTACGACATGAACGTGCGCATCGTCGAGATGGGGCCGCGCGACGGCCTGCAGAACGAGAAGCAGCTGGTGCCGCTGGCCACCAAGCTCGAGCTGATCGAGCGCCTGGCCGCAGCCGGGCTGCGCGAGATCGAGGCCACCTCCTTCGTCTCGCCGAAGTGGGTGCCGCAGATGGGCGACCACGACGAACTGATGCGCACGCTGCCGCGCCGGCCCGGCGTGCGCTACCCGGTGCTGACGCCCAACCTACAGGGTTTCCGCGCCGCAGTGGAGGCCGGTGCCGACGAGGTGGCGGTATTCGCCGCGGCCTCGGAAGCCTTCTCGAAGAAGAACATCAACTGCACGATTGCGGAGTCGATCGAGCGCTTCCTGCCGGTGCTGGCCGAGGCGCGTGACCGCGGCGTGAAGGTGCGCGGCTATGTCTCGTGTGTCATCGCCTGTCCCTACGAGGGCGCGGTGGCACCGGAGCAGGTGGCTGCGGTGGCGCAGCGCCTGGCCGACATCGGCTGCCACGAGGTGTCGCTGGGCGACACCATCGGCGTGGGCACGCCGGCCTCGGTGCAGCGCATGCTGGAGGCGGTGGCCCGGCGCGTGCCGCTGCAGCAGCTGGCCGGGCACTACCACGACACCTACGGCATGGCGGTGGCCAACGTGTTTGCCTCCTACCAGTTCGGCCTGCGGGCCTTCGACGCCTCGGTCGGCGGCCTGGGCGGCTGCCCTTATGCCAAGGGCGCCACCGGCAACGTCGCCACCGAAGACGTGGTCTACCTGCTGCACGGCCTCGGCGCCGACACCGGCGTCGACCTGGACGCGTTGGTCGATGTCGCGGCCTGGATCAGTTCTCAACTGGGCCGCGAGCCCGCGTCGCGCGTGGCACGCGCCTTGTTGGCCAAGCGGCCGGGAGTCCCTGCATGATCGTTCTTTACCACTGCATGAGCGCGCGCTCGTTCCGGCCTCTGTGGATGCTCGAAGAGCTGGGCCTGCCCTGCGACCTGCGCATGCTGCCCTTCCCGCCACGGGTGTTCAAGCGCGAGTACCTGGAGACCAACCCGCTGGGCACCATCCCGCTGATGATCGACGGCGAATCGCGCATGACCGAATCGTCGGCCATCTGCCAGTACCTGGCGGTCAAGCATTCGCCGCGCGCGCTGAACGTCGAGCCCGACGAGGCCGGCTTCGCCGACTACCTGAACTTCCTGCACTTCGGCGAAGCCACGCTGACCTTTCCGCAGACGCTGCTGCTGCGCTACGGCCAGTTCGAGCCGCCCGAGCGCCGCCATCCGCAGGTGGTGGACGACTACGGCAAGTGGTTCCTGGCGCGGCTGCGCACGCTGGAGCCGCGGCTGGAGGCTTCGCCCTACCTGGCGGCCGGTCGCTTCACCGCGGCCGACGTGTCGGTGGGCTATGCGCTGATGCTGGCCCAGGTGCTGAGGCTGTCGGATCGTTTCACGCCGGCCATCGCCGCCTACTGGCAGCGGTTGTCGCAGCGCCCCGCCTTCCTCAGCGCGCTGCAGGTGCAGCAGCGCGCGGCGCAGGAGCAGGGCGTGCCGACGGGTTCTTCGGCCGCCTGACACGTCGCACGATGCCGCCGCCTGGCCTGCGCCCGCGCTCGCCTCAGTCGCCGGACAGCGGCAAGGTGGTCAGCGCAGCCGAGGCCGTGCACCTGATCCGCGATGGCGACACGCTGGCCACCTCGGGCTTCGTCGGCATCGGCTTTGCTGAAGGCATTGCCGTCGCGCTGGAACAGCGCTTCCTGGCCGAGGGCGCGCCGCGCGGGCTGACGCTGGTCTACGCCGCGGGGCAGGGCGACGGTCACCACAAGGGCCTGAACCACCTCGCGCACGAAGGGCTGGTAGCGCGCGTCATTGGCGGCCACTGGGGCCTGGTGCCGGGCCTGGGCAAGCTGGCGGTGGACAACAGGATCGAGGCCTACAACCTGCCGCAAGGGGTGATCTCCTGCCTGTATCGCGACATCGCCGGTGGCCGGCCGGGGCACCTGAGCCGGGTCGGCCTGGGCACCTTCGTCGACCCGCGCCACGGCGGCGGGCGCATGAATGCGCGCACCACCACGCCACTGGTGGAGCTGATGCAGCTGAACGGCGAGGACTGCCTGCTGTACAAGACCTTTCAGATCACGGTCGGCATCATCCGCGCCACCACGGCCGATGCCGACGGCAACCTGACCATGGAGCGCGAGGCGCTCACGCTGGAGAGCCTGTCCATCGCCACGGCGGTGCACAACAGCGGCGGCATCGTCATTGCGCAGGTCGAGCGCATCGCCGAGCGCGGCTCGCTGCAGCCGCGCCAGGTGAAGGTGCCGGGCGTGCTCGTCGACTGCGTGGTGCTGGCCGACCCCGAACACCATTGGCAGACCTTCCACACCCGCTACCACCCCGGCTACTCGGGCGAGATGCGCGTGCCGGTGGATCAGCTGAAGCCGATGGCGCTGGACGTGCGCAAGGTCATCGCGCGGCGAGCCGCGATGGAACTGCATGCCAACAGCGTGGTCAACCTCGGCATCGGCATGCCCGAGGGCATCGCCGCCGTGGCCAGCGAGGAGCGCATCGTCGACCTGATGACGCTGACCGCCGAGCCCGGCGTCATCGGCGGCATCCCCGCCGGCGGTCTGGACTTCGGCGCGGCCATCAACACCCAGGCGGTGATCGACCAGCCCTACCAGTTCGACTTCTACGACGGCGGCGGACTGGACCTGGCCTTCCTGGGGCTGGCGCAGGCGGACGCCGAAGGCAACCTCAACGTCAGCAAGTTCGGCCCGCGGCTTGCCGGGGCGGGTGGCTTCATCAACATCAGCCAGAATGCCAAGCGCGTGGTCTTCGTCGGCACCTTCAACGCCGGCGGCGTGAAGATGGCGGTGGCGCAGGGCAAGCTGCACATCGAGCGCGAAGGCCACACGCGCAAGTTCGTCGCCGCGGTCGAGCACCGCACCTTCAGCGGCGCGCAGGCCAGGCAGCGAGGCCAGCCGGTGCTGTACATCACCGAGCGCTGCGTGCTGCGGCTGGGCGAGGCGGGGCTGGAACTGATCGAGATCGCCCCAGGTATCGACCTGGAGCGTGACGTGCTGGCGCAGATGGACTTCGTGCCGCTGATGCCCGTGTCGCCGCGGCTGATGGACGCGCGCATCTTCGGCGATGGCCCTATGGGGCTGCGCCAGGACCTGCTGCACCTGCCGCTGGAGCGCCGCTTCAGCTACGACGCGCTGCAGGGCATCTTCTTCGCCAACTTCGAAGGCCACGTGGTGCGCGACAGCGCCGACGTGGAAGCCATCCGCGAGGCGGTGCAGCGCTGCCTGGTGTCGCTGGCGCACAAGGTGCCGGCAATCATCGACTACGACAACTTTCATGTCGCGCCGCAGATCTTGGACGAGTATTCGCGGATGGTCAGCGACCTGGCGCAGCGCTTCTACTCGCGCGTGACGCGCTACGCCACCAGCGCCTTCCTGCGCGTCAAGCTCGGCGAGGCCTTGCGCCAGCGCGGCGTGGCGCCGCACATCTTCGAAAGTGCCGAGCAGGCGCGCGCGCACCTGCGTGGTGAGGACGCGTAGGGCGGCGTTTCGGCAGCGGTGTGTTGGTTGCGGCCCGGCATCATGGGCGCCGATCTGGCACGGCCTGCCTCGGAACCGTCTGCGCGCGAGGGATCGGCAGGCCGTTCGCGCGAGCTCAGGCCGCGGACGACGCATGTCGGGCAAGTCGTCCGAGCGTTGCCGCCGCGGCTTAGTGTTGGATGCAGCTTTTCCGGTACGGTGGATCGAAGAAGCGCATCCACGCCATGGCGGCGTCGAAGCCGAAAGCCATGTATTGCTGCCACTCGGCGCGCGAGAGATTGCGATTGGCGATTTCGCAGGCGCGACGCTTCCAGGCCTCGACGTCCAGCTCCCATTGCAGCAGTCCGTCGCCGCCCGCGCTCAAGAGGCTGCGGCCATCGCGGGCGAACTCGACCAAACCGACGCCCTGCGCCGAAAGGCCACGACGCATCCACTGCTGGTCGCCCCTGAACCACAACACCGGCCCGTGCGCCGTACCCGCCGCCAGCATCTTGCCATCGGGGCTGAAGGCCACCGAGCGAACCAGGTCCTCACCGCCGAAAAGAGGCCCCGAACGGCGATCGAATCCGTAGGCGGCCAGACGTTCCCGCTGCTGCCAGGTCGACGTGTCCCAGAGCAGCACCTCGCCGTCGGCAGCTCCTTCGCTGGCCAGCATCGTGCCGTCCGGCGTGGCAGCCAGCGACTGCTGGCCAGGGAACTGTGTGCCGAGGTGCGCATCGAGCGGTGCTTTCACTGGCCTGCCGGTGCCGGGGTCGAGGGGCTGGATGCGGCCATCCGCCAAGCTCGCTGCCAGCCAGCCGCCAGCGGAGCCGAACTGCAGAGCTCGAGCTTCGGACTCCAGATCCACCGGACCCGCCAGGACGTTGCCGGAGGCGAGCGACCAGATCCACAGCGTGTGCCCAATTGCCCCGGCGATGCGCTGGCCGTCGGGCGCCATGGCCGCGACGTGCACGTCTCCGCTTGTGTCGATGGAGGCGTTCGTGCCGGACGGCCCGCCGCGTATCAGCAACTGGCCCTTGTCGCCGGGCCGATGCGCAGCGACCAGCGCAAGACCTCGTTTGCGGTCGAAGCCGACCAGGTCTGCATCCGGTGCCAGCGCAAAGTCGTCCGCCCAAGCAGGCTTGTCGTCGGCAAGGAAGCCGAGCAGGCGACCCGGCTGCGTCGTGCCGGCGATCGACCCTGCCAGCCGCAATGCATCCCCGGGCTGCCACTCGATGGTGGCGAAGCGCAGCTCGTCGCGGCTCAGCACCTCGAGCACCTCGTCGGGCGAATCCACGCCGCCGAGCGGCTGTTTTAGCCGCGCTCGCATATTCAGATTCCAGAGCTTGGCGGGTCCGCCTTCGTGTAGGCTGGCCAGTGTCTTGCCGTCGCCACTGAGGCCGAGCGCGAGGATCGGGCGTTCGTTTTCGGCGAAGGCTGGCTCCATGCCGATGCCCGTGGCGAAGTGCCACAGCAGGATCCGCCCGTCGTAGCCGCCGGAGGCCACGATCTGGCCGCGCTCGACGAAGACGACGCTCGTCACAGGCTGATCGTGCCCGCTGCGCGAGAGGCCCGTCCAGGTCTCGCGCGCGTCGGCGAAGCGCAGGTCGCCTCCATAGCAGCCGTAGGCGGCATGGCGGCCGTCTGCACTCTGCGAAGCGGTCTCGACGCCGCCGTCACAGAAGACGGGCTTGCCGTGGGGCGCCAACGGCGTGCGCTGGGGAGGCTTCGACTGTCCGACGAAGCGGAAGCCTTGCTGTTCGAGTTGCTCCTGCGTCGTTCCGTGCAGCACGCGCTGCAGCTGCGGCCGGTCGAGCAGCGCATCGAGCAGGGCGCTGCGACCCCGCACCGTGTCGGCGACATTCAGCGCCTCGACGGCCAGAAGCAGGCCGAGGTCGGGTTGCGCGCGCACCAGCTGCAGGGCCTGCGCCGAGAGCTGGCGGGCCAGCGACAGCCGAGCCTGTTGTCGCGCGACGATCGCCATGAAGGTGGCGGCCACGCCCAGCAGCGCGATCGTGGCCACGGCCGTGCGCGCCAGCCGGCGCACCCGCCGGTGCTGCCGCACATCGTCGTTGTCGAGCGAATTCTTCGGCACACCACGGATCGGCGCGGCCAGGTCCAGCATCGCAGCTCGGAATGCCGGATTGCCCAGGCTGAGGTCCTCGGCCTCGCGCAAGGCACGCAGGTCGACGTACAGCGGCTCGGCCGCGAATGCGCGCTGCAGGCTGTGCGGCAGCGCGTCGGTTCGCTGCCAGTCGAAGTCAGCCGCCTCGCGGTCCCAGACGATCTGGCCATCGGTGAGCACGACGAGCAACTGCGCCGTGCCACGGTGCTTGATCCACCAGGCCAGCTCGTCGCTGCAATAGGCCGATTTCGCCGAAGCGCGCGAGGCAAAGAAGACGATCCAGCGCGAGGCGTCGAGTTGCGCTTCGAGCGCAGGACCCAGGCCGGAGCTGGCCGGCAGATCGCTCGCGTCACGGAAGACCTCCATTGCGCGGATCGCGAACATCGGCTTCGCAAGGCGCTCGAGAGCCTTCTCGGTGGCCGCCGCCAGCACCCGGTCGGCGGCATGGCAGTAGGAGAGGAAGGCATCGTTCGACATGTTCGGCGCTCCAGTGTCTGCGGCAGGGCCGGTGTCTTGTCGTGGATGCCTTGCCGCGTTGCCTGGCCTCGGTCGTCAGGCGCAGTGCCGCATCAGCGCTGCCTCTTCACCGCTTCGCCCAGCGTGATCACCGCCATCGCGTAGTAACTCGACCAGTTGTAGCGCGTCACGGCATAGAAGTTCTGCGTGCCGGCGACGAAGCTCGGCGCGGCGTTGCCGTTCTGCAGTTCGACCAGCGCCAGCGGGCCGCCGTGGGCGCGGCCGGCCTCGTCGAGTTCGGCGCCCAGCGCCACCATCTGTTCGGCGTTGAAGCTGGGCAGGATGTCCGGTTGCAGCAGCGTCGCCCGCGCGCTGGTGTCCACCGGCGGTGCCACCGGGTAGGTGGTGGGCATGCCGCGCTGCCAGCCGTGGGCAGCCAGG
>Ga0316627_100000563_pt1 | contig 10577 bp, 12 predicted proteins | sample OWC_Aug_M2_C1_D1_FD_207653 | JGI IMG/M metagenome (GOLD analysis project Ga0316627, IMG submission 207653) | Wetland soil microbial communities from Old Woman Creek delta, Ohio, United States - OWC_Aug_M2_C1_D1_C | ecosystem: Environmental > Terrestrial > Soil > Wetlands | place: USA: Ohio...
GTCATGGGCAGCAAGGCGGGCGGGGGCGGCAGTGTGCTCATCGGCGGACTCCTTCGGCCGGCGATTGTGCCGGCGGACATCGAATCTCCATGCTATGAATGTTGTCATTTCAATAGCTTTTGCGAAAGACCGGTCGAGTCCGGAGCATCGCGCCATTTTTTCCAACCTCGATGGAGCTCTGCGCATGTTGACCCGACGCCACTTCCTCGGCGCCAGCCTGGCCGCCCCCTTCGCCTACGCTGCCGGTTCCTTCGTGCCCGCCTGGGCGCAGAACGCGCCCAACCTGGGCATGCCGACCCTGCCCGCCACCGGCTTCCGCCGACTGAAGGTGGGTGACGTGGAGGTGATCTCGTTGCTCGACGGCGTGGCCCGCCGTCCGTTGGGTGAGGAGTTCGTGAAGAACGCGCCGCTGCCGGAGGTGCGCGCGCTGCTGGCGTCGCAGAACCTGCCCACCGAATACATCGACATCCCCTTCACGCCCTTCCTGGTGGTGGCCGGCAATCGCCGCATCCTGATGGACACCGGCTTGGGCGAGTTCGGCGGCCCGACCACCGGCAAGCTGCTGGAGCAGTTGCGGGCCGCCGGCTTCCAGCCCAGCGACATCGACACCGTGCTGATCACCCACTACCACGGCGACCACATCGGCGGCCTGCGAAACAAGGCCGGTGAGTACGTCTTCGCCAAGTCCAAGGTGATGGTGCCGGCACCCGAACATGCGTTCTGGATGGACGACGCGAAGATGGCCGCCGCACCCGAAGCCATGAAGGGCGCATTCAACAACGTGCGCCGCGTCTTCGCGCAGATGCCGCCGGACATGCTGGTGCGCTTCGAGCCAGGCACTGAGCTGGCACCGGGCATCCGTTCGGTGGCGGCCTTCGGCCATACGCCGGGGCACACGCTGTTCGACCTGCGCGCCTCGGGCCAGAACTTCGTCTACGTGGGGGACCTGACCAACCTGCCGGCGCTGTTCGCGCGCAACCCCGACTGGGCGGTGACCTTCGACATGGACGCCGAAGCGGCGCGCAAGGTGCGGCGCGAAACCTTCCAGCGCATCGTTGCCGGCAACGCGATGGTCGGCGGCTTTCACTTCCCCTTCCCCGCCTTCGGCCGCATGGCGGTGGCGGGCTCGGGCTATGCCTTCGAGCCGGCCGGCGGCAATGCCTGAGACGGCGCGCATCGCCTGGGGCACGCGCCGCCGCGCCTTCGTGGCCGGCGGCCTGGCTTGGCCGCTGTGGCCCGCCGCGGCGGCCGACGACGAGGTGGCGCGGCTGCTGCGCGAGGGCGGTGCGGTCATCGCCTTCCGCCACGCGCTCGCGCCCGGCACCTTCGACCCGCCGGGCTTCACGCCTGGCGTGTGCAGCACGCAGCGCAACCTGAGCGAGGAAGGCCGCGCGCAGGCGCGGCGCATCGGCGAGTGGTTTCGCCAGCGCGGGCTGAAGCCGGCGCAGGTGCGCTCCAGCCCGTGGTGCCGGTGTCTGGACACTGCCACGCTTGCTTTCGGCAGTGTGGAGCCCTGGGCGGCGCTGGGCTCGCCCCATGGCACGGCCGAGACCACCAATGCCGAATCGCTGCAGGCGCTGCGCCAGGCGCTGGCGGCCGCATCGGCCACGCGCCCGAGTTTCGAGGTCTGGGTGACGCACCAGTTCGTGCTGCAGCGGCTGGTGGACACCACCACCAGTTCGGGCGAAGGGCTGCTGTTGCGCGCCGATGCCGCGGGCGCACCGAAGGTGCTGGCGCGGCTGCAGATCAGCTGAGCCGGCACACGGCGGCGGCTTCTGTTTGGCCGTGGGCATTACGAACTCGGGGCCCTTGGCGATGGTCTCGGTTGCGGGTTGTTGGCCCCACCCGCGTCGCTTCTCGCTAGCAACCCAACGACGCAACCAAGAAACTACGCCGCACGGTGATGGGTTCACCGAACAATCGCGACATGTCGCTTTGCCGCACAGGTCATGCGAGGACTTCCCCGCCCGGCGCCTCGAACGAGAGTGCGGGTTTTGCCTGCGGCAAGGCGCAGTCGACGCAGATCTCCATTTCGATAAGGTTGTCTGCATGGAAGATGAACAAGACACTTCCACCGTGAGTAGGTTCGATGTGGAACCTCCCACCTGCCATCTCCGCTATAAGCGAGCCGATCGACGGCACGTGCTCAAGCATCGACTTCTTGGAGACAGTCGCATCGCTCATTCGGTAGCCGTCGGGGAAGACTAGAACAAAGGGTTTCGATGCTGGCGCCAACCACATGCGTAGTGGGGTAAGGACCGCGTCTGCATTGGCCCCCCCTTCCATGAGGTAACTCGAGGCATTGAGCGGGGGGCGATGCCCAGGGGTGTATTGGAGCCCGACCATCTGGCGCGTGAGTGGCTATGGCGCGCCACATCCTGAGCTCGCAAGAACCACGACGACGATCAGGATCGAGTGTTGGAGCTTCAAAGTTGTACAGGGACTGTGGCGTGCGGCCTAACCTGTACAACAGATAGCGCTGACTGATGCGGGCCAATCTTGATGGGCCAACCGGGCAAGTGCGCAGCGCAAAGCGAAACGCGCCGCCCATCACTTGGCCGTCGGCATGACGAACTCGGCGCCCTTGGCAATGGTCTCCGGCCAGCGCTGCATCACGCTCTTCTGCCGTGTGTAGAAGCGCACGCCCTCTTCGCCGTAGGCATGCATGTCGCCGAACAGGCTGCGCTTCCAGCCGCCGAAGCCGTGCCAGGCCATCGGCACCGGAATCGGCACGTTGATGCCGACCATGCCGATCTGCACGCGCCGCGCGAACTCGCGCGCGACATTGCCGTCGCTGGTGTAGCAGGCCACGCCGTTGCCGTACTCGTGGTCGTTGACCAGCTGCACCGCCTCGGCCAGGTCTTTCACGCGCACGCAGCTGAGCACGGGGCCGAAGATCTCTTCCTTGTAGATGCGCATCGCCGGCGTCACGTGGTCGAAAAGCGTGCCGCCGGTGAAGAAGCCGCCCTCCAGGCCCGGTACCTTGTGGCCGCGGCCGTCGACCACCAGCTTGGCGCCCTCCTGCACACCGATGCCGATGTAGCCCTCGATGCGCTCTTTCGCCTGCTGCGTGACGATCGGGCCCATCTCGGCTTCCAGATCCATCGGGTTGCGGATCTTCAACGCCTTGGCGCGCTCGGCCAGCTTGGGCACGATCTTGTCGCCGATGTCCCCCACCAGCACGGCCACGGAAATCGCCATGCAGCGCTCTCCCGCTGACCCATAGCCCGCGCCGATCAGGCCGTCCACCGCTTGGTCGATGTCGGCATCGGGCATGACCACCATGTGGTTCTTGGCACCACCGAGGGCCTGCACGCGCTTGCCGTGGTGCGCGCCGGTCTCGTAGATGTACTGCGCGATCGGCGTGCTGCCGACGAAACTCAGCGCCTTGACGTCGGGATGCGTCAGCAGCGCGTCCACCGCCACCTTGTCGCCCTGCACGACGTTGAACACGCCGTCGGGCAGGCCGGCCTGCTTGAGCAGGTCGGCCATGAACAGGCTGGGGCTGGGGTCGCGCTCGCTGGGCTTCAGGATGAAGGCGTTGCCGCAGGCCAGCGCCACCGGGAACATCCACATCGGCACCATGCACGGGAAGTTGAAGGGCGTGATGCCCGCCACCACGCCCAGCGGCTGGCGCAGCGTCCAGTTGTCGATGCCGGTGGACACCTGGTCGGTGTAGTCGCCCTTCAGCAGCTGCGGGATGCCGCAGGCGAACTCGACGATGTCGATACCGCGCGTCACTTCGCCCTGAGCGTCGGTGAAGACCTTGCCGTGCTCGGCGGTGATCATCGCGGCCAGCGTGTCGCGGTGCTGCATCAGCAGCTGCAGGAAGGCGTTCATCACGCGCGCGCGGCGGATCGGCGGCGTGTCGGCCCAACCCTGGAACGCCGCCTTGGCGCTAGCCACCGCGGCGTTGACTTCATCGGTCGAGGCCAGCGCCACCTGGCGCGCGACCTTGCCGGTGCTGGGGTTGTAGACCGCCTGTTGCCGGCCGCTGGCGCCGGGCACGATGCGCCCGCCGATGTAGTGGCCGATGTCGGCGGTGGCGGTGAAGGCTTCGGGTGCGCCCATGGTGGTTCTCCGTCGGGTGTGAAAAATCAGTCTAGGTCGTGGCGCGATCGGCGCGCAAGCTGGGCAGGCCGATGCCCACGGCGTCGAAACCGCCGTCCACGGCCAGGCACTGGCCGTTGATGTAGCTGGCCGCATCGCTGCACAGGAAGCCGATGCCGGCGGCAATCTCTTCCGGCGTGCCGTAGCGGCCGAGCGGGATGCTGTCGTGGTAGTCGCGGCGGATGGCGGCGCTGTGCACCAGCTTGGCCATCGCCGTGTCCACCGGCCCGGGCGCGATGGCATTCACGCGGATGCCTCGATCGCCCAGCTCGGCGGCTTGTTGCTTCGTGAGGTGGATCAACGCGGCCTTGCTGGTGCCGTAGGCCACGCGCAGCGTGCTGGCACGCAGGCCGGAGATCGATGCAATGTTGACCACCGCGCCGCCGCCGTGCTTGAGCATCAGCGGCGCGGCGGCCTGCGTGCACAGGAAGGGGCCGTCCAGGTTGGTGGCCATGACATTGCGCCATTCGGCGAAGGCGGTGTCCAGCAGCGGCTTGAAGACGGCGATGCCGGCGTTGTTGACCAGTGCGTCCAGCCGGCCGAAGCGGGCCTCGACGGCCGCAACCGCCTGCGCCACCTGGACCGGGTCGCGCACGTCGGCACGCAGCGCCAGCACATGCCCGGACGGCTCCAGCGCGGCCGCCGCGGCGTCGAGCGTCGGGCCGTCGATGTCGAGCAGGGTCACCGCATGGCCCTGCGCCAGAAACCACTGCGCGGCGGCCAGGCCGATGCCGCGCGCGGCGCCGGTGACGAGTGCAACCTTGAGCGGGCTGTCCATGGATGTCGATGCTATAGGTGCCGCCCCAGCAGCGTCGCCAGCTCGGCCGGGCGCACCAGCTGCACGCGCGACTCGCGCGCAAAGTCGCCTGCCTTTTCGCTCACGGCACCGGCTGCCACGTACAGGCTCGCGTCGGCTTCAAGGCGCGACTGCGCGGCATGCAGTTCGCGCAAGGCCTCGACGCCCACCGTGGCCGCCTTCCAGCGCTTGAAGCCGACGACCGTGCGCTTGTGGCCGATCGTCAGTTCCAGATCCGCGCCCGGCGCATTGATGCGCCGCACTTCATGGCCCTGCGCGCGGAACGCGGCTTCGAGCGCATCGGCAAACTCGCGCGAGCTCATGGCCTGCAGCCGCTCGAGGGTCTTCGACACCTGTGCCGCGCTCGGTGCGCGCAGCTGCTTCCACGCCGCCATGGCGGCGATGACCACGAAAGGGAAGGCGCCCAGCATGCCGGCCACCGCATATTGCTCGGGCAGCAGCAGCCGCATCAGCAAGGCCAGCCCCAAGGCAATGCCCAGGCTGGCCCACCACGGCGAGCGCAGCAGGATCGCGAACAGCGAGTTCTCGGCCATCTTCAGTTTCAAGCATCACCTCGCATTCGGGCGCAGCACCGCGCGCCGCGGGAAATGCTTCTACCATGCGTGGCGGCCCGGCCTGCGCCGCGCCCGCAGAACGACGAGCCCCTTGAAGCCCAGCCAACGCCAGCGCCTTGCCCGACTGTTGCTGTGGATCACGCCGGCGCTCTGGTCGTCCAACTACATCATCGCGCGCGCCTCCGAAGGCGTGATCGCTCCGCACGCGCTGGCGCTCGGCCGCTGGCTGCTGGCCCTGGCGCTGCTGCTGCCGCTGTCCGGCGCCGCGCTGGTCGCCGGCTTTGCCCAATGGAAGCACGAATGGAAACAACTGCTGCTGCTCGGTGCATTGGGCATGTGGATCTGCGGCGCCTTCGTCTACCAGGGCGCGCACACCACCAGTGCGGTCAACATCGGCCTCATCTACGCCGCCACGCCGGTGGCGATCGCCTTCGCTTCGACCCAGCTGCTGCACGAGCGTGTCAACGCCTGGCAGCGTGCCGGCATGGCACTGGCGCTTGGCGGCGTGCTGTTCGTGCTGGCCAAGGGCGATCTGGCCAACCTGCGCGCGGTGCGCTTCACCGTCGGTGACCTGTGGATCCTGGCCGCCGCCGTTTCGTGGGTGGCCTACACCGTGCTGCTGCAGCGCTGGCCGTCGGCGCTGGGCCCGACGCCGCGGCTGGCAGCCATCACCTTCGGCGGCCTGCTCGTGCTGCTGCCCTTCAGCGCACTGGAACTGGCGCTGGCGCCAACGCCGCCCTTGAGCCCGAAGGCGCTGTGGCTGATCGTGCTGGCCGGCCTGCTGCCCGGTTTCTTTTCGTACCAGGCCTACGCCTACATGCTGCGTGAACTGGGCGCGGCGCGCTCCTCGCTGGTGATGTACCTGGCACCAGTCTATGCGGCCTTCACCGCCTGGGCCTTGCTCGGGGAAGCCCCGCGCTGGTACCACGCCGTCGGCGCGGCGCTGATCCTGCCGGCCATCTGGCTGGCCACGCGCCGGCGCTTGCCGCGCTGAGAGCGCGGCGACAATCGAATCCCGGATCGTAAACCTCTCCCGCACCCCACCGTCCCCACCGTCTCACCATGAGCGTCAAACATCCGTTCCATCTGGCCTTTCCGGTCGACTCGCTGGCCCAGGCGCGCGCCTTCTACGGCGGCCTGCTCGGCTGCCCCGAGGGCCGCTCGTCGGACGCCTGGGTGGACTTCGATTTCTACGGCCACCAGATCGTGGCCCACCTGGCGCCGGGCGAAGCCGGCCACCGCCATACCGGCCAGGTCGATGGTGACGACGTGCCGGTGCGGCACTTCGGCGTGGTGCTGTCGATGGACGAATGGCATGCACTGGCCGATCGGCTGCGCGCGGCGAACACGCGATTCGTGATCGAGCCGCATTTGCGCTTCAAAGGCCAGGTCGGTGAGCAGGCGACGATGTTCTTCCTGGACCCGTGCGGCAACGCGCTGGAGTTCAAGGCCTTCGCCGACCCGGGGCAACTGTTCGCCAAGTAGCATGCGCGCCGCCGCGGCCTGCGGCGTTCGTTCCACCGTCTTGCCGAAAGAGCCGCCGATGCCCCTGCCTGCCCCATTCCTGCGCCACATGGTGCTGGCTTCATCTCTTTCCTGCGCCTGCGCCGCAGCCCAGGCCCAGGCCTTTGATGCGGTGCGCCTGTTTGCCGTGCCGCTGGAAGACGGCCAGGGGCTGGCCGGGCTGGCGGTGATCGCCGGCCACGAATACCTGGGCTCGGACGAGCGCAAGACGCTGGTGCTGCCGGCGCTGAGCTACCAGTGGGCCAACGGCTGGTTCGCCGGTACCGGCAACGGCGTCGGCTACAAGTTCCATTCTCGGCCCGACATGCAGTACGGGCTGCGCGTCACCCTCGACCTGGGCCGTGACGAGAGTGACGCCAAGGCGCTGGCCGGCATGGGCGACATCGACGTGCGGCCGGAATTCGGCGGCTTCTTCAACTACTTCATCACCACGGAGTGGTTCCTGACCACCTCGTTCCGCTATGGCGCGGGCAACGACCGTGACGGCTCGCAGACCGACATCGGCATCGGCTGGTCCTCGCCGTTCGCGCCGCAATGGCGGCTCGGCCTGGGCGTGGCGGCCACCTACGTCAACAGCAAGTACATGCAGGCCTTCTACGGCGTGACGGCGCAGCAGTCGGCGAGCAGCGGCTATGGCGTGTACACCCCCGGGGCCGGCTGGCGCGACGTGCGCGGCAACGCCTCGCTGACCTACTCTTTCAACGCCGACTGGAGCCTGACTGGCGCGTTCACGGTGCGCTCGCTGCAGGGCGACGTGAAGCGCAGCCCGATCGTCACCGAGGACACCCCTGTGGCCGGCGTGCTGGCGCTGAGCTACAGCTTCTGAATTTGGTCAGTAGGCGTTGCCACGCCAGGCCAGCAGTCGCGCCGAGGCGGCAGCGGCCAGCGCGGACAAGGCCATGCAGGCCCACAGCACCGGCACATAGGTGCCGGAATGGTCGAACACCCAGCCGGCGAGCACGGGACCCAGCAGGTTGCCCAAGGCAGCCCCGCTGTAGAGCGTGCCAATGATGCCGGCCACCGCACGGGCGCCGAACAGGTCCATGCAGATGGCGGGCAGCAGCGAGACGATGCCGCCGTAACTCAGTCCGAACCACAGTGCGAAGAAGACGAGCATCGGATAGCTGCCGGCCGAGAACCAGGCCAGGACGGACAGGCCCATCGAGCCCTGCATCAGCAGCAGCGTCAGCGTGCGGCCCAGCCGGTCGGCCAGCGCGCCGATGACGAAACGGCCGACCAGGCTGCCGATGCCGATCAACCCCACCAGGCCGACGGCGCTGGCCGCTTCGATGCCCATGTCGCGGGCCGCGGCCGACACATGGGCAAAGGGAATGAACATGCTGGGCGCGGCCAGCACGATGCTCAGGTAAAGCCACCAGAAGCGTCGGTCGCGAAGTGCCTCGCGCAGGCTCAGACCTGGGATCTGGCCACTGCGCGCGGCGCTGGCTACCGGCGCCCGGCGCAGCAACCAGGCCGCACACAGGCCGAACAGCAGCACGCCCGCCGCGAGGGCGCGCATGGCGTCGCGCCATTGCAGTGCGGCGATGGCCGCCGTGGCAATCAGCGGCACCGCCACCGTGCCGGCGCCTATGCCGGCGCTGGCCAGACCGGCGGCCAAGCCGCGCCGCCGCGTGAACCAGGGCTGCACGCAGGCGATCGCAGGCGTGTAGACCAGCGCGATGCCCAAGCCGACGCCAACGCCATAGGCCGCGTAGACGGTGTACATCGAGCCGGCAAAGCTGCACAGCACCAGCCCGGTGGCAATCAGCAGCATGCCGGTGCAGGTGACGGCACGAGGCCCGAAACGGTCGGCCAGGATGCCGGCGCCGGCGCCGAAAACAAAATACACGCCGCCTGACAGTCCGAACACCAGCGACACATCGGCCCGCTGCGCATTGAACTCGCCAGCGAAGGAGGCGAAGAAGGCGGCGAAAGAATAGGAGACACCGAAGATGATGGCCAGGGCGGAGAACGTGGCCCACACGACCACCCAGGCATAGGGCGCCTCTTTCATCGATCCAGTTTAGCCGCCAGCCTTGCGGCAAAAAAAAGCCCGCCGGAGACCGGCGGGCTTGTGGAAGTCCTAATGAAAGGACGTCGTTGGGATCGACGCAGGCCCGCCTCTATGCCCTGGGCAGTACCTGGTGCGCCTGGTGCGCAATCCAAGACTCGTGTGACAGCTTATGACGCGGGACTCTAAGCATCGACATGCTTTGGGGCCATCCCTAACTCAAGGTTCGGGCAAGCTTGGCTGTCGGCTGGACGAAGCACGGCGAGAATGAGTGATGGCAAGCGCACCGCCCGAGACTGAAGACGCTGACTCGTTGGACGAGCGGGATCTGCATCAACTGCAAGGCCTTCTGGACCAGGTGCCCGAGCCTCTGTTGCCGTTGGACATCAGTGCGGTGGATGGATTCCTTTGCGGACTGTTGCTTCAGCCCAACAGCATCGACCCAGCGACCTGGTTGCCCTTCATCACCGATGTCGAGGGACGGTCGCTGCCCGTGAGCTTCGACACCCGCGCGTTGCATGCGTTGGTGCTCCGTCGGTACGGCGAACTGCGCAGCTCGATCGGGTCCCGGCAGTGGTTCGACCCGTGGGTGTTCGAATTGGACGCGCAGGCCTCGCCGTCGGAATGCGTACTGCCGTGGGTGGCGGGCTTCGCAGCGGCGCTGGACCGCTTTCCGGAGCTGATGCGCCGCAGCGATGCGCGAAATTTGGAGCCGCTGGCGCTGATCTACATGCACTTCGACCCTCAGGACCTGGACGATGCCGACACGCTGCAACAGATGATCGACACGCTGGAGCCGCCGGCTGACTTGGCCGAGGCCGTGCAGGACCTGGTGCGCAGCGTCATGCTCCTGGCAGACGTGACCCACCCGCTGGCGATCGTTCGTGCTCCGCATCGCGCTGTTGCACGGCGGCGGCGCTGACGCATTCATCGCTTGGCCAGTCGGGGCGAGCTTGCCGCTTCGGCCGCCGCAGTCGGTGGTGTTGCGGACCGGCCGCGACCGGCCTGGGTGGGCTCGATGGGCAACGGTGGTGCCATGGGCATTTCGACACGGTAGCGCGGCGCCGGGTTTTCCAGCCCGGCCAACAGCAGCGCGCTGCCGATGGCACCGGCAATCGTGCCCCAGGTCAGCACTTGCATCGCGACGTAGCGCATGGCTTTCGCCGCCCCCTTTTGCTTCGTATCGCCTTCGCGACCAGTTGACGAATCGTAGTCCACCGGCGAGGTCATGCCATCCTCTCCAAGAGGGAGTGTCGGGAGTAAGTGAGTCCTGATTATTGAGCTTTCCGTAAATGGTGACATCACCACAGACCGGCCTGTACCCAGCACGCGGCAATGATCGACGGCCGTCGCTGAGCACTCTTGAGCTTGGCGCGGGCGGTCGTGTTGAGTTCATCGAGGTTGTTCGGGCAGAAGTTGGCCAGCGCATGGCGCGTGAGCCAGGCCCACAGGTACTCCACCGGGTTCAAGTCCGGCGCGTACGGCGGCAGGAACGCCATATGGATTTCTCCGTCGGTCGAGTCGAGGTACTCGCGCACGAGCCTGCTGCGGTGCGCCTTCA
>Ga0316627_100000565_pt1 | contig 10565 bp, 6 predicted proteins | sample OWC_Aug_M2_C1_D1_FD_207653 | JGI IMG/M metagenome (GOLD analysis project Ga0316627, IMG submission 207653) | Wetland soil microbial communities from Old Woman Creek delta, Ohio, United States - OWC_Aug_M2_C1_D1_C | ecosystem: Environmental > Terrestrial > Soil > Wetlands | place: USA: Ohio...
ACGACTTGCGCGCCCGGGCTTTCAGGCCCGGGCGTTTCACGTTGACCGTCAGCTTGTGCACCTTGCCGTCGAGGACGGTCGGGCTGAAGCCCAGCACGTACTGGCTGCGCAGCTCCTGGGCGATGCGCGTGAAGGTCGAGTTCAGGTCGGCGGTCTCCTTGAGCAGGTAGTAGCCGCCGCCCGTTTCCTCCGCCAGCCTCCGCACCACCCTGTCGGGATTGGTCCTGACCTGGCGCATCCCGTTGAAATAGACCGACTCGAGACCGATGCCGTAGATCATGACCTCGTCGGCGAGCGCGCGGCTGAGCACGTCGCCCTGCCCCGTCTTGCTGGCGGTGTCCTCGCCGTCGGTGAGCACCACGATGACGCGCCGCCCCTCGATGCCGGTGAGGCGATCGAGCGACTGGTCGATGGCGTCGTAGAGGCGCGTGGGATTGCCGAAGTCCAGCTCCCGGAGCGCGGCGACGAGCTCGTCGCGGTCGGACGTGAAGGACCCGCTGAACTCGATCTTGTCGTTGAACGCGCCGACCTGTGCCTTGTCCTGCGGAAGGAGCCTGATGAGGAACTGCTCCGCCCCCGCGTTCACCAGCTTGAGCGAATTGGTCATGCTGCCGCTGCTGTCGAGCATGACGATCGCCGTGAAGGGCTGCGGCTGGTTCTCGAAGACGACGATGTCCTGCCGGATGGTGTTGTCGAGGATCTCGAAGTCGTCACGGCCCAGGTTCGGCACGAGCGCACCCTGCGGGTCCGTCACCGTCGCGTAGATCGGCACCATCTTGGCGCCGCTGCGGAACACCCCGCCCTGCTGCCCGCCCGGGCCGGCGCCCGTCGCCGGCTCCATCGGCGCGGCCGCCCGCAGCGCCCCCGCCACCAGCGCCCCCGCCACCAATGCCCCGCCCGCCGCCCGCAGAAGGACTCTCATGAGTCCAGCCTAGCAAGGCGGCCTGTGCGGCGCAACCCGCCGGCGCCCGCGTGGCCGCTCCGAGGCCGGCATATAATCGAGGCTTGATTTCCCCTTGGCGATTCGCCCGTCATCTCGTCGTGCTGACCGCGCTGGCCCTGGCGCCCGGGGCCACGGCGGCCTTTGCGGCTCCGCAAGCGGGCGGCGCGATCACGGGACAGGTGCTGCATTCGCTCACTGGAGAGCCGATCGGCGGGGCCAAGGTCATCGTCCAGGAGGACCGACGCCAGACGATCACGGGACCCGACGGCCGGTTCCGGTTCGATCGCGTGAAACCGGGCAGCTATCACCTCTCGGTGGAGGCGCAGGGATTCTCCGCCCGGCACCAGGAAGTCCACGTGGCGGGCCCTGACACGATCCTCAACCTGCTGGTCGATCCCGAGCTGCACTTCGAGGAGGTCATCTCCGTGAGTGCCGAGCCGCGGGATCAGTTCAACACGTACCAGCCGACGTCGGTGCTGGCCGGGCAGGACCTCACGCGCGAGCTCGGCGGCACGCTGTCGGCCACGGTGGCCCAGCAGCCGGGCGTCGCGGAGCGATCGTTCGGCGCCGCGCCGGCCAGGCCCGTCGTCCGGGGGCTCGACGGCGACCGCGTGCTCATTCTCGAGGACGGCCAGCGCATGGGCGATCTGTCGAGCCAGTCCGGCGATCACGGCATCACCGTGAATCCCGCCTCGGCCTCGAAGATCGAGGTCGTGCGCGGGCCGGCGACGCTGATCTACGGCGCCAATGCCGTGGGCGGGCTCGTGAACGTGATTTCGGACGCGGTGCCGTCGGCGGCCCTGGCGGGGGTGAAGGGCGGTTTCACGGGCGACCTGGGCACGAACGGCGGGCAGGTGCAGGGCGCGGCCGACGTGTGGTGGGGCAATACGGCCTGGGCACTGCACGCAGGAGGCGGCGGCCAGAGGAGCGGCGACTACTCGACGCCCGAGGGCACAGTGGACAACACCCAGGCGCGAAGCGGCTTCGGATCGGCCGGGCTCTCGCGGACGTGGGCCCGCGGCTATGTCGGGGCGAACTACGCCTACGAAGACACGCGCTACGGCCTGCCGTATGTCGAGGACGGGCAGGTCCAGCTCACACCGCGCCGGTCCATCGCGAACGTGCGCGGCGAGGTGCGCGACCTCGAGGGCGTCTTCAAGTCGGTCCGCGGGTCCTACGCGGGACGCTGGTACAGGCACGAGGAGATCGTCGCCGGCGAGATCGGCACGCGTTTCGGCAACGACACGCACGAGTTCGAGTTCCTGGGCAGCCACCGCGCGTACGGCCGCTTCAGCGGCAGCCTCGGCGCACGGGCGCTCGTGCGCGCGTTCACGGTCAGCGGCGACGAAGCGCTCTCACCGCCGGTGGACCAGAAGGCCGCCGCGGCGTTCATGTACGAGGAGGTCACGTTCCATCACGCGACCCTGCAGCTGGGCGGGCGGTTCGATCAGGCGAGCTACACGCCGAAGAGCGCCGACCTGCCCGCGCGGGATTTCTCCGAGTTCTCGGGCTCGGTGGGCGTGCTGATTCAGCCGCCGGCCTTCGACCACCGATCGAGCGTCGCGATCAGCCTCGCCAGGACGTCGCGTTACCCGGCGCTGGAGGAGCTGTACTTCTACGGCCCGCACCCGGGCAACTTCGCGTTCGAGATCGGCAACCCGAACCTGGGCGCTGAGCACGCGCTCGGCGTGGATCTCTCGTTCCGCTGGCGATCCGCTCGCTTCTCGGCGGAAGCCACGTACTTCCGCAACCGGATCGACGACTACATCCTCCGCAACCCGGTCGAGAGTGAGCCCGGTGACGCCTCCGGCCACGAGGACGGGTTCCCCGTCGTCGAGTTCGTGGCCGCCGACAGCCTGCTCCAGGGCTTCGAGCTGCACGGCGACATCCAGGTGACATCGAGGGTCTTCGCCGACTTCGGGTTCGACTACGTCCGCGGGGACGTGCTCGAGCCGGACGCCCCGCTTCCGCGCATCCCGCCCTTCCGCGCGCGGGGCAGCGTGCGGTACCAGGCGGGCGCCTTCAACGCCGGCGGCGAGGTGACCGGCGTGGCGGCGCAGAGGCGCGTGTTCGGCGCCGAGACGCCGACGGACGGCCATGGCCTGCTCAAACTGTTCGCCTCGTACTCGTGGCCGACGGGAACGGGCGTGAGCACCGTCACGGCGCGGCTCGACAACGCCACCAACGCGCTCTACCGGAACCACCTCTCGTACGTGAAGGACTACGTGCCCGAGAGGGGACGCACGTTCAAGCTGGTCTACAACATCCGCTTCTAGCGGGCCGCGTCGCCGGCCGGGGGCATCGCGGCCATGCGGACAGCCGTGGCCTCGGCCGCGCGCATCACCCGCAGCAGGTTCAGGCCGAGCACCTTCTTCACCTCGAGCTCGCTGTAGCCGCGCCGCAGCAGTTCCGCGGTCAGGAACGGGAACTTCGAGACGTCCTCGAGACCGGACGGCGCGGAGGTGATGCCGTCGAAGTCGCTGCCGTAGGCGACGTGATCGACGCCGGCCACGCTGCGCACGTGGTCGATGTGGTCCGCGACCTGCGCGACGGTCACCTTCGGCCTGGGATGCGCGGCCATCCAGGCGGCGACGCCCGCCTTCACCGCCGCCTCGTCCTTCGGCGACAGCTGCTCCAGCCGCGCCTGCTCGGCCTCCTGGGCCGCGTCCCACGCCGAGGCCTCGGGCGTTGTGAAGCCGGGCACGAACGACACCATGACGACGCCCCCGTTCTTCGGGAGCTGCCGGAGCACCGCGTCGGGCACGTTGCGGGGGTGATCGCAGAGCGCGCGCGCCGACGAGTGCGAGAAGATGACCGGCGCCCGCGTCACGCGCAGGACGTCGTTCATGGTCTCCTCCGACACGTGGCTCAGATCGACCAGCATGCCCAGCCGGTTCATCTCGGCGACGACCTCCTCACCGAACTTCGTCAGGCCGCCGTGCTCGGGGGTGTCGGTGGCCGAGTCGGCCCACGGCACGTTCTTCGAGTGGGTGAGGGTCATGTAGCGGGCGCCCAGCCGGGCGAACATGCGCAGCGCGCCGAGCGACGAGTCGATGGAATGGCCGCCTTCCATGCCGATGAGCGACGCGATCTTGCCCTCCCCGAAGATCCGCTGCACGTCGTCGGCCGTCAGCGCGAGCTCCAGGTCGTCCGGATAGCGCGCAATCATGCGGTGGACGATGTCGATCTCCTCGAGCGTCGCGGTGACCGCCTGCTGGCCGGCGAGGGACGCCGGGACGTACACCGACCAGAACTGCGCGCCGACCCCGCCCTGCCGCAGCCGCGGGATGTCGGTCATCGTGTCGGTCCTGGCGTTCCTGATGTCCAGCCTGGCGGGGTCCTTGCCAGCCCTCTCCCGGACCTCCCAGGCGTAGTCGTTGTGGCCGTCGAACATCGGCACCGCCAGGTGAAGGGCCCGCGCCCGCGCGAGAAACGGGTCGTCGGTCTGCGCCGTCCCCTGGAAGCCGCCGAGCGCCACCGCCGCGCACGCGATCACCGTCGCCACGCCACGCATCTTCACGCCGTGTCCTTTCGGGGGGTCCCCGTGCCAGTATAGCCGCGCAGAGGCGGGACGGCCATCGGTTAGAATCTCCCATTCGCGCTCGATCGCCGGGGGCACTGCTCAACATGACGGACACGACACCACCGATGGACCTCGAACTCTCGTGGGACGGCCAGTTGACGTTCACCGCGCGCGCGAGCGGCCACGAGTGGCTGCTGGACGGAATGAACGAGGCCGGGCCCTCGCCGGTCGCCGCGCTGGCCTCCGCCCTGGCGGGGTGCCTGGCCATCGACGTCGTGCACATCCTGACGAGGGGGCGGTACGCCATCCGCTCGTTCAGCGCGCGCCTGCGCGGGCGCCGGGCCGAGAGCACGCCGCGGCGCTTCGTGGCATTCGACCTGCGCCTCTCGATCGACACGGACGCGCCGCGCGATCAGGTGGACCGGGCGGTCGCGCTGTCGCGCGAGAAGTTCTGCTCGGTGTGGCACTCGCTTCGCGAGGACATCGAGCTGACGACGAGCGTGGCGTTGGGGTCAGAGCCGGATCTGACCCCGGAACGCGGCTGACCAGCCCGGGGGAACGGTGGTAACGCCCGCAAACCGCCGCGCGTACATCGACTGGATGCGGGGCCTCAGTGTGCTCTTCATGATCGAGGCGCACACGTTCGACGCGTGGACGGCGTTGACGGAACGCGCCACGCCGCTCTACAAGGCGGCGAACTTCATCGGTGGTCTCGCGGCGCCGATCTTCCTGTTCCTCGCCGGCGTGTCGGTGGCGCTGGCGTCCTCATCCCGTGCGCGCCGATCCGGCGACCGCGCGGCGGCCTCGTGGTCGGTGCAGAAGCGCGGCTGGCAGATCTTCGGGCTGGCGTTCCTGTTCCGCCTCCAGTCGTGGACGCTGAGCCCGGGGGCCACCGTCAAGGGGATCTTCAAGGCGGACATCCTGAACATCATGGGGCCGTCGATCGCGGCAGCGGCCTGGATCTGGGGCCGGCTCGCCGACCGCCGGGCGCGGCTCTGGGCGTTCGCCTTCTTCGGCTGCGCCTTCGCCTTTGCCACCCCGATCGTCAGGAACGCCCCCTGGGTGGCCTGGCTGCCCGACCCGATCGAGTGGTACGTGAGGCCGTTTCCCAAGCTCAGCGTCTTCACGTTGTTCCCCTGGACGGGCTTCGTGTTCGCCGGTGCGCTGGTAGGCGAGTGGCTCGACACCGTGAAGACGCCTGCGGAGGAATGGCGGGCCAACCGGCAGTTGGCCGCCGCCGGGGCCGCGCTCATCGCCATCGGCTACGGCACGAGCTACATGCCGACGATCTATCCCTCCGGCTACTCCAGCTTCTGGACCTCGTCGCCCACCTACTACTTCATCAAGATCGGCATCATGCTGGTCCTGATGGGGCTCATCTACGCCTACGTCCAGCGGCCGTTCGCCGCCGAGCCCCGCAACCCGGCCTGGAGCCCGATGCTGGAGTTCGGGCGGTCCTCGCTCTTCGTCTACTGGATCCACGTGGAGCTGGCGTACGGCATCTTCTCGTACCCGATCCACCGGAAGCTGCCCGTCTGGGGATCGCTCGCCGCATTCACGGCGTTCACCGTGTTCCTCTATGGCGTGACGCGGCTCAAATCGCGCATCGTCATCCGCTGGAAAGCCAGGCGCGCCGCGCCCCAGCCGGCCTGAGCTCCTGACGGCCAGGCAGGCCGCTCTGGAGGCCATGGCGCCCGGTGGATAGCGTCAGGGGCGGGGCGGGTGTAGGCTGGGTGTCGACAGCGAAGGAGCAGAGGCATGTCTGACAAGCTGAAAGCGAGACTCGCGCCGTTCACGATCACCAAGGGCAAGGACTTCAAGCTGAAGGACCACCCGACGGACAACAAGAACTGGAAGGCCTCCAGGAAGGCCACCAAGAAGCTCCTCGCAAAGGGCATCGACGCCCTGCGCGACCAGCAGGAAAAGCTCTACGCGCAGGACACGAAGGGCCTGCTGCTCATCTTCCAGGCCATGGACGCGGCGGGCAAGGACGGCGCCATCAAGCACGTCATGTCCGGCGTCAACCCGCAGGGCTGCCAGGTGTATTCCTTCAAGTCGCCGTCGCCGGAGGAACTCGACCACGACTTCATGTGGCGCACGTCGAAGTCGATGCCGGAGCGAGGCCGCATCGGCATCTTCAACCGCTCGTACTACGAGGAAGTGCTCGTCGTCCGCGTCCACCCCGAGTACCTGCAGAAACAGAAACTGCCGCCGGAGCTCGTGACGAAGAACATCTGGAAGGAGCGCTTCGAGGACATCAACGCGTTCGAGCGGTACCTGTCCCGCAACGGCTACGCGATCCGGAAGTTCTTCCTGAACGTCTCCAGGAAGGAGCAGAAGCGGCGGTTCCTCGAGCGCCTCGAGCTGGAGGAGAAGAACTGGAAGTTCTCGCTGGCCGACGCCAAGGAGCGGAGCTTCTGGGAGAAGTACATGGAGGCGTACGAGGACATGATCCAGCACACGGCAACGCCGTGGGCGCCGTGGATCGTCGTGCCGGCCGACGACAAGCCGCTCGCGCGGCTCATCGTGGCGGCCGCCGTCGTCGACGCGATGGACGACTTGAACCTGTCGTTCCCGAAGGTCTCGGCGGCCCAGAAGAAAGAACTCGAAGCCGCCAGGAAGGCGCTCGAGTCCGAGAAGAAAGACAAGGAATAGCCGCGGTGAGTCGAGGCTGCCCTCGACGCCGCTCAAGCCAGGAAAGCCCCGCCTCGCGTCCGATAGCCTGAGCGGAAACTGGCCGCGTGACTTCGGCGTCCGCGATCGGGCCGGGCGCACGGAAGGGCGCTGACGGCCGGAAGTGTTCGCTTTTGTTTCGTCCGCGCCCGTCCAATCCCAGCTAACCCACACGGCGACAACCAGATACAGGATCGGCGGAAACCCGGACCGGTGCCGGCACCGCCTCTCTCCACGCCCGCCTCTGGCCGGGACGTGCCCGTCATCGCAGAAAACGGGCTGAAATCCGGACAAAAGCAGTTAAAAATGTCCCAGGACCCAACCATGATCAATGTCTCCGCGATCCAGATGCAGCAGTTCGGCGTCCGGTTCTACCAGGCCTCGCTGACGGCGAAGGACATCGACAAGCTCGTGCGCTTCGAGGTGTTGAGCTACGGCGAGCAGCACCACCCGCCCGTGCGGGGCAAGAAGCGCGGAGCGGTCTCGAAAGTGAACTGGAACCTCCTCGAGCGCCGGATCGCGGCGAACGAGAAGGCGTACCAGCGCCAGATCATCCGCCGGAAGATCGATGAGCTGGTCGGTTATTACGAGCAGTGCAGGCAGGCCCGCGATCTGCCGTCGATTCCCGGCGCGGTCATCATCTCGTGCGACGAGAAACTGTCGTTCTCGCCGGTGGAAGAGGGCTCGAGCCTCGGCACCCTGAAGGTGCCGGAGCGGGAAGGCGTGCTGCGGGCCATCGACGGCCAGCACCGGCTGCTCGCCATGCACGCCGACATCGAGCGGTTCGGGCAGGAGGACTTCACCGTCCCGGCGGTCATCTTCGACCAGTTGCCCGAGGACCACATCGTCCAGATGTTCGTGACGATCAACGCGAAGCACACGCGGCTCAACTCCTCGCACCTGGTCAGCCTCTCCGGCCGGCAGCTCTACCGCGACCAGAACCTCGCCGTCGCCCACGACATCGTGCGGGTCCTGAACGACCGCGACGACTCGCCGCTCTACATGGACATCAAGCTCCTGGGCGTGGGCAAGGGCAGCGTGGCCCAGGCGCCGATGGCCCAGGAACTGAAGAAGCTGTTCCAGTCGGAGGCGTTCGGCGGCGCCAGGAAGACGCAGGACTTCCACGACGAGGCCAGGCGCTTCTTCGTGAACTACTTCAAGCAGATCGCCACGGTGTTCGGGGCGGCATGGAACGGGCGGAAGTACAGCATCAAGTCGTCGACGGCGCTCCGCGCGTTCGTCCGCGTGGCGCCCGACGTCGTGCGCCGCCTCGACGAGGAACACGTGGACCGCACGGACTTCCGGGCGATCGGCCGCGTGATCGCGCCGTGGGGCCACCGCATCGGCGACCTGCGGTTCGAGACGCAGGGCGCCTTCGGCAAGGGCACGACGGTGGACGCGCTGGCGAAGGAGCTGCGGCTCGCGCTGCACTACCCCGAAGGGGCGATGGGGTAAGAGGACGCAAGACGCAAGAAGACAGAAGGACAGATCCCGTCTGGCCGCTCGATCGCACGAAGGGCTGACATGCTTGCTGGACGGCCCGCAGCGCGTCGCGCGTTGCGGTCCCGCTTCGAGGGACACGCTCGCAGCTGTCGCCCGATCGCTCGCTACGCGCAACGCGCTGCAGGCCTGCCAGCGCCCGCCCCGTTGACCAGCGCCTATCCCCTCTCCCCTGTCCCCTGGTCTCCACCGACGATCACGTCCCTGTACCGCTGATACAGCCACGCGCCGAGGAGCAGGAAGACGCCAAGGCCGACGAAGCCGATGATGCGGTAGATGCCGCCGAGCATCGACAGGTCCGACAGGAAGGCCTTCACGACCGTCATTCCCAGCAGTGCGATGGCCAGGTAGCGCACCGGCGCGTATCGCCGGACGATGCCGACGACAATGAGCGCCGTTCCGTAGATGGCCCAAGCCACCGAGATCGACGCGGAGCGCGCGAGGCGCGCCGCGGCATCGGTATCCTCGCGCATCCGCCAGTAGAAGCTGATCTCCGTTGTGACCAGCACGAGGGTGAGCACGTTGCCGAGCACGTACAGCACCGCGATCTCGGGGCCGCCACGATCCGGCATCTGGTCGCCGTAGCGCCGGTGAAGGAAGGCCAGGGCGTAGCAGACGGCCACGATCAGCAGGGTGGCACCGACCCTCGCGTTGAAGACGGGGACGAAACCGGCGGGAGGCTCGAAGAACCCCAGGATCACGAGGCGCACGACGGTCCAGCCGAGCAGGATCGCCCCGCCGAGGCGCATCCAGTTGCGCCCCGATTTCAGGCCGACCCAGACGATGGCGGCCGATTCGATCGCCCATCCCACGACGGCCCACCATTGATCGAACTGGAGACCGATCGCGAACCCGAGCATCGCGAAGGCGACGGCGAGGCTGTTGAGGCTCGCCTCCGGCGACGTGCCGCGCCAGGCCCACGTGAGGGCGCCGTGCCACGCGGCGATAGCGAGCGCCAGCGCGGGCATCCAGGCGGTGGCGACGGGATCGAGAATCGCGTAAAGGCCGGCGAAGAGCCCTAGGGCGTTGGCGTGAAACAGCAGCAGGTCGGCCTTGAGCCAGCGGCCGCCGTCGCGAGCCAGGCGTTCGCCGATGGCCAGAAGGTTCACCGCATAGATGGCCAGCGCGACCGCTGACGGGGCCAGCCGCCACCCCTCGCCTCCGTGCTCGCCGATCCACAGCCAGAGGACGGGGGCGGTCAGCGCGAAGGCGGCCAGGCGCAGCCACGCTCGGTCGAGCTTCATGCTGGCCGCCGCGCCCGCGACCGCGGCGAGCGTGAGGTACACCAGCAGCGCCATCCAGTGCGGCTGAAGGTTGATGATCGAGGCGGCGTGAAAGACCAGCGGCGCGGTCAGGAGCAGGACGCCGCCGACGTCTCCCGGTCCGCCGGTTGCCCGCCGGGAGCGGATGCCGATCCACGTGAACAGCGCGCCGAAAACCGTGAGGAACACCTGCGTCGGGACCCACTGCGCCGGCGTGTAGAACCTGAGGGCCCAACCGGAGAACGTGAACAGCACGAAGGTGTAACTCAGCAGGTTGAGGAGATGCCAGCGGCGCCGGGCGGCCATGAGCATCGTCCCGACGACGAGGAGCGTGTCATAGGAGAGCAGCGTCACCTGGGCGTTCTCGCCGCCGCCCACGAGGAACGGCGTGAGGAACCCGCCTGTCACCGCGAACACGGCGAGGCCCTGTGACCGGTGCACGTCCGCGGCGAGCGCGGCGGCGGCCGTGATGAGCACCATCAGCGCGAACGCCCCCGGGCGGCCTATCAGGCCGTAGAAGCTGAGCGCGGCGTACACCGAGATGTAGAGGGCCGCGAACCCTCCCCCCGCCACGATCTGCCCGTAGAGGGCGTAGCCGCGGCGGGCGATGCGATGGCCTCCCGCGGCCATCGCGATGCCAATCGCGCCGCCGATGAGCACGCGC
>Ga0316627_100000568_pt1 | contig 10557 bp, 9 predicted proteins | sample OWC_Aug_M2_C1_D1_FD_207653 | JGI IMG/M metagenome (GOLD analysis project Ga0316627, IMG submission 207653) | Wetland soil microbial communities from Old Woman Creek delta, Ohio, United States - OWC_Aug_M2_C1_D1_C | ecosystem: Environmental > Terrestrial > Soil > Wetlands | place: USA: Ohio...
GCCGATCTGGCCTGTCTCCGTGAGCTCTTTCCGTCTCTCATGGAGAGCCTGGCGCCGACCCGGACGTCGCTCAGTCTGCCCTCTCTTCGGGTGGAGGCCTTGAATCGGAACCCGGAACTCGCCGCCGAGATCGCCCGCGTGCGCAAGACGGGGTTGACCATCGCCCCGGAAGCGGGCTCCGCGCGCCTCCGGGGACTCATCAACAAGGTCGGATTCGACGAAGCGGGCATTCTTGCTGCCGTCCAGAATGCGGCCCGGTCCGGCTGGACATCGCTCAAATTCTACTTCATGATCGGCCTGCCCACCGAGACCCAGGCCGACATCGACGACATCGTGCGCGTGTCCCGCGAGGCCGCCCGGATCGCCCGACGGGGGCGGTCCCGGGGCTTCGGCCTCACGGTCAGCGCCAGCTCGTTCGTTCCCAAGCCGCATACGCCGTTCCAGTGGTTCGCGCAAGAGCCGATGGAGGTCTTGCAGGAGAAGCAGAGGTATCTCCGGTCGCGACTGCGCGAGTCACGGATCGATTTCAAGTGGCATCAGGTGGAATCCTCGTTCTTGGAAGCGGTCTTCGCGCGCGGGACGCGGGAGGTGGGTGCCGCCATCGCCTTGGGCTACCAGCGCGGCTGCCGCTTCGACGGCTGGACCGAGCAGTTGCAGTTCGAGGCGTGGATGCGCGCATTTGCCGACGCCGGCGTCGACCCCTTCGCCATCGCGAACCGGCCGGTGCCGCTGGAGGCGCCGCTTCCGTGGGATCACATTGACGCCGGTGTCGATAAGGCCTTCTTGGTGCGCGAGTACCGACGGGCCCTGGACGGCACGCGGACCGAGGATTGTCACGTGGGTCCCTGCAACGGGTGTGGCGAGCCATGCGCGCCGAGCTGGCAGGCCTGGGCGGAGACGATCGGGTACCGTCCGCCGACCCCCGAGCGCGTCGAGGCGTCGACAGACGGGAACCCCGTCGCGACGCCCCCCGAGCGCCCCTCGGGCCACGCGACGCAGAAGATTCGTTTCGAATTTCAGAAGGTGGGGGAGCTGCGGTTCTTGTCCCACCTTGAACTGATGCGGGCGCTCTCGCGATCCTTGCGCCGTGCCGGCATCCCTCTGGCCTTCACGCAGGGGTTCAACCCCCAACCCCGGCTCTCGTTGGCCCAGGCTCTCGCCGTGGGCATCGAAGGGCGACGGGAACTCGGCGAGGTTGAGCTCGTCCAGCGGATGGAGCCGGAGGCGTTGCTGACAGCCTGGAATCGCCAGTTGCCGCCCGAGCTTAAGATTCTCCGGTCTTGGGAAGCCCCCCTGAATGGTCCGTCGCTTTCCGCCGGGGTACGAGGTGCCGTGTATCACATCCAGCTCGCGCCGAACGGTTGGGACACCACGATCCTGGCCGCCCTCGGCACCACCGAATCCTGTGCTGCGTTTCTGGCGCAGGAATCCATTCCCGTCGAGGCGACCAAGAAGGGCCAGGCCGTGGCCCTCGACGCGCGCCCGTTCCTCCAGGAGTTCGTCGGCGCAGGCGGCCGCGGTTCCCCCGGGTGGCAGATGCAGTTGCGGGTGGGTCCGGCGGGTAGCGTGAAGCCTGCGGCGGTGATGCGGAGCTTCTTGGGCGGACAGGTTCCCCCCGGTGAGCTGGGTCACATGGTCTCGTCCCTCCGGATCGCGCGGACTGCTCTCATCCTCGAGGGCCAGGGGTAGGCCTCCCAGTTTCCCGTCTCCGCCGCGCCGTAGGACTCCGGTGTTCTGCGGTCCGGCGGAAGAGGGCGTCGAGGTCCCCCGCATGAAACGCGAGATCATCGTCAATTCGTCCCTGGTGGAGACCCGCGTGGCCGTCATCGAGGACGGCACGCTGGTCGAGATCCTGATCGACGACTCCCACACCCAGAACCTGGCGGGCAACATCTATAAGGGCCGGGTACTCAAGATCCTTCCGGGCATGCAGGCGGCCTTCGTGGACGTCGGCCTGGCCCGGGATGCCTTTCTGTACGTCCGTGACATCTATGAGGATGTTGAGAATTTCGAGGGTCTCCTCGCCGGGGGCGACGAGGGGGAGCCCGAAAATGACGAGGGTGATGCACCGCCCTCCCCCGGCGGCCGCGCGCGAGGGCGGCAAGCCGCGTCCGCCCCAGGCGGACGGGCACCGTCGGAGCACCGATCGGCCCACGCCTCCATCGAAGAGTTGATCCAGGAAGGCCAGGAGGTCCTGGTGCAGGTCGCGCGGGAGCCGCTGGGCACGAAGGGGGCCCGCATCACCTCCCACATCACGCTGCCGGGGCGGTATTTGGTGTACATGCCGACCGAATCCCACGTCGGGGTCTCCCGCAAGATCGAAGCCGAGGGGGAGCGAAGCCGGCTGAAGCAGATCATCGAGGAGATCAACGTTCCGCGGGAAGGGGTGATCGTCCGCACCGCCGGCGTCGGACGGTCCAAGTCGGAGATCCAGGCGGACTTCGAGTTCCTTCGGTCCACCTGGCGAGGGGTCAAGCTGAAAGGGGAGGCCGCCACCGCCCCCGCCATGGTGCAGAAAGATCTGGATCTGGTGTTCCGCATCTTCCGGGATCTGATCACCAAGGACGTGACCCGCCTGGTGGTGGACTCGGCGGTGGAGTACGAGCGCTGCATGGAGTACACGGAATCCCTCTTCCCTGAGTTGCGGCAACTCCTGTTCCTCTACACCGAGGACGAGCCGATCTTCAAGAGTTTCGGGATCGAGCGGGAAGTGGAGAAGGCGCTGCGCAGTAAGGTCTGGCTCAAATCGGGTGGCTACCTGGTCATCGAGCAGACCGAAGCGCTGGTGTCGGTGGACGTGAATACCGGCAAGTATGTGGGGAAACACGACTTCGAGGAAACCATCCTCAAGACCAATCGGGAGGCGGCCGTCGAGATCGCCCGCCAGGTGCGGTTGCGCGACCTGGGTGGCATCATCATCATCGATTTCATCGACATGGCCCGCCAGGAGAACCGGGACAAGGTCATGGCGGACCTCAAGGAGGCGCTGAAGGCCGACCGGTCTCCCACCAACGTCTCGCTGCTCTCGGAACTCGGCCTGGTGGAAATGACGCGGAAACGGGTCCGGCAGGGGTTGAACCAGTCGTTGAGCCAGACCTGCGCCGCCTGCGGCGGCCTGGGCTGGGTCCGTTCGGTGGCCTCCATCACTCACCAGGCGCTGCGCGAGGTTGAATGGCGGATGGCGCGGAAGGCGTTGCCCCGGATCAAGATCCGGGCGGCGCGCGACCTGGTGGAGTGGATCAAGGTGGAAGAGGCCGAGATCGTCGAGGCGCTCCAGCAGCGGCTGGGCGGAGAGATCGAGCTCCTGGTGGAAGAGAGCTATCCGGCGGGAAAGTATTCCCTTTTGGAAGGGTAGCCAGGGCGCTCGCCGGCGGGCGGTTTTCCCCGGTGGCGAACCGGTCGGGGGAGATTTCCTTGACACTCCGCCTGGGGGCATGTTATACACAACACCCCGCTTCGGCCAGAGGCGGGATCATTTTTTGTCGGCACACGACGTGCCCCGCAGGGCGGGGTCGCCACTTCGCGGCGGAAGGAGTCTCCGGTGTACGCGATCATCGAATCGGGGGGAAAGCAGTACCGGGTGGAGCCGGGCGCGATTCTGGCTCTGGAGCGTCTCCCGGGGGAGAAGGGCAGCCGGGTGGAGCTGGACCGGGTCCTCCTGGTCTCGGACGGCGGCAGCGTGAAGGTGGGCCATCCCACCGTGTCGGGAGCCCGAGTGGTCTCCGAGATCCTGGCCCAGATGCGCGGCGAGAAGATCGACGTGTTCAAATTCAAGAAGCGGAAGAAGTATCGCCGCAAGACGGGTCACCGCCAGGAACTGACGAAGGTCCGTATCGCGGAGATCGTGGCGTAGCGGTCGGCCACGCGGCGGGCCGGAGGCGGCCCGGCGGATCACACGGAGGAGATGATGGCACACAAGAAGGGTGTGGGAAGCTCGCGGAACGGCCGCGATAGCGCCGGGCGGCGCCTGGGCATGAAGGCTTTCTCCGGTCAGACGGTGACGGGCGGGAGCATCCTCGTGCGCCAGCGCGGGACGCGTTTCAAGCCCGGGAAAAACGTCGGTCTGGGGGGTGACGACACCCTGTTCGCCAAAGTGGCCGGCGTCGTCAACGTGGCGCAGCGGGGCGGCGACCGCTTCGTCTCCATCACGCCCGCCGCCTAGCGGTTCCGGCTGGCCGGCCATCGCGCTTCGCGGTGGATCGCCAGCCTTCACCGATCCGCCTCGACCATTGACCAAGTTCATTGACACCGCTCAGATCGTCGTGCAGGCCGGCGCCGGCGGTCGGGGTTGCGTGAGTTTCCGGCGCGAGAAGTACGTGCCGCACGGTGGACCCAACGGGGGCGACGGGGGCGACGGGGGCAGCGTCGTCGTCCAGGCCAGCCGATCCTTCCGGACTCTGATCGATCAGCAGTACCAGCGACTCTACCGCGCCGGGCGCGGCGAGCATGGGCGCGGCAAGGACCAGCACGGCGCCAACGGCTCCGACGTCACCATCAAGGTGCCGCTCGGCACCGTGATCGCCGATGCGGAGACGGGCGAAGTCCTGGCCGATCTCACGCTCGAGGACCAGCGGGCACTGGTGGCCCGTGGCGGCCAGGGCGGCCGCGGCAACGCCCGCTTCGCGACCGCGACCCATCAAGCCCCCCGCACGGCCCAGCCCGGCACCCCCGGGGAAACCCGAACCCTTCGTCTGGAACTCAAACTCATCGCGGATGTCGGCCTGGTGGGCTTGCCCAACGCGGGGAAATCCTCCCTGCTGGCCGCTTTCTCGGCCGCCCGGCCCAAGATCGCCGCCTATCCGTTCACGACCCTCAGTCCGAACCTCGGCGTGGTAGACGTCGCGCCCCATGGCGGCTTCGTGGTTGCGGACATTCCCGGGCTGATCGAGGGCGCGGCGCAGGGCGCCGGCCTGGGCATCCGCTTTCTGCGCCATATCGAGCGAACGCGCCTGCTGGTCCACGTGGTGGATGTCTCCGCCGAGGCGGGAGACCCGGCGGCGGCCGTCGAGACGATCGAGCGGGAACTCCATGCGTACAACCCCGCCCTGCTGTCGTTGCCGCGGATCGTGGCCGCCAACAAGATCGACCTCCCCCACGGGGCGGGGTTGACCCCCCTCGCCGCCTGGTGCACCGCGCAGACGCTGCCCGTGATCGCGATCTCGGCGTTGACCGGCGAAGGGATTCCGGGTCTGCTGGAAGCGATCGCCGACCGGCTTCGGACCCTTCGGGGGACGCCGCATGTCCCGTAAAGGCCCAACCGCCGGGACCCGGCAGGAGTGGCTCGGCACGCCCCGGCGGCTCGTCGTCAAGGTCGGGTCCGGCGTGCTTTCCCGCGGCGGCATCGGGCTGCATCGGCCCACGCTCCGGGCGCTGGCGTCCTGTCTCGCGCGGGTGCAGGCGCGCGGTATCGAGACGATCCTGGTGTCGTCGGGGGCGATTCTGGCCGGGATGGAAGCGCTGGGGCTGACCGAGCGGCCGCGGGAGCTGCCGTTGAAGCAGGCCGCCGCGGCCGTGGGGCAGAGCCACCTGATGCGCGCCTACGAGGAGGCCTTTCAGCCGTGCGGCCTCCGCGTGGCGCAGATCCTGCTGACGCAGGAGGACCTGCGGCATCGCGGCCGATATCTCAATGCCCGGAACACGCTCTTCACCCTCCTCGGCCTGCGCGTCCTCCCCATCGTGAACGAGAACGACACGGTGGCGGTGCGGGAGATCCAGTTCGGCGACAACGACACGCTCTCGGCCCTGGTGGCGCACGTGGCGCAAGCCGATCTTCTGGTGATCCTGACGGACACGGAGGGGGTCTTCACCGCCGACCCCCACCGGGACCCCTCGGCGCGGCTGATCCCGCTGGTCCGCCCGCAGGATGCCATCACGTCCTTCTGCGCCGAGGACACCGGGAGCGCCGCCAGCATCGGGGGCATGACGTCCAAGGTCCGCGCCGCCCATCGGGCCGCGGTCGCCGGCATCCCCACGGTCGTGGCCAGCGGCCGGACGCCCGAGTCGGTGGAGGCGATTCTGCGGGGCGAGGAGGTCGGCACCCTGTTCCTCCCCTCGCGCAGCCGGATGCAAAGCCGCAAGCGGTGGCTGGCCTTCGCCAGCCTGCCGCGCGGCGGGATCGTGGTGGACGCGGGCGCCAGGGAGGCGCTGGTCTCGGGGGGCAAGAGTCTGCTCCCCTCGGGTATTCGCGGGACACAGAAGACGTTCCGGGCGGGAGACGTGGTCAGCTTGCTGGATCCGGCCGGCCGAGAGTTCGGCCGGGGTCTGGCGAACTACAGCCGGGACGAGACGGACAAGATCAAAGGCCTGCACAGCGACGCGATCGCATCGGTGCTGGGCCACAAGCCGTACGACGAGGTGATCCACCGGGACAACCTCGTCATCCTGGAGGCGGCGCCGTCCGGACCGTCCGCATGAGGTGACCCATGAGTGAATGCGATATCCGCGGGATGGCCCGCGACGCGCGGGCCGCGGCCCGCGACCTGGCCCGCGCCAGCGGGGAGCAGAAGGACCGCGCGCTTCTGGCGATGGCCTCGGGGCTGACGGAGTCCCGGGCGCGCATCCTGGCGGACAACGCCGGAGACGTGGCCGCGGCCCACGCCGCCGGTCAGACGGCCGCCTTCGTGGATCGCCTCACGCTGACCGAGCCCAGGATCGAGGCCATGGCCCGCGGGGTGCGGCAGATCGCCGATCTCCCCGACCCGGTGGGGGCCGTGACCGGCATGTGGCGCCGGCCCAACGGCCTGCAGGTCGGGCGCATGCGCGTTCCCTTGGGGGTGATCGGGATCATCTACGAGTCTCGACCCAACGTGACCGCGGACGCCGCGGCATTGTGCCTCAAGTCGGGGAACGCCGTGCTGCTGCGCGGCGGGTCGGAGGCGCTCCGCACGAACCGCGCCATTGCCGACGTCCTGGCGGCCGCGGTGGCCTCGGCGGGCTTGCCGGCGGCGGCCCTCGCCGTCGTGCCCTCGGCGGACCGGGCCGTGGTCAAGGAGATGCTCTCGCTCCACGGCCTGATCGACCTGATCATCCCGCGCGGCGGCGAGGGGCTCATCCGGGCCGTCCGCGAGGGGTCCCAGATCCCGGTGATTGCCCACGACAAGGGGCTGTGCCACACCTATGTGGACGCCTCGGCGAACCTCGCCATGGCCGGCGAGATCGCCTACAACGCCAAGGTCGAGCGGCCCGGTGTCTGCAACGCCATGGAAACGTTGTTGGTACACGCGGAGGTCGCGCCGGCGCTTCTTCCCGCCCTCGCGGCCCGCTTGCGCGCGGCGGGCGTGGAGGTCCGGGGGTGCCCTCGCACGCGAAGCCTGGTTCCGGCGGCGGTTCCGGCCACCGAGGAGGACTGGGATACGGAATACCTGGCGCTCACGCTGTCCATCCGGGTGGTGGACTCGTTCGAGGACGCGGTGGTCCACATCGCGCGCCATGGGTCGGGCCTGGCCGAGGCGATCGTGACCGCCGACCATGGGCGCGCCATGCGCTTCCTGCGCGAGGTGGACGCCGGCGCCGTCTTCGTGAACGCCTCCACCCGCTTCACCGACGGGTACGAGTTCGGCATGGGCGCGGAGATGGGGATCAGCACGCAGAAGCTGCACGCCCGCGGACCCATGGGGCTCCCCGAACTCACCTGTGAGAAGTTCATCGTGCTGGGAGACGGACAGATTCGCGACTCCCGGAAATGATCCGCCGCGGCGCGCCGGGAGTCGTCCGGCGCGTCGACGAGGAGCGGTCATGCGCATCGGGATCATGGGCGGCACGTTCGACCCGATCCACCTCGGCCACCTCCGGGCGGCCGAGGAGATCTACTGGGCCTTCAGCCTGGACCGGATCACCTTCGTGCCGGCAGCGCGCCCGCCGCACAAAGAGGAGGGCGTGGTGGCCTCGGCGCTGCACCGCTACGAGATGGTGTCGCTGGCCACCGTCTTCACCCCCTACTTCACCGTCTCCCCGATCGAGCTGCAGCGGGAGGGAAAGTCGTACTCCGTCGAGACGGTGCGCGAGTTCCATCGACTCTCCGGCCCGGACACCCACCTCTACTTTGTGGTGGGGGTGGACGCGTTCCTGGAGATGTCCGAGTGGCGCGAAGCCGAGGAGCTCCTCACGCTGACGCAGGTCATCGTCACGGCGCGGCCGGGCTGGCGCCTGGACGAGGTGGAGCGGCTGCTCACGCCGGAACAGCGCCGCCTCTTGGGGCGCCCGACGTTCCGATACTGCAAGGTGAGCGAGGTCGATCCCGAGCGTATCGAGAAGACGCCGGTCCCGCGGGAAGTGCTCTTGGTGGAGGTGGTCTCGCTGGATATCGCCTCTCGAGAGATCCGGCAGCTCGTCGAAGAGGGGCGGAGCATCCGCCACCTCGTGCCGGACACCGTGGCAGCGTACATGGCCAAGAACAAACTGTACCAGCGACCGGGGCGCGGCCGCTGATCGGACCGGCCGACCCGTCCGGGGCGCGGCCGGTCAGGAGGGAGGAGAGCCATCGACTCGACGGAGATTGTCGAACTGGCAGCCGACGCGGCTGCGGCCGTAAAGCCCAGCTACCTGGCGATCCTGGATTTGCGGGGTCTCTCGAGTTTCACCGACCATTTCCTGATCGCCGGGGCGGACTCGGCGCGCCAGGTGGTGGCGATCGCCGAGCGCGTGGAGGAGCGGCTGACGCAGGCGAAGGTGCGCATGCTGCACCGTGAAGGCGCGCGCGAGGCGCATTGGATTTTGCTTGACTACCAAGATGTCGTCGTTCATATTTTCGACGAGCAAACTCGGCAATTCTACGATCTGGAGCGGCTCTGGGGAGACGCGCCAAGACGCGTGATGGTCGGCGGATCTCCTGCCCGGATCGAATAGGAAGATGCCCCGCGGCGGATCCGAACACCGGTTCGGTCTCCGGCGTGGGGATGGGCACAGAGGACCTCGCGAATGCACGGCGTCAGCCCTGTCTTCGCGAGGATTTGTATTCTGGACTCGCGGACGCGGCGCGTCTCGTGATCTCGCGCCGCGCGTCGAGGGGAGAGGCGGGCCGCGACGCGGTCCACGCCCTGCGCCAGGGCCGGGTGGGGCGGCGCGACGATCGGTGACGGTCAGGCGCTCCGCATGCGCGGGCCGTTCGTCCACGGGAGGGAATGAGAATGTCGCTCAAGGGGGCCAAGATCGAGAAGTTCCGGCAGCGCCTGGTGGCTAAACGAAAAGAACTGCTCAACGGGGTCCGTGGCGCGAACGTGAAAAGCCTGGAGAGTACCGGAGAGGAGATCCAGGACATCGCGGACCAGGCCAGCAGCGCCTACACGAAGGAATTCCTCCTGGCCATCGGCGATACCGAGCGCCGTCTGTTGAAGCAGGTGGACGAGGCGCTCTACAAGATCCGCCAGGAGAAATTCGGCCTGTGCGAAGGGTGCGGCGAGATGATCGGCGAGCGCCGGCTCGAGGCATTGCCTTTCGCCAGGCTCTGCATCGCCTGTCAGGAGGAGGAAGAACGGGCCAAGGCCGAGCGGTGATCCTCGTGCGCCGCCGGCGATGTGCGTCGCCGCGCGGTTGGCCGTCCCTCCCCGCCGGCTGCGCCCCCTGGTCGCCGGGATCGGTTGTCGCCGACCCGTCCGACTGTTTGGATCCTGCGTCCCCATACAGGTGGGTTGCTCTGGTGTACGCCTCGGCATCGCGTCGCCTCGTATCCCGGTCCTCCCCGCGAGGGGCCCTCGCCTCTGTCGGCCGTCGCGCCCTGGCGATCTTCTGTCTGCTGTCGGTGCTGCTGGGCGGGGTACTCGTTCCCGTCCTGGCATCTGCCCAGGCGCCGGAGCAGGCCCCCGCGGGTGCCGACACCCTGCGCGAACGGCTGGCCGCGGGGCAGCGTCTGGTCCGCGATCTTGCCGCCCGTCCCGCCACCGGTCCCATCGTCCTCGGCGTCCTCGTCCTCTGGATCGTGTGGTGGGTCCCACGCCTCCTCCGGCACGGCGGCGCCGGCGCGCCGCACCGTGGCACGGCACGGCGCCTGGCCCGGCGGGGACACTACCTGGAGGCGGGGCATCTCTACGAGCAACTGGGTGACTGGGAGGCCGCCGCCGACGCCTACGAGCGCGGACGAGCCTATCTGGAGGCGGGAAGGATCTGGGAGCACCAGAACCAGCCGGCCAAGGCGGCCCGGCAGTACGAGCAGGGGAACGAGTCCTTCCGGGCGGGCGAGATGTACGCGCGTGCCGGCAACCACCTGCGGGCGGCGACCCTCTACCAGAAAGGGGGGCACGACGTCAAGGCGGCCGAATCCGCCGAGCGGGCCGGAGATCTGGAGCGGGCCGCGACGCTGTATGTCAAGGTCGACGCGTTCGATCGCGCCGGCGACCTGCGTTTCCAGATGCGGGAGTATGGCCACGCGGCCGAGCTCCTCGAGCGAGCGCTGGGCCGCCAGCGGCGGGTGCCGTCGGAATCCGAGCCGTCGGCCGCCGCCGCCCGGGCGTTGGCGCGGCGCTGCGCGGAGGCGTTCGTCAAGGCCGGCCAGCCCGCCAAGGCGGGCGCCATCCTGAAGGACCACGGCATGGAGGTGGAGGCGGCGGAGCAGTATTGCCAGGC
>Ga0316627_100000569_pt1 | contig 10555 bp, 8 predicted proteins | sample OWC_Aug_M2_C1_D1_FD_207653 | JGI IMG/M metagenome (GOLD analysis project Ga0316627, IMG submission 207653) | Wetland soil microbial communities from Old Woman Creek delta, Ohio, United States - OWC_Aug_M2_C1_D1_C | ecosystem: Environmental > Terrestrial > Soil > Wetlands | place: USA: Ohio...
TGGCCGAGGCTCAGGTGTCGCTGAACGACACGCTGCGCGTCAACCTGCAGACGAGGCGCCGCATCGTCGACGGCGAGCGGCTGGCGCAACAGCCCGGCGGCTTCTACAGCTACAACACCGCGTACCCGGACGAGGAGAACGCATCCTGGGCACGCTGACCCGCGAGATTCGCGCTTCGAGCCTGGGAGCGGTCCCGGGGCCCGCCCGCTTCTGCCTGAAGCGGCCGTCGAGCATCGAAACCTCGACGGACCAGCACGTGCTCCTCGACTGCGACGAGAGCAACGCCTGCAAGCTGCACTTCCCCAGCCCCAAATGGCTGGAACCCTGCCCGGTGGAGGCCCTGCGCACCTCGCGCGGCTTCAGCCTGCTGCCGATGACGCATGCGGCTGACGGCCCGCGGCGCTGGTCGGTGCCGTTGGCCAGGACGCTGGCGGCTTACAAGGACCAGATGCAAGGCGTCGGCTACACCTTGGTCAGCATCGAGACCGACGTGCTGCGTGACCCGGCCATCATCGGCGTCGAGGTCGACGTGCGCGTCAACGGCGTGCCGGTGCTGGAAGACGGCTTGGCCGCCGCGCTGCGGCCGGTGCCGCACGACCCAGCCCAGCCCTTGCGCCACAGCTATGCGCTGGAATCGCTGGACTTCGAAGGCGCCCAGGCCGGCTGCGAGGCCGTCGTGCTGGCGCTGCGGCCGCGCCTGGCCGACGGCAAGACCGGCAAGCCGCAGAGCGCCACCCTGCCCTATGTCGCGCTGCGCGATGCGCCGGGCAAGCAGTTGCCCTTCAGCCAGGGCACCTTCGCCTGGTCGGCAAAGTACGTCGTCCCCGCCGCCGAATGGAGCCACGAGGCCTTCATCACTTCGGTCAGCTACTCCACCGCAGGCGGCAATGCAGCTGCCGCCACGGCGCGCGAGCGCGCCGTGGCGCTGAAGAAGGACTTCGACCGTCTGGGCCTCACGCACGGCGGTCGACCGCTGGTGGCCGTGATCCGTCCGTCGCTGACGCTGAGCGGCCATCGGCTGGCCGATGGCCTGACCACGGGCGTCGTGCAAGCCAGCGGACAGGTGCGCTTCACCTTCGCGCCGCAGGACGCGAACGCGCTGGGCGACGCGCTGCTGGCCGCGCGCAAGGACAACGCCGCAGCGCAGCGTGTCATCGACCGCGACAAGTACATCGACCAGGTGGCCGGCACGCGCGAACGCCAGTCGACGCCCGCGCCCGAAGGCGTGTGCAGCCACGTCAAGGTGCCCTGAGGCCGGCAGCCGGGCCAAGGCAGCGAGCACAATATCGATATGGGTGAGAGCTACATTCCGCTGGCCGACTTGCGGCGCAGCCTGCGGCCATTGAGCGTGGCGGATGCCACGCCGCAGGCGCAGGGTCCGTTGGCCGACAGCCTGGGGCGGCCGCTGCGCGACCTGCGCATCTCGGTCACCGACCGCTGCAACTTCCGCTGCAGCTACTGCATGCCCAAGGAGGTGTTCGACAAGTCGCACGTGTTCCTGCCGCACAGTGCGCTGCTCAGCTTCGAGGAGATCACCCGCACCGCGCGGGCCTTCGTCGCGCTGGGCGTGCGCAAGCTGCGCCTGACCGGCGGCGAGCCGCTGTTGCGCAAGAACCTGGAGCGGCTGATCGAGATGCTGGCGTCGCTGCGCACGCCGGACGGCCACCCGCTGGACATCACGCTCACCACCAACGGCTCGCTGCTGGCGCGCAAGGCGCAGGCGCTGAAGGACGCCGGGCTGCAGCGCGTCACCGTCAGCCTGGACGCGCTGGACGACGCCGTCTTCAGGCGCATGAACGACGTCGACTTCCCGGTGGCCGAGGTGCTGCACGGCATCGAGGCTGCCCAGGCCGTGGGCCTGGCGCCGATCAAGGTCAACATGGTCGTCAAGCGCGGCACCAACGACCACGAGCTGCTGCCGATGGCGCGGCACTTCCGCGGCAGTGGCATCGTGCTGCGCTTCATCGAATACATGGACGTCGGCGCCACCAACGGCTGGCGCATGGACGAGGTGCTGCCCTCGGCAAGGCTGATCGAGCTGCTGCAGAGCGAACATGCGCTCGAAGCGCTCGACCCGGCGGCCGAAGGCGAGACCGCCGAGCGCTGGCGCTACGTCGACGGCGGCGGCGAGATCGGGCTGATCTCGAGCGTCACGCAGGCCTTCTGCCGTGACTGCAACCGGGCCCGCCTGTCGACCGAGGGACGCCTGTTCCTGTGCCTGTTTGCCAGTACCGGCCATGACCTGCGCGCATTGGTGCGCGGCGCCGCCAGCGACGAGCAGATCGCCGCGGCCATTGCCGGCATCTGGCGTCAGCGTGCCGACCGCTACTCCGAGTTGCGCGGCGCCGCCGACGCGGCCGCGGCGCAGGGCGAGCGCCGCGTCGAGATGCACTACATCGGAGGTTAGCCGCGCATGTGGCCCGGCTGGAGTTCCTCTCGCACGCGCTGGCAGCTGCTGTGGGCCACGCTGGCCAGCCTGCTGCTGCCGTGGATGCTGGGCGAGCTGGTCAAGAGCTTCTACCAGCCGGGGCTGGACGATCAGTCCGAACGCAGCCAGATGCTGGTGGACTTCATCGTTGCCGGCAGCATCCTGTTTGCGCTGACGATGGTGCTGACCTATGCGATCGGCTGCTGGATCACGGCGGTGATGCACGGCCCGCGCCGCGACGGCGATGTCTTCCCCGCCGACCAGGGCCGGCCGCAGCATGATGATTGAAGACACCGCCGCACCGGCCTCGCTGCAGGCCATCGCCTCCTGCGTGGCCGGCTACGACCCGGACGCGCTGCCGGTGCCGCAGGCGCAGGAGTTCATCGCCCGGCTGGTGCCGGTGGTTCAGGCGGTGGAACGGCGGCCGATCCGCGACGCGCTGGGCCGCGTGCTGGCGCACGACGTGATCTCGACGATCGACGTGCCATCGCATGACAACTCGGCCATGGACGGTTTTGCGCTTCGCGGCAGCGACCTGCGAAGCGACGCGGTCACGAGGCTGCGCATCGTCGGCAGCGGCCTCGCAGGCCAGAACTTTGCCGGCGCGGTGCCGGCGCAGGCCTGCGTGAGCATCACCACCGGCGCGGTCATGCCCAGCGGCCTGGACACGGTGGTGCCGCAGGAGTTCACGCAGCGCGATGGCGAGCATGTGCTGGTGCCCGCGGGGCTGCTGCGAGCCGGCGACAACCGCCGCCTGGCCGGCGAGGATCTGGCCCGCGGCGAGCCGGCACTGATCGCGGGGCGGGTGCTGCGCCCGGCCGACCTGGGGCTGCTGGCCTCGCTGGGACAGGCCGAGGTGCCGGTGCGGCGGCGGCTGCGTGTGGCCTTCTTCTCCACCGGCGACGAACTGCGTTCGATCGGCGAACCGCTCGACGCGGGCTGCGTCTACGACAGCAACCGCTACACGCTGTGGGGCATGCTGCAGCGCCTGGGCGTGGACGCCATCGACCTGGGTGTGGTGCGCGACGACCCGGCGGCGCTGCGCGACACCTTCAGCCAGGCCTCGACCTGCGCCGACGCGGTGATCACCTCCGGTGGCGTCAGCGTCGGCGAGGCCGACCACACCAAGCGCATCATGGCCGAGCTGGGCGAGGTGCTGTTCTGGAAGATCGCGATGCGGCCCGGCCGTCCGATGGCCATCGGGCGCATCGGCAGCGGCACAACGCCGGCGATCCTGTTCGGGCTGCCCGGCAACCCGGTGGCTGTGATGGTGACCTTCTATGCCTTCGTGCGCGACGCTCTGCTGCGCATGGCCGGCGCCACCCCACAGGCGCTGCCGATGCTGCGCGCCGCCAGCCTGGGGCCGATCCGCAAGAAGCCCGGCCGCACCGAGTACCAGCGCGGCATCGTCAGCCGCGCCGATGACGGCCGCTGGCAGGTGGCCATCACCGGGTCTCAGGGCAGCGGCATCCTGCGCAGCATGAGCCAGGCCAACGGTATGGTGCTGCTGCACCATGGCCAGGGCAACGTCGCCGCCGGCGAGCTGGTGGACGTGCTGCCCTTCGACGCCTGGACCTGAAACCGGGCGGCTTCAGTGCGGCAGCTGCGGCGCTGCCGGATGCGGATGCAGCGTGTCGATGGCTGGCGTGGAGATCTCGCCGGGCACGCCCTTGCGCGCGAACAGCGTGTACATCGTCGGCACCACGAACAGCGTCAGCAGCGTGCCCAGCGACATGCCGCCGACGATGACCCAGCCGATCTGCTGACGGCTTTCGGCGCCGGCGCCGCTGGCCAGCGCCAGCGGCACGGCGCCCAGCACCATCGCGCCGGTGGTCATCAGGATCGGGCGCAGGCGCAGGCTCGAAGCCTCGATCACTGCCTGCGTGACCGTGCGGCCCTGCTGGCGCAGCTGGTTGCTGAACTCGACGATCAGGATGCCGTGCTTGCTGATCAGGCCGACCAGCGTGATCAGCCCGATCTGCGAATAGACATTCAGCGTGCCGCCGGTCCAGTGCATCGCCAGCAGCGCCCCCACCATCGACAGCGGCACCGCCAGCAGGATGACGAAGGGGTCGACGAAGCTCTCGAACTGCGCCGCCAGCACCAGAAAGATGAACATCAGCGCCAGCACGAAGACCAGGCCGAGCGCGCCCGACGAAGAGCGGAACTCGCGGCTGACGCCGTTGAGTTCGGTGGCATAGCCGCTGGGCAGCAGCTTGGCCGCCGTCTGGTCCATGAACTGCAGTGCCTCGCCGAGCGCGTAGCCCGGCGCCAGGTTGGCGGTGATCGACACCGAGCGGCGCTGGTTGAAGTGGTTCAGCTCGCGCGGGCTGACGGCCTCGCGCACCTTGATCAGAGAACTCAGCGGCACCATCGCCTCGCCGCGTCCGCGCACGAACAGCTTCTCGATGTCCTCGGGGGTGGTGCGGCCACGCATCTCGGTCTGCACGATCACGTCGTACTGGTCGGCGTCGCGCTTGTAGCGCGTCACCGCTCGGCCGCCGAGCATGGTTTCCACGGTGCGCGCCACGGCGTCCACGCTGACGCCCATGTCGGCCGCGCGTGCGCGGTCGACCTCGACGAAGATCTCCGGCTTGTTCAGCCGCAGGTCGGTGTCGGGCTGCACGAAGCCCGGGTTCTTGGCGATCTCGGCCATGAACTGCTGCGACACGCGCGCCAGGTTCTCGTAGTTGTCGCTGGTGACGATCACATAGTTGATCGAGCGCTCGCGGAAGCCCTGACCCAGGCTCGGCGGCGTGATCGGAAAGGCGGTGACACCGGGCAGCCCCATGAACTGCGGCTGCAGTTCGCGCGCCAGCTGCAGCGTGCTGCGCTTGCGATCGTCCCAGTCGACCGTGCGCATGAACGAGATGCCCTGCGACACCGTCGGGTTGCCGGCAACGACGAAGACACGGTCGAACTCCGGATAGGTGCGGCCGATGCCCTCGATGGCACGTAGGTAGCGTGCGGTGTACTCCAGTGTCGCCCCGTCCGGCGCGTTGACGGTGGCCAGGATGACGCCGCGGTCTTCCATCGGCGCGAGCTCGCTCTTGGCGTTCTTGAAGAGCCACCAGCTGCCGCCCGCGGCGGCGGCCATGATCAGCAGCACGATCCAGCGCTGGGTCAGCACCCAGCCGAGCGTGCGGCCATAGCCGTTGCCCATGGCCACCAGCACGCGCTCCATGCCACGGTCGAAACGGTTGGGGGCCGGGTTGTGGCGCAGCAGCTTGCTGCACATCATCGGCGTCAGCGTCAGCGCAACGAAGCCGGAGACGATCACCGCGCCGGCCAGCGTCAGAGCAAACTCCGTGAACAACCTCCCGGTGCGCCCCGGCGTGAAGGCCAGCGGCGCGTACACCGCAGCCAGCGTCAACGTCATCGCCACCACCGCAAAGCTGATCTCCTTGGCGCCCTTCAGCGCGGCCTGGAAGGGTTCCAGGCCTTCTTCGATGTGGCGGAAGATGTTTTCCAGCACGACGATGGCATCGTCGACCACCAGGCCGATGGCCAGCACCAGTGCCAGCAGCGTCAGCGTGTTGATCGTGAAGCCCGCCGCGGCCATGATGCCGAAGGCGCCGATCAGGCTGACCGGGATGGTCACCATCGGGATGATCGACGCCCGGATGGTGCGCAGGAACACGAACACCACCAACGCCACCAGCAGCACCGCTTCGGCAATGGTGGTGTAGACCGACTTGACCGAGCGGTCGATGAACACCGCGTTGTCGTTGGCCACCTGCACCGTCAGGCCTGGGGGCAGTTCGGCCTGGATCTGCGGCAGCATCTTGCGTACCGCAGCCGAGATCTCCAGCGGGTTGGCCGTGGCGTTGCGGATGATGCCGGTGCTGATCGACGGCACGCCGTTCAGGCGCACGCTGCTGCGCTCGCTGGCGGCGGCCTGCTCGATGCGCGCCACGTCGCGCAGCCGCACCGTGTAGCCGTTGACCGTCTTCAGCGCGATGTCGGCGAACTGCGGCACGGTGTTCAGGTCGGTGCGCGCGGTCACGCTGAACTCGCGCTGCTGGCTCTCGATGCGCCCGGCCGGCACTTCCAGGTTCTGCTTGCGGATCGCGTCCTCGACGTCCTGCACCGTCAGACGGTAGGCGGCCAGCTTGTCGGGGTCGAGCCAGATGCGCATGGCGAACAACCGATCGCCATTGACCTGCACGTTGGACACGCCAGGCACCGTCTGCAGCCGTGGCTTGACGATGCGATTGATGACGTCGGTGACCTGCAGCGGGCTGAGCGTGTCACTGGTGAAGGCCAGCCAGATGGTCGGCGTGGCATCGGCCTCGACCTTGGCGATCACCGGCTCGTCCACCGCGTCCGGCAGCCGCGCACGCACGCGCGAGACACGGTCGCGCACGTCGGCCGCCGCGTCATCGGGGTTCTTCTCCAGCTTGAAGCGCACCGTGATCTGGCTTTGCTCGGAGCGCGAGATCGAGGTGATGATGTCGACCCCGTCGATGCCGGCGATGGAATCCTCCAGTGGCTTGGTGACCTGCGATTCGATGACTTCGGAGGATGCGCCGACCAGCTTGGTGGTGACGGTGACCACCGGCTCGTCGATGCGCGGGTACTCACGTACCGACAGGCGGTCGAAGGACACCACGCCAATGAGCACGATCATCAGCGACATCACGGTCGCAAAGACCGGCCGGCGGATCGAGGTTTCGGAGATGCGCATGCCGTGGTCCCGTCAGGGCGCGGGGGGCCGCGGCGCCGACGCCGCGCTGGCCGGCCGCCCGCCGCCAGCCGGCGGCCGGCCGGCCGCGCCGGGGCCGCGTGAAAGGTCCACCACGCGCAGCGGCACCGCGTCGCCGCGACCCAGGCGCGCCTGGCCGGCCGTGACCACGAGGTCGCCGGCGGACAGGTCTTCAAGCACCTCGACCTTGCCCGGCAGGCGCAGGCCGATGCGCGCCTCGATGCGCTGCGCCACTTTGCCCGACGGACCGTCGACCACCTTGTAGAGGTACTGCTTGCCACCCTGCGGCACCAGCGCTTCCTCGGGCACGATCAGCGCGTTCTCGCGCTTCGCGAAAACGATGCGTGTGCGCGCGAACAGGCCTGACTTGAGAACGCCGCCTGGGTTGTCGAGCCGCGCGCGCACCAGCAGCGAACGCCCGTTGGCATCGATCACCGAATCCAGGGCATCGATGCGGCCGGCAAAGCGCTGGCCCGGCAGCGCATCGAGGCTCACGTCCACCACCTGGCCAGTCTTGACCCGCGCGACGAAACGCTCGGGCAGGCGGAAGTCCACCAGCACCTGCGACAGGTCCTCGATGTTCACCAGGTCGGCGCCGTCCTTCACATAGTCGCCCTGGTCGACATTGCGGATGCCGGCCATGCCGTCGAAGGGCGCGACGATGCGCATGCGCGCCAGTTGCGCCTTCGACAGCGCCACCTGGGCTTCGGCCACCTCCAGCGCCGCGGCACTCTGGTCCACCGCGCTCTGGCTGACGAAGTTCTGAGCCACCAGGTCGCGATTGCGCTGCAGGTTGGTGCGGGCGATGCTGGCCTGAGCCTCGGCCTGCTTCAGCTGCGCCTGCTGCAGCGTGTCGTCCAGTTGCACCAGCAGCTGGCCGCGTCGCACACGCTGGCCGTCGCTGAAGCCCAGCGACGCGATGCGGCCGCTGACCTCGGGCCGCAGCATCACGCCCTGGCGCGAACGCAGCGAGCCCACGGCCTGCGCATCGTCCTCCAGCGTCATGGCCTCGACCTTGCCGACTTCGACGCTGATCGGCCCGCCCGTGCCTCCAGGCCCGCCCGGGCCACCAGCTGCGGCACGCGGCGCGCCGGCGCCAGCACTGCCACCCGCTCCGGCCGCTGCGGGCTCGGCGCCAGCAGCCGGCGCCGGCCGGTTCTGCCACCACCATGCGGCGCCCGCCAACGCGGCAATGCCCAGCACGGCCACCCAGCTATGAACCTTCTTCAATCTGCTGCCCTTCTCGCGATGCCGCACTTTAGCGGCTGGCGGGGTTTCTCGTCAGACCCGGCTCAGGGGGCCGGCACGCCTCGGTTGGCCAGTTCATCGGCACGCTCGTTGCCTGGATCGCCGTTGTGGGCTTTGACCCAATGCCACTTGACGCGGTGCTGCTGGACCAGTGCGTCCAGCCGTTGCCACAGATCGATGTTCTTGACCGGCTTGTGGTCGGCGGTCTTCCAGCCGCGCGCCTTCCAGGCATGAATCCAGGTGCCGATGCCGTTGCGCAGGTACTGGCTGTCGGTGAAGATGGTTACCGCACAAGGCTGCTTCAACGTGGACAGCGCCTCGATCGGCGCCGTCAGTTCCATGCGGTTGTTGGTCGTCAGGCGCTCGCCGCCGAAAAGCTCCCGGGTATGCCCGCCGGAACTCAAGTACGCTCCCCAGCCACCTGGGCCAGGGTTGCCCTTGCAGGCACCGTCGGTGTAGATCACCACTTCCTTCACTCGCAGATCTCCTCGGGTTGACGGCGCTGCCGGTTGGCCACCACCGCACCTGCCGTACGGGCCTTGCGCGCCTCGTGCCGTGCCAGGCCGACCAGGCGCATGCCGCGAACGCGCTTGACTGCAACCAGAAAATACACGGCACCGAACACCGGCCACCAGCGCTCGCCCACAGCTTCCATCCACACGCTGCGCTCAAGCCAGCGCGCCGAGGCGTAGGGCGGGCGGAAACAGCCGAAGCGGCCACCCTCGACCTCGAAGCTCAACAGCCGCAGCCAGTCGCGCAGGCGCCAGTAGCCCAGGAACTCGCCGGAACGCGGCAGGAACAGCGCACTGCGCCCGCCCAGACCCACGGCCGCTCGGGCGTGGCCCAGTCGCTGGCGCAGGCCCCACATGCTGGCCGGGTTGAAGCCGAGGATCATCACCCGGCCTTCGGGCACCAGCACGCGCTCGACCTCGCGCAGCGTCAGGTGCGGGTCGCCCGACAGCTCCAGCGCATGCGGCAGCACCACCAGGTCGAGGCTGTGGTTCGGAAACGGCAAGGCATCGAAGTCGCAATGCATGGCCGCATCGGCGTCCAAGGGCAGGCCGAAGGGCGCGCGATCGACGCCCTCCGGCAGGGCCAGCCGTTGCGGGACAGGCGGCGTGTCGCTGGCGACCCAGCGATGCGGCATGCGGTTGGCACGCAGCGCATGCAGTTCGGGCAGGCCCAATTGCAAGGCGTGGTAACCGAAGACATCGGCCACGGCCTGATCGATGTGCGATTGTTCCCAACGCAGCAGACACTGCCCCGGGGGGGTCCGCAACCACGCGCCCAACTCTATAATCGATGCCTGTGGAACCATGCCGACGACAGCCTCTTTCGCCCTTGGACACCCTCAGCTGCGGGTGTGCCGCCGCGACATGCGGCATGACTTTCTTGCTCCGGTGGACGCTGCGCGGCAGCGGGTCATGCGGGCCGAATGGGCCGGGCACCCCCGGCTGCGGCTGCCCCTCGCATCGATTCTAGTGGCCCACCCCGTGCAGACCCTTCCCGCCCGAAGCGTCGCCGCCGTCGCGCGTTCGATCGCCCGATGAGCCTGGCCGCCCGATCCCTGCGTGGCGGCCCGGCTGGGTGGGTGGCGGTGCTGTGCGCGGCACTGCTCGCCGGCTGCGCGACGCCGCCGGATTCAACGTCTTCGTCCAGCGGCCCGGTTGCCGTCGCGCAGGCGCCCGAGCCTGCGCCAGCCTCGGCCAAGCCTGCAGCCGTCGCGGCCACGCCGGCCCCTGACGGACAGCAGGGCGACGCCCAACCTTACCTGTTTGCACTGGACCCGCTGCGCCCGTCGGTGATCATCGACGCCAACGAAGCCGATGCGCGCGCCGACCTTTGGGTGCGCGTGCGCACCGGCTTCGCGATGGCCGACCTGGACAACGCGCTGGTCATCAAGTGGCAGCAGTGGTACGCCTCGCGCCCCGACTACGTGCAGCGCATGACCGAACGAGGCGGGCGCTACCTGTTCTACGTGGTCGAAGAAATCGAAAAGCGCGGCATGCCCACCGAGCTGGCCCTGCTGCCCTTCATCGAAAGCGCGTTCAACCCGCAGGCCATGTCGGTGGCGCGAGCCTCCGGCATGTGGCAGTTCATGCCCGCGACAGGCAAGGACTTCGACCTCAAGCAGAACCTGTTCCGCGACGACCGGCGCGACGTGCTCGCGTCCA
>Ga0316627_100000571_pt1 | contig 10537 bp, 9 predicted proteins | sample OWC_Aug_M2_C1_D1_FD_207653 | JGI IMG/M metagenome (GOLD analysis project Ga0316627, IMG submission 207653) | Wetland soil microbial communities from Old Woman Creek delta, Ohio, United States - OWC_Aug_M2_C1_D1_C | ecosystem: Environmental > Terrestrial > Soil > Wetlands | place: USA: Ohio...
AGATGGCGAGAAAGGCCGCTCCCTCAGAAGCGATTGTGTTGCTTCGTGGTGAAAGCGGCACCGGTAAATCGGTGTTTGCCCGGGCCATCCACCGCTGGAGCTCAAGAGCCGCCAAGCCCATGACCGTGGTGGCGTGTCCGGCAGTACCTTCCGAACTTCTTGAGAGTGAACTCTTCGGACACGCCAAAGGCGCCTTCACTGGCGCGGTTCGGGACCATCCAGGCCGTATCGCGGCCTGCGAGGGCGGGACGCTCTTCCTTGACGAAATCGGGGACATGGCTCCCTCTGTCCAGGCCAAGCTGCTCCACTTCATCCAGGAGAAAGAGTATGAACGCCTTGGGGAAGCGAAGCCGCGCAAGGCGGATGTGCGAGTCATCGCGGCGACCAACGCCGATATCGAGAAGCGTGTAGGCGAAGGCCTTTTCAGGGAAGATCTCTTCTACCGTCTCAACGTGATCAGCCTCACCTTGCCGGCGCTTCGGGAGCGGCCGGAAGATATCGTGCCGCTGGCCCTGGACTTTCTTCATTATTTCTGCCGTACCAACCACAAATCGATTCTCGGTTTCAGCGAGGGGGCAACCGAAAGGCTCAGCAGGTACTCGTGGCCGGGCAATGTCCGAGAACTCCGCAACACGGTCGAGCGGGCCGTGATCCTTGGAAGCAGCGAACAGATCGGCGAGAAAGACCTGCCTGAAAACATCGCTCCAATGGCCAGCGCACCCGCCATCGGCGATAGGGTGCCGTTGTCAACTATCGAAGAACTGCACATTCGAAGAGTCTTAGCCAGTACCTCCTCGCTTCAAGAAGCCGCTGATGTTCTGGGCATCGACCAGGCAACTCTGTGGCGCAGAAGAAAAACATACGGCATCTGACCCGCTTTCTCTCATCGCTCGCCTTGCGTTTCGCAAGGCTCATCATGCTTCAACTTTTCAAGTTACAAGGCGGCTGCCTCCCTGTCTGGCATATAACTTATTGAAATTATTTTGGTTGCACTATGGCACAACGATTGCTTTATTGAATGGTGCCTGCGTCGACCACATGCAGAAGGATGTCCTATGACACTTAAAAAGAAAATACTGATTGGATACGGCGTGGCCTTTGTCCTCATGGGGCTGGTGGTGGTGCGGGCTGTGACAAATCTGGTTTCCCTAGGGAAGGCGAGCGACGCGATTCTGCGAGAAAACTACCGCAGCATCCTGGCCGCCGAAAACATGGTCGACGCGTTGGAACGGCAAGACAGCGGAGTGCTTCTCACCTTCCTCGGGGACTCTGAAGGGGGAATCACGCAGTTCCGTGAAAACGAGGCCGTGTTCCTCCAATGGCTGGCCAGAGCAAAAGACAACATCACGATCCGGGGCGAGGCGGAGCTTGTACGATCCATCGAAGCTTATTATGCGAAGTACCGGCAGGAGTTTTCCGTGCTGACGGATTTGCGCGATGCGGCCAAGCCGCCTCTGCAGCTTCCCCACTATCAGGAGACGATTTTTCCCCTCTTCGCCGAAGTGCGTGAGTCGTGCATCCGCCTGCGTAATCTCAACGAGGAAACGATGTACGCCGCCAGTCTAAGGGCAGGCACCGTTGCCAATCGCGCCATCTGGTCCACGGTCGTCGTAGCGGCTTCGGCTCTAATTCTCGCACTGATCTTCAGCCTGCTCCTCGCTGAGCGTATCGTCCGGCCGCTCCGGCGCTTCATGGATGCGTCCCGGAAGATCTCTGCAGGGGACTATGCCGTCCAAGTCCCGGTCGAGACCCATGACGAGCTGGGTCGCCTGGCCGGCGAATTCAATCAGATGGCCGCCCAGCTCGGGCAATACCACGAGATGAACATCGAGCAGATCATCTCGGAGAAAAACAAGGGAGAAGCGATCCTTTCCAACATTGAGGACGGGGTGGTCGTTTTCGACACAGACCTCAAGGCGACAGGAATCAATCCGGCCGGCCGCCGAATGCTGGACCTGGAATTCGCCGAGGTCCAGACCCTGGTGTGCGCGGACATTCTGCCCGCCCCCAAGGTTTGCGACATGATTCGAAGGACCGTCGAAACAGGGGAGCGGCCCGACTTTCCCGAGGAACAGCGGATCATTACCCTCCAGAAGGGAGAACGATCCCGGCACTATCTCTTTTCCGTCACACCGATTCGCGGAAGGGACCGCAACCTGTCCGGCATCGTGCTCTTGCTCAGGGACATCACTCGTTTAAAGGAAGTGGAAAGGCTGAAGAGTGAATTCGTCATGGCGGCCTCTCACGAACTGCGCACGCCGCTCACCGGTATGGGCATGAGCATTGATCTGCTGTTGGAACACGCCGCCCAGGGGCTTGCCGAAAAAGACCGGGAGTTGCTTCAGGCCGCGCACGAGGAAGTCTACCGGATGAAAGCCCTGGTCAACGATCTGCTGGACTTGTCCAAGATCGAGGCAGGCAGAATTGAGCTGGAATTTGAAAAAGTTCCGGTCCAGACCCTTTTCGAACACGTCCAGGAGGTTTTCAAAGGCCAGGCGGAGATGAAACAGGTCAAGCTCACCTCAGAACTGGCCGGCGATCTACCCGAGGTTCGCGCGGACGCCAACAAAGTCGCCTGGGTACTGACCAATCTGATTTCCAACGCCCTGAGATACGTGAGGCAGGACGGGCAGATCCAAATCGCGGCAAAAAAGGTCGGCCCTCATGTCCACCTGTCCGTACGCGACAACGGACCGGGGATCCCCCCGGAATATCAATCGAAGATCTTCCAGAAATTCGTTCAGGTGAAGGGACGACAGTCTGGAGGCACAGGTTTAGGGCTCGCCATCTGCAAGGAGATCGTGCGCGCTCATGGAGGCGCAATCTGGGTGGAATCATCGGCCGGTCAGGGGAGCACGTTCACCTTCACCCTGCCGGTGGCCCAGTAGGAGGACTGCATGGAAAAGAAGGCGATTCTCGTTGTGGATGATGAAAAAAACATCCGTCTGACCCTGTCCCAGTCCCTGGAAGCGCTGGGGATCCAGGTCCACACAGCGGTCAACGGCGAAGAAGCGCTGCAGAAGCTTGGAGAGGTCCAGTTCGGTCTGGTGTTCCTGGACCTGAAAATGCCGGGAATGGACGGCATGGAGGTACTTCGCAGGATCAAGGATGACTGGCCCACGGCCCGAGTCATCATCATCACGGCCCATGGAACCATCGAGTCCGCCGTGGAGGCCATGAAACTCGGGGCCGTGGACTTTATTCAGAAGCCGTTCAGTCCGGGCGAAATCAGGGACCTTGCCACCCTTGTCCTGGAACGGGAGGCACTGGATGAGGCCACCGCGGCGGACTACCGGGCATGGATCGAGCTGAGCAAGCGTCAGATCACGGACAGGGATTTTGCCGCGGCGCGTGGGCATGTCCGCAAGGCGATTGCCGCTGACCCGGGTCAGCCCGAAGCCTACAACCTGCTGGGAGCACTGCTCGAAATCAAGGGGGACTGGGTGGCAGCGCAGAAGTTCTACCGCGCAGCGCTCGACATCGACCCCACGTTCAAACCAGCCTCGGCGAACCTGGAGCGGACCACGTCCTGGCACAAGGCCGGAAAGGTCGATCTGGGACCGGAAAAGGAAGAGGCCGGACTCCAGGAGGACGCTGGCGAGGGGGGAGATGACCATGAGCAATAACCTTTACATCGTGATCGTCGGCTGCGGGCGTCTTGGGTCTCACCTGGCCAATCAGCTCAGTCACGTGGGCCATTCGGTCGTGGTGATCGACAGGGATGAAGCGGCCCTGAACGGTCTGTCTTCCGATTTCAGTGGCTTTCGGGTTGAGGGCGACGCCACACAGATGGCGGTGCTGAAAGAGGCCAAGCTAAAAAGGGCCGACGCCTTCTTCGCTACAACCCACGAGGACAACGTCAACCTGATGGTGGCCCAGATCGCTCGGAAGATCTTCAATGTTCCCCATGTTCTCGCCAGGGTCTTCGATCCGAGGCGCCAGCAGGTTTTTGACCGGCTCGGCATCGAAACCATTTGTCCCACATCTGTGGCCGCCGAGATGTTCCTTTTGGCCGTTGCAAGCGGTCGCGCTGCACAGGGGGATGTACAGCCATGAAAGTCATCATCGTTGGCGGAGGCAACACGCTCTACTTCCTTTGCCGGAACTTCGCCGCCAAGGGGTACGAGGTGGTCCTCATCAACCGGAACCCGGAGGAATGCGTCCAGCTGGCCCGTCAACTTTCGGCCATGGTGGTTTGCGGCGACGGCAGCGATCCCGCAATTCTCAATGAAGCCGGCGCCATGGGGGCGGACGTGGTGCTCGCCATCACGCCCAACGATCAGGATAACCTGGTCATCTGTCAACTGGCCTCCCTCCAGTTCGGCGTGCCGAGAGCCGTGGCCCTGGCCAACGACCCTGATAATGCCGAGATCTTCCAAAATCTGGGGGTGTCCGCCTTTTCCACAACGCACATCGTCGGCAGCCTGATCGAACAGCGGGCGTCCATCGAACAGATCACCAATCTTTTTCCGGTCGCTGAAGGAAAGGTGAATGTCACGGAAATAGCTCTGGACGCCGGTTTCCCTGTTGCGGGCAAACTCCTGAAGGACATAGAGCTCCCGGAAAACGCCCTGGTGGCGGTCGTGATTCGGGAGAGTCAGCCGATCGTTCCCCGCGGCGCCACTCGGCTGCTGGCCGGAGACCGGGTGGTGCTGATCACGTTGCCGGAAAACCATGGTCCCGTGCTGAAAGCGTTCACAGGTGAGGGCCAATAGGAGGCGGGCCTTGCGGGAAAAAGAATATCTCAAACAACGCTATGCCGCAATCCTCTCATCCGTTGGAATGATTCTCCTCCTGGCCGGCGTGTGGATGCTTGCACCGCTCCTGGTCCTCTTCGCCTATCCTGAGGAATCGGCGAATGTCTTATCGTTTGCTGGGCCGGCAGGTTGCCTCTGCCTTGTAGGGTTTTTGTTGCGGAGGATGTTTCACCTCGCTCCCAACGCCACCTTATCGATCCAGGAGGGAGGCGTGATCGTTTTGATCACCTGGTCGGTGGTCATGCTTTTCTCGGCATGGCCACTCATGGCGGTCTTGCAACTGCCTTTCTCGAGGTCTGTCTTTGAAGCGGTGAGCGGATGGACGACCACGGGCCTCTCTGTTGTGGATGTCACCAAAGCCGGCCCCATGATACTCTTTTGGCGCAGCGCTATGCAGCTGGCAGGCGGTGCAGGGTTGGCTATTATCATGATGTCGGCCATCACCGGCCCCACAGGGGTGGGCGTTTCCTCTGCCGAAGGGCGGAGCGACCAACTCGTCCCGCAGGTGCGCCAGTCGGCCCGGCTGGTCCTGATCATCTATAGCTGCTATGCCTGCGTCGGGACACTGGCCTATGGGGTGGCAGGCATGTCCCTGTTCGACGCCTTTAACCATTCCTTTGCAGCCGTTTCCACCGGAGGGTTTTCGACACGGCCGGACAGCATCGGAGCCTGGGATTCCGCAGCTGTGGAGGCGGTTACTCTGCCGCTGATGGTGCTCGGCAACCTGAGTTTCGTGACCGCATGGTCTCTTTGTCGTGGCAGGCTGAGATTCGTTGTGCGCAACGGTGAAGTCCGCCTCATGGCGGCCCTGATCCCTCTGTCAGCGGCCGCTGTCTTCATTTTCACCTGTTGGGGCCTGTACCCTGCAACCAGCAAGGCTTTTCGGGTGGCGATCTTCGAGACCGTGTCGGCCCTTACCACAACGGGATTTTCCACAGTGGGCTACGGAAACTGGAACGCCTTCGGGGTGTCTGCGCTCATTGTGCTCATGCTGATCGGCGGCGGCACCTGCTCGACCGCCGGAGGCATCAAGCAGTTTCGAGTTTATCTGTTCTGGAAGCTGCTGATTTGGGAGGTCAAGCGTTCCCTCCTGCCGGGAGCCGTCGTCATGGAGCGCCCCCTTTGGGAGGGGAACCGGCGTGTTTTTGTCAATGACGCCAGAGTGCGCCAGGTCGGGGTCTTCGTGTTTCTGTACCTCGTGACCTACATGCTTGGGACCCTGATCCTGTGCGCGTCGGGCTACAGTCTTTCAGACTCTCTTTTTGAATTCGCTTCTGCAGTGGGAACCGTGGGGATCTCGGTCGGGGTCACGCGTGCCGACATGCCCGATGTCGCCCTGTGGGCTGAAACGCTCGCCATGTTCCTGGGGCGGCTGGAGTTTCTTGTTGTGTTCACCAGCGTGATCAAATTGATTGGGGACGGCGGACACCTGATAGCAGCGACATTGAATCAGAAAGAGGGGTGATTCCGACGAAACACGATTCGAGAAAAGCACAGACAGGGAAAAGCCTCCGTTACCTTTTGTGCGACATTTCAGGCTGGTTTGAACCGAAATCACCGGGAGAAGAATGGGTCCCCAGCCCGACCCAGTGCCTGGACAGAGCCGTTGAGGGCAAACCCGGTATCATCGCAGTTCGTTTCGCGCCCATGCTGATCCAGCAGCGGGACGCCCTGGTGGAGTTGTGTGTTGTTCTGAAGCGAAACTCCCGGACCAGGAAAGCGCCATTGTTGGCCCTGCTCCATGAAAAGCATCGCAAGCTGATCGAGGATCTGAAAACAGCAGGGGTGGACTTCGTCAAATTCATTGCCGCAAGACCCTTGAGCTCATCCCTGATGATCAAAATGATCGATAGGCTGGGCCATGAGGATCAGGTGGAACGGCAATTGGCGAAGCTGTGTCCCTATCTTCACTACGATGCTCTCGATGCCTGTCACGAAATGACTGTTTGCGGCGCCTATCTTGACCGGATGGTCTTGGGCGGCCAACGGCTGCAAAAGGTGTGCGAAACGGAAAATCACCTGAGTTGTCAATATTTCCTGAATCCGAGATTCAAATCATGATAGGGCGCATTGAAAATCGAAAAATGGGTTTTGAGCCAGTGAACAACGTCAGAGCAAAAATTTTCTTATCCAGGCATCTCCCTCCTGCTCGTATTTTCATCCTCGGCTTTGCTGGGGTCATTCTCCTGGGTGCCTTTGCTCTGTGGCTTCCGTTTTCAGCCTCCAAGAACCCGCTGACTTTCATTGACGCACTCTTCATGTCCACATCGGGAGTCTGCGTTACAGGTCTTGCCACCATTGACATCGGCAAAGATCTCTCCCTCATCGGTCAGATCACCACAATGATTCTTTTTCAGATCGGTGGGCTTGGAATCATCACCTTTTCGGTTTTTCTGTTCGGCATGATGGGCCGGGGAATTTCCTTCAAGGAAAGAGAAATCATCCAGTCCGTGTTCATGCACACCCCTCGCAGGGACTTCCTGGTGATCTTGAAATCGGTCCTTCTTTTCACCCTTATCATTGAGTCCGTGGGGGCGCTCCTTTTGTTTATTCGCTTTTCTCAGGATTTCCCGTTGAGTCAGGCTCTTTACACTTCCGTGTATCACTCCGTCTCCGCCTTCAACAACTGCGGCTACTCCCTCTTCTCGGACAGTCTGATGGGGTACCGGAACGATTGGATCGTCAACCTCACGATCATGGGATTGCTTATCCTGGGAGGAATCGGGTTCATCGTCCTACATGAACTGCTGGCCAAATGGAGGGGTTCTCAAAACAGACTGTCCGTGCACACCAAGATCGTTCTGATCACTACCGGTTTCCTCGTTGTCTCCGGGTCTCTCCTCTTCTATCTTTTTGAAAGAAACTCGATGATAAAGGACATGGATCTTTGGACTTCTGTTTTGGTTTCAATTTTTCAGGCGGTCTCTCCCAGGACGTGCGGATTCAATACCGTGGATCTCGGGTTGCTCACTAATGGAGCGATTCTTCTCATCATGGTTCTCATGTTCATCGGCGCCTGTCCCGGTTCTACAGGGGGCGGCGTTAAGACCACGAGTGCCGCTCTTCTTTTTCTGATGATCTGGAACCGGTTCAAGGGGCATGATGAAGTCAACGTTTTCAATAGAACCATCCCCAAAGAGGTTTTGACCCGAACCATCTCCATTATCATTGCCTCCGCTTTTTCAGTGGCTCTGATCACGTCCGTTCTTCTTCTGGCCGGCAGTGCGAACCTGCCACCCATAGAAAGTCGCCACTATTTCGTGGAATATCTTTTTGAGACGATCTCCGCCTTTGGGACCGTAGGGTTGTCCATGAATGTGACCCCCCGACTCAATGAGATTCAGAAAATCGCCGTGATCATCATGATGTTTGCCGGCCGCGTAGGTCCTTTGACGCTGGCCTTTTCGCTCGCAGTAGCTTCCTCCAAACGGGAAATCACTTATGCGGAAGAGACGGTTATGGTGGGTTAAGGAGGGAACAAAATGAAACGCATCGTCGTGATCGGTCTGGGAATATTCGGAATCAACCTTGTGAAGCAGCTTTACGAGAGCGGCCTCGAAGTCCTTGCCGTTGACAAGCGAAAAGAAGCCGTCCAGGAAGTCAAGGACTTCTCCACAAAAGCCATCGTCGCAGATGGAACCGACCGGAATGTGATGGAGACGATTGGCGTGAGAGAAGAGGACATTGTGGTCATCTCTTTCGGAGAAGATCTCGCGGCCAGCACGCTCGCGACGCTCCACCTCAAACAGATGAAGGTTCAAAAGATCATCGTCAAGGCCCCCAACGAGGAACACAAATTGATCCTCGAGAAAGTGGGGGCCACGGATGTCATCATTCCTGAAAAAGAAATGGCCAGCAAGATCGCCAAGGGCCTCATCTCTCCGAATGTTCTGGACTACATCCCGTTGACGGATAATTACATCATTTGCGAGATCGCCCCTCCCAGCAGCTTCGTGGGCAAGAGCATTGCCGAGCTCCAGTTGAGAGGCAAGTACCACATCGAAGTTATTGCGGTGAGAGATGTTCTCACGGATCAGATCCAAATGGTTCCTCGCGCTGATTTCGTGATCAAAGGAAGCGAAGTGCTCGTGGTGATCGGAAAAGAAGGAGACATCGACAAAGTGAAATGAAGCCCGACACCCTCGATGAGCTCCGCAAGGCCGGGATGCCTCACCGTTGAGGGCGATGGGCCAGGTACAGACCGAGAATGACAGAGATCAGGCCGGCGATGAAAAATACGGAGATCGGCTCCGCCAGGAGCAACGCACCCAGGGCGGCCGACGTGATGGGGCTGAGCGAGAGGAACACCGTGACCCGTGTCGGAGAGGTGTGACTTAGGGCCCAGAGCCACATGTAGTAACCGATGGCGCTGCTAGCGCCGATAAAAAGCACGGCCAGCCAGCCGGCGAGCGTGAAGTGGAAAGATGAGCCGAAAGACCCTTCAAGGCCGGCTGCCACAGCCAGAAAGCCGACGGAGGCAAGCATAGCAAAGGCGCTCACCTGAAGGGTGGGATACTTGATAAGGTAGGGTCGATACAGTACGCTGCACACCGCCGCACAAAGGGCGCTCGCCAGGACTGCCAGTTCGCCGATCCACCCAACGCCTGTGGCGCCTGGAAGGAGCACCTTCTCTCCCAGGGCAAAACCCACGCCCACAATGGTCAGCAGCACGCCCACGGTCTTGAGCACGGTCATCCGCTCGTAGCCGATGAGAGCCCCCAGAGTCATGGTCAGCAACGGCACGGTGGCGAAGATCAGGGCGGCACGGGCCGAGGGGATGAACTGCAGGCCGTAGTTCATGAGAACGATCAGGATTCCGAACTGGGTGATGCCCAGTGCTGCAATCGGGAGCATGTCCCTGCGGCTGAACCATTCCCGGCTGGCACGCCAGGCAGGAATGAGCAGAAGGCAGAAGCCGATGAGGTAACGCAGAAAGCCCAGCGTCACCGGATCGGTCTGGTCGATTACAAAGCGGGTGGCGACAATCGCGGAACCGACCTGGACGCCCGTGGCAGCGGCTGCCACCACGGCCAGAACGTTCTTCTGGTGACAGTTTACCTCTTTGAAATAAACACAGAAAAAGGCCATGGGGGTCCCTCCAAAAACAGAACAACGAAGACGCCACACCTCAATGGCAAGCTCTAGGCCATGGGTGAGGCGGGCGGAGGGCTACCGGGAAACTCGCCACGTCATCCCCAGCTGACAGGTGCCGGCGACAACTCGCCGCCCGCCTTCGCTGCCCCTTATCTGCAGAGTCTTTCCCGCAGACTCTTCGTTTTCTGTTTTTGGAGGGACCCCCATGGCCTGAGCCATCCATTTCAGAGAGCTAAACTATTACCACTTCTACTGAGCCACGTGACCGGTCATAGCTCCAGTTCCCAGGTCTCGCCCACCAGGTCGTGGCCGAAACTGTGATGCGGCTCTTCAAGAACGAGTTTGAATCCCATGGTTTCGTAAATGTGGCGCGCCGCGAGCAGAACATTGTTGGTCCACAGCATGGTTTTGCGATAGCCTGCTTGCCTGGCGAAGCGAAGGCACTCATTGACCATTCGCTTGCCGATGCCCAGCCCACGCGCCTTGGGGTGGACGATCAGGAGCCGCAGCTTGGACACGGTTTCCGACTCCTTGACGAGGAAACCCGATCCCACATTCTCCCCATCTATTTCTGCGATCCAGCACCGTTCCCTCTTGGGGTCGAAATTCTGGATGAACTTGGCCACAATGCCCGCTACCAGCGCTTCAAAGGTCTCGTCCCAACCGTATTCCTGGGTGTAGAGCAT
>Ga0316627_100000573_pt1 | contig 10512 bp, 11 predicted proteins | sample OWC_Aug_M2_C1_D1_FD_207653 | JGI IMG/M metagenome (GOLD analysis project Ga0316627, IMG submission 207653) | Wetland soil microbial communities from Old Woman Creek delta, Ohio, United States - OWC_Aug_M2_C1_D1_C | ecosystem: Environmental > Terrestrial > Soil > Wetlands | place: USA: Ohio...
ATAAAAGACTTATAATTCAATGCATTGGAAGTTCGGAGTGAAGGCGCGAAACCGCCCGATTCTGCTACAGTTATTCAAAACGCTGAAGTAATACCGGTTTTATCGTTCCTGTAGTATAAAGTACAATACTGGTCAATGATGAAACTGAAATACTTGACGAATGAGCAGCTACTGCACGCTATCCGGACGGGTGAGTTCGGGAGCGATGTTATTGCATCGCGCCAGAAAGTCGCCGTGGTGATGACACAGGATTGGTGTTCTGACTGGATGAGGATGGAGTCCTGGCTCTGTAACACAGCCGATGACGTTGACATCTATCTCGTCGTTTACAATAAGCTGGACTGCTTTCAGGACTTCCTGAGACTGAAAGAGAACCGGTGGCGTAATGACCAGATCCCGTATGTTCGCTATTACGAGAATGGTTCTCTGTTCCGGGTTTCGAACGCAGTGCCTCGCGAGGCTTTTTTCCGCTTCTTCGGCCTTTCGCTCTGACCGAGAGGCGTATACCATCCCGGTAGCTCAGACCTTTGGTAGGCAGGTCGCAGAAGCCCAGCCATTGATCAGGATGGTCGACCCATTTGGTATCTTCTGTACCGCATTTATACACCCATGCGGGGTATATTCTGCCCATCTCCAGACCATACACTCCGCAGCAGAGCATTTTGCTCTGTCGGCGGAAAGAGCGATATGACATCATTTTTCTCCTGCGACAGTTTCATTCGGCGTTATCGGCGGTTCCTCCTGTAGGGGAATGATTGCATGTTGACATCGAATGCATTGTTACATGGCAGCGCCGATATGCAGCGGTAGTAATATGAAACGTATTGAAATCACATCTGTCCAAAATAAGTAATTGAAAGACCTCCGATCCGGGTACTATAGATGTTGCGAGCAAAAAATAGAACCAGACCGGAGGGTGATATGAATAAGTTTAGCAATATCTTTGGGCAGATTCTACAGATATTTTCGAGGAATGAGTTTTACAGGGCAGTGAAAGAGACAGAAGCTGAGAAAGGGGCGAAAGGATTCACTTGCTGGCAACAGTTTGTGGGGATGCTGTTTTGCCAATTGGGGCAGGCCCATTCGCTTCGGGAGATATGTGGGGGTTTGGCAAGTTGTATGGGCAAGGTAAAACATCTCGGGCTTCATGCATCTCCGAACCGTTCAACGCTTTCGTATGCCAATGAGCACCGGCCTTGGCAGCTGTATCAGAAAATCTTCTATCAGTTGCTCGGAAAGTGTCAGGGGATGGGGGTACGGAAGAAGTTTCGGTTCAGGAACAAACTGTTCAGTCTCGATGCCACACTTATTGAGCTTTGCGTAAGTCTTTTTGACTGGGCCAAGTACCGGACGACGAAAGGAGCGGTAAAGCTGCATCTGCTTTTGGATCATGACGGGTATCTGCCAGTCTTTGCCCATGTGACAGAGGGCAGAGTGCATGAAGTCAACATCGCAAAAGGACTACAGTTTCCGGCCGGTTCGATCGTGGTCATGGACCGGGGATATGTAGATTATGAAATGTTCAGCCTATGGGCATCCGAAGGGGTATACTTTGTGACGCGGCTGAAGGACAACGCAGATTTCAGTGTCATCGAGGAACACCCTGTTCCGGAGAGAAGGAATATCATCAGAGATCAGACCATCCGCCTTGAAGGTTTCTACTCCCGGCAGAAATACCCTGATCACCTCAGAAGGATCGAAGTATGGGATGCCGATAACGAGCAGGTGATCGTTCTGCTGACGAATCATCTGAGTTTTGGGCCTACGACCATCGCGGCGATCTACAAAGACCGCTGGCAGATCGAGATCTTCTTCAAGACTCTGAAGCAGAACCTGAAGATCAAGACGTTTGTGGGGACCAGTCCCAATGCGCTTCTGATACAGATTTGGACAGCACTGATTGCCATCCTCATCCTGAAGTACCTGAAGTTCCGGTCAACCTTCGGATGGTCGTTGTCGAACCTGGTGGCTATGCTTCGGTATAATCTCTTTGCTTATAGGGACTTATGGGCATGGATCAACAACCCCTTTGAAGCATCGCCCTCTGTGCAGGAGATGGAACAACTTACACTAGTGGGCATCTGATTTGGACAGCACGGGATCAGACAAAGGACAACCTGATTTTGAAAATACGGTTAAACTCGTCCAAAAGATCTATTCGACAGGGGACAATCTATGATTTCAGTTTGTCTTGGACAGCAGTGTATTGAAATAAAAAAAATATATTGTGTATCATATACGCTATTGCAGTGTATATCGTGAAGAGTGGAGGTATGCAGTCATTAAGCTGGTAGCAGACGATGGAAGTGAGCGGCAAATAAGCGAACTGTCCGAACTGGAAAAGCACCTTGCAAGATCAAAGGCCTTGGCGGTCAAGATCAATGGCCGACTCTCCGATCTTAAAGCCCTTGAGACGATCAAAGAAAATGATGCTGTCGAGGCAGTGACCTTTGATGCAGACGAAGGGAAGAATATCTATCGCCACAGCACTTCTCATGTCATGGCGCATGCGGTGAAACGGCTTTTTCCTGAGGCCAAGGTCACCATCGGTCCGGCCATCCAGGACGGTTTTTATTATGATTTCGACATCGACAAGACATTTACCCCCGAAGACCTTGTCTCCATTGAAAAGGAAATGGAGAAGATCATAAAGAAAGATTCCCCGTTCGTGTGCCGGGAGATGCTGAAAGCGGAAGCGATAAGCCTTTTCGAGTCAGCCGGCGAACCGTATAAGGTGGAACTGCTCAGGGAAATTCCTGATGAAAAAGTGTCGGTGTACGAGGAAGACGGTTTCATTGACCTCTGCAGAGGGCCGCATCTTTCCTCAACTGGCAAGATCGCTGCGGTCAAGCTCCTGAGCATTGCCGGTGCCTACTGGCGCGGCGATGAAAAGAGAAAGATGCTGCAGCGAATCTACGGTACCTCATTCAGCAATCCCAAGGAGCTGAAAAAACATCTTGATTTCCTCGAAGAGGTCAAGAAACGGGACCACCGGAGAATCGGCAAGGAACTTGATCTCTTCAGTATCAATGATGAGATCGGCCCCGGCCTCATCCTCTGGCACCCGAACGGCGCACTGATACGGAAGACGATCGAGGATTTCTGGCGGGACGAGCATCTGAAGGCGGGTTACCAGCTTCTCTACAGCCCGCATATCGCGCGGCTTGATCTTTGGCGGACCAGCGGACATATCGATTTCTATCACGAGAACATGTATTCACCTATGGAGGTAGAGGGCACTCCCTACGAGATTAAGCCCATGAACTGCCCCTTCCATATCCATATCTATAAGAGTTCCCTTAAGAGCTACCGGGAATTTCCGGTCCGATATGCAGAGTTGGGCACGGTCTACCGCTTCGAACGGTCAGGTGTTCTCCACGGTTTGCTCCGCGTTCGCGGCTTTACCCAGGATGATGCCCATATCTTTACGCGTGAAGACCAGATCGATGAAGAGATCCTTAAGGTCCTGGATTTCACTCTTTTCATTCTGCGCACTTTTGGGTTCGAAAAGTTTGATACGTACCTGTCAACCCGTCCTGAAAAATATGTAGGGACCGACGAGCACTGGAAAAATGCAACGGCTGCTCTCGAGAGCGCCCTGCGGGCGAAAGACCTTGCATTTAACATCGACGAGGGTGGAGGAGCTTTTTACGGTCCGAAGATAGACATTAAAGTGAAGGATTCCCTCGGGAGAGCCTGGCAGTGCAGCACGATCCAGGTTGATTTCAATCTTCCCGAACGCTTTGATATAACGTACCGGGGCGCGGATGGCAGGGAGCACCGTCCTATCATGGTTCACCGTGCCCTGATGGGCTCGCTCGAGCGGTTCTTCGGTGTGCTGGTCGAGCATTATGCCGGGGCATTTCCGCTCTGGCTCTCACCGGTGCAGGTATCGGTGCTTACCATATCAGAAAAACATGCTCCCTATGCCGGGGAGATAGCAGTTGCTATGATACAGAAGGGGATACGCGCTGAGCTTGACGCCGACAGCGAAAAGATCAGCAACAAGATACGGAAAAGCACGGTCAGGAAAGTGCCGTATGCTATCGTTATTGGTGACAGGGAGTCGGAGCAAGGCAGTATGAGTCTGAGGAGGCGTAACGGGGAGAATGTCGGCCCTTTTACATGTGATGAAATCATATCTTTTCTTTCAGAAGAGATCAACAGCAGGAGGTGAAAACATCAGTAACCGGGACATCGGGAAAAACATCAGAGTAAACGAACAGATCAGGGCGAAAGAGATCCGAGTTATCGATAGTGACGGCGGGCAGCTTGGCATCATGACCGTACGCGATGCCATGATCGTTGCCGAAAGAAGGGAGCTCGATCTTGTTGAAGTGTCCCCCACGGCAAACCCGCCGGTATGCAAGATCCTCGATTTCGGCAAATATAAGTATCAGCTTCATAAGAAGCACACCCAGAGAAAGACCATCGACGTTAAAGAAGTGAAGATCAGACCTCAAGTCGGCGAGCATGATCTTCAGCTCAAGATCAGGAATATCAACCGTTTCATTGAAGAAGGCGACAAGGCCAAGGTTGTGATGTACTTCAGAGGCCGCGAGATAATCCGGCCTGAACTCGGTATGAAGGTCTACGAACGGATCATCCAGAGCCTCACCGGAAAGTACCAAATCGAGCAGCAGCCCAGGCTTGAGGGCAATCACATTACCATGGTCGTTGCTCCAAAATCCTAATGCTTTTCCCGTGACAAAATAATTTATTTTGGGGTATAATACCCACTCTTATTCAGGAACAGCTTAGGTTTGCCTGTTATTCTGCAGGAATTTTATTATGGGAGGAAGAGATGCCAAAGATGAAGACGCATAGGGGAGCCGCCAAACGGTTCAAGGTCACCGGCACCGGCAAGGTCATGAGACACAAAGGCTACAAAAGCCATCTTCTGACCAGCAAACCGGCAAAACGGGCGCGCAGTCTGCGCCAGGCAGCCATCGTTGCAAAAACCGACGAGAGGAACATCAAAACTCTCTTACCATACAGCTGAGATTTTGCAGTTGCCGGGCAGGGTAGCCGTTATCACGGTCCAGCCCGCTGAAAGAACCAGGAGGATAAGAAGATGCCGAGGGCAAAAAGTGGTGTTAAGAATACGAGGAGAAGGAAGAAGCTCCTTGCGAAGGCGAAGGGATATTACGGCGGCAGGGGACGTCTATTCAAGGCAGCAAATGAGACGGTTGACAAGGCTCTCCAATACGCATATCGTGACCGTAAAGCCAAAAAACGCGAGTTCAGGGCCCTCTGGATCACGAGGATCAGCGCTGCAGTCCGCGCATCAGGGCTCAACTACAGCCAGTTCATGTCCGGACTTAAAAAGGCGGAGATCATGCTGGACAGAAAGGCACTTGCAAACATTGCGTACCATGATCCCAAGGCCTTCAGCCAGATCGCCGAAACGGTAAAGACAAAGCTCGCATCATAATTCTGCTGTGAATGATCTGCTTTCCCTTAAACAGGCCTTTCTTGACGACCTCAGCGCAGTTTCGGATATAACAGACCTCCAGCATCTCAAGGCAAAATATACCGGACGGAAGGGGCTGGTAACGGCACAGCTGAAGGCCCTCTCTGCTGTTCCTCCGGAGGAACGGCCGCTCTTCGGCAGGACCGTCAATGAACTGAAGGTCTTTGTCGACCAGACCATAGATCAAAAAGAGGAATCACTGAAGGATAGTGAGAAGCAGAAGCGCCTTCAGGCAGAAAAGATCGATATAACCCTTCCCGGCAAACCAAGTCGGGCAGGAAGGTTCCATCCGCTGAACAGGGTTCTTCAGGAGATCAAGGATATTTTTGTATCCATGGGCTTCGGTATAGAAGAGGGACCTGAAGTCGAGCTTGATTATTATAACTTCGAGGCGCTGAACATTCCCCGGCACCATCCTGCCAGGGATATGCAGGACACATTCTATGTTTCTGACGATGTTGTGCTCAGGACCCATACATCTCCGGTACAGGTGAGGGTCATGGAAAAGAAACGGCCGCCGCTCAAGATCATCGCTCCGGGAAAAGTCTATCGGTGCGATGCGGATATCTCGCATACACCCATGTTTCATCAGGTTGAGGGTCTGATGGTGGATGCAGGCATCTCCTTCAGCGATCTGAAAGGGGTGCTGGAACTTTTTATTCGCAGTTTCTTTGGCAAGGGTACGCCTGTTCGTTTCCGGCCGAGCTACTTCCCGTTCACGGAGCCGAGTGCTGAGGTGGATATCGGCTGCATCTTTTGTGCAGGGAAGGGGTGCAGGGTATGCAAGACAACCGGATGGCTTGAGGTTATGGGATGCGGCATGGTCAATCCGAAGGTCTTTGAGATGTCCGGCTACGCATCAGATGAATACGCGGGTTTTGCCTTCGGTATGGGAGTGGAAAGGCTTACGATGCTGAAGTATGCGATAGATGACATACGCCTGTTTTATGAAAATGACCTCAGGTTCTTAAGGCAGTTTTAGGGAGACAGCAATGCGCATCTCACTCGACTGGATAAAGGAATTTGTTGCTCTCAGCGCAGGAGCTGAGGAGATTGCCCACCGGCTAACCATGGCAGGGCTTGAGATAGAGGGTATGGAGCGTATTGACGGTGATGTTGTTATGGAGGTGAATGTAACGCCCAACAGGCCTGACTGTCTCAGTATCCTCGGCATTGCCCGGGAAGTCGCATCAGTCTTCGACATGCCGCTGAACCTGCCGAAAACAGAGATAGCCGGACGGCTGGAGCCTACTGACATCCAGGTGGTTATCGATGATTCCGACCTTTGCGCACGGTATACCGGGAGGTCAATCCTCGGGGTTTCTGTTGTGCCGTCTCCGGAATGGATGAAGAAAAGACTCGAAAAGTGCGGCATCAGGGCCATCAATAATGTTGTTGATGTTACGAACTATGTACTTCTGGAGCTTGGACATCCGCTGCACGCTTTTGACGCCGACAGGATAGCGGGGAAGATGATTCGGGTGGCAAGGGCGGGACGGGACAGGACCATGACAACACTTGACGGTGTGGAAAGAAGGCTCGACGAGGATACGCTGCTCATATGGGACGCAGCGGCCCCGGTTGCTGTTGCCGGCATTATGGGTGGAGCAGGCTCATCCGTAACCGAGACGACAAAGAATGTCTTTCTTGAAAGTGCATACTTCACTCCATCATCGATCAGGAAATCATCTAAGACGCTTGGTCTCAAGAGCGAGTCATCCTACCGGTTCGAGCGCGGAACAGACCGGGTATTCCTCGAACATGCCCTGAACAGGGCCGCACTTCTCATTGCAGAGGTCGGCGGAGGTACGGTCAGGGATATCGTGGATGCCTATCCAGTCAGATTCACGCCTGTTGCGATTACCGTTCCCTACCAACGGGTAAATGCTCTTATCGGCATCGACATACCGCATGATGTGATGCGGAGACTGCTCGAAAGGATCGGCATCAGGACCGAGGACAGGGGAGAGGAGTTTATTGCCTTCCCTCCTGCATTTAGAGGCGATATTGCAGAAATCGTAGACATCGTGGAAGAGGTCGCACGCTGCTATGGTTACGAGAATATCCCGGCACGGGTACCCCGGACCATGCTTTCTGAAGGAACGCTGAACACGCGGGAGAGGACCATACAGGACATACGGGAATCGATCCGAAAATCGGGGTTTTATGAAGTTGTCAACTTCAGCTTTATGAACAGTGCTGACCTTGATATCCTTTCGATTGCAGAGCACGGGAATGAACACCGGCGCAGGCACATCATGCTGAAAAATCCTCTGAGGCAGGAAGAGTGCCTGATGAGGACGACGCTTATGCCCTCGCTGATAAGGAGCTTTCTCTATAATCACGCACGGGGACTCAGGGACATCCGCCTTTTCGAGCTGTCGAGGGTGTTCATTGACTGGGGAAAGCAGCTGCCGAGCGAAGGTCTGAGGCTTGCGGGAATCTTTTTCCAGGATGCTACGCCCGTCATCTGGAAGGATGCTGTGCCGCCTTTCTATCTGGTAAAGGGGGCAATCGAAGCCCTGTTTGCGGAGATACGACTCAAAGAGTTCTCTCTGGTGCCATCTCATGAGACTTTTCTGCATCCCGGCAAGTCTGCTGACATATATGGTAGAGATGTGAGGATCGGTTATATGGGGGAACTGGGGCCTCAGGTTATCGAGCGGCTTGATATAAAGGTGCACAAGCCGCAGGTAATAGTATTTGAGATCGATGTCGATCATCTGATGACGCACCTTGACCAGAAGGTCGAATACCGGCAGATACCGAGATATCCGGCTATCGAACGGGACATAGCCCTGATCATCGATGATCATATAAGTGCAGCCGATGTCCTGAGCCTCTTCCGGCGGTATCAGGCGGAGATCATCGAACAGGTCGAGCTTTTTGATTACTATAAGGGAAAGAACATGCCAAAGGATAAGAAAAGCCTCGGGGTCCGGTTGACCTACCGAAGCAAGGACAGGACGCTTGCCGAAACCGAGGTTGAACCTGTCCATGCTGCCCTGGTCGATTTCGTTACTGCAGAGACGGGAGCAACGATCAGGGGAGCTGCCTGATTACCCCTTTATCTTGTAGCCTGCCTTGGTAATTGCCGCCTCAATATCCTTCTGAGAGGTTTTGGTATCGTCAAAGCTGACATCTGCCTTACCCACTTCAACATTCAGGTTATTGATGCCGGGAAGCGCCTCGATTGCCTTCTTTACTCTCATTGCACAGTGCATGCAGGACATGCCGTCAATCATGATCGTTGATTCAGACATATATTCTCCTTTGATCAGGCGGGTGGTGCTATTGCCCGCTCTTTTACCTATGGTAAGGCAATAATTCATGAAAAAGCAAACAAAGAACAAGCTGAACGCGGACGGCAGGTTCGGGCGTTGCTGGTCAGTTCATGCTCCGGAATCAGACCGGAACACCGGCATGAGGCACGTAATTTCCTATCATGCTTCTCACGGTTTCTGTTCGGGGGTGAGGGCCCATACGTCTTTTATCATGCGATAGTGGCAGCCCGCATGAAGAGAAAAGGCTGGATAAAGAGGGGAAAACTCTGGTAAAATTACACCGATTTTTTCAGGGAGGGATTATGGAACTGAAGGGACAGGTTGTCATGGTGACCGGCGGGGCGCGCGGTATCGGCAGGGCAATAGCCGAAGAGTTTGCTGCACAAGGGGCTAATCTGGTCATTGCGGACATATCTCTCCAGAGCGCAGAGGAGACTGCCCGGGAACTGTCGCAGAAAGGGGTCAGGGCCAAAGCTGCTAGTCTGGACGTTTCGAAGGCAGCTGATGTCACGAGAGTTTTTGAGGAAGTGATGAAGGAGTTCGGAAGGCTTGATGTGCTGGTCAACAATGCCGGTATCACAAGAGATGGTCTGCTTTTACGGATGAAGGAGGAGGACTGGGATCTTGTTCTCAGCATTAACCTGAAAGGGGTGTTCCTCTGTTCAAAAGAAGCGGTCAAGGTTATGGTGAAGCAGCGCTATGGCAGAATCGTCAATATCGCATCGGTTGTGGCCTTCATGGGGAATCCCGGTCAGGCAAACTACAGCGCTTCAAAGGCCGGCATCATCGGTCTCACCAAGACAACGGCACGGGAATATGCCAACCGTGGTATTACCGTAAACGCCGTGGCTCCGGGGTTCATCTCCACGGCAATGACTGATGCGCTCAGTGAAAATATCAAACAGGAAATGTTAAAATCTATTCCAATCGGAAAGTTCGGTTCCGTTGATGATGTTGCACATGCGGTCGCGTTTTTTGCAGAACCGGGAAACGGATATATCACCGGACAGGTGATTCATGTGAACGGCGGCATGTATATGTAGAAGCTGTTCAGACGATTCCTTGAAACTAAGAGTGAAAATCAACTGGAGGTAAGAGAATGGTAGATGAAAAAGTAAAAGAGATTATCGCGAAGCAACTCGGCGTGAATGCTGCTGAGATCACGCCAGAATCTTCTTTTGTAGAAGATCTTGGTGCAGACTCTCTGGATACGGTTGAACTTGTCATGGCATTCGAGGAGGCTTTCAATATCGAGATACCTGACGAAGACGCTGAAAAGATCCAGAAGGTCAAAGACGCCGTCGAATATATCAAAAACAAACAGGCTTGATGGATAAAAGACGTGTCGTAGTTACCGGGCTCGGACTTATCACCCCTCTCGGCATCGGCGTTGAGAAAAGCTGGGAGGGTCTTATCCAGGGAAGATCGGGCATCCGGCGAATTACCCATTTCGATACAACATCGTTTCCCACCCAGATCGCGGGTGAGGTCCAGGGTTTCAATCCTGAAGAGTATATTGAGATCAAAGAGATAAAGAAGATGGACCGGTTTATCCACTTCGGCATCGCTGCCTCGACCATGGCCATGGAAGATGCCGGTCTGAAGGTCGACGAGACGAATGCCCCCCGTGTGGGTGTCTATGTCGGCGCCGGCATGGGAGGTCTTCCGGCTATTGAGCATTACCATAAGGTTCTTCTTGAAAAAGGGCCCAGGAAGATAACGCCATTCTTTATCCCCATGCTCATTATCAATCTG
>Ga0316627_100000574_pt1 | contig 10511 bp, 10 predicted proteins | sample OWC_Aug_M2_C1_D1_FD_207653 | JGI IMG/M metagenome (GOLD analysis project Ga0316627, IMG submission 207653) | Wetland soil microbial communities from Old Woman Creek delta, Ohio, United States - OWC_Aug_M2_C1_D1_C | ecosystem: Environmental > Terrestrial > Soil > Wetlands | place: USA: Ohio...
CTTTGCGAAATTTATCTGGGACAGGAAACTGTCGGGAAAGGACGTGCTCGAGATTGAGACAGCCGCCGGCATCATCAAGCCGGAGAAATCCGGTGCTTTGGTAAAAGTGGATATGGGCACTCCGGTGCTTGACGGCAGGCAGATCCCCGTTGACCTCGACGGGTTGATACAAGATTATCCTTTAACTATAGAGGACAAAACGTTTAATATTACCTGTGTATCGATGGGGAATCCTCACGCAGTCATCTTTGTGGACGATGTAGATGGATTCGACGTCAAAAGATACGGGCCCCGGATCGAGTCACATAAGCTTTTTCCCAGGAAGGTCAACGTCGAGTTTGCGCAGGTGTTAGACCCGCAGACCGTGCGCATGCGCGTCTGGGAAAGAGGCGCCGGCGAGACAATGGCCTGTGGCACCGGTGCATCGGCTGTTGCAGTTGCTGCGAACCTGAAGGGCATGGTGCAGAAGAAGGTGACAATAAAGCTCCTTGGCGGGGATCTTCTCATAGAGCTAGATGAGGGTGGTCATGTCTCCATGACCGGTCCTGCCGAGGAAGTATTTGAAGGCCAGATACCACAGTAAAAACCAAGGAGGGAATTATGTTCAGAGGATCAATTGTTGCGATTGTTACCCCGTTCAGGAATGGAAAGGTCGATGAAAAGGCGCTCGGTAACCTCATAGAATGGCATATAAAAGAGGGCACGAATGCAATTGTGCCGTGCGGAACAACCGGCGAGTCGGCAACGCTCGACTATAAGGAACACTTCAGGGTCATAAAGTTCACGGTAGAGGCGGTCAGGAACAGGGTGCCGGTCATAGCCGGGACAGGGGCCAACGCAACGGATGAGACGATCATGATCACGAAAGAGGCGAAGAAGTCCGGGGCAGATGCAGCCCTTCTTGTCAGCCCGTATTACAACAAGCCGACACAGGAAGGTTTGTACCGGCATTATAAGGCAGTTGCCGAAGCGGTGAACATCCCAATCGTGCTTTACAATGTGCCCGGCAGGACTGCGGTGAACATGCTGCCTTCTACGGTCGCACGTCTTGCCGAGATAAAGAACATCGTGGGCATTAAGGAGGCAACCGGAGACATGAAGCAGGTGAGTGAGATCATCAGGCTCTGCGGTGACAGGATCGATGTGATCTCAGGCGATGACTTTACGACCCTGCCGCTCATGGCTCTCGGCGGTCAGGGCGTTATCTCCGTATCTGCCAACGTTGCGCCCAGGCTCATGTCGCAGATGTGCGCTCTCTGGGACCAGGGAAAATATGACGAGGCGAGGGCCATACACTACAAGCTCGAGCCGCTGAATGCTGCCATGTTCATCGAGACCAATCCGATTCCGGCGAAGACAGCCCTGGCCATGATGGGCAAGATCAAGGAGGAGTTCAGGCTCCCCCTTTGTGAGATGTCTCCTGCGAACAGGGAAAAGCTGAAGACCGTGCTGAAGGGAATGAAGCTGGTAAAGTAGGACGTTACACACAGCGTGATACGCGCGTGATGAAAAGTATAGAGAAGAACAGGATGAGCAAGAGGGGCCGGAAGTCAGTCAAACCATGACGGGATTCCGGCCCCGCTCTTTGTTGAGTCCATTTACGGTATATATTTCCTCAAAGTCTCCAGATCAAGATTCCTCAGAGCAGTTTTTTCGATTACCTCCTCCCCCATGTCTTTCAGATAGGGAAACGTCCCGATTACCGGGATGGGGCATATTTCCTCCAGCACCTTGGGGTTGGTCTTTTCTGAGAGGTTGTTTTCCGGGGGCCTGCTGTAATTGATGATGATGCCGGCGACCTCAAGCCCGGCCTCAAGAGCATAGTTTACCGTCAGCATGGTATGGTTGATGGTCCCCAGCCCCGGCCTGGTGACGACCAGGAGCGGCAGGGAAAATTCTTTCGCAAGATCGACGACATAATAGTCCTTCTTGACCGGAACCATGATGCCGCCGATCCCTTCTACAACGATTGCGTCATATGAGCGGCCAAGCGTGTAAAAGGCCTTTTTGATCTCATCAATACTGATCGATTTGCCTTCGATCTCAGCAGCAGCAAAAGGAGCAAGGGGATTTTCCAAACAGCAGGGAGTGACGAGACGCAGAGAATCCTCCATGTGAGCAGCCTGCCTGAGAAAAGATCCGTCATACGGGATGAGGACATCTCCCTCTTTACCGCAGCCGCTTTCGATCGGTTTCATGGCGCAGACCTTTATATCAAAAGACTGCATCACCTTGATAACAGCACAAGCAATGATGGTCTTGCCGACTCCGGTATCGGTGCCCGTTATGAAAAAACCTTTGAACATGCATTCTCCCCAGGCACAGCTGAAAACATTAATTGCAGTATTGCACTAAAGCATTCTGCTGTCAAGGCTGATGATCTGGCCGGTGATATAGCCGTACGAAGCCAGCGATACAATGCTTTTGGCTATGGCTGACGGTTCAATGAGAGCATGCAGGAGGCTTTCCTCTTTGGCTTTTTCCGCGGCGTTCCCGGCTGCGGAACCCATTGCGGTCATCATATATCCGGGCAGTATGGCGTTGACCCTGATATTATGCTTAGCAAGCTCACGTGCTGTCGAAACCGTCAGCCCGATCAGCGCTGCCTTTGAGGCGCTGTATGCAGCTTGGCCGGCCTTGCCCTTGACGCCGGAGCAGGAAGATATATTGATGATATGACCTCCTCCCGTTTCGATCATGAGCGGAGCAGCCGCCCTGATAACATGGAAGCAGCCGGTGAGGTTCGTCCTGAATATTGCATCCCATTCCTCTTCTGTCTGTTTGAGCAGCAGCTTGTCCCTTGTTATGCCGGCATTGTTGATGACAATGTCAAGCCTGCCAAAATAGTCGTTCGTTTGGCGGAGCATCTCCCTGACCTGCTTTGCGTCTCCGACATCAGCCTTTACTGCCAGGGCATATCGTTCTCTGTTTTTTGTAAGTTCTTTTGCTGACATTTCAGCAGTCAGATAATTGACAACAACGGCATACCCATCAGCAACGAAGGTATCCGTCAGGTGCCTTCCTAAACCCCGGGCAGCTCCGGTTATGAGGGCAACTTTTCTTGAATTCGGCATAACGTACTATTGTGTGTTGGAGGGAGCTAAGTCAAGGCATATAATGAATTTTACCTTGACTTAACCTGATCGCAATGGTATGTTCAAAACATGAACGTTCAAAAAATGAACGGACAAAAAATAGAAAATCAGGATAGTTACAAGTCTCTCCTCCTTCTTGACGAGATAGCAAAAGGTGAGCCGCTTTCCCAGAGAGACATCAGTAAGAAACTCAATATAGCCCTCGGCCTTGTCAACTCATATATAAAAAATCTTGTATCCAAGGGGTATATTACGATATCGACCATACCTGCCAAGAGATATGCATATTACCTCACGCCAAAAGGGTTTTCAGAAAAGACGCGTCTCACGTATCAGCTGCTCCAGGATTATACGAATATTTTTAAAGAAGCCCGCAGGGATTTTCGGAAGCTCTTTCATGATTTATCCGTGGCTGGAGCAAAAGAAGTCGTCTTTGCCGGTGTTGACGAGGTGGCTGAAATAGCCTATCTCTCACTCCAGGAGGTCGATATCGAACTTGTGGGAGCGTTTGACGATGAAAAGAAGGGTGCCACGTTCTTTAAGACTGTCGTCTTGCCCTTCCATGAAATTCACCAGCAGGAATACGACGGAGTTGTCTTGAGTACGTTTCTTAAAAGGAAAGAGATTTACCAGAGGCTTCTGGAAAATGGTGTAGCAACTGAGAAGATCCTTGCAATCTATGATGTTCAGCAGTAAATAGACGCTCTGCGGCATAGCGCAGGATCGGCAGTATAACGGCAATCGGTGACGATCATTGCCAAAATGAATGCTCAAGGTGGGCATGAAGATGCCTGGTCGGCGGTAGCCTGTCCGCGGCAGGGGAACTGATATGAACGATCAGACCAAGACAGTTCATGAAGAACCGTGGACAAAAGTTATCAGCCCGCGAAGGGGCTGGTTTGACGTAAATCTCAAGGATCTCTGGAATTTTCGCGACCTCATCGTCCTTTTCGTGAAAAGGGACTTTGTGGCCTTTTACAAACAGACCATATTGGGGCCGCTTTGGTTCCTGCTTCAGCCGCTCTTTACCACGGTTGTTTTTACGATTATTTTCGGCAGGATAGCGCAGATACCGACGGATGGACTTCCCCAGGTGCTTTTTTATATGAGTGGCGTCGTGATATGGAACTACTTTGCAGACTGCCTGAATAAAACATCCGATACCTTCGTGTCGAATGCAAACATTTTTGGCAAGGTCTATTTCCCCCGCCTTACAGTACCGGTCTCGATCGTTATAACGAATCTTATAGCATTTGCCATACAGTTCGTCCTGTTCCTGGTGTTTTGGTCCTATTTTTATCTTAAGGGATCCGCTCTTACCGCAAGTCCGGCGATTTTGTTGACCCCCTTATTGTTGTTTCAGATGGCGGCACTCGGACTGGGACTGGGGATTCTGATATCGTCCTTAACCACAAAGTATCGGGACTTGAGATATGTGGTCGGCTTCGGCGTGCAGCTCTGGATGTATGCGACGCCTGTTGTCTATCCCATGTCACAGATACCGCAGAAATGGCAGTGGTTATTTGCGCTGAATCCGATGGCGGCCATAGTGGAGACCGCACGCTATGCATTTCTGGGTGCCGGTGCGATCCGTCCCCTGCATCTGGGACTGAGCCTGGGAATGACCGTGCTGGTATTAGCGGCCGGCATAGTCATGTTCAGCCGTTTAGAGAAAACGTTTATGGATACGGTATGAGTGACGTCGTAATCAGGGTCGAAAACCTCTATAAGGAATACCGCCTCGGTACCATCAGTCACGGCACGCTCTATCGTGATCTGCAGAGCTGGTGGGCGAGAATTCATGGACGGGAGGATCCAAACTCAATTATTTCGGTCTCTCCATCATCCGCCCGTAACTATTCGCCGGTCGCTGACTCCAGGAATCCCCACATGCTTGCCCTCAATGATGTCTCCTTCGAAGTGAAGCAAGGCGATGTTCTGGGGATCATCGGCCGTAATGGAGCGGGAAAGTCTACGCTGCTGAAGATACTCTCAGAGGTGACATCGCCGACGAAAGGATTGATAAAAATCAGAGGCAGGGTTGCCAGTCTTCTGGAGGTAGGGACCGGATTTCATCCTGAGCTGACCGGAAGGGAGAACATCTATCTCAATGGTGCAATCTTGGGAATGACGAAAGCAGAGATTACGAAGAAATTCGATGAAATCGTGGCATTCGCCGAGGTTGAAAAATTCCTTGATACTCCCGTCAAACGTTACTCTTCCGGGATGTATGTCCGGCTTGCATTCGCTGTTGCAGCACACCTGGAACCGGAAATTATGGTGATCGATGAGGTTCTGGCGGTTGGTGATGAGCAATTTCAGAAGAAATGTCTCGGGAAGATGGGGGATGTAGCAAAGGAAGGGAGGACGGTGCTCTTTGTCAGCCATAATATGACTGCGGTGAGTGCCCTTTGCAATAAGGGCATCCTCCTGGTTCAGGGGAGCATGGCAGCCCAGGGGCCGGCCGATGAGGTCATACGTCTCTACCTGTCCCAGGTGCAACGAGCGCAAACCGGTTCTGTTACTGACCTGAAGGACCACCCCGGCAGGATACGGTACCGGGAAAAAGCGTTGTTGTATGCATGGATAGAGAACGGTGAGGGTGCACGGGGGGGGCTGATTAGGATGGGCGAGCCAATGACAATCGTACTGGTCTTTAAATCCTCGAGGCGGATTAAAGCCCCCGGCATCGGCTTCGGTATCGAGAATTATGAAGGCAGAAGAATTTTCTCATTCAGCAACTATATATCACCCAGCAAGGATATATGTGATCCGGTAGCAGAAGGAGTGGTAAGATGCACTATTCCGAGATTGCCGCTCCTCAATGGCTCGTATTCTGTCACGATATCGCTGGTCGAACGAAGGACGGAGCTTGTCGACATGATAGAGAAGGCGATTGATTTTGATGTTGAAGTGGCGGATGTCTATGGTTCAGGTATTATTCCTGAGAAGAGCCAGGGGATGATTTTTGTTGACGGCAACATGACCTGTGAATCAGTTATCACGGGTGAGGCTGCAGACTAGACCGCGCAGGAATATATGAGGATAACGCTGATACAGCCGCCGAAACCGTCGTATGGCGTAGAGGCAGAAGCCCACTGGGAATTGGCACGCCCGCTTTCCCTGCATTTTCTTGCTGCTTCAATCGAGAAGCATACCTGTTATGAAGTCGATATTGTAGACCTTGAGCACAGGAAATTCAGAGGGGTGTCGTTGGATGAGGTATTCCAGCGCAGCGCTGCTGCAATTTTCGGTATTACGTCGACCACGTATACGCGGTTTGAGGCGATCAAGATTGCAAAATACTTAAAAAAGGCGTTTTCTCAGTCACTTATCGTAGCAGGCGGTGTGCATTTCATGGGCTGCCCGAAAGATACGCTCGATCACGTCGCGGAAATAGATGTAATAGTGCGCGGGGAAGGGGAGAGGACGATTGTCGATCTGATCAATGCGGTCGCAAAAGGTGCCGACTTTGCTGGTATCAAGGGAATCACCTACAGGAGAGACGGCAAAATTCTGGAAAGCCCCGATCAGACATATTTTGAGAATTTGGACGACATCCCCCACTATGACAAATTTTCCTGGGAAGAGTATCCTGAGTATTTATTCGGATCTCCTGAGCGCGTTCCTGCATTAAGTATATTGTCTTCCCGGGGCTGTCCGTATCATTGCGTATTTTGTTCAAAGGCCGGCATGAAATACCGTCTCAGGAGCGCAAAGCGTGTGGTGGATGAGATGGAATACTTCATGGGGAAGTTTGATATCCATGCGTTTAATTTTCTGGATCTTACCTTTACCGCGAACCCGATGCATACCAGAGCCGTATGTGAGGAGATTATCGGCCGGAAATTGGGTATCAGATGGTGGTGTGAAAGCAGAGCGAATATCGATCTGGGGCTTCTTCCTCTTATGAAGAAGGCCGGCTGCAGCGCTCTCGTCATCGGCGTGGAGACCGGCTCCCCTAAAATACTTTCCCAGATCTCCAAGGGGATTACTATCGAGCAGGTGATAGCCATTGTGAAAAGGTGTTCCGATCTCGGCATCAATATTTCTCCGTACTTCATGTTTTCCCACGAAAACGAACGCATGAAGGATGTCAAAATGACCCTGGATCTGATACGAAGGCTCGGGAGATTTATTGCATCAAGCTCGTTTCAGCCTACCATGATATTCCCCGGCACGCAACTCGAGGAGAATGCGAGGCATGCGGGGATTCTGCCGCCCGATTTTTCCTGGACCCATCATTATGACGCAGAGGTGAACAGAGAATTGGGTCAGTTGCCCAATATCCCCCTGTATATGGATAAGCTGCATCCTGCGGAACTGAAGGTTGCATTGCGCGAATATCGCAGGATCTGGGAAACTACGCATGCAGCAGATTTCGCGGCAGATTTGAGCATGAAGGAATTATTATGCAAAATATGTGAAACTCTCCTGCACGGCAACGAATCGATCAAATATCTTTTCTCCATGGAGTATTACCGGAAATTCATCGAGGCAAAAGTCAAAGGCAGGAGCAGGAAACATGCAGCATGACAGCAGCAGAGAGTGTGCGGCATTGATGCACTGATGTACAGAATGCTGAAAAAAATGCGATACCGGCTACGACATGGGTTTGCTGCATTCGGGTCCGGGAGTTCCCTGCGGGCCGGCACCGAAGTGCTCAACGGTCGCAACATCAGGATCGGCGATGGGGTTACCGTCGGAAGATATGTATTGCTCGACGCGGTGAATTACGGGGGCGGGAAGATCCTCGTTGGCAACAGGACTATTATCGATGACTTTGCACGCCTGATGTGCTTCGGCGGCGATATCGAAATAGGGAATGATTGTTCGGTGAATCCTTACAGCATGCTGTACGGCAACGGCGGATTAAAGATAGGCAATATGGTGAGAATCGCCACCCATGTCGTAATTATAACGGCCAATCATGGATTTGCACGGGTCGACGTACCGATCATGCATCAGCCAGAGACGAAAAAGGGAATTGTTATTGAAGATGATGTCTGGATTGGGAGCGGAGCGATTATCCTTGACGGTGTAACCGTCGGCAGAGGCGCGGTAGTCGGGGCCGGTTCGGTCGTTACCCGGAGCGTCTCCCCGTATCACGTGGTAGCCGGCTCGCCCGCGATAACCATAAAGAAGAGAGACGCCCTATGAGGGATTCCCTGTGGCAAGTCTTATCTTTTCTGGCGGTCCGCTCCTCTTACGTGAAGCGGCGTTATCCCGATATCTACGATATCGCTACACATTTGACCGTGCGCGAAAAAGAGTTGTTATACCGTCTGTCAGCCATGATCCCCGGCCGCCCGTCTGTCGTGGAGATAGGAAGCTACCTGGGAGCAAGCACCTGTTTCCTGGCTGCAGGTGTCAGTTCAAGACAGGGAAAAGTGTATGCAGTCGATACCTGGACCAATATTGCCATGACCGAAGGGCCGCGGGATACGTTTGCCGATTTTCTTCGTCATATCAAATCGTTTGAGAAGAGTATCGTCATCATGCGGGGAAGGTCTGAGGAAGTGGGAAAGACCTTCCCCGACCGCATTGACCTGCTCTTTATTGACGGTGATCATTCATATGAAGGGGTTTGTTCCGATATCAGGACATGGCTTCCCAGGGTGAAGGATGAGGGACTGCTCGTGTTCCACGATTATGGATGGGCTGAAGGGGTGCAGAGGGCGGTTAAAGAATTCATAGAACCTCTGCAAAGAGAAAAAGGGCATGTGGTGGAGAACACCTACTGGACCCGAATACGCAATAACCGCGGTCTCTAGATTGGCTTTCTTGCAGGGCTGGATAGGAGAGATATAATGGAGATATCGGTTATTATTCCCACCTACAACCGGTGCGACTATCTGCAACAAGCAGTGAAGAGTGTCCTGCAGCAGTCACTTGCGCCTGACAACTATGAAATAATAATTGTGGATAACGGCTCTACGGATGAAACAAAGGCGGTTGCAGAAGAAATCACCGGGGAATATGGGCGGAGGGTTGCCTACATATATGAATCTGCGCCGGGACTGCATAATGCACGTCATCGAGGCGCGCGGGAAGCTCGGGGAGAGATCCTGGTCTTTGTCGATGACGATATCATCGCCGCACCGCAGTGGCTTGGGGCAATTCATGAGGCATTCAAAGACCGGGATACTGTCCTGGTCGGCGGAAAGATACTTCCGAAGTGGGAAGGGGAGGTGCCCGAATGGCTGGAAATCTTCAAAGATGAAGATGCGTATGGATGGAGGATAGGGCATTTGAGTCTCCTCGATCTCGGCGATCATCGCAGGAGAATCCCGGCAACCTGCGTCTATGGCTGCAACTTTTCCGTGCGGAAAACCGTGCTTTACCGATGCGGAGGTTTTCATCCGGACAGCATGCCCGGGCAGTTGATGAAATACCGGGGAGACGGAGAGACCGCGTTGTCACGTGCCATAGAGCGGGAAGAGTATAAGGTGGTGTACGAGCCGGAGGCAACGGTCTACCACTGTGTCCCTGCCAACCGCCTGACCGTGGAGTACTTTTGCCAAAGGGCATTTAAACAAGGGATATCGGATTCGTTCGCAGAGATACGGAACAGCCATGGCATGAACGGCAGACCGATGGCAGACCGCAGCGTCCGCAAGGCTTCCCTCTCTGCTTTTTTGAAACTGCTCCGGGGTTATAGGGAGAGGAAGATTGATCCCAAACATCGTGCAATAAGAGATTTGGTGGCAAAGGAGCGTGAAAAGGGGAAGGAGTTTCTTCTGCGCCATACGAAAGAAGAGCCCGAACTCCTTGCCCATGTGTTAAAGGAAAACTATTTCTAGGTGCATGCGACGACCATGAAAATGAGAGACTGGATAGCGCAGAAACTGCTCACGCAGTTCACCTGTCCCGGGCATGAAAAAAGAAAAGAGACCGCGGTCATAAGGACGCAATTAAAGGCGTTTGAGCATTCCTCAGAAAGCGAGCGCGCGTCATACTGGGAGAGCAAATTCGATTCCGAAGAATTGCGGCAACGGTTTCATGATGCCGGAATCATCACAGAAGCAAGGGAAATAGATATTCAGGATTTTGAGACGTGGATGGCCGAGAACCCTGCACTGGTAAATTTCTATCAGGGCATGGGGGATGTGCGCATCGAAAAAATTCTGGAGCATTACCTTTCCCTAAGATGCCTCGGCATCAGGGAAACAGATGTCATTATTGATATTGCTGCCGCAGGAAGCCCGTTTGCGCCGGTCCTGAGACAAAAGGGAATGCAGGCGTACCGCCTTGATTTGGCGTATCCTCCCGGTCTGCGGGGGTATGAGATCGGCAGCGATGCGGGGAATATGCCCGTGCCGGAAGGATTTGCCGAGGTATTGACCCTGCACTGCGCATTTGAATGCTTTCAGGGCGGCTCGGATATCTCCTTTGCCCTTGAAGCGGGCCGTGTTC
>Ga0316627_100000575_pt1 | contig 10510 bp, 10 predicted proteins | sample OWC_Aug_M2_C1_D1_FD_207653 | JGI IMG/M metagenome (GOLD analysis project Ga0316627, IMG submission 207653) | Wetland soil microbial communities from Old Woman Creek delta, Ohio, United States - OWC_Aug_M2_C1_D1_C | ecosystem: Environmental > Terrestrial > Soil > Wetlands | place: USA: Ohio...
AGGATATAAATAATTCTGTGTCAGGCTGGGAAGAAATAAACTATGCCTATGACCTGCACATCGACGATACGCCAAAAGAACGGCTTTTGGCTATTGACGAACCGTTGCTGAATATAGTTAAAGGGAAAGTTCTGGAAGTCGGTTGTGGTACGGCAAGGTTGCACACTGAAGTCAGCAAGAAGGGATGTGATTACACCGGTATCGATCCTTCGCGAAAACTGCTTAAACAAGGTTACCGCAAAGGAGTTCGTGAACTCGTTCGGGGGGTCGGAGAATATCTTCCCTTTCCCGATAACCATTTCGATACCATAATCGGCGGTTACCACTCATTTCGATATATCGATTTGGAAAAAGGTTTTACCGAATGTGCACGGGTGCTTAAACCCGGAGAGATGTTTGCCTTTACGCTATGGAACTACTGGTCACTGAACATTCATGCATCACTAGGGGATATAAAAAACATGCGTCTCCCAAAGCCATTTCCTTTTCAAAAGAAAGACATTATCTGCAATGATGTTTCTTGGGTTAAGAATGAAATACGTGTACTTCATAAAGCAGGGTTTAACGTGATGTCCCTCTTGAGCACTAAAAAATTACCTTTGCAGAGATTCTCTTTTCTCAAAAAAATTGCCAACTGGAATGGTTATTGGCATGGAACGTTAGGCGCTTTCATAGGATATGACATCATTTTTATCTGCAGAAATGAAAAATTATAGGAATCAGAATGTTAAGAGAGCCAGACACTTACTATGAAATGTGACATTGCGACCTCGACCAAACTTAAAGGCATATCAGAAGATCTTCTGGGTGGTGGGACAGATGTCCGCATCATCACACGGGGTTTGTCCATGTTTCCGCTCATTTATACCGGAGATAGAATTACCGTCAGCCCTGAAAAGAGCCCTTCAATAGGGGACCTTATGGTATTCAAGAGAAATGGCCAGATGGTATGCCACAGGCTGGTGAGGGTCTTTGAGAAAGACGGCATGAAATATTACCGGACCCGGGGCGATTCATTCTTCAATTTTGACGAGCCCGTAACCCTCGATCAGATTTTGGGGAAGGTGATACGGATCGAAAGGGAGAACCTGTCCCTTCCGCGGAGGATCCTGCTGTTTATCTATCCTGCTCTGAAATTCGGGAGGTTTAACGCTTTTATCATTAATGCGCTGATGAAACTCAGAGCTCTGTTCAATTCAGCTAACAAACAATGAATTTTGAGGCTCAGAAGCCATGGAGCAACGGAGAAGTGCAGAATGGCTAGACTGCTTTTCATTGGTGATTCACTGATCGAATACTTTGACTGGGAGGGAAGGTTCCCGGGTCATACGGTATATAACCTCGGCATCGCCGGGGAGACCGTTGGCGGACTCAAGGGCAGACTGAAGCGTATCTTCGCGCATATCAAGCCACCGGATAAGGTTTTTGTCATGACCGGTATTAATAACCTTGCCATGGGGGACGACGACTTCCTTGACGATTACCGGGATGTTGTCAAGGACATCTCTTCCTCATATCCCGCGGCAGCGATTTACATACACAGTCTCCTGCCGGTGCTTTTCCCCTATATCGCGAATGAGGATATCAGGGATATGAACAAAAAGCTCAGGGATATGGCTGCACAGCAGGGGTCTTTGTTTATAGAGCTGCACGCTGCGTTTCTTGACGAGAAGGGTAGACCGGCAGCGACATATCTTCTCGATGATGGTGTGCATGTCAGCGATAAAGGCTACCGGGTCTGGGCAGCAGAGATCGAGAGGCTCCTCAGGGGATAGCGTTCCTCATTCTCTTACCTTGCGGCGATGCAGGTCTTCTTTGCGAAAGTCCGGCGATACGAGTACTGCCGGGGACGGAGATGGCCGGTAAGAATGTCCAGACGTTTAAAGGTCTGGATGCCGAGCTAAGCTGCGAGTTCGCTGTTTTCAGTTATACTGATAATACTTTGAGAGAGTGTATCCGTTATATCCTGATCAGGCTCGAGTGCCACCTCCTCATTCTCCCGCAGCCACCCCGGGATCAGCGGAATATGTAGATGCCCCTCCCTGAGCTTCCCGTCCGCAGGGTTTACGGATGCGGCACATACCACCAAGAATTGGATTAGTCTTACCCGTGATAAACATTACATTCCATGCTATTATGTCTCAGTGTTCCTGAGAAATTTTCTATCACGTATTTCGTATGAAGCGCGATTTTTGCCATCAGCTGAAAAGCATGGCTCACCTCCATCAGGATTCGGAATCAACAAGTGGAGTGTGTCGATGGTCTTTGTGACCTCCGCGGCCCTGACATTCAGGACGTGTGACGCATTCCGCAGCACTGCGCTGACGTGATGGCGACGCGTCTGCTCTGGCCTGATCTTGTTCGTGTCTACTCCGTTTTTGCTGTCATTCTGTTACACGCTGCGGCCGTTCCTAACACGAGCTTCAACAAAATACCCCTAACGTGGTGGTGGCAGACAAACATCTATACTGCTATCGTGTCCACCTGTATACCCCTGCTTGTCATGCTCAGCGGCGCTCTGCTGTTGACCCCCAGAAACTGGGATGTCCGGCGTTTCGTGCACAGGAGGCTTATTAAGGTCTTGATCCCGCTGTTACCTTGGAGCCTCGTATATGCTGGATGGCGCATTTACGTTTGGGGGCATCACCTTACGCTTTCAGATCTGTTCGGTAGTCTAATCGGAGGCTTGGGAAAGCCCATCTTTCCCCATCTGTGGTTCATGTACCTGATCATTAGTCTCTATTTTCTCGTGCCGTTTTTTCGGGTTTACGTTGCAAATTCTTCAGCGAAGAACCAACTGTACTTTGTTGGGTTGTGGTTTTTTGCCAGCACAATCAAACCGATGTTCGAGACGCGATTTGGCATACCAATTGGAGCTTATACCGATCCTGTTTTCGGGTATATCGGGTATTTCTTGCTGGGTGCGACCTTTGTGAAATATGGTCCTGACAGGATCAGCAGGCGATGGGCTGGGGCTGGCTGGCTTGTTCTCGCAGGGTGTGCGGTAATCACAATGTTTGGAACATATGTGCTTTCTGCTCGAGCTGGCAGGCTCGACAGATTCTTCTACGAGCCCTTCTCACCTACCGTGATTCTCATGAGCGTGGCAACGTTTGCGCTCCTGCGGAACTTTGGAACAGATCTCGCCGAGCGTGCGGACAGTCATCCCGGACTCGTAAGGCGCATCACCTACGCCAGCGAACTCAGTTACGGGGCGTACCTCGTTCACGCGCTCATTATTGTTATCCTTGAGTCTGGTCGACTTGGTTTTTCTATCGATCCCATGCGGCACCCTCCAATTTTCGCCGCCCCATTCATTGCGATCGTAGTTTCAGTCCTCAGCCTGTTGGTAACCGATCTGCTGCGGCGTGTCCGTATTCTCAAGTGGCTCGTGCCGTGACTTGGCCGTAACCTGCGAGAATCTCCCTCGAAAAAGATAATTCTCAGGATCGTCAATGTCCTCAATATCCAATTGAAATGATCATACTTCCCGCTCTGGCTCTATCTGCGGACTTTCGGAAGTGTTTAACCCAGCTCCGATTGTCCGAAAGTGATCAGTTGGGGTAATCCATAGTCGTTAAAAAGTAAAACCGTTGCAGGAAGGAACCGAAAAGATTACCATCCCCTCCCGGCTGATGACGTGGGGCCTCGGCATGGCGACATGTTCATGCCGCCTGAGTGCCTGAGTCCAGGCAGAGCCCCCCTCGTAGTTCGCACTACCATGATCTACCACATGGGGATAGAGTACGAATGGTATTTTGCACCCATAAGATATGAAAATTAATTCTTACTGTGTTCGCAGCTTTAAAACATGATACAATGATGACAGTTAGAGCGGCCAATAGCTGCAATCGATAGAGAGCGAAGAGGAAAGATGAATGACACCTAAAGCAATCGGATTTATCATTATTCTGATTTTTTCATGTTGTTTTATTTCAGGCTGTTCTAAGATTCAGTCTGTAAATTCGTGGGAAAGACATTGTGAGTCCTGCCATGATGGAAAAACCATCCTCAATGGGAGCGTTGTTCCGGATAAGGAACAAATGAAGGTGAAATATAAAACGCTGGATGAATTTGCAAAGGCCTGCGCAGGCGCACCGACATGCATGAACATAGTAAAGCACGAAGAAAAGTTATTAAGAGAGGCAGGAACGGAAATAGGGATAAGAAACATTCCTGAGAAATAACGAACTTCCGGAAGAGCTTCCCCGTCATTTCGCACCTACAATGCTTTCAGCAATATACCATCTTTCCTATGCACCCTGCACAATCATGATCTGGCATCAGGGTGATTTTATCTACGGTATTGCGTAGTCATGATTTACGGAAATACGTAGTTGATACTGATGATGTGCCACCATAGAACAACGCCTGCACCGCCAACGTTGGGGCCACCCCAACAAGACTGCTGAGAGTCTCAGGGGGTGCCTTCCTTACTTGAGCCGCGGTATCACGGCAGCACCTACTGATCCCTGCTGTTCTTATTCTCACTCGCGGCCCCGCTTATCCCCGTGCTCGGGAACTCCTCAAGTCTCACGCGGCGGACTACTCGACCGTCCTCTCTCCCAACCATGCCGCTGAATCATAGCGCTAAGTAAAAGTTTTCTTCGCCTTTCCTGGGATCTTGTCAGTCCTCTGCCTGAATGAAATGCACATAGCTTCATGGCATTTGACAAAGTTATCAAGGTATGATAGCTTAATACCAAGCGACTTAACATAAGCCTATTATGAAAAAGAGCACCTATAAAGGAAGCAAAGCGACTGCGAAGGCGTTGAACACTTATGTAAAGCTGATGCGTGCTGCTGAGTCTCTCACCACGCGTATTCACCGTAATCTTACTGAAGTTAATTTAACGATTAGCCAGTTTGGTACGCTTGAGGCTCTCTACCATCTTGGGCCTATGACCCAGGTCGAGATCGGGACGAAGATCCTTAAGAGCAGTGGCAACATGACCCTGGTTATTGACAACCTTGAAAAAAGGGGGCTTGTCAGGCGTGAGCGGAGCAAAGAGGATCGAAGGTATTTTACTGTGCACTTGACAGATGCAGGGAAGAAGCTTGTCTGCGAATTCTTCCCTGCCCATGCCGGGAGGATTGCTGCTGAAATGGGCGTGCTGACACCTTCTGAGCAGGAGCAGTTGGGATGGTTCTGCAAAAAAATTGGGACGAGGAAAGGAGGAGGAATAAATGAGGGCTAAAGAGGCAACTTTGAAAGATCGAATATGCGAAGTCAGGAATATCTACAAGGGCCAGATGGTGGTGGACGGGGCCGGGGTCAGGATCAACAGGATTATTGGTTCCGGCCGCCTGAATTACATCGATCCGTTTGTGCTTCTTGATGAGATCAGGAGCAGCAATCCGGAGGATTATGTTGCAGGCTTTCCGACACATCCACACCGGGGCATTGAGACGATCACTTACATGAAACAGGGCGGTTTCAGACACAGGGATTCAAGGGGCGGCGGTGGTCTCCTGACTGATGGGTGCGTCCAGTGGATGACAGCAGGCAGGGGCATCCTTCACAGTGAGATGCCGGAGAAGTCTGACAATGGAGTCTGGGGGTATCAGCTCTGGCTCAGCCTACCGGCCAAAGACAAAATGGTGGAGCCGCGCTACCAGCATCTCTCTCCGGAAATGATCCCCGTCGTCGAGAAGGAGGGCATAAAAACAAAGGTCATCTCCGGCAGTTACGAAGGTGTCTACGGTCCGGCTAAAAACTGGCTTGAGGCTTATTACTTTGACGTGGAGCTGGAGCAGAATGCTCTCTTCAGCTTCAGGCTCGACAGCAGGATGAACAGCTTCCTGTATCTTCACACAGGGGAGGTCAGCATCTGCCATGATGGAAGCGGAGGGAGTGTGGGAATAAAGGAGCTGGCTGTTTTCCATCCCGGCACGCTGGTCCAGTTCAGGAGCGTTGCTGATAAGTCCGGGTTCCTGTTCCTTGCGTCGTATCCTAACAATGAACCGATTGCCAGAGGAGGCCCCTTTGTGATGAACACCGAAGAGGAAATTGAGCAGGCTTTCCTCGATTATCGGAACGGCCTGCTTGGTTAAGCGCTTGCCTTTGGCAAGATAATGAACGACATTGAAGGGAGAAAAGTTATGAAAGAGACACCGATGGTTTTAGACCTCGAGCCGGGTACCTATTATTGGTGCAGCTGCGGAAAGTCAGGAAACATACCTTTCTGTGATGGTTCTCACACCGGCACAGAATTCGTTCCGGTTGAGTTCAAAATCTCCGAAAAGAAAAAGGCAGCCTTGTGCTCGTGTCAGAAAACAAAAAACGCGCCCTTCTGCGACGGCACACATCAGAAACCTTAACAAAGGAGGAAGAGAGATGAAAACAGCAGAGACTTTTCTTGCGGCCCTTTTAGCCATGACATTCTCTGCTCATTTGCCTATGCCGAAACGCCTGCCGGTAAAAACCAGGGGCCGAGTCCGCGGTTGCTGACACCGCAGAACTCCGCGCTTATTCTTATCGACCACCAACCCCAGATGGCATTCGCAACGCGGTCGATTGACGGCCAGACACTCGTCAACAACGTTACCGGACTTGCGAAGTCGGCAAAAATCTTTAAGGTGCCTACCGTCCTCACCACCGTCGCGGCAAAAAGCTTCAGCGGATTGATATTCCCGACAGTTCAGGCGGTATTCCCCAGCTTGAAGCCTATTGACCGTACGACCATGAATGCCTGGGAGGACAGGGGTTTCGTTGAAGCCGAAAAAAAAAGATAGGGAAGAAAAAGCTTGTGACGGCTGCGCTCTGGACAGAGGTATGTCTCGCGACCGCTGCGCCATCGGCCCTTGACGACGGCTACGAGCCTATATTGCCACAGACGCATCAGGCGGCGTGACCACCGAAGCCCACGACATGGCTGTCAAGCGCATGATTCAGGCAGGTGCATTCCCGGTCACATGATTCAGGCACATCTTGGAGAGCAAAGCAGGGGCGGAACGTTTGTGATGAATGCTGAAAGGAGATCGAGCAGGCATTGAGGAGGGCAGGTTCTGGGACTTCGTGCGATTGCTTTGTCATCTGACGGACATGGCTTGACGCGCCTGCTGGAGGAGAATAACCCATGTTAAGGAAGGGGCTCATCAAACCGCCGACCCTGCGCTCCGGTCAGGTTGCGGAAACAGAGCGGCATGCAACTTGGCTAGAGCTCTTTTATGACCTTGTTTTTGTTGCGGCCATATCTCAGTTGGCGGGAAACCTCAATAGAGACTACTCCTCGACAGGACTGTTACATTTTGCAATCCTCTTTGTGCCAGTCTGGTGGGCATGGGTCGGCCACACCTTTTATCTGACCCGTTTTGATTCCGATGACATTGGACACAGGCTTATCACTATGGTACAGATTGTGGCTGTTGCGTCACTCATCGTTCACCTGCCCGATGCCCTTGGCAAAAGCTCCGTAGGTTTCGCCCTGTCCTATGCGGCGGTGCGCTATATTTTGGTAGCTGAATACGTTAGGGCAGGAAGTCATATACCGCATGTTCGCCCTTTAATCAGCCGTTACATAATCGGCTTCGGTAGCGCAGCCACCTTATGGGTAGCATCAACGCTGATACCGACACCGCACCGTTTCCTTCTGTGGTATGTGGCGATTGCCGTAGATTTCTTAGCTCCCCTTACCGCCGGACAACTCCATGCCAAGTTCCCTCCCCATCTCATGCACCTCCCCGAGCGTTTCGGTCTCTTTACCATAATTGTAATTGGGGAAGCCGTGGTCGGCGTCGTCATGGGCATTGGAGCGGACCGATTGACGCTGGTGGCAGGTACTTCCGGTGTCATGGGACTGATTATCACTTTTACTCTTTGGTGGGGATACTTTGAGGGAGTCAGGGGTGCTGGAATGAGACAGTTGACTTCAAAGAATCACGTAAGAGCTTACCAACAATGGCTTTATTCACACTTGCCGCTCACCATGGGCATCGCCTCCGTGGCTGTTGGTGTCAAGCGAGTAATAGTTCTGGCCCCTCATCAGCTGATGCCTGCCCAAGAGGTATGGATTCTCTGCGCATCTGCAGGGGCTTGCATGCTTTCGCTGAATACGATCTTTCTCTCCTCATACCCGAGCAAACCACCTGATGAGGCATTACGTTTCGCAGTCCCACAATATATCTTGGCTTTCCTTACCGTCGGAGTTGGTGCACTTGGGCCCGTTCTTAGCGGGATTGCGGTCTTAGGAATGTTGACAGCATTAAGTGTCGTGCAGATTCTTTACTCTCTCATATATCTTCCTGATTCCAGCACGGCGTAAACATACCCAAATAGCTAGTTCGATCGACCCCTGCTGATTGAATCGCAGACATTTTTCGTTGGGAACCTTGACTAAAGCCCAGCATTTATAACGCACTGTTGCCACCTGGCGATGAAGTCCCCGTTGCAGATTTTTGAAATGCGTTTACTTGCAGGTTAGGCTCTTGCTTACCAAGAGAAGAGCCTGGCGATGACGTATCGATAGCGCGTGTTGCGGTGTAGGGAAATTTTTCCCCGTGTCTTCAGATTTCAGCCAGCATACTGCCGAGTCCTTCAGTTCGTAACGTAGAGAGCTATATCATTCTCGAAACCTGATATGTTTCTTTCCTACTCGATATTCTTGAAAAACAGCGAAGTCGTCGTAATGTGCTTTTTCGCGAGGAGAAGGGTACCATCGGGGATTCCCCTCTCCATCCAAGGCGCCGCAGGGTTCCACGGGCATGCCCGTGGGTATCTACTAAATTACCATATTAAATCAGCATGTTATGATGCAATACCGTCAAATCTGCGAAAAGGCGAAACTTTTTTCTTGACTAATTACTATTACAATACTATAGTATTACTAATGTATGACTTATGAAATAGAAACTCACTGAACAATCTTGCGGTACGTACAAAAGGAATATTCAACTAGGGACTCTTGGCAACATAGGAGCCCATTACAGGAAGGAGGTGGACATGACGCAGTCGCGGGTAAAAAGAAGCGTAGTACCACTGGCAAAGAAGAGGGTAATGAGAAGTAACGAAATGACAGCAGAAATCCCAAAGGGGATAGCTTCTCACGATAAACAATCAAAAACTACAACAAAAGAAGGAGATCCAACAATGGAAGCAACAGCAGGTTTTAAGGGTTTTGACGCAAAGAATGTGAGCGAAAATGTTTTAAATGTGAGTGAGAATGTTTTAAAGATGATTAAGTATTCTCTCGATACGACTTTCGACAGTCTCACGAAAATCCAGGAGTTCAATGACAAGATAGTCAAAGACATGAACAAGCAGATCCAGGCTAATGCTGAAAAGATCGTGAGCGAATGGAGCGAGAGCAGCAAAAAGGGCTGGGATGAATACAGGAAGGTTGTCGAGAAAGGCTTCAAGCAGGCCGAAGAGTTGGTACAGCCTGCAAATTAACGCGGGATTCAGAATTGTGTAATGGGGATATCTTCTCCCCATTACACAACTGATTTTTTTTTTTGCTCATTTCCCCTCCCTCCGGGCACCTCAGCACTGAGGAGAACTGGCACAGACCACCCTCCCTAATAAATGTCTATTTCATATATTCTCTTCAATCTCAGATCCCTCAGAGGACTGAGGGTTTTGCTGAAATATGCAATCCCAAGGCAGGACGGAATGCTGCAGATTACGGATGAGAATCGTTGGTTAGAATAACGTTACACGAGATATTTTCTTCTCGCATTTCCTTGCCCCCATTTCTTTCTGAGCCCCTGAATTCTGAATGAAGTCGCGTCTCATGAGGCCTGCTCATGCAAGGACAACACAGGACTGCCTCCCATCCGCAGCCGGATTAGGTTTCCCCGATTGCCATACAGATGCCATGAGGTTGCTGAAGGAGTATCTCGCGAAGATTCCCATGTTCTGACAGACCCTGCTCCGGACGTGGAAATCCTTGAGTTCTAATCTCTTGTCTCAATTTCTGAAGTAGCAACTAACATAAAAATTCTAAGTTGACAATAGCATCTATCCATGGTAGAAAGCTAACTTAGAGGGGGAAATCCCGACAAAGCTAAACCCTCCGAGAGGAGGGGGCAGAAAGCGGCGGGTCTTGAAAGAGATAACTTTGGTATTCTCGGCTTTGTTTTTCGGGAATGGATGCCTTCTGTGCTGCGCACAGGCTGCATTCGGGAAGCCCCATCATAAAGGGGGTGATAAGGGCCAGGTGGGAGAGGGGACAGGAATTGGACGCCAAGGTCTTACAGGAAGCTTCGACAATAAACAGGCAATGCCATTACAGGAGGTAATATATGAAGCATTTTAGATTATTGACGCATCTGCTCGCCGTCGTTGTCCTCGTTCTCAGCGCAACGTTTGCATCTGCCCAGGTGGCGTGGAACCACGACCCTGCAAGCGACATCGGCCCCAATTTCTGGGGTACAGTCACCTTCCCCTTTGCAACGTGCGGTTCAGCTTTGGTTGTTGACCCGGTTGGCCCTTTTGTGGAAGTGGGCAAGAAGCAGACTCCGGTCGATATCGTCACCGCGAACACAGTCCCTGCAGCCCTGCCAGGGCTCA
>Ga0316627_100000577_pt1 | contig 10504 bp, 8 predicted proteins | sample OWC_Aug_M2_C1_D1_FD_207653 | JGI IMG/M metagenome (GOLD analysis project Ga0316627, IMG submission 207653) | Wetland soil microbial communities from Old Woman Creek delta, Ohio, United States - OWC_Aug_M2_C1_D1_C | ecosystem: Environmental > Terrestrial > Soil > Wetlands | place: USA: Ohio...
CAAGGATGTGATCCCGGTGGACGTGGAGGGCGGCGAGTTCTCCTTCGCCCGGGTGGTGCACTGAGGCGTCGCCGCGCCGGCCCGCGGGTCGGCGCGGGCTGTTCAGTGTGCTTCGCCCAGCAGCGCCTGGTCGATCTGGTGTAGTTGCGCCCGCGCCAGGCCGATGTTGCCGTGGCTGCGGTCGATCACCATGTGCAGTGCGATGCGCGGGCGTCCGGGCATCGGCCGCAACAGCAGGTAGTGGTTCTCCAACGTGATCGCCGCGTCTGGGCTGGCCGGGCCCAGGCCGAGTACCTCGGCGCTGTCGCTCATCAATGCGTGCAACATCGAGCCCTTGGCGGCCAGGCGGTCGGCCGTGCGCTGGGTGCCCGAATGGGCCAGCGAGCGCTGCAGGTCGATGTCGAACACGCAGCACTCGAGCACGCCCTTGATGGTGGCGCAGCGCTTGACGTACTCGCCCCACAGGGTGGCGCTGCTGGCGCTTTGCGGCAGTGCGGCCTGGGTGTCGGCGCTGGGCATCGGGTTCAGTGGCAGCGGTTTCGTGCGCACGACGGAGGCTGTTGGCGGCACCGCGGTTGCCGGGTTGTCGGTCGATCGGGCGCCGCTTGCCGGCACTTGCGGCCGCACCGCCGGCGTTTCGGCCGGCGCGCTGTTCAGCCGGTTCCAGGCGCCGCTGATGAATGACCAGGCGTCCGTTGGCCGACCCACCTGCGGCGTGGTGCGCACCACCACGCCGCTGGAGGCGCCCAGCGTGGCCGCCTGCGACGGCAGCGTGGCCGCCGAACCCAGTGGCACCATCAGGATCTGTCGGTTGGGCCAGGGTCCGCAGGCGATGGCGTCGCGCAGTGGCTGCAGGCTGCTGCCCAGCGCATGCGGCGGCAGCTCGCCGACCATCACCACGGCCAACCGGCTGTGTGCCAGCAGCACCTGTGCCAGCTGCTGGCGGGTCTGTGTGTCGCCGTCGATCTGGGTGGTGTAGATGCGCAGGCTGCGGCCCGCCTGCAGCGGCAGTTCGACGAACTGCAGCGTCGCCAGCGCCACGCCGTAGCCCTGACGGCGGATCACCAGCTTCTGCAGCTTGCGCGACGATGCGCTGGCCACGGCCGCCAGCAGTCGCGCCGACGAGGCCGTACCGATGTCGTGGATGGCGATGAAGTCCGGCTTCAGCTGGGCAAACTGCTGCAGCATGGCCTCGGCCGGCTGGCACACGACGAACATTTCCAACTGGTCGTCGGCGATGCGCCGGCCGATCTCGGTGCTCGCGTTGCCGAGGTAGAGGTCCGCGTCGCCGACGATCTGCGTGGCCGGCGACAGCAGTTCGGTGTCGGGGACGGCCAAAGACCGGCTGGCAGGGGCGGCGGTTGCGCCCTGGGGGCGGTTGGCGTGCAGGATGTCGGACATTGCGATGCCTGGAGGTTGGCGGCAGCGGGCCGGGCTGCGGGTCAGGGCGCTTGCAGTGACGAAGTCGAGTGTATGGTTGGGTCCGCGCGCGTGGGTGTGCATTCCGGCACGCCCGCCCCCCGGCAAACGTGCATCTCTTGGCGGCAGCGGGCTTCGTAGAATGGGCTTCGCCCACATCGAAGCCGCTGCATGACCGAAGCTTCCCATACCGCCAGCCCGGCGCCTGTCGTCATCGTCGGCGCCGGCCTGGCCGGTCTGGCCGTTGCGTTGCATGTCGCGCCCGATCGCAAGGTGGTCGTGCTGGCCAAGCGTCGGCTAGACGAAGGCGCCACGGCCTGGGCGCAGGGCGGCATCGTCGGCGTGCTCGGCGACGACGACAGCGTCGATTCGCACGTGCGCGACACCCAGGATGCCGGTGCCGGCCTGGTCGACGAGCACACGGCCCGCTACATCGCCGAGCGCAGCGCCCAGGCGGTGGAGTGGCTGTTGGCGCAGGGCGTGCCGTTTTCGGCCGATCCGAGCGGGCCGCTGGGGCTGCACCTGACGCGCGAAGGCGGCCATGCGGTGCGCCGCATCGCGCATGCCGCCGACGCCACCGGCAAGGCCATTCACGATGCGCTGCTGGCCAAGGCGCGCGCGCATCCGAACATCACGCTGCGCGAGCGCTGGATGGCGGTGGACCTGATCACCACCCGCCACCTCGGTCGCGACCGCGACGAGTTGCCGCGCTGCCACGGCGTGTATGCGCTGGACATGGACCGCAAGCGTGTGGAGACGCTGCGCGCCTCGGCCGTGGTGCTGGCCACCGGCGGCGTCGGCAAGGTCTATCGCTACACCAGCAACCCCGATACCGCCACCGGCGATGGCATCGCGATGGCCTGGCGCGCCGGCTGCCGCGTTGCCAACATGGAGTTCGTGCAGTTTCACCCGACCTGCCTGTACCACCCGCAGGAGCGCAGCTTCCTCATCACCGAGGCGCTGCGCGGCGAAGGCGGCCAGCTGACGCTGCCCGACGGCACGCGTTTCATGCAGGCCCACGACGAGCGCATGGAACTGGCGCCACGCGACATCGTGGCCCGGGCGATCGACTTCGAGATGAAGAAGCACGGCCTGGACCATGTGTGGCTGGACGCCAGGCCGATCGTGGCGCAGAAGGGTGAGGCCTTCCTGAAGGAGCATTTCCCGACCATCCATGGGCGCTGCCTTCAGCTGGGCATCGACATCGCGCGCCAGCCGATCCCGGTGGTTCCCGCCGCGCACTACACCTGCGGCGGCGTCGTCACCGACCTCGACGGCCGCAGCGACCTGCCCGGGCTGTACGCGGTCGGAGAGACCACCTACACCGGCCTGCATGGTGCCAACCGGCTCGCCAGCAACTCGCTGCTCGAATGCGTGGTGGTCGGCACCAGCTGTGCCACGCGCATCCTCAAGGGCGATGCCGCCCCGGCCGATCGCGTACCCGACTGGGACGAAAGCCAGGTCGAGGATGCCGACGAGCAGGTGGTCATCGCACACAACTGGGACGAGCTGCGGCTAATGATGTGGAACTACGTCGGCATCGTGCGCACCACGCGCCGCCTGGAACGGGCGCTGCACCGCATCAAGCTGCTCAACAGCGAGATCGACGAGTACTACGCGCACTTCCGCGTCACCCGCGACCTGCTGGAGTTGCGCAACCTGGTGGTCTGCGCCGAGCTGATCGTGCGCTCGGCGTTGATGCGCCACGAAAGCCGCGGCCTGCACTACAGCCGCGATTTCCCGCAGACGCTGCCGGTCAGCTTTCCGACGGTGCTGACGCGGCGGGCGAAGAGCAGCCGGCGCTAGCCCGTCAGCCGAGCACGCGCATCGAATAGTCGACGGCGCGCACGTCCTTGGTCAGGCTGCCGATGGAGATGCGGTCCACGCCCGTCGCGGCAATTTCGCGCAGCCGCTCCAGCGTGACGCCGCCGGACACTTCGAGCAGCGCGCGGCCGGCCGTCAGCGCCACCGCCTCGCGCACGCGCGGCAGTGGAAAGTTGTCGAGCAGCACGCTGGTGGCGCCGCTGTCCAGCGCCTGTTGCAGCTGATCCAGCGTCTCGACCTCGATCTGGATTTCCACGCCGGCCTGCAGCGCCAGCGCGGCATGCATCACCTGCGGCACGCCGCCGGCCGCGGCGATGTGGTTCTCCTTGATCAGGATGCCGTGCCACAGCGCTAGCCGCTGGTTGCTGCCGCCGCCGACACGCACCGCGTACTTTTGCGCCTGGCGCAGCCCGGGGAGCGTCTTGCGCGTGTCCAGGATGGCGCAGCCGCGCGGGTTGGGAGACGCGCCCTCGATCGCGCGCACATGCCGCCGCGTGGCGCCGGCCGTGGCGCTGAGCAGTTGCAGGAAGTTCAGTGCCGGCCGCTCGGCGGTGAGCAGCGTGCGCGATGCGGCGCGGATGCGGCAGACCACGTTGCCCGCAGCGATGTCCTCGCCCTCGTCGAAGGCCCAGGCGATGCGCGCGCCGCCGCCCAGGGCGGCGAAGACGCCGTCGAACCAGTCGCGCCCGCACAGCACGGCATCCTCGCGCACCACCACCTGCGCGTCGACCTCTCGGCCAGCCGGGACCAGCTGGGCCGTCCAGTCGCCGGTGCCGATGTCCTCGCGCAGCGCGTCCTCGATGTTGCGCTGGCGCGCCTGTTCGAGCGTCTCGTTGTGCTCGAAGCGCATCAGGCCACCCCGATGTTCGGCACGAAGCCGGCGCGCGGCTGGGCCACGCTGTGCGGATGCGCCTTGACGAAATCGAGCATGCGTTCGATGCAGCCCAGCGCCTGGCTGCGCACCGGTTCGGGCACGACGATCTCGCCGCCGCCGGTTTCCAGGCAGTCGACCACGCCTTGCAAGGCATTCATCGCCATCCACGGGCAGTGCGCGCAGCTCTTGCAGGTGGCGCTGTTGCCGGCGGTGGGCGCCTCGATCAGCGTCTTGCCCGGCGCCAGCTGGCGCATGCGGTGCATCAGGCCGTTGTCGGTGGCGACGATGTACTCCTGCGCTCTGCCGTCGATCACCGCCTTCAGCAATTGCGAGGTCGACCCCACCACATGGGCCTGGCGCACCACGCCCTCGGGCGATTCGGGGTGCACCAGCACCATCGCCTGCGGATGCTGCTTGCGCAGCAGCTCGAGTTCCAGCGCCTTGAACTCGTCGTGCACGATGCACTCGCCATTCCACAACAGCATGTCGGCGCCGGTGCAGTCCTGGATGTAGCGGCCCAAGTGGCGATCTGGCGCCCACAGGATCTTCTGGCCCTGCGCGTGCAGGTGGCTCACGATCGCCAGCGCGCAGGAACTGGTGACCATCCAGTCGGCGCGAGCCTTCACTGCAGCGCTGGTGTTGGCATACACGACCACCTGGCGGTCCGGATGCGCGTCGCAGAAGCCGCCGAACTCGTCGGCCGGGCAGCCCAGGTCCAGCGAACAGGTGGCGTCCAGGTCGGGCATCAGCACGCGCTTGTGCGGCGACAGGATCTTTGCGCTCTCGCCCATGAAGCGCACGCCGGCCACCACCAGCGTCTTGGCCGCATGGTCGCGGCCGAAGCGCGCCATCTCCAGCGAGTCGGCGACGATGCCGCCGGTGGCCAGCGCCAGATCCTGCAGGTCGCCGTCGACGTAGTAATGCGCCACCAGCACGGCGTCGTGGGCCTTCAGCAGCGCGGTGGCGCGCGCGATGGCGGCGTCGCGCTGCGGCGGGCTCAGCGATGCGGGCACTTTCGCCCACGCGTGGGCGGTGCAGGACGCGCCGCTCGCGTCCTGGCGGGTGAAGTCATACAGCACGTCGCTCATCGGAATTCCTTCGAGGGCGGTATCGTACGCCGGGCCCGGCATCCACTACGATGCCGGCATGAAGAGCCTGACGATGCCGGCCGCGCCCTGGCGCCGCGACGCCCCGGTCATCGCTCTGGTGGGGCTGGCGCATTGCATCAGCCACTTCAGCCAGCTGCTGTTGCCGCCACTGTTCCCGTGGCTGAAGGATGCGTTCCAGGTCAGCTACACGCAGCTGGGTTTCCTGCTGACGATCTTCTTCGTCGTCTCGTGCATCGTGCAGACGCTGTCGGGCTTCTGGGTCGACCGTTTCGGCCCGCGGCCGGTGCTCTTCGGCGGCCTGGGCCTGCTGGGCGTGGCGGCGCTGGGGTATGCGTCCAGCCAGAACTACTGGATGCTGGCCGGCTGGGCGGTGGTGGCCGGCGTCGGCAACGGCGTGTTCCATCCGGTGGACTACACGCTGATCAATCGCCGCGTCGCCACGCAGCGGCTCGGCCATGCCTACAGCGTGCACGGCATCACCGGCAGCCTGGGCTGGGCATTGGCCCCTGCGTTGCTGGTGCCGATCACGCTGGCCTACTCGTGGCGCGTGGCGCTGCTGGTCGCGGCGGGCTTGGCCTTCGGCGTGCTGGCGCTGCTGTGGCTGTGGCGCGGCGAGCTGAAGGTCGACCCGCTGCCCGAGCCGGAGCATGGCCAGTCGGTGCCGGAGCATTCGCTGGCCTTCCTGAAGATCCCGGCGGTGTGGATGTGCTTCGCCTTTTTCTTCTTCTATGCTGGTGCGCTGTCGATCGTGCAGACCTTTGCACCGCAGGCCGCGCGCGAGCTGCATGCGGTGCCGGCCCACCTGGTGGCCATCTGCCTGACGGTGTACATGGTGTGCGCGGCCGGCGGCATGCTGGTGGGCGGCTTCATGGCCAAGGACCCGGAGCGCGCCGAGCGCATCGTCGGCATCGCCTTCGGACTGGCGGCAATGGTGGCGCTGGCCATCGGCTTCATCCATCTGCCGGCTCTGGCCGTGCCGGTGCTCTTCGGCGCGATGGGCTTCGTCTCGGGCATGGCCGGCCCGTCGCGCGACCTGCTGGTCAAGCGTTCGGCGCCAGACAACGCCACCGGCCGCGTCTACGGCGTGGTGTATTCGGGGCTGGACATCGGCCAGGCGGTCGTGCCGCTGGTGATAGGCGCGCTGATGGACCACGGCGCCTTCAGCAGCGTGTGGCTCGCGCTGGCCGTGCTGCAGGGCGTGCTGATCGCCAGCGCCTTCAACGTGCGCCGCGTGCGGCGGACGGTGCTGCAACCGGCCTAGACGCAGCGGCGGTGCCGCTCGATGCAGACATCGAGCACCTCGCCGCCGTCGCGCCGCCACCAGTTCGTGCTGGAGAAGATTTCCACTTCGCTGTAGCCGGCGAAGCCCTGCGCTTCCACCGCGGCGCGGATCGGCCGGATGTCGATGACGCCATCGCCCATCATGCCGCGGTCCTCGAGCAGGTGGGTGGTCGGCGTCAGCCAGTCGCAGACGTGGAAGGCGAGCAGCCGTTCCTTGCCGGCGCGCGCGATCTGGGCATGCAGCTTCGGGTCCCACCACACGTGGTACAGGTCCACGGCCACGCCGAGCGCGCCGCTGCGCGCAGGGTCGAGCGCGTCGCAGACGTCCAGCGCCTGCTCCAGCGTGTTGATGCAGGCGCGGTCTGCCGCGTACATCGGGTGCAGCGGTTCGATGGCCAGCGGCATGCGGCGCTCGCGCGCGTCCTCCAGCAGCGCGGCGATGCCTTCGGTGACCTGCGCGCGCGCGCCGGCGATATCGCGGTGCGCGGCCTGGCCGGCCAGCGCGCCGGGCAGTCCGCCGACCACCAGCACCAGGCAGGGTGCGCCCAGTGTGCAGGCTTCGTCCAGCGCGCGCCGGTTGTCGTCGCGCACGGCCTGGCGCGACGCGGCATCGGTGTAGGTGAACATGCCGCCGCGGCAGTAGCCGGACAGTTCCAGGCCATGGCTCTTCAAGCGCTGCGCTGTCGCCTGCAGGCCGGCCGTCGCTACTTGGTCGCGCCAGGGCGACACCGCGCGGATGCCGCGCGCCGCGCAGGCATCCAGGATGTCCAGCAGCGGCCAGTCCTCGCCGCGCTGCTTGCGCACCGTGGCGGTGTTGATCGACAGCCAGCGGTGGTCCTGCGTGAACTCGCGCATCAGCCTTCGATGCCGTGCAGCGAGAGCAGCGTCTTCATGCGCTGCACCGCCAGCTCGGGCTTCTCGATCAAGCCGGCCGCATCGGCCAGGCGGAACAGTTCGGCGAAATGCGGCAGCGAACGCGTGCTCTGCTGCCCGCCGACCATCACGAAATGGTCCTGGTGGCCGTTGATCCAGGCCATGAACACCACGCCGGTCTTGTAGAAGCGCGTCGGCGCCTTGAAGATGTGTCGCGACAGCGGCACGGTCGGCGCCAGGATGGTATGGAAGCGTGCCTCGTCGCCCGCGCTCAGCGCAGCCAGTGCGGCACTGGCTGCCGGCGCGATGGCGTCGAAGATGCCCAGCAGCGCATCGCTGTGCTGGTGAGTCGGGGCGGCGCCCACACCGTCGCCGGCGATCAGCTCGGCATAGTTGAAGTCGTCGCCGGTGTACATGCGTACGCCGGCGGGCAGGCGGCGGCGCATTTCGACTTCCTTGTCCTTGTCGAGCAGCGAGATCTTGATGCCGTCGACCTTGGACGCATGCGCCTCGATGATGCCCAGCGCAGTGTTCATCGCGGCGCCCACGTCGGCGCTGCCCCCCGCGCCTCCACGGGCGGCGCTTCCCAGCCAATATCCGGCCAGCGCAGGATCGAACATGTCACCCAGCCAGTGCAGCATCACCGGCTGCTTCGCCTGGCTGAGCACGCGGTCGTAGACGCGTTCGTAGTCGGCCGGGCTCTTCGCCACGCGCGCCAGTGCGCGGCTGGCCATGACGATGAGCTTGCCGCCGAGCTTCTCGATCGCCGCCATCTGCATTTCGTAGGCGCGGATCACGTCGTCGACCGACTTCGCATCCTCCGGCGCCAAGTGGTCAGTGCCGCAGCCGCTGGCCAGGAAGGCGCCGGGCACGTCCTTGGCGGCGTCGATGCTGCGGCCGATCAGTTCCAGCGAGGTGGGCCAGTCCAGCCCCATGCCGCGCTGCGCCGTGTCCATCGCCTCGGCCACGCCCAGGCCCATGCGCCACAGCCGCTGACGGTAGGCGATAGTGGCGTCCCAGTCGATCGCGCATTGCAGCCAGGGGTCGATCGCGGCGCGCGCATCGGCCACCACGTGCGCAGCGGAATAGGCGATGCGGCTGAACTTGGTGCCGGGCGCGGCGGGGCGGAAGCCGGCCGAGCCGCGCAGGGGGTAGGGCTGCAACGTGCCGTCGGCAGCCGGCAGGGTGATCCTCATGCTCACAGTTCAAGCGCCGGCACGTCGATCCAGCGCCGCTCGCGCCAGGACTGCAGCGCGGCTTCGACCAGCTGCACTCCCTTGGCACCTTCGGGCAGCGTCCACTTGTAGGGTGCGTCCTCGGCCACATGGCGGATGAAGGCTTCCCACTGGATCTTGAAGCCGTTGTCATAGACCTGGGCGTCCGGCACCTCCTGCCACTGGTCGAAGAAGTTCATCGTCTGCTTGACGTCCGGGTTCCACACCGGCCGCGGCGTGGTTACGCGGCTTTGCGCGCGGCAGTCCTGCAGCCCGGCCACGGCCGAGCCGTGCGTGCCGTCGACATGGAAAGTGACCAGATCGTCGCGGCGCACGCGCGTGGCCCAGCTCATCGTCAGCTGCGCCACCACCGTCTCGCCGTTGTGGCCCTTGAGCTGCACGGTGGCATAGGCCGCGTCGTCGGCGGTGGCCGCATAGGCCTGGCCGGCTTCGTCCCAGCGCTGCGGGATGTGCGTGGCACCCAAGCAGGTGATGGACTGCACCTCACCGAACAGGTTGTCCAGCACATAGCGCCAGTGGCACATCATGTCCAGGATCATGCCGCCACCGTCTTCCTTGCGGTAGTTCCAGCTGGGGCGCTGGATCGGCTGCAGGTCGCCTTCGAAGACCCAGTAGCCGAAATCGATGCGCACGTTGAGCATGCGGCCGAAGAAGCCGGCGCGGCGAAGCAGGTCCAGCTTGCGCAACCCGGGCAGGAACAGCTTGTCCTGCACCGCGCCATGCTTCAGGCCCGAGGCCTGCGCCAGCCGGCAGACCTCCACCGCCTCGGCCAGGTTGGTGGCGATGGGTTTCTCGCAGTAGACATGCTTACCGGCGCGCAACGCCTGGGCCAGCAGGGCGGGGCGCATCTGCGTGGTGCCAGCGTCGAAGAACACCATGTCCTCGCGGTTGTCGAGTGCGGCGTCCAGGTTGGTGCCGAAGCGCGCGACGCCGTGAGCCTTGGCCAGCGCCTCGATCTTCTCGGCGTTGCGGCCGATCAGCACCGGGTCGGGCATGACCCTGTCACCATTGGCCAGCGCGACACCGCCGGCGTTGCGGATGGCGACGATGGAACGGATCAGGTGCTGGTTCATGCCCATGCGGCCGGTCACGCCGTTCATCACGATGCCCAGGCGTCTTGTGCTCATGGGTGCACTCTCCAGGTAGTTCAGCTGATGCGCAGCATCAGCGAGTGGTCGTAGGGCAGCGCAGGGTGCACGAAGCGCGTGCCCGCGTTGACGTAGTGCAGCGCGCAGGCGCGGCGCCAGCGCGTCGACAGGTTGGCGGCCGACTGGTGGACGGTGTTGCCGTGGTGGAAGGACACGCCGCCGCGCCGCACGGGGGCCGGCACCATCGGCTGTCGCTGCAGGATGGTGTCGGGCAGCTGCAGGTTGTAGGGCTCGTCGGCCGGCGCCTCGTGCGCATACACCGGGCCGAGGTTGCTGCCTTCACCGAAATACAGGCAGCCGTTTTCAAGCGTGGCATCGTCCAGCGCCACCCAGGCGGTGACAAGCCCGTCCGGGTCGTTGGGGCCGAAATAGAAGTTGTCCTGGTGCGCTGGCTTCGGCCCGCCGCCTTCGGGTGGCTTGAAGAAGATCTGGCTGAAGTACACCGCCACGCCCGGGCCGATGATCGATTCGACCATTTCCACCAGCGCCGGGTGCCTGGCCAAGCGCTGAACCGACGCGCGGTGGTGGTGCGGGTTGTCCAGCTTGCGCAGCACCGAGCGGGCCTTGACGCCACCATCGACATACCAGGCACGCTGCGCCGGCGGCAGCTCGGCCAGGAACTCCGCCCCCCAGGCCTGGACGTCGGCCACCACCGCATCGATTTCTTCGGCCGTGAACCGCTTCGGCACCGTGAGGTGGCCGACATGCCGGTAGCGTGCCAGGTCGGTGTCGCTGAGCCTC
>Ga0316627_100000579_pt1 | contig 10486 bp, 11 predicted proteins | sample OWC_Aug_M2_C1_D1_FD_207653 | JGI IMG/M metagenome (GOLD analysis project Ga0316627, IMG submission 207653) | Wetland soil microbial communities from Old Woman Creek delta, Ohio, United States - OWC_Aug_M2_C1_D1_C | ecosystem: Environmental > Terrestrial > Soil > Wetlands | place: USA: Ohio...
CTGATGCCAGGACAGGAACCGCCAGCATCAGGAAGACGACCCATAGGAAGGTCAATCGCATTTCGGCACAGAGGACTTGGTCACGGTTAATAAAATCCGACCTCAATCGGCGATTCGTCGGCGAGGGTTCGCAGACGGTAGGCGAATAGTTCGAGTTTCTCCCGGCGCTGGTCCTCGCTCAGATGGGCCGGCCCGAACACGATGTGAGGCTTCAGCACGCTGAAACCGACGAACTGCAGGATCCCGCGCTGGATCGGGCGCAGGATGGCCGCGATATCGCCGTTGAAGCTTCGAGGCTCCGGGTGCCAATAGACGATAAAAGCGTTCATGGACCCACTCCTCGTCTCGCAGGACAGGAAAAGGTTCTACCTGCAGGTGTAAGGCGTTTCCAAGAGCTATTTCTCCAATATCATTATTTTGTATTTTTGGGCCATCGATTTCCCGCTGTTGTGCGCACCCCCCGTTTGTGATACTGAAAAAACGTTTTGGGCTTTTTGGCTTGTGATCCATCCGAAGACGTTTTCCTCATCTTTTCCGCAACTGTCGCACCCGCCGGGGGTGCCGCTTTCCAGAAGATGAGGCGCCCATGGACGCATCCATCACCTTCGAGCATATGTTCAATTTCACCAGCAACGGCGTCGTTGCCACCGATGCGCGCCGAGAAGTTCAAAGAAGAACTTATCAAGCTCAGTCTGTGGGAGCTAAAAGACCAGGACATCGTCGCGGAAAGCGAAGCCATGCAGCAAGTGCTGAGGGTGGCATTCAAACTATCCAAACTCGAGGCCTCCAACATTCTCCTGCTCGGGAGTCGGGGACAGGCAAGGGGCTTCTGGCAAAGTTCATCCACCACAGCAGCCTTCGCCGGAAAAAGCCTTTCATCCAAATCAACTGCGCCGCTCTACCGGAGACGCTGCTCGAAGCCGAGCTTTTCGGCTACGAGAGGGGCGCTTTCACCGGCGCGCGAGAACAGGGCAAGGCCGGCTTATCGAACTGGCCTACATTTTGCCTATAGCTCTATCTTTTAATATCCAACCGGATTGGAAAAAAATCAAAGGAGGACAAACATGAAATTCAAACTTTTAAGAGTTGTTCTGGGATTGCTGGTCGCCGTAACTTTCGCCCACTCCGCCTTAGCCCAAAATTACAAGGTGGGGGCAACCCCGACCGGTGTTCCGTTCACGTTCCTTGACACGAAAACCAACTCGACCCAGGGCGTCATGGTGGATTTGATCCAGGCCATCGCCAAGGATCAGGGGTTCACCGTCGACGTCCAAGGCATGCCGTTTAACACGCTGATTCCATCCCTCCAGACCAATAAAATCGACATCATATCCGCGGCACTGGGCATGACGCCGGCGCGTGCCGAGGTGGTCGATTTCACCGATCCGGTTTACAGCTATGGCGAAGGAATGGTGGTCAACGAAAAGGACACCATGGAGTACAAGTCCTACGAGGATTTGAAGGGGGCCCTCGTCGGAGTTCAGGTCGGCACCGTTTATGTGGAGCCAATGAAGGCCACCGGTTACTTCTCCGAGGTCCGCGCCTACGATTCCATGGCCGATGTTATTCGCGACGTGGGATTGGGCCGGATAAAGGCGGGCTTCGGCGACTATCCCATCGTTGCCTATCAGATTTCCCAGGGAGTCCACAAGGACGTGCGCCTGGTCAAGGGGGTGAAGCCAATCGTGAACGTCAACATCGGCATGGCGGTGCGCAAGGGAGACGAGGCGATGAAACAAAAGCTCAACGCGTCTCTCGCCAAATTCAAGGCCGACGGCACGTTGGACAAAATCCTCGCCAAGTGGGGCTTGAAATAAGAACAGGCGTTTTACACATATCTTTGGCCACCATGGCGGCCGGACCGTATCATAATGCGGTCCGGCCGCACCCGGGTCCACTCGAAGGCCGCCTTCAACGCCGGATGGAAAACCAACTAGGCTGGCGGTACTCAACCTCTCCTCTCATGCTTGGGCTTCTGTTGCAGTCGGAGAAATCATGAAAGCCACATTTTGGCAAGACGCGGCGGAGTTTGCACCCATTCTATTGCAGGGAGCTTGGGTGACGGTGCAAGTCACCATCGGCGCGCTGATTCTTTCGACTCTTCTCGGCCTGTTCTGGGCGCTTTTAAGGGTCTCCCACTCCAAAATTTTGTCACGGACAAGCGCAACCATCGTTAATATCATCCGCGGCATACCTATTCTGGTACAGTTGTTTTACATCTATTTCGTGCTGCCGGATATGGGTATCCAGCTGAACGCCTTTCAGGCCGGCGTCATCGGCTTGGGTATAGCCTATTCTTCCTACATGTCGGAAGTGTTCAGGGCAGGGATCGAGGCGATCGACGTGGGGCAGATCGAGGCGGCCCAGTCCATCGGAATGAATCGACGCCTCATCATGACGCGCGTGGTGCTGCCGCAGGCGTTTCGCATCGCGCTGCCGCCTTACGGCAACAACCTCATCATGCTGTTGAAGGATTCGTCGCAGACATCCGCGATTACGGTCGCGGAGCTGGCATTGCAAAGCAAGCTTATCGCTGCTTCCACCTTCAAGAACTTAACGGTTTTCACTCTAGGGGCAATCGCCTATCTAGTGATGAGTGTTCCGCTCATCGTCCTGGTTGCTAGACTGGAGAAGAGGTTCGGCCGCAAATGATAAGCATTGTCGATTTACGCAAGGCCTTCGGCACGAACGAAGTGCTCAAGGGGATCTTCCTTGAAGTGACTCAAGGGGAAGTACTATGCATCATCGGTCCCTCCGGCTCCGGCAAATCAACCATCCTGCGTTGTATCAACGGGCTGGAAAGCTACGATGCCGGCGCGATTCGGGTTGATGGTCGCTTGGTAAACCGGGATTCCAAGGAAATCCAGTGGATCCGCACGCGAGTCTCCATGGTGTTTCAGCGCTTCAACCTCTTTCCGCATCGCACCGTCTTAGAAAACGTTATCGAGGGGCCGGTGTATGTGAAGAAGGAGGATCGCAAGAAAGCCGTCGAGCGCGCCGAAGAGCTTTTGCAGCAGGTGGGGCTGGGGAACAAGATAAACGTCTACCCCAACCAACTCTCCGGCGGCCAGATGCAACGGGTGGCCATCGCCCGCGCGCTCGCCATGCAGCCGCTGGCCATCCTTTTTGACGAGCCCACTTCCGCATTGGACCCGGAGCTGGTGGGAGAGGTTCTGAACGTAATGCGCAACCTCGCCGAGCAGGGTATGACCATGCTCGTCGTTACCCATGAAATGGGCTTTGCCAAGGATGTCGCCGACCGGGCGATCTTCATCGACAATGGCGTCATTGTCGAGGAAGGCGCGCCTCGGGATCTGCTTTCGAACCCCAAGCAAGATAGGACCCGGGATTTTCTGCGGCGTGTCACGCATCCAATGTAAAGAGCGCGAGGATTGCCAGCCCGTCAAATTGGAGGAAGGCTTCGTTACAGAGAAGCCGGCCGGCCGTGTTGGCGGACTTATTAGGAGAAACACATCGTGAAGGAAATTAGAAAAATCACAGTGGTGGGAACGGGCAACGGCGCCCATGGCGCGGCTGCGGATCTGACCTTGCGCGGCTACCTGGTGACGCTGTACGAACTGCCGGAATTCAAGGAAAACCTGGAGGCCATGGCCGCGAAGGGGGGGATACGGGTCATCCGTGGAGAGAAAGAGCAGATCGTAAAAATCCATAACTTCACCACGAATGCGGCCGAGGCGTTTTCTGGCGCAGACTGCATCATGCCCGTGGTTCCCACCTTTGCGCATCGAACCATCGCTGAAACCTGCGCTCCTCACTCAAAAGACGGACAAACCATCATATTGAACCCTGGTTCCACCGGCGGATTGCTTGAGTTCATGAAAGTCTTCCAAGAAAAGGGCGGCACGGCTAAAATCAACTGGGCCGAAACTGCGAGCCTGCCCTACGGCGCCCGCTTAGTGGGGCCGGGGGTCGTGAACATTCTGTTGGATACCAAAGCCATCTTTTTTGCAGCGTTCCCGGCCACGAAGACGGATGAGATGCTTTCGCAGTTCAAAAAAATGTTCCCGGCGGCGGTCAAGTTCAAAAACATTTTGGACACGGCGTTAAATAACGGCAACCCCGTCAGCCATCCGACGGCCGCCATTCTCAACACGGGACGCATCGAGTTTACCAGGGGAAACTATCTGCATTACAAGGAAGGCATCACCCCGTCGGTCGCCAGGGTGATGGAGGATGTCGACAAGGAACGTATGGCGATCATTCGCGCCTACGGGCTGACCGAGATGTCCACGGCCGAAAGGTTGGTCGTTTTAGGATACACCCATTCCGGAAAAGATTTGTACGACCAGTATCAGCACAGTGAAGTGTTTGCACCGATGAAGGCCCCAGCCGACCTTCACAACCGTTTTATCACGGAGGACATCGCCTATGGTCTCGTAACATGGGCGGATTTGGGGGACCTGGCTGGTGTCGAGACCCCTCTCATGGATGCCGTTGTTCACATCGCCTCCTCGATCCACGGCGTGAATTACTTCAATACGGGTCGGACCCTGAAGAACTTAGGCCTTGGGCATTTGACAAAAAATCACTTGCTAAAGTACGTAACTTCGGGGAGACTTTGGACTGCCCGATCCGGCAAACCAATCCCAACCAAAAGGAGGAAGTCATGAAAAGACCCATTGATCGCTTAGTTGTTTCAATTCTTGGATTCGTGATGGTGCTTGTCCCCGGCCTCGTCTTGGCCCAGACCACGGTCAAGATCGGCAACATCCTGCCGCTCTCCGGGCCGTCGGCCTCGGTCGGCTTGCAGAACAAACAAGCCCAGGACATGGCGGTTGAAGAGATCAATTCCGCCGGCGGCATCAAGTCCCTGGGTGGGGCCAAGATCCAGATGCTCTATGCGGATTCCGAGTCCAAGCCGGAAAAGGGCGTGGCCGAGGCCGAACGCTTCATCAACACCGAAAAGGTCAACATCCTGACCGGCTGCTGGAACTCGGCGGTCTCCTACCCCGTTTCGGCCGTGGCCGAGCGTTACGGGATTCCCTTTCTCGTGCCGGTGTCGGTGGCCGACAAGATCACCGAGCAGGGCTATAAGTACGTCTTCCGGATCGCCGCCAAGGACAGTTGGTGGACCCGCGATCAGTTCGCCTTCCTGAAGGACATGGAGAAGGAGTTCAACACCAAGGTCTCAACGGTGGCTTTCGTGTATGAAAACGGCGACTGGGGCAAGGGGTTCGCCGAAGGCTGGAAGAAACTCGCTCAGCAGGGCGGCTACAAGGTGGTTTTGGATGAGCCTTATCCCTCCACGGCCACCGATCTAAGCCCGGTCGTCCAGAAGATCAAGCGCGCCAACCCCGACGTCCTCTTCCTGACCTCCAACGCCGCGGACGCCATCCTGCTCACCAACACCATGGCCGAGTACAAGGTCAAGCCCAAGGCCATCGTCGCCAGCGGCGGCGGCCATGCCGACCCGTCCTTCATGAAGGCCGCGGGCAAGAACGCCAAATACCTGTTCGACATCGTCGAGTGGGAAACCGACGTCAACAAGCCCGGGGCGGACAAGGCCAACGAGAAGTTCAAGAAACTCTACGGCTACAACCTGGCGGGCGAATCCGTGGACGCCTATGTCGCCATGTACGTGCTGGCCGATGCGCTGGAGCGCGCCAAGTCCACCGACCCGAAGGCCATCCGCGAGGCTCTCGCCACCACCAAGCTGAACCAGGGACCGGCCATGATCGTGGGCTACGACGCCATCGAGTTCGACCAGATGGGCCAGAACAAGCACGCCGCCCTGGTGATGGTGCAGGTGAACGACATCGGCAAGGGTATGGAACGGATTACGGTCTGGCCGAAGGTATCGCGGCGCGCGAATTACAAGCCGGTGTTCCCCACTCCGTAAAGGCAAATCCGTTTCAAATATCCTTGGGGTGCATTGCTCCATCTTTCTTAGTAATGAGCAGTGAGATCAATGGACTAAATCCCCCCCTTTTTCCAAAGGGGGGGATTTAGGGAGGCTCTGATGCTTTTCATTCTCGAAGACACCATCAACGGCATCCTCATGGGGTCCATCTACGGCCTGGCGGCGCTCGGTCTGACGCTGATCTTCGGCGTGCTCAAGGTCATCAACTTCGCCCACGGTTCGCTGCTCATGGTGGGGATGTATGTGGCATACTGGGCTGTGCTCTTGACCGGCGTGCACCCTTACCTGTCGCTGGTCATCGTGGTGCCGGTCATGTTCCTTTTCGGCTACCTGCTTCAGGACATCCTCATCAAGCCCATCTTCAAGGCGGAGAAGGACGTCCGCGAACCGATCACGGTCATCATCGTCACCACAGGGGTCTGGTACATTCTGGACAACCTGTCGCTGCTCATCTTCGGACCTCAATACCGCAACATTCAGGACAACCCCCTGCGCGGCAAAATGCTCGAAGCCGGGGAGATGATGATCTCGGTGCCCAAGCTGTGGGGATTCTGCGCCGCCATCATTACCGCCTTGCTGGTGTACCTGTTCCTGCAGAAGACCCGTATGGGCCGCGCCGTGCGCGCGACGAGCCTCGACCGCGACGCCGCCAGCCTGCAGGGCATCAACCAGTACAAGATCTACAACATCTCCTTCGGCATCGGTACGGCCATAGCCGGTGTGGCCGGCGTGACCCTCGTGCCCTTCTTCAACATCTTTCCGAGCGTCGGAGTGCTCTTCGACATCAAGTGTTTCATCATCGTGGTCCTGGGCGGACTGGGAAGCATCGGCGGGGCGCTTCTGGGCGGCATGATCGTCGGGGTGATCGAGTCCGTGGGACCGCAGTTCATGACGGCCACCTGGACCGAGGCCATCGTGTACGGCCTCTTCCTGGTTTTTCTGTTTCTGAAGCCTTCGGGGTTGTTCGGCGTGAAGTACGACTGGTAATGACTTCGTCTCCGACGAAGTCATAATGAAATTTTCATGAGGGTTTTTCGATGAACCCGTTGGTCTACCGCAAATTGCCGTTGATTCTCGTTGGTGTGCTGGCCTTGGGCCTGCCGCTGGTGGTGACGAGCCCCACCTACCTGCACATCGTGATCCTGCTCTTTCTTTACGCCTATCTGACCACGAGCTGGAACCTGGTGGGCGGCTTCGCCGGCGTGCTGCCCCTGGGACATGCGGCCTTCGTCGGAATCGGCGCCTACACCTCCACCATCCTGTCCCTGCAATACGGCGTGAGTCCCTGGATCGGCATGCTGGTCGGTGCGGTGATTGCATGCATCGTGGGGGTGATCATCGGGCTGCCCACGTTTAAAATGCGCGGCGCCTACTTTGCCCTGGCGACGATCGCCTTCGCCGAGGGCATCCGCGTGATGTTTGAGAACATCGACCAGCTGGGGCCTTTGCAGATCAACGGCCCGCGGGGCCTGCAGATCCCGCCCCTCAAAACCGGCCTGGCCAGCTTCATGTTCGCGGAGAAGGAGCCCTACTATTACATCATTCTGGTCATGCTCGCCGGGGTGCTCTTGCTCACCTGGGCGATCTCGCGCTCCAAGCTGGGCTATTACCTGATGGCGGGAGGCGAGGAGCCCGAGGCGGCCCAGGCCCTGGGGGTCAACGTCGCCCGCGCCAAGCTGACGGCGATGGCGATGAGCTCCTTTCTCACGGCGTTTGCGGGAACGTTCTGGGCGCAGTTCACCCTCTACATCCACCCCAAGAGCGTGATGAGCCTGGACATCTCCTTTGAGATCGCCTTCATCGCGCTCATCGGTGGGAGAGGGTCGATCGCCGGGCCGGTGCTGGGAGCGCTGCTGCTGCGGCCGGTCAGCGACTTTTCCCGGATCTACTTCGGCGACAAGCTGCCGGGTCTGCATTTGATCATCTTCGGCGTCGTATTGATCCTGGTGATGCTCTTTCAGCCCCGCGGTTTGCAGTTGCCGTTGACCCGCATCTACCACCGCGTCATGGACAGGCTCTTCGGCGACCGGGAGGCGGCGGCATGAAAATTCTCGAGCTCCAAAAGGTGAGAAAATATTTCGGCGGCATCAAGGCGGTGGAAAGCTTCAGTCTGGACGTGGGCGAAGGCGACATCGTCGGCCTGATCGGCCCCAACGGCGCCGGCAAGTCCACGCTGTTCAACTGCGTGGCGGGCGTCTTCCCGCCGACCGCCGGCGACATCCTGTTTCTCGGAGAAAAGATCAACGGCCAGAAACCGTGGGATCTCTGCCACAAAGGGTTGGCGCGCACCTTCCAGATCGTGAAGCCCTTTGCCTCCCGCAGCGTGCTCTACAACGTCATGGTGGGGGCCTTCGCCACCACCGACAAGCGCAGCGAGGCCGAAAAGCGCGCCCGCGAAGTGCTGCAGCATCTGCACATGGACGATAAAAAGGACCAGCGCGCCGGCAACCTCACCATCGCCGACCGCAAGCGGCTGGAAATCGCCCGGGCCCTGGCCACGCGGCCCAAGATGCTGCTGCTCGACGAGGTCATGGCGGGCTTGCGGCCCACCGAGGTGGACGAGATGGTGGCGATCATCAAGCGCCTGCGGGAAGGCGGGATGACCATCTTCGTGATCGAGCACATCATGCGGGCGATCATGGCGCTGTCGGATCGGATCGCGGTCCTGCATTTCGGCACGAAGATCGCGGAGGGCAGCCCGCAGGAGATCGCCCGCGACGAGCGGGTGATCAAAGCCTATCTGGGAGAAGACTATGGCGCTGCTTGAGATCCGCAACATCGACGTGTTCTACGGGGACGTCCAGGTGGTCTTCGACCTGTCGCTCCAGGTGGAGGAAGGCGAGGTGGTCAGCATCATCGGCGGCAACGGCGCCGGCAAATCCACGCTGCTCAGGACCATTTCCGGTTTGATGCAGCCGTCCAAGGGCGAGATCACCTTCGAGGGCAAACCCATCCATCACCGGCCCCCCGAGGAAGTCGTGGAGCGCGGCATCGTGCAGGTGCCCGAGGGGCGGCGCCTGTTCAGCCTGATGTCCGTTCAGGACAACCTCATCGTCGGGGCCTACAACCGCCGCGCCGACAGCCAGAAGGAAAAAACCCTGGAGGAAGTCTACACGCTCTTCCCGCGCCTGCGGGAACGGCTGGCCCAGCTGGCCATGACGCTCTCCGGCGGCGAGCAGCAGATGGTGGCCATCGGCCGCGGTCTCATGGCGCAGCCCAAGATCCTCATGCTCGACGAGCCGTCCCTGGGGCTTGCTCCCCTTCTGATCAAGGACATTTTCGAGACGGTGCGCCAGATCGCCCAACAGGGAACCACCGTGCTCATGGTCGAGCAGGACGTGAAGCACTCCCTCAGCCTGAGCGACCGGGGCTACGTGCTCGAGCACGGCCGGGTGGTGATGGAAGGCCCGGCCCGTGAGCTTCTCGATAATCCGCACATCAAAACCGCCTATTTAGGGTTGTAATTTTAATCGGTCGTCGGTGCGGCTGGCCCAAGTTCCAACCGGACACCCAGAACCCTAAGGGCGTCGGGTAGTTCATATTTGCAGTTGACACGTTTGCGTGCGGCAAATTATGTTAAGCATTATTTCCCAAAACGAATTTGCGGGGTCCTGGGTCGATGCTTTGCGTGCCGGGGCCGCCGGCCTCCCTGTTGGTCGGATCGTCACTAACCTACAATCACGGAAGGAGAAGGACATGAAGCGAATTCCCCTACTTGGCTTGCTGATGCTGGTCCTGGTGGTGCCCGGCATGGCGTTGGCGCAAGACGCCTTCAAGATCGGCGTAGTCACCTCGTTGTCGGGCGATCTGGCCACGGGCGGCAACGTGACCAAACGCGGATACGACCTCTGGGCCAAGGACGTGAACGCCCGCGGGGGTATCGAGATCCAGGGCAAAAAGTACCCGGTCCGGCTCATCTACGGCGATGATCAATCCCAGGCGGCCCAGGCCGCGTCCGCAGCCGAGCGTCTGGCCGTGCAGGAGAAGGTGGACTGCGTGCTGGGGCCCTATGCCTCGGGCGTGACCCTGGCCGCCGCTCCGGTGCTTGAGAAGTACAAGATCCCGATGATCACCGGCTCGGCCGAATCCCCCCTGATCTGGCGGCAGAGCCCTCCTTTCAAGTTCACCTTTGGAACCATCCCGCCGGTGAACTTCACCGGGTCCGGAGTCATCAAGAGTCTCACGGCCCTTCCTAACGGCCCCAAGACCGCGGTCATCTACGGCACCAACGACGCTTTTTCCAAGGCCACGGCCGAGGCGTTCCAGGCCACGGCGGAGAAGGAGGGGATCAAGGTCCTCAAGTTCAACATCATCCCGGTCAAACAGGACATGACGCCGCTCATGTCCGCAGCCAAGGCCCTAAACCCCGACCTGATTGCCTTCGGCGGCCACGACGAGGAACTCATCAACCTGGTGAAGGCCCTGGTCCAGATCGACTTTACGCCCAAGTTTCTCCTCATGCACTACGGCGTGACCGAACCCGCATTTATAGAAGCCCTCAAGAAGAACGCCGACGGGGTCCTGGGCGGATCGGTCTGGAACGTGAACATGGACATCAAGGGGCAGATCGGCTGGCCCACGGCCAAGGCCTACGCGGAAGTGGCC
>Ga0316627_100000580_pt1 | contig 10481 bp, 6 predicted proteins | sample OWC_Aug_M2_C1_D1_FD_207653 | JGI IMG/M metagenome (GOLD analysis project Ga0316627, IMG submission 207653) | Wetland soil microbial communities from Old Woman Creek delta, Ohio, United States - OWC_Aug_M2_C1_D1_C | ecosystem: Environmental > Terrestrial > Soil > Wetlands | place: USA: Ohio...
CCTGATTTCTTTGTATCATATATTTTATCTGAGCGCAAATCGTGGGCGTATGCGGCAGGATGATTTACCCATAGGGTGAAGTCGATCGTTAACCCTGAGGAAGTCCGATGTTGAAGGCGTACTGCGAAGAAAAGGAATGTGCTTGGTGCGCGAGAGGGGAGTCGAACCCCTTCAGATTGCTTCAAGGGATTCTACGTACAAAACCACAATATGTGTCTGATGTCCTAAGCCCTTGATACTGAGGAATATTCCCTTAATATTTCAGGGCTTTTTTTATTTCTTATGTTGGCTTGAGCTTGGTTCAACAGCACCAGCACAGAGTTTAGACCGCACAGGCATAAAATAGGCCGTGAGGGACCCTGATCAGCCTAAATCATCAATTACCATCATGCTCCAGAGGGCTCTTGATATCTTGATTCTGCTTAGCAATTGATCAAATTATTTACAGATTTATGTAAAAAAGACCACATCCGGAAATGTTCGGAGTGTTCGTAGTTAAGACCTAATCGTTGTCGCATGCTAAGCCTTCGCTCATGTGCTATCACGTGCCTCAGATCCTGCAAGTGCGTCTGTCCCTCACCTTTGGACCGTGAGAAGCTGCTCTCGAATCCCCCCACGGGGATTACGGAAAAATATTCTGTGAGATATATATCTGTATCTGATGGATACGAATTGTTTACCCATTTTACGTTTATGTTCATTTCTGAATATTAAAAGTTTTATATTTTAAGTAGTTAGCCCTTTTATTCGTCTGGCATTTTTATTGCAGATATAATTAATGTCTGACCTTTATGTAAATCAACGTACTTGCTGAATATCTATGCTCAGCTGGATTTTCTAAAAGCTTACGTATGTAAAAAGGATGGAGAAAGGCTTGACGGCGGTATGCTAACCATGGAAGTTCACTCTCTGAAAATGGATGATCTGCCGACCGGGCATGTTGTCTTTGACGGCGACCCCTTAAGGTGTTTTGTTATGGTGAAAGATACCTAAGAGCAACTTCCGGATAATCCTGACAGTGGTGATGATGAGGGCCGGGTGCTTTTCAAGCAAAATGCCCAAAACAAAACCCCTCTAAAAATCACAAAGACGGCGGACTGGGCTGTCTTGAAACTGCTCAAGATAGGGATGGGGTTTTATTTGTGGATACTCACCCCTGAGAAAGGAATGAAAAGGGACAGGAATGAAGGGGACGTATGATAGACATATGATAGACAATAGAACACTGTTCCATGTATCAGTAAAGCCTCCGCAGGCTGAGGAGCATATCTCGTCCTCCCCGAAAGAAGATCGTAATCAACTGCCTTCCGCATTGCCGAAGTTTACTCATGCTCCTAATCAACGAACAAAAGCCCTCGGCAAATTTATGTATGCGGGGAATAAGAAGCTCTGGGTGCGCGGCGTTACCTATGGTACCTTCCGTCCCGGGGTGGACGGATGCGAGTACGCGGGCCCGGGAGTTGTACGAAAAGATTTCTCTCGCATAGCCTCAGCGGGAATGAACACGGTGCGCACCTATACCGTACCGCCGCTGTGGCTTCTCGAGATTGCCAGGGAAAATGGATTGTACGTCATGGTAGGCATTCCCTGGGAGCAGCATATCGCATTCCTCGATGACAGCGAACGGGTGGAGACAATAAAGCGCCGTGTGCATGATGCGGTAATGAGCTGCGCCGCGCATCCTGCTGTACTCTGCTTTGCTGTCGGTAATGAAATACCTGCTTCCATCGTGCGCTGGCATGGTCGGCGGCGTATCGAGAATTTCATCAGAGAATTGTACGATATCGTAAAGAACGCTGACCCTGAGAGTCTGGTCACCTATGTGAATTTTCCTACGACGGAGTATCTGCAGCTGCCGTTCCTCGACATCGTCTGTTATAATGTTTACCTGGAATCAAAAGAGCGTTTTGCGTCCTATATACTGCGCCTGCAGAACATTGCCGGCGATCGTCCCCTGATCATGGCCGAGATCGGCCTGGACAGCCTGCGTAACGGAGATGATGCCCAGGCAAAGAGCCTTGACTGGCAGGTGCGCTCTGCTTTTGCTTCAGGGTGCGCCGGTGCCATTGTCTTTGCCTGGACTGACGAATGGCATAGGGGAGGGTATGACGTCGAAGACTGGAATTTCGGTCTTACCACACGGGACAGAAAACCCAAACAGTCCCTTTTTTCGGTCAGCAGGGCTTTTCATGAGGTGCCTTTCCCCCCGGAAAGAGCGTGGCCGAGAATTTCCGTTGTTGTCTGCAGTTATAATGGTTCGCGCACTATTCGGGATACGCTCCAGGGACTCAGCAGGCTGGATTATCCCGATTACGAAGTTATCGTTGTCAACGACGGCTCCCGTGACAGCACGCCGGAAATAGCCCGTGAGTTTGATGTTCGTCTTATCTCGACCGAAAACCGCGGACTGAGCAACGCCCGCAACACCGGTTGGCAGGAAGCAACCGGTGAAATCGTGGCGTATATTGATGATGACGCATACCCTGACAAAGATTGGCTCACGTATATTGCCCATACATTCCTGACGTCTACGTTCATGGGCGTAGGCGGGCCCAATATTGCGCCATCTGACAACGGGATATTTACCAATAGCGTGGTGCATGCACCGGGAGGACCGGTCCATGTGCTCCTCTCAGACCGTGTGGCTGAGCATATCGCCGGTTGCAATATGGCGTTCCGCAGAGAAGCGCTGTCAGCGGTCGGCGGATTTGATCCCCGTTTCCGCACTGCAGGTGATGATGTGGACATCTGCTGGCAGATCCAGGAGAAGGGCTGGGAGATCGGCTTTAATGCTGCCGCAGTTGTATGGCACTACCGGCGCGGCTCCCTGAAAACCTACTGGAAACAGCAGCGCGGCTACGGACAGGCCGAAGCGCTTTTGGAACAAAAATGGCCGCAAAAATACAATGCGGTGGGGCATATAACATGGGAAGGGCGGCTTTACGGAAAAGGACTATCACAGCCCATCAGGACTGGGAAATGGCGCATCTATCATGGCGTATGGGGCACGGCCCTTTTTCAGCGTCTGTATCAGGCGCAGCCACCCCTTTTCTTTTCGATCATGATGATGCCGGAGTGGTATCTCGTCATTGCTTTTCTCTCGGTTGTTGCGGCCATGGGCATGGTATGGTCCCCGCTCCTGTTCATTCTGCCGGTCTTGGCAGCCGCTGTCTGTGCTCCGGTCATTCAGGCAATAACCAATGCAGCGAACATACCGTTATATTCCCGCTCCTTTAGTACCTGGAACCGCTTCCGGATACATGCTGTGACGGCCTGTCTTCACCTGATGCAACCGGTTGCGCGTCTTACAGGACGGCTGTGTCGCGGCCTTAGTCCGTTTCGGCGGCGTGCCTCATCTGATTTTTCTCTGCCGTGCGTGCGCACAATCAGGATATGGAAAGAACAATGGCGTGATGCTTCAGACAGAGTAACGGCAATAGAAAATGCTTTGCGTTCGCAGGGGGCAGTGATCAAGCGCGGTGGTGATTTCGACCACCACGACCTGGAGGTGCGGGGCGGATTGTTCGGATCGTTACGTTTGCGCATGGCAATAGAGGAGCACGGAGGAGGCAGGCAGATGGTTCTAATTCGTTCCTGGCCGAAAGTTCACGCTCCGATTCTCTTCGTGACGATCTCGTTTGCTGTTCTTTGCGGTCTGGCTTTCATTGATCATGCATGGATCGCCTCTGCTCTGTTGGGAGCCCTTGCCATTATGTTCGGCGCGCGGGCTATCGGAGATTGTTCCGCAGCCACTTCGACCTGTCTTCATGCGATAAGAACGGAAGAGGGTTGAGACGGTACTTTTCGGAATGTTACCATAACGATGTGGGATCAACTCCGGGGTCGGAGAACAATGACAAATAAATTACAGCTGTTCCGGTACGTGCGTCCACACTGGCGCAGTCTGGGCATCACCCTCATGACGATGTTCGTGACCATTGGGCTGGAGGTCCTGCGTCCGTGGCCGATGAAAATCCTCGTGGACGTTATTCTCGGGAAACACCCTCTTCCTGAAAAGCTCAGCAACATCCTTACGGTGCTGCCATGGTCAGCGGATGGTACCGGTCTGCTTTTCTGGGTCTGCGTCAGCACGGTCCTGATCTTTCTCATCGGGACCCTCATGTCCATTGCCGGAAATTTTGTCACCGTGGGGCTCGGACAAAGGATCACCTACTCACTTGGTGCTGACCTTTTTTTGCATCTGCAGAGGCTTTCTCTCATGTTTCACAGTCGCCGCCCCATAGGCGACACGATCTCCCGTGTTACCGGAGATGTCTATTGTTTGCAGATAAAGGTAACGAGTGTGCTGCTGCCGCTTCTGCAGTCTGTCGTTACCCTCATCGCTCTTTTTGTCATAATGTGGAAACTGCAGCCTGCAATGACGCTTCTTTCGTTGGGGGTTGCACCGTTTCTGATGCTCAGTATCCACATTTTTGGAAAACCGATGAAAGACCGCAGCAGGGAGAGGCGCGACCTGGAAGGACGCATGATGTCTCTCGTGCAGCAAACACTCAGTGCGATTCCCGCAATTCAGGCCTTTTCACGGGAAGAGCTTGAACATGAACGTTTCCGTAAATATGCTGATGAAACTGTCGTTGCCTACCAGCGGAGCACGCTGGCAGGCATGTGGTTTAAACTTACCGTTGGCTTTGTCACTGCTCTCGGCACCGCAGCCATGATGTGGATGGGGGCCCGCTACGCACTGGAAGGAAGGATGACGGTCGGCACGATCCTCGTATTCCTGTCATATCTTGCATCCCTTTACGAACCACTGAACTCGATCATCTATTCCGCCTCAACATGGCAGGGGGCATCAGCTAATACCGACAGGGTAATGGAGATACTCAATATACCGCAGGAAGTTCAGGACCTGCCTGAAGCCCGTGATATCAAGATCCGGGGGAACGTTCGCTATGATCAGGTCACGTTCGGATATGAGCCGGGCCGGGCAGTCTTGCATAATGTCTCGTTTGAGACGAAGCCCGGAGAGGTTATTGCTATTGTCGGGCCGACAGGAAGCGGAAAGACGACCTTGGTAAACCTGCTCGTCAGATTTTTTGATCCCTGGTCCGGGCGTATCACGGTTGATGGTGAAGATATCCGCAGCCTTCGGCTGGCATGTCTACGGAAGCAGATCGCGATTGTGCTGCAGGAGCCGTTTATCTTCCCTCTTACCGTAGCCGAGAATATCGCCTACGGAAGGCCTGACGCCACACGAGATGAGATTGTATCGTCTGCTCAGGCTGCTAACGCCCACGAGTTCATCAGCTCTTTGCCGCAGGGCTATGATACCGTCGTCGGTGAGAGAGGGTCTACCCTTTCCGGAGGGGAGAAGCAGCGCTTGTCCATCGCTCGTGCATTTCTCAAGAACGCACGCGTGCTCATCCTGGACGAACCGACGTCAGCCCTGGATGCACGTACGGAATCTCTTTTGCTCAGCGCACTGGATCGGTTAATGGAAGGGCGCACGACGTTCATCATCGCCCACCGTCTCTCGACTATTCGGAACGCGGATCGCATCGTGGTCATGAACAGGGGGGAGATCGTGGAGACGGGCACGCATGCTGAGCTCATGAGCCTTGACGGGCTCTATGCGACCCTTTATCATCAACAGATGGAGATAACGCGACATGGACCACCCCCAGAGCACGACGTGCACGGCGCAGGTGTCATTGGTCAGTATCCACGAACTATCAGTGGCGCAGGAGAGACCGTATGACTTTGTCCGTTTCCGAATTCCCTGACATTGACTCCCTGACGGCGGGACTCACCACGGTCCTTACCGGGAGCGTTTCATCTCTTTGTCCCGTGACTATCCTGCATCGTGAGGCCCACGTTTACCGGAGCACGCTACCCTCTGAAGTCGTAACCTGCCGACTCAAGGACGGCAGGATATTGCGTCTGTTCTGCAAGTATTCGGGAGGACAGAACTATGAAAGTCACGGCCACAGGGGAGGCGTGGTGCGCGAGGCCGAGGTCTATCGCCGCGTGCTGGGGCATTCCGGGAATTCAGTGCCGAGGTTCTACGGCACCTATGCCGATGTAACGAGGGGGCAGACGTGGCTGATCCTTGAGTACGTGGACGACTTTCTGCGGGCGCACGAAGAACCAGGCTCGCTCATCGCATGTGCTCAATGGATAGGACAATTTCATGCCGCCTGCGAAAGTCTCGTGGCCGAACCGCAGGTGTCATTTCTTCTGTCATATGATAAGAAATACTATCTGGGGTGGGCACGTCGTGCATCCCGCTTTGCCGGTCCTTTGCACCAGCGGTTCCCCTGGCTCGATTCTCTCTGCAGGCGTTTCGAAGACTTCACGGAAGTCCTCCTGGCATGTCGTAAGACTGTCATTCATGGTGAGTTCTATCCTAAAAATATTCTCGTAAGAGATAGCGTGATCTATCCGGTCGACTGGGAATCGGCAGCGGTCGGAGCAGGAGAAATAGACCTTGCGGCGTTGACGGATGGATGGACTGAAGACGTTGCAGAAGAGTGTGAGCTTGCATACAGGCGGGCTCGCTGGCCTGGGGATGCACCGCCAGACTTCGCGCCAAGACTTGGTGCAGCCAGGGTTTACCTTTCTTTCCGGTGGCTTGGTGACAATGATGAGGAGAGGAGGGAAGAAGGTTCCCTCTGGCGTTTTGACCAGTTGTACGATGTTGGGAAACGATGGGGAATGATAGGATAGTAGTGGCACGCACAGAGGTTTCGCTCACGAAGACCGGTTATGCCTTTCAGAAGGTCGCCCGATGTGTTCGGTGCCTGTCCATGTCACATTCGCCGGTCTCGTGCCGAGTTCACGGTGGCCCACAACCGGAAGGTGAGATTAGAGGGCTGCCCGAAAGGGCAGTGTAATGAAATAGACTTCACAGGCAATGACAGGGAAGATGCAATGTCACGAGGGTTACGCATTGTCGTAACAGGATTAATCGCCCAGTATCCTCTCGGCGGGGTCACATGGGACTACGTCCAGTATGTCCTCGGCCTTGCCCGCATGGGTCACGACGTCTACTACTTCGAGGACACCGGACAGTGGCCTTATAACCCCATTGAAGGCGGTGTGGCAAAGGGATGCGACTTCAATGTGCAATATCTGTCTCGGGTGATGAGCCACATTGGTCTCGGCGGAAAGTGGGCGTACCGATTCCCCTGGCACTCAGAGTGGTTCGGCCTGTCCACGGAAGAGCGGCGGGCGGTCATCTCATCCGCTGACCTCCTCATCAACGTGTCCGGGACGCTCGCCGAGCCTGAGAAGTACCGCGATGTTCGGTGCATGGTCTACATTGACTCCGATCCGGTGTTTACCCAGATCAAAATCTCGCGGGGACAGGGGGACTTTCGCCGCATGGTCGACACTCACGACGCCCATTTCAGCTTTGGGGAGGGACTCCCCGCTGATGCGCTGCACACCGGGCACCACTGGCGCGCCACTCGCCAGCCGATCGTCTTATCGGAATGGCGAACTGCCGAGCCGCGGCGCGATGTCTTTACCACCGTAATGAATTGGACCAGCTATAAACCAGTTGTCTATGAAGGCAAGACTTACGGCCAAAAGGACGTTGAGTTCATGCGGTTCATCGGTCTCCCCCAGCGCGTCACCCCCGCGGTCCTTGAGATCGCAGTCAACACGGGCAAGACCCGTCGCACACCTCGGGATCTCTTGGCGCACAAAGGGTGGCAGGTTGTGAATCCAGACGAAGTCTGCCCCGACATGGAGAGCTACCGAAGATACATCGAGACTTCCTTTGCCGAGTGGAGCGTCGCCAAGAACGCGTACGTCGTCGGCAAGTCAGGATGGTTCAGCTGCCGATCAGCCTGTTATCTTGCCGCCGGCAAGCCAGTTGTTGTGCAAGACACCGGTTTTTCATCTATCCTCCCTGTAGGACGGGGCATATTGCCCTTCACCACCCTTGACGAGGCGGCCGACGCTATTAACGAGGTATGCGGCAACTACGATACGCACAGCCTTGCTGCAAGGGTTGTGGCCGAAGACTTTTTTGACTCTCACAAGGTTCTAGGGCGCCTCCTCGATGAAGCGTTCACAGCCGCTCACTAGCATGGACATCACCGTCACGAGCGGTCTCCGCATAGTGCTGCTTGGCTACATCGTTCGAGGCCCCATTGGTGGCATGACATGGAGCGAGCTGCAATACCTCCTGGGCTTGGCTCGACTGGGGCATGACGTCTACTTCGTCGAGGATAGCGATGACTACCCGTCTTGCTACGATCCTTCCCGGCACACGACCGACAGCGATCCAAGCTACGGGCTCCGATATGTGGCTACGACCCTTGGTAGATTCGGCATGGGCGACAGATGGGCCTTCCATGATGCCCACACAGCACGCTGGCACGGACCGCTCGCGGGAAATATCACTCAGGTCTGCAGGACAGCAGATGTGCTCATTAACTTGGGCGGCGTCAATCCTCTGCGGCCGTGGTTCGCTGACATACCTATTCGTATCCTTATCGACAAGGATCCTGTGTTCACCCAGATTCACAACGCCACTATCCCGGAGAAAAAGAAGTTCTGTTCAAACCACACTTCCTTGTTCTCCTTTGCGGAAAACATAGGACTGCCCAGTGCTCGGGTTCCTGACGACGGTCTGCGGTGGCATCCGACGCGCCATCCGATCGTACTTGACATGGTTGAGGTAACGCCGGGCCCGCCTAACGGGCATTTCACAACCGTCATGCAGTGGGAAAGCTATCGTGCCTTAAGCCATTGCGGGCGGCGATACGGTATGAAGTCAGAGTCTTTCCTTCCTTATCTTCATTTGCCACAGCGTGCTTCTGGTGTTCTAGAGCTTGCTTTGGGCAGCCCTTCCGCTCCTAGGGACTTGTTGACTCGGCACGGGTGGCGGCTTTGTGACCCACTGGAAGTCACGCGCGACGCTTCGACGTATTTGCGATATATCCGAGCTTCAAAGGGGGAGTTTTCGGTGGCCAAGCAAGGCTACGTGGACACCTACTGTGGATGGTTCAGCGAAAGAAGTGCGACCTATCTCGCGAGCGGAAGGCCTGTCATAGTGCAGGAAACAGGCTTCTCAAGCTGGCTGCAAGGATGTGGTGGTGTCCTTTCGTTCACCAATCCCGACGAGGCTGAAGCTGCTTTGGAGGAAATCACCACGCGCTACGACTTCCATTGCCACGCGGCCCGTGCAGTGGCTGAGGAGTATTTCGACGGGAGGAAGATCTTGCCGTCCATCCTCGATCGGGCGATGAGCCCTGACGCTATTACACCATGCAACCATCAAGCGAGATGAGTATCGGCGGGCAGAACGCGATGGACACTCACCAGCGTCCTCTCATTGCATTTTTCGATTACGCCGACGTTTTTGAGGACTTCTACCCACACTATGGAGTCGATCAGCGCAACTTTGCAACAAAATGGGCAAATACCGGCAATCACGCTTTTCTGACGTTGTTGCAACGCGAGGTCGGTGAAGTCGTGTGGTATGAGTTTTCTCTCGCGCCCGAAGTGTCGAGCCTCCGCCATGAAATCGTCGGCTGCCAGGTGAAGTTCCTGCCGTCATCCTGGCTGCACCGCAGTCTTTGGCGCCTGTTCTATCTCCCTAAGGCTTCCTGGCGGTGGAGGCGGGCCTATCCATTATACGCGACGCTCGCCTCATACGTTGCACTGCTCTCCCTGCCCTTTGTGCGCGCCCTGTGGCGCGATCGACCCGACATATTTTTTGTACAGGATTATGCCACCGGTCGCTTTGACATTCTTTTGCTCCTGGCCCGCCTGACTGGGGCCAGGTTCATTGCTTACCACTCGGGCAGCAAGCCGGACTTCTACATGGGAAGGCTTGTCAAGCGCTGGACCATCCCTCACACTGACTTCCTCATTGTGTCTAACAGGCGGGAGATCGAGATGCTGACTTTGCGGTACGGTGTGTCACGGGCGCGCATCGCGGTCATCCTCACCCCTATCGACACAGCGACTTTTGACCTGCGGGATCGGTCTGCCGCCTGTAGCGCGGCCGGGCTGGATGCGTCACGAAGGTATCTCCTCTTTGTAGGCCGGCTCGACGACCGCGTCAAGAGGGTCAGTGCCCTGATCCGGGTGTTTTCAAGCCTTCTATCTCACCATCCCTGCGTTGACCTGCTGATCGTCGGCGAGGGGCCCGATTGTGGGACCTTGGAGCGACTCGCTGACGAGGTGGCACCCGGACGTGTCCGTTTTCTCGGCTGGATAGGTGACCCAGCGTCATTGGCCAATCTTTATAATGCAGCCGAGTGTCTGGTGCTTCCGTCACTCAGTGAAGGGTTCCCCACCGTTGTCGGCGAGGCCATGTCATGCGGCACACCTGTCGTAGGCACCGATGTGGGTGGCGTCAGTGAGATGGTCGTAACGGGAAAGACGGGTTGGTTAATCCCCCCGGGAGATGACGAAGCGTTGGCAGATGCCCTTTTAGATGTGCTCGATCATCCGGAAGCCGTCGCAAGGATGCGTCCCCAAGTCAGGGCCGCCGCCGAGGT
>Ga0316627_100000581_pt1 | contig 10477 bp, 13 predicted proteins | sample OWC_Aug_M2_C1_D1_FD_207653 | JGI IMG/M metagenome (GOLD analysis project Ga0316627, IMG submission 207653) | Wetland soil microbial communities from Old Woman Creek delta, Ohio, United States - OWC_Aug_M2_C1_D1_C | ecosystem: Environmental > Terrestrial > Soil > Wetlands | place: USA: Ohio...
CGGGATTTCCGGGTATTCCCATGAAGATCATGCAGCCAGAACTCGGCATGGCGCTTGTGGAACCCTCTCAGAAGAAAGCGCAGTTTCTTGCACACATCCAGAGGACACTTCGCCTTGATGGGCTCAGGATCATCAATCTGCGAGTAGAAGGCGTTCACGGAGAGCTGTTCGATGCTGCCGTGACACGCGCGCTTTTCAGCATACAAGAATTTATCCATAAAGCTGAAAGGATACTCAAGGAAAATGGCGTGCTTATTCTGAGCAAAGGTCCTAAGGTTGGTGAAGAGCTGAGCGGCATCATCGGCTGGAGCATCAGAAGGCACGATATTGTCCTCCCCTTTCAGAACAGTATGAGGCACCTTATTATTGTCGGCAGGCAGCAGGTGCCGCAGGGGTGAAAGGAGACATATTATTGTATAATAGGGCTCGATGAGGATCACGCCGTTCGATATACAGCAGAAGCAGTTCCCGATGAGATTCAGGGGATTCCATACGGAAGAGGTCTCCGCATTCCTTGAACTGATCCGGGAGGAGATCGAAGACCTGCTCAGGGAGAATTCTGCGCTTAAGGAACGTCTGCTGCAGACAGACGAGGAGATCAGACGGTTCTGGGAAATGGAGAACCTTCTGGGACGGACCCTTCAGGAAGCGCAGCAGATGTCTGATGAGTACAAAATCCTCGCCAGAAAAGAAGCTGACCGGCTCCTTGAAAAGGCAGCGCAACAGGCAGAGGAATTGGTTGGGAGATCCCATGAGCAGGTCTTGGCGGTAAATGAAGAGATCGTTGAGCTGAGGATGATGCGAAAACGGTTTCATGGGGAGATGAGAGACGTTCTGGGGCGTTTCCGGCAGTTTCTTGACGATGACAGTGAGAAGAGAAAAGAATCATTCAGTCTTCACGCTCTTCGGGAGATAACGGACGAAAGGGAAAAAGAGGAAGATACGGAACGTGCAGAAGCTCCGGATGATACCTTACGGTCTGAAGAATAGATACGCATAGTAGAAAGCCATCCACGAAAAGAACAGCGCGCAGAGACCCAGCAGCATGGAAACAAGGCCTTTGGTTATCTTGCCGGTCCGAAATTCCAGGAATGCTTTGGGAAAGAGCGTAAGGAACCCGAAGAGCAGCATCAACCCGACAAGCAGTTGGGTGACAGCTCTAACCATCTTCAGAGCCCCTCAAGAGGGCATCCGATGCAGCACGGTGTTGTTCTGCAGAAGTCCTTTGCAAGCCTGACCAGGAGAGCGTGGTATTCGTTAAAAAGCTGCACATCATTTCTCATACTCTTGTGGAACAAACGCTGACATGCTTCATAGGGCAGATCATGATTCAGTATATCATGCCGGTATAGAATTCTTTTCGTATAGGCGTCTATTACAAACACCGGTTTTTGAAGCGCATACAGCATAATAGCGTCTGCTGTCTCCTGACCGATGCCGTCGACGGAAAGCAAATTTTTTCTGATCACGGAAAGGTCTTCCCGTCCCATCACCTTCATGCTTCCCCGATATTCGTTCATGAGCAATCCGATGAAGTTTTTGAGCCGTTTTGTCTTGATATTGAAATACCCGACAGGCCGTAAAAGCTGCGCAAGGCCTTCGGGATCGACCGCGTGGAGTGCCCGCGCAGACAGCAAAGAATGTTTCTTGAGGTTCTGTATTGCTTTTTCGGCGTTCGACCAGCTGGTGTTCTGCGTCAAAATTGCGCCGACTGCCATCTCCAAGGGGGTCTCGGCCGGCCACCAGCATTGCTGTCCGAACGCTTCATAAAGCCGGGCGTATATTGTTTCCAGTATATTATGTTTCATCCGGCAAGACGCGGGAGCGAAGTACCTTTTTTGCGGTTGTTGCATGTTTGTCCGCAAGCATCTTTTCTTTTGCCCGCTTTGACCTTTTTCTCTTTTGCCTCCTGAGCTTTTCGATGCGCTGTTGTGCAGCGCTTTCTTTTCCGCGGACCATGGCGTCGATCTTGGCAAGTAATAATACCCGGGCACGATATCTATTTAATGCCTGAGAACGCTCCTCCTGGCATTTGACCTCAATCTTCGTTGGGATATGTTTGAGGTAAACACAGGTTGACGCCTTGTTCACATGCTGTCCACCTTTGCCGCCAGACCGAATAAAGGACTCTTCAAGGTCCTCCTCACGAATGCCCAGCGCTTCCATCCGATCCTTCAGAAACTTTTCTTTTGCAGCCGACACAATAAAAAACCCCATACGGGTACTATACCATCTTTATATTCCGCGGAGATCAGGGTCAAAGAACATTTTGCAAAGAACAGACATTCTGGTATGATTATAGTTATTCCATATTATTAAAAGGAGGAAGTATGAAAACAAAGATGTTTGTTGCTGTTTTTTCCGCAGTGGCGGCAATGTGTTTTGCCGGGGGTGTTGCCGTGGAATCCGCTGATATTGGCGGCACGGTCAAAGAGCAGAAGCAGAAACTTACTGATACGTCGGGAGTCTCACAGGTGCTGACAGGAAGCGATTTCGATGCCAAGATCAAGGAGCAGCAGATTCTTATTGACAAGGCAGTTTCTGCAAAGACCCTGTCGAAAGATGAGGCAAAGATCGTGCAGGAGAATCTGAACAAGATCAAGGAAAAAAAGGCAGCTGTTACGAAAGACGGAAAGGTTACCGAAATGGAGCAGGGCAATCTCCAGAACAGGCTGGACAGGAACAACAGGATGATAACCGATAAGAAAAATAATCCTGTAAAGCCCTTTTCAAGGCCTGAAATAACCCACAGATTTGAAAACCAGCAGAAGAGGATAGATGCTGGAGTAAAATCAGGGGCACTGAGCAAGCAGGAGGCCGCGACGCTGCAGGAAAACCTTGCCAAGGCTAAGGCAAAGTATACCGAGCTGAGCAAGGACGGCAAATTTTCTCCAGCAGAAGAGGAAAAGATGCACGATATGCTTGATAAAGATTCGAAGCTGATAGAAAGCAAAAAGCATTAGCAACAGCCTGCAATAAGGCACCCTGCGTTTCAGGGGAGCGGAACACCGGGGCGGGGAAGAAAAAAGATCTCCGCCCCGGTTTATTGATACCTCTGCTGCAGAAAACCTCTTGTGGTATAATCAACGGACAGGGGCGCATACACAGTTAGGTTTTTTACAAAAGGCACACCCTGCACAGAAATTCATTATGAAGGAGAAAAACATGAAACGGATTCTTGTCCTTGTCGTAAGTATTTTAAGCATTCTTGTGTTACAGACGCCTGCAAACAGCGCGTCACCAACAACCGGTGCAGCCTCTTCGCAGGCCGGAATCTCGGGCAAGGTGGTCGACACCATGGACAGTGGAGGATACACATACGTTCAGCTTGAGCAGGACGGGACGAAGACATGGGTAGCGGTCCAGCAGATGAAAGTGAAGAAAGGACAGATGATGACCTTCAAGCCGGGCATGGTGATGGAAAACTTTGAAAGCAAGACACTCAAGCGGAAATTCGACAGGATCGTTTTTTCTGACGGTGTTGCTGACGAGAAGGCAGAGCCTGCCGGCGATAAGAAACCTGCGGGGAGCAAGGCACAGGCGGCCTCTGCAGAAAAGATAAGTGTCACCAAAGCAACCGGCCCGAACGCATATACCATTGCAGAGATTTACAAGAAAAAGAAGACCCTCAACGGTAAGCGTGTGTCCGTGAAAGCAAAGGTGGTAAAGGTGACCACCGGCATCATGAAGATGAACTGGATACATTTGCAGGATGGTACCGGAAATGCCGCTGACGGCACGAATGATATCGTGGCAACCGCCACAACCGAACTGCCGGCCGATGGAGACATCGTGACCGTTAGCGGGACTCTCGCAGCAGATAAGGATTTCGGAAGCGGCTATAAGTATGCCGTGCTTATAGAAAAGGCTACCTTCAAGAAATAGGCTGAACAGGGCAGACAGGAGAGAAGAGCCCGATGCTTGATGCGCGATATGTACGGGAGAATGTCGAAGCGGTCAGAAATGCCCTGAAAAAGCGGGGATATGAGTTCCCGCTCGCTGAGTTTCTTGCCATTGACGGGCAGCGGGTCTCCCTGCTCAGGGAGACCGAAGAGCTTCGTAACCGGAGGAATGTTGTTTCTGAAGAGATAGGCAAGCTGAAAAGGCAGAGGGCTGATGCCGCCGCCCAGCTTGCGGAGATGAAAGGGGTCTCTGACCGGTTGAAAGAACTTGATGAAAAACTGCATAACCTCGAATCAGAAACAAAGACATTTCTTCTCACCATACCGAACATCCCCCATGAATCTGTTCCTCTGGGCAGTGATGAAAATGAGAACAAAGAAATCAGGAAGTGGGGCAGTCCCCGGCAATTCGATTTCGAACCGCTGAATCACTGGGATATTGCTGAACCCCTGGATATTATCGACTTTGATCGTGCTGCAAAGATATCCGGCTCCCGTTTTGCGCTCATGAAGGGCATGGGGGCCCGGCTCGAACGTGCACTGATGAACTTCATGCTCGACACCCATACGGCAAAGGGGTACAGGGAAATATTTCCCCCTATCATCGTAAACAGGGACAGCATGACCGGAACAGGACAGCTTCCGAAGTTCGAAATGGAACTTTTCAGGGTCGCTGACCCGGAGTTTTATCTTATTCCCACCGCGGAAGTCCCGGTAACCAATATCTTTCGGGATGAGATATTGAAAGAAGAGGATCTTCCCGTCTATTACACCGCGTATACGCCGTGCTTCCGGCGCGAAGCAGGTTCGTATGGCAAGGATACCCGGGGGCTAATCCGTCAGCACCAGTTCAACAAGGTAGAGCTGGTAAAATTTGTCAAGCCGGAAGACTCATATGAAGAACTCGAAAAGCTCACCAGCAATGCCGAAGAGATCCTTCAGCGCCTTGATCTGCCGTACCGGGTTGTAACACTCTGCACCGGAGACATCGGCTTCTCCTCTGCCAAGACCTATGATATCGAGGTATGGCTTCCCGGTCAGAACAGATACCGGGAGATATCATCTTGCTCGAATTTCGAGGATTTCCAGGCCCGGCGAGCAGGTATCCGCTTTAAACGGGAAGGAAAGAAAGGTACTGAGTTTGTGCATACGCTCAATGGTTCCGGCCTGGCGATAGGGAGAACGCTCGTTGCAATTCTCGAGAACTATCAGCAGCAGGACGGAAGCGTTGTCATCCCTGAGGCATTGCGACCGTACGCAGGCACGGACCGGATCCGCTAGGGTAAGCCAGTTAAAAGGGACAGGAGTGATCACTCCCGTCCCTTTTTCATCTATTTTTCCCCTTTATTTGGCTGGCGTCTTCTGTTCAGCGCCGTCCTTTATCGATATGAGTTCGACCTCAAATATCAGGGTTGCATTCGGGCCAATAACCGATCCGGCGCCGCGCTCACCATAAGCAAGATCTGAAGGGACGAACAGTTCCCACGTCGATCCTTCCTTCATCAGCTGAAGTGCTTCGGTCCAACCCTTGATCACCCCTTTAACCGGGAAGGTAGCGGGTTGCCCGCGTTTATGGGAGCTGTCGAACTCCGTACCGTCGATCAGTTTGCCGCGGTAGTTGGTCACGACCGTATCGGTCTCCTTCGGCATTCTGCCGGTGCCCTCCTTGACAACGCGATACTGCAGGCCGCTCGGCAGGGTCTTGACTCCTTCTTTTTTCTTGTTCTCAGCGAGGAAGGTCTCCCCTTCTTTCTTATTTTTTTCGCCAGCCTCTTTTGTTTTTTCAGCCTGCTTCGCTGCCAGGTCCTTCTGGAATTTTGTCAGTGTTTCCTGGACTTCCTGTTCCGACAGCATTAGCGGTGCGCCGGATATGACATCTTTCATGCCTTTTGCGAACATATCTGCATCAGCATCTATCTCCTGCCGTTTGAGCTGGGTGCCGGTTGCGACCCCCATGCTGTAACTGAGCTTTTCCTTTTCTGACTTGAACGCCTGCGGTTCGGCAAGAGCAATGCCTGCACATAACAGAAGCAATACAGCTGATATGAATACCTTCATGAACAACTCCTTTCAAATTTTGATAGGGATATTATGCATCCCGGAGACATACTTAATCAAGGTTTAGTGCAGGGACAGACCGCATCAGCCTCCTTTTTCAGGATTCGTGCGGAATGCTCGTCGAGACTGCTCATTCTGACAAATGCTTCCGTATCCATGTCTGCAATATCCTGTGCAAGTATGATGTCGGCGCGGAACAGCGGATCGAGCATGCCTTTCCGTACGGAATGGAGTATGGTTACCGGATAGAGCCGTTTGTCTTCAATCATGCGTTCCAGGCTGCCCTTTTCGGGATACCTCCAGCTGATGATCCTGAGCCCGGCACATTCAGCGTATTGTATGGCATCGGACGTACAGCGCGTATTGGTGACGAGCCACCCGTCACGGAAAATCATGCGTTCATGAGTCTCCTTTTCCACAGCTTTTTTGATGTCCTGAAACCGTGCATGGACATAGAGCGCTGTTTTGACATCTGTTGCCTTGCCGCCATCGCTGTGGTATTTGCACTCTATGAAGGTATAGGTGTCATCGTTCCTGGCGATAACGTCGACCTCATGGCTGACACAGAATCCATTGATCGAGCGGTTTGTTTCCACAACGTATCCGTAACGGGAAAGGACCTTCCCGAAAAATTTTTCAAAGGGATATCCTGATGGGCCAAGCGAGAAGATCGCCTGCTTGATTGAGTACCGCATGCCTGAAGCATGATTGAATTTCCTGAGCAGCTTCTTAGCCCTGCGGTAGATATCTCCGGTGCGCGCAAGGGGGACTGTCTGCTGTTCAACCTCCTGCGCGATCTCTTCCGCAACCTGCTGCGGAGCACCGGAACGGATTAGGGAACTGATCAGCTTTTTTACGTCAAAATTCTCCTGGCGACCGGAGGCCTTTGTGATCGTGACCGGCATATGACATTTTACCTTATCAGGATTTTTTTCTGAAAATCCGTTTTGCCGGCATGTGATATAATCAAACAGGGCGCGACACAGGCACGTAAAAAAGAAATACCAAAGGGGAGGAAGATCATGATGCTCCATCAGGAAGTTCTTTCACTTATAGGCAATACTCCGATGGTGAACATCCGACGCATGTGCGGACCGGCGGATGCCGAAATATGGGCAAAGCTTGAGGGCTGCAACCCGGGCGGTTCAGTCAAGGACAGGATCGCACTTGCCATGATCGAGACCGCGGAGAGGGAAGGGAAGCTCAGTCCCGGAGGCACCATCATTGAGCCCACAAGCGGCAATACCGGTATCGGTCTTGCCATGGTTTCTTCGATCAAAGGCTACCGGCTTATCCTTACCATGCCTGATACCATGTCCATGGAACGACGGCAGCTTCTCCAGGCCTACGGCGCTGAACTGGTGCTTACAGAGGGGAAAAAAAGGCATGAAAGGGGCTGTAGATAGGGCTGCCGAGATCCAGAGGGAACATCCCGCATATTTCATGCCGCAGCAGTTCGAGAATTGTGCAAATCCGGAAGTGCATATGAAGACGACAGCGATCGAGATCCTGAATGCCTTGGGCGCAGCTCCGGATGGATTTGTTGCAGGGGTAGGCACCGGCGGCACGATCACGGGCGTCGGCATTATCCTCAGACAGAAAAATCCGGGGGTCTGGATCGCAGCAGTCGAGCCGGCAGCATCGCCGGTGCTCTCCGGGGGCAATGCGGGGCCTCACAAGATAGCCGGCATCGGCGCAGGGTTTGTTCCCGGCGTTCTTAACACGAAGATCTATGATGAAGTCATCCGTGTCAATGACGGCGATGCCGCAGAGGCTGCACGTCTCATGGCAAAGAAGGAAGGCATTCTTCCCGGGATATCATCAGGGGCTGCAATGTGGGGAGCGCTCAGGGTTGCCCAAAAGCTGGGTGCAGGAAAGAAGGTGGTCGTGATCATTCCCGACCGGGGAGAGCGGTATCTCAGCACCGGGCTTTTTGCCCCTGAGTCTCCCTAGTGCTCATAGGTGGACGAGGCGACCCTGTTCCTGCCCTGCCGTTTTGCCATATAGAGGCTGTTGTCCGCACGGAGAATGAGGTCGTTCGCAGAAAGATCATCAGCCGATGATGAAGTTATGCCGATGCTTACGGTAACAGGAGCTTTGATCGGGACGCCGGCTTTTTTGTGCAGGCTTCCGGCGATGTTCTTTCTGACCCTTTCAGCAAGAGTGAGGGTATTTTCGAAGTCCGTATCGGGAAGGACCACAAGGAATTCTTCGCCTCCATAGCGTCCGACGATGTCATAGGTCCGGATCGAACCCATGATAAGCCCTGCAGCCTCTTTCAGTATCATGTCACCAACCAGATGGCCGTATGTATCATTGATGTCCTTGAAATGATCGATATCGATCATCATACAGGCCAGTTCTTTGTTCAGGCGCTGCACCCGTTCAAATTCCTGGCTAAACCTTACCAGAAGATGCCGCCGGTTGAAGATGCCGGTGAGCCCGTCTATGATCGCTAAGGTCTCTATCTGGTGCCGTGCTTCTGCAATCTGCCGGATAAGCCGGTTCGTAAAGTAAAGGCCGATTCCTAACAGGATCAAGATGCTGATGCCTCCAAAGGCGATGAAGATAAAGGTATACGTGTCCTGTATCTTTTTGATATCTTGCACGTCAAAGGCAACGCTGATGCCACCTCTCACTTGGCCGGTCCGGTAGCCCTGTCTGGCATGACAGTCAAGACATTCTCGTTCAACGAAAAGAGGCGCCATATATCTGAAGACGGTTCTTCCCTGCTGCTGCTCACTCTGAAAAGCCTCTTTCTCCCCCTGCTCGAAAATGCGCAGGGCGTTAGCCTCGAACGCATCAGGCCTGTTGTCAGGGTTCAGGGGGTTCAGGCTTGTGATATGAAAGCGAAAAAGCCCTTCCTGCTCAGCATACACGGAGATTTCCCGTGTCATGAGCGCCGGGTCCTTTTTCGTCAATAACCGTCCGTCCCGTGTCATGACATCAGGTTCATCAAGGTAGGGATTTGAGATCATTCCGGCCTTTTTCTCTACATATACTCCACCGTGCGCAGCGTTCCATTTTCTCGTGATGACTATGCTGTGAAAGAGCGCCCGGGCCTCGGTTTTCGCCTGCTCATAGATGAGCGACCTGTTGGTCGCTGTCACGACCGCGAAGATGGTGATAAGGCAGAGCAGGAAGACAAGGCCGGCAGAAAGAACAAAGCTCCGATAGATCGAGCCTTCGGGATGCATGAGGTAGTTTAACGGTTTTCACTGAAATTATTGTGATATAATTCACCACATCCATGAATCTGAAACAGCTGGTAAAAAAAGAGGTATCTGCGCTCAGGGCCTATCAGGCAAAGGAGATCTCGTGCAGCGTAAAGCTCGATGCAAATGAGAGTCCCTACGGATTTCGCGCAGCGCTCAGGGCAGCCGCAGCAATCCAGACAAACCGGTATCCGGATCCTGAGGCAAAAAAGCTCAGGGCGGTTCTTGCCAGGGATCTTGGCGTAAGGCCACAGAACATCCTGCAGGGCAACGGCTCAGATGAGATCATTTACCATCTTATTGCAACATTCGGCGGCCCGGTCCTTTATCCCGTGCCGACATTTTCGATGTACGGGATCATCAGCCAGGTACTGGGAGAAAAGAAGGTAGCTGTGCCGCTGGACAGGGACTTTGATCTGGATCAAGGGAAGATGCTGAAGGCGCTCCGGAAGAACAGGCCGCGGATAGTGTTTCTGAGCACGCCCAACAACCCGACGGGAAACTGCTTTTCTTCAGACAGGATTCTCAAGATAGTTGAATCCTCACCGGGGATTGTTGTTGTTGATGAAGCATACCAGCCGTTTGCAAGCGATAAGGGTTTCCTGCCGTTGTTGAAAGATTACAAGAACCTCGTCATTATGAGGACCCTGAGCAAGATCGGGCTTGCTGCGATACGGTTCGGATTTCTTGTTGCTGATGAGGAGATCATCCATGAAGTCAATAAGGTCAGACTGCCGTTCAACGTTAATGCGCTATCGCAGGCGGTCGCTGTTGAAGTCTTGAAGGACCGGAAGGCGCTGAGGACAGTTATTCGGACAATCGCGGCAGAGAGAGACCTGCTCATGCGCGCGATGGAAGGCATCAGCACGATAACAACGTTTCCTTCTGAGGCGAACTTTATCCTCTTCCGGGTTGCAGACCCTGACAGAATACATACAGAGCTTCTCAGGAGGGGCATACTGATAAGGAATGTTGCTGATGCAGTTGAGGGCTGCCTGAGGGTGACCGTGGGGACGCCCCGGGAGAACAGGAAATTCCTGCATGCGCTCAGGAGCTGCATGGAGGAATCTTCATGAGAGGGGAGAGATGATGAGAACGGCAAAGATTGAGAGAAAAACCAGGGAGACGCAGATCCGCGCAGAAATAAATCTGGATGGGACCGGCAAATATGCGATAAATACGCCGATACCTTTTTTCGATCATATGCTCACCCTCATGTGCAAACACGGACTCTTTGATATGAAATTGAAGGCAAAAGGAGACGTAGAGATAGACGATCACCATACGGTCGAAGATACCGGG
>Ga0316627_100000582_pt1 | contig 10477 bp, 9 predicted proteins | sample OWC_Aug_M2_C1_D1_FD_207653 | JGI IMG/M metagenome (GOLD analysis project Ga0316627, IMG submission 207653) | Wetland soil microbial communities from Old Woman Creek delta, Ohio, United States - OWC_Aug_M2_C1_D1_C | ecosystem: Environmental > Terrestrial > Soil > Wetlands | place: USA: Ohio...
CATCCTTTTCATGGACGGCGGCCGGATCCAGGTTCAGGGCACGCCGCGCGAGGTCCTCACGGCGACCGGCCACGACCGGTTGAAGGCGTTTCTCGCGCGCATTGAAATGAAACATCACTAATCTCGACGCGAGGGCTGCGCTCCATGTTTGCCGATTCTGCGAATCGCTCGGATATCCGTCAACGCCTTGGCCTGCGCCCGATCATCAACGTCTCAGGGACCATGACGGCGCTGGGCGCCTCCATCGTCGTGCCCGAGGCGGTCCAGGCGGTCGCCGATATCCTGCCGGAGTTCGTCGAGATCACCGACTTGCAACGGAAGGCAAGCGCCGCCATCGCGAAGGCCACGGGGGCCGAGGCCGGCTTTGTCACCGCCAGCGCGTCCGCAGGGATCACGCTGTCCGTGGCCGGATGCATGACCGGCGCCGATCTGGCGCGGATCGAGCAGCTTCCCGACGCGAACGGGATGAAGGAAGAGGTGGTCATCCAGCTCGGCCACATGGTGGGGTACGGCGCGCCGCTGGATCAGGCGATCCGGCTGGCGGGCGCGACGGTCGTCGCGGTGGGCCAAGCGACTGCGGTTCAGCCCTACCAGGTGGCCCACCGACTGGGCGAGCGCACGGCGGCGGCGGTGTATGTCGTGTCGCATCACTGTGTCCGGTACGGCCAACTGCCCCTCGAGCAGTTCGCTACGATCTGCCACGAGAGGGGAGTCCCGGTGATCGCAGACCTCGCGTCCGAGTACGACCTCCGGGGGTTCCTCGCCGCCGGCGCCGACGTAGCTATCTATAGCTCGCACAAGTTCCTGGGAAGCCCCACTGCGGGAATCGTCGCCGGTCCCAAGGCCCTCGTCCGCGCCGCATTTCTCCAGAACTGGGGGATCGGCCGGGGGATGAAGGTCGGAAAAGAGGGCGTGGTCGGGACCATCGCCGCGCTCGAAGCCTGGGCGAAGCGCGATCACGCCGCCGTGCGCGCCGTCGAACGCGGGCACCTGGGGTTGTGGCAAGAGCGACTTGGCGGCCGTCCGGGCGTGGCGGTGTCCATCGAGCCCGATCCGACCAACAACCCGCTGGACCGCTTGAAGGTGGCAGTGGATCCGGACACGGCGCGGATCACGGCGTGGGACCTCGCGGACGCGCTCGCCGCCGGCGACCCGCCCGTCATCGTGAGAGACCACGAGGTAGAGCACGGGTACTTCTATCTCGATCCGTGCAACCTCCACCCGGGCGAGGCGGCGATCGTCGCTGACCGGATGGTCCAAGAGATGGAGAAGGCCCTGCGGCAGGGAAAGCCGGGTGCTTCATCGGTCGCAGAGCGCAGGGTGCACCGCTTCGAGAGGTTGTTGACCTGGCCCGACTGAGCTGTGCCCTCGTCGCGCGGCGCCGCCAGGCGCGATACGACGCTCGCGCCCTCCTCCCTCCCACGACATGCCGCCCATCGCGCCTTCTTGACCGTCTCCGTGCCAAGTGATAAAAGCGTTCGAGTCGGTGCGTGTAGCCCTCTTGACGTCTTTGCGGAGGCGTAGCGGGGTTTCCGATGAAGTTGGTGGGCAAGGTCGCCCTGATCACCGGTGCGGGGCGCGGGATCGGTCGTGCCGCGGCGCTCCTCTTTGCGCGGGAGGGCGCGGACCTCGTCCTGGCGTCGGAGGTGCGGGAGGAGATCGAGGCCGTCGCGGCCGAGGTGCGGGCGCTGGGCCGCACAGCCGTCCCGGTGACGGCCGACCTGTGCCATGAAGCCCAGGTCGTCGCCCTTGCCAAGACCGCGCTCGATATGCTGGGCCGGGTTGATGCGCTGGTCTACTCTGCAGGGGTTGCCATTCACGGAGAGGTGGCGACGCTGTCCACCACGAACTGGGATCTCAACTTCGCGGTCAATGTCCGCGGGATGTTCCTGGTGACACGCGCCCTCTTGCCGCAATTCGTGGAGCGGCGGTCCGGCACCATCGTCAACATCTCCTCCCGGCTCGGCAAAGAGGGCAGCGCACTGCGTGCGGCCTACGCCGCCTCGAAGCACGCGGTGATCGGCTTCACGTCGTCGCTGGCTCTCGAGTTGAAGCCGCACGGCGTCCGCGCCAACGCCATCTGCCCTGGTCCGGTCGCGACGCCGCTCCGGGCGCGGAATTATCCGCACGAGGACCCGCGGACGCTCACGCAGCCGGAGGAAGTGGCCCAGGTGATTCTGTACTTGTCCTGCGACGACTCGGCCGCCGTCAGCGGCGCCTCCATCGATGTGGCCTGGAAGGGCCAGGACATGCTACCCACCGTCCACTGAGTCGTCGTGAGCCACCCCCGGTCGAGGAGCCCCGACATGCGGCTGAGCCTGGTGCAGATGAACAGCAAGACGGCGTCCAGGGACGAGAATGTCGAGCGCGCCTGCGCCTTCGTGGACGAGGCCGCCAAGCGGCGCCCCGACCTCGTCGTCCTGCCCGAATTCTTCAACGTCGAGTATTTTCCCCAGTATCGCGATTATCGGTACATGGACTATGCGGAGGCGGACGACGGGTACACGCAGACCCGGATGAAGGAGAAGGCGCGGCAACATGGCATCCACGTCCTCTCCACGATCTTCGAGGTGGCTCGGCCAGGGTTCTACTACGACACCGCGATGCTCATCAACCCGGAGGGGCAGATCGTCGGCAAGTACCGCAAGGTCCACCCCGCCGCGTACCTCAGTCTGGAAAAGATCTACTTCCGCGGCGGCTCGACCTTCCCCGTGTTCCGGGTCGGCGACTGGACGGTGGGCATCTCCATCTGCTACGACAACCTCTTCCCCGAGTCCTGCCGGTGCCTGATGCTCAACGGGGCCGAACTGATCCTGGCGCCGTACGCCACGCCGGTGTCCGATCCGTGGGAGAACTTTCTCACCACCCGGGCGCTGGAGAACGGCGTGTTCTTGGCGGCCTGCAATCACGTGGGACGAGAAGGGGACTGGGTCATGTCGGGCAGGAGCATGATCATCGACCCGCTCGGGAAGATCCTGCTGCAGGCCGGCGGCGAGGTGGAGCAGATCATCAGCGCCGACATTGACCGCGAGGCCGTAATCCAGGCACGCCGCCGTTTCCTGCTGGCGCGCGACCGCCGTCCGGATGCCTACGGCGCGATTACGAAAGCCACGGAGGAACTGCACGGCTGAGCCGAAGCCCGGCGGACGCAGCGTGCTGACCGCCGCTAAAGAGAAGGGATCACACGAATGGTTGCGCAGACCGATTTCGACATCCTGATGATCGGGCATTTCGCCAAGGACCGCCTGGTGGTGGACGGGAAGGGCGAGTCGGCGGCCGGGGGCGCCGTTTACTACGGCGGCGTGGCGGTGCGCCGGCTGGGCGTCCGCGTCGCCGTCGCGACCCGGCTCCACCCCGGGGACTTCCCGCTTCTGGAGGATCTCAAGCGGGAGGGCGTGGAGGTCTTCGCCGCGCCGGCGCCGGCCACGACGGGGATCGAGAACATCTACAACTCCGCCGACATGGAGCGGCGGATCTGCAGGCCGCTGGCGTTCGCCGGCGCGTTCCGGATCGAGGACATGCCTCGCATCACGTCCAGAGTGTGCCTGATCGTGCCCCTGGTGGCGGGGGAGGTAGATCTGCCTTTCCTGGAGCACATGGCGGCGCACGGCCCCGTCGGAATGGACGTGCAGGGGTTCGTCCGTGTCGCCGAGGGGAACGAACTGGTCTTCAGGCAATGGCCGGATATGCGCGCCGGCCTCCCGCATATTACGTACCTCAAGGTGGACAAGGCCGAGGCCGAGCTGCTCACGGGTGAGACCGATCTCGCGAAGGCGGCGCAGAAACTGGCGGCCCTCGGGCCGCGCGAGATCGTCCTCACCCAGTCGTCCGGCGTGACAGTGTACGCGGACGGGCAAATCTACCAGGCGCCGTTCACGCCGCGAAACCTCACCGGCCGGACGGGCCGCGGCGACACGTGCTTCGGCACCTACGTCGCCAAACGATTGAGCGCCTCGCCCGAGGAGGCGTGCCGCTGGGCCGGGGCGGTCACGACGCTGAAGCAAGAACGGCCCGGGCCGTGGCGCGGCAGCCCGGCCGACGTGGAGGCGCTGCTCGCATCGAGAAAGTGACGACAGGGACACGGGGCATAGCTGGCAGCGGGCAGCAAGCAGCTGGCAGCGAACGGGGGGCGAAGTCCGCGACGGAGCCATCCGACAGCGGGGCTACGGCCGCTGTCCCCGCCTGTGCCTGCCACCTGCGCAACAGGCGAGTGGCGGGCAGGGCTGTCGGATTCCGCTGTCGAGCCAAGGGTAAGCGAGGGTCGCATGCGCGAAGAATTGTTCGGACGTGTTGACGCGGAACGGCTTCAGCGGACGACCCTGGAGCTGGCCCGGATCCGCTCCTACACGGGGGACACGCGCGAGGTGGCCGAGGCGTACGCGCGGCGCCTGGAGGAGATCGGTCTGGATGTAGAACTCCTCCGGGACTTCCCGAACGATCCGTGCGTGGTGGCCCGGCTGCGGGGCGCGGGCCGCGGGCCGACGCTGGAGTTCAACGGACACCTGGACACCGTGCCGGTGGAGCATCCGGCGCCGCTCGTGACGGACGGACGCGTTTTCGGCCGCGGCACGGCGGACATGAAGGGCGGCCTCGCCGCCATGGCGGAGGCGGCGCGGGTCATCGCCGAATCCGGCACTCGCCTCAAGGGCGACCTCCTCCTCGTGGCGCACGGGCTCCACGAGGCGCCCGACGGCCACGGCGAGGACCTTGTGGACCTCGTTCGCCGGGGGATCAAGGGGGACGCCGTCATCATCGCCGAGGTGGCGTCGGACACCCTCCCCGTCGTGGGCCTCGGCCAGGCCATCTTCGACTTCACGATCAGCCGGCCCGGAGAGAGCATGCACGAACTGCTGACGCCGCCGGCGACGCCGCACCCGATCCTGGCCGCCGTCCGCCTCGTGAACATGATGCAGGCTCGGCACGCCGAGCTTGCGCAGTCGCCCATCCCCTACGTCGGCCCCGAGTCCTTCTTCATCGGCATGCTGCACGGCGGGGATTTCTTCAACCGGTGGACCAATACGTGTCGCCTGGTCGGAACGCGCCGCTACGGCCCTCAGAATTCTTTCGCCGGCATCGAGGAAGAGCTGCGGGCGATGGCAACGCAGGTGCAGCAGGAAACCTGGGCGCGGGTGGACCTGACGCTCATCCCGGTGCGAGACGGGTTCCGCGTGGCGGAGGACGAACCGATCGTGATCGCCCTGCGCCGCGCCTACGCACAGGTGACCGGACGGGAACTGCCCCTCGCCGGCAGCCGGATGGTGGGGGACGCCGCCATCTTCATCAAGGAAGGCAAGGTGCCCGCGCTCTACCACGGCCCCGGCGGCCAGGGCGCCCACGCGGACTTCGAGTCGGTGGCCCTCTCCGACCTCGTCCGCGCCGCCAAGGTGTACGTCCTCACCGCCCTCGACTACGTCGGCCAGGCGTGATCGGTCGGCGTTGATCGCACGGGAGACGGGGTCCGTCGCCGGGCGTCGTTTTTCGCGCGTGAGTCCCGCGTGTGCGCGCGTTGACACATGCGCGGATTTCTGATAGCAGTGTCCACGAATGGCAACGGACCCGGCTTCCGCTCGTGGCGTCCCATCCCGCTGGAAGAAGGAGACACTGGCATGCGACGAATGATGGCGTTGTGCGTGATTGTCCTCCTCGCCGTGATCGCCGTGCACGACAGCGCGTATGCGCAGGCCTGGAAACCCACCCGCCCAATCACGGTGGTCGTGCCGTGGCCGGCGGGCGGGGCGTCGGACACGACGGGGCGCATGATCGCCGGGCAGATGGAGCAGACCCTGGGTCAGCGCATGGTCATCGTCAACACGCCGGGCGGCGCGGGGGCGATCGGCACGAAGGAGGTGTGGGACCGCCCGCATGACGGCTACACGTTGACGGCAAACGCCACGGCGAGCGTGGTGAGCTACGCGGTCCTCGGCCGCATGGAGCAGACCCATCGCGACTGGACCTATTTCCTTCCGATGTACACGCCCAATGTGGTCGCTGTGAAGGCGGATTCGCCGTACAAGACGGTCGAGGATCTCGTGGCGGCAATGAAGGCGCGCCCCGGAGCGGTCACCGTCGCGACGGCGGGCGTGGGCAGCTCGGGCTACTACTTCATGGAACAGTTCAAGGTGGCGGCCGGCGTCACCTATCGCCACGTCCCGTACGCGGGGGGTGCCCCGGCTGTCGTGGCCGTGGCGGCCGGCGAGGCCGAGATGGTGCCGCAGCTGTCGATCGAGGCGGCCGAGCTTCTGCGGAGCGGCAAGCTTCGCGCCCTGGCCGTCTCGACCAAGGAGCCCCTGACGATCGAGGGGTACGGCACGATTCCGTCCGTCATCAAGGCCGTCCCGAAGTTCGAGGACTACGGCTCCTATTTCGGCTTGTTCGCCCCCAAGGATCTGCCGAAGAACGTGCTGGCCGCCTACGAGGAGGCCTTCCAGAAGGCGGCTGCCCTGAAGGCCGTGAAGGATTATGCCACGACCAAGGGCGGCATCGCAGTCGCCATCTCGGGCAGCCAGGCGGACGAGCTGGTGGAGCGGCTGGCCCGCAAGGAAGCCTGGATCATGTTCGAGGCGGGGCAGGCCGTGAAGAACCCGGCCGACCTGAAGATCCAGAAACCCTGATCCATGTGTCCCCCGGCTGACAATGCGCAGGAGGAGGGGACCGCCCCTCCTCCTGCGCCACGTTCGGACCTGCGCGATTTCCTCGGCGGGCTCCTCCTGTCTGCCGTCAGCGCGGTCTTTGCCGTCGCCTCCCTTCGCATGCCCTTCAAGAGCGAGTCGTGGGAGTGGTACACCTCGCCGGGCATCTTTGCCCTGGCCATGGCCGTCTGCCTTGGCGTGTGCGGTCTCGCGATCGGGGGTCGAGGCCTGCACGGGTTTCTGGCGCACCGAGAGCAAAGTGCTCGCCTCGACTGGCGACGGGGGTTGCGCGACTGGGGGATGGGCCGGTTTCTGGCGGCCGTGGGGATCATCGGTCTGTATCTGGTCCTCCTGGGACGGGTGCCGTTCCTGCTGGCGTCGGCCGGGTTGATCCTGGTTTTCGGCACGCTCTTTCGAGAGGGCGATTTCGTCGGGGGCCTTCGCCCGTCCATCATCGCGGCGGCGATCATCGTGGCGTTCTCGTACGCCATCATGACCATCTTCGGCGTCGTCTTTCCCTGAGCGGCGGACATCGCATGGACATCCTCAACATTCTCAAAGGCCTGGGCGGGCTCCTGCTGGATCCGGTGACGATCCTCTATGTCTTCATCGGAAGCCAGGCCGGGATCCTGTTCGGGATGATGCCCGGGCTGACGACCACCACGGCCCTCAGTCTGTTGACCGGCCTGACGTTCTCCCTGTCGCCGGAAAAGGCCATCGCCGTCGTCCTGGGCGCCTATGTCGGCTCCGTGACAGGAGGGAGCCGCTCCGCCATTCTCATCAACATTCCCGGCACGCCCGCGCAGGCCGCGGTGTGCCTGGACGGGTATCCGCTTGCGATGCAGGGCCGCGCCGCGCAGGCGATCGGGTTGTCGGTGACTGCGTCCACGCTAGGGACGCTCATCGGATTCGTGTGCCTCGCCCTGTTCACGCCGCTGCTCGGCGCGCTGGCGATGCGCTTCGGCACCTGGGAGTTCTTCTGGCTGGCGGCGTTCGGCGTGGTGATCGCCGGGAGCCTCTGTGCCCCCACGGATCCGATCAAGGGATGGATCGCCGGGTTCCTGGGGCTGCTCCTGAACACGGTGGGAGACGACGGCATCCACGCCGTGCCCCGGTTCACCTTCGGGTACGTGGCGCTCTCGGGCGGATTCTCGCTGATCCCGGTGCTGATCGGCGCGTACGGCGTGCCGGAGGTCCTGAACGCCGTCCGCAAGTGCGAGCGGATGATCATCCAGACGCGCGTCGACCGCGTCGTCCCGCGGTTCCGGGAGGTCCTGCAGCACCGCTGGATCATCCTGCGCTCCTCGATGATCGGCCTCATCATCGGGATCGTCCCCGGCGTGGGAAGCGACACGGCCGCCTGGCTCTCGTATTTCACGGCAAAGCGTGCGAGCAAGACCCCCGAACTGTTCGGCAAAGGGTCCATCGAGGGGCTGGTCGCCGCGGAAACGGGGGACAACGCCTGCATCGGGGGAGACATCATCCCCACCTTGACGCTGGCCGTGCCGGGTAGTGCGCCCGCGGCGGTCCTGCTCGCCGCGATGACCATCCACAATCTGCGGCCCGGCCCGATGCTGGTCGCGGAGCAGCCCCAGGTGGTCGGGCAGATCATCGCTATCTCCATGGTGGCGACGGTGGCGGTGTTCGTGCTGAGCCTCCTCTGGGTCCGCCAGATGGTCCGCCTGCTGCTCATCCCCCGGGACGTCCTGATGCCTGCCGTCTTCGTCGTCTGTGTCACGGGAGCCTATGCGCTCTCGGGCAGGCTCTTCGATATCTATGTCATGTTTGCTTTCGGGTTGATCGGCGTGCTCATGCAGGAGTTGGGCATTCCCGTCGGGCCCTTCGTTCTTGGCTTCATCCTGGGCCCCATGGCGGAGGACAATCTCCGCCGCGGGCTGGTGATCACCGCCGGAGACCCCAGCCCGTTCTTCACGCGGCCCATTGCCTTCATCCTGTGCGTGCTCGTGGTGCTCTCCCTTGTCGGCCCGACGGAGTTCGGGCGGCGTATGAGCGCGACGGTCGCGCGCCTCTGGAGGCGCAATGACCAATTCCCAATGGCCAAATAGGGGATAGGCGAGCAGCGTCGGCGAGAGGGTCACGATCATCTGTACGGAGACGAAAGGCTATGGCTGAGCATAAGCGGCTGAAGATAGGCCTCTGCAACGAGATGTTCCAGGACTGGTCCGTCGAGGCGGTCCTGGACTACGTCGCACAGCTCGGCTGCGACGGCGTGGAGATCGCACCCTATACGCTCGCCGATACGCTCGACGACCTGTCCGCCGAGCGGCGCCGGGCGATTCGCCGGGCCGCCGAGCGGGCCGACGTGGAGATCGTCGGCCTCCACTGGTTGCTGGTCAAGCCCGAGGGGCTCAGCATCAACTGCCCCGATGCGGCGGTGCGGGCGCGCACGGCGGAGTATCTGCGGGCCCTGATCCGCCTCTGCGCGGATCTCGGGGGCCGCGTCCTGATCCATGGCTCGCCAGGGCAGCGGACCGTGCGGGAGGGCTGGAGCGAAGCGGAGTCCTGGCACAGAGCGCGCGAGACGTTCGAGAGCTGCCTGTCCACGCTGGAGCAGTGCGGCGCCACGTACTGCATCGAGCCGCTCTCCCGCGATCAGACCAATTTCGTGAACACGGTGGCCGACGCCGTCCGGCTCGTCCGAGAGATCGGGCATCCCGGATTCCAGTTGATGGTGGATTGCCGCAGCGCCGAGGCGGACGGCGGCTCGGCGGTGGCGGAACTGGACGCCGCGATCGCCTCCGGACACCTGCGCCACGTGCACGTGAACGACGCGAACGGGAGAGGTCCGGGGTTCGGCCGCGTTCGCTTCAGCCCGATCCTGCAGCGTTTGCTTGCCTCCGATTACCGGGGCTACGTCTCCGTCGAGGTCTTCCAGTTCGACCCCGATCCGCGCACCATCGCGGCGCGGAGCGTGGGCTATCTGAGGGGGATCCTGGAGGCCTTGACGCCCGCCATCTCCTGACCCAAGACAGTGAACCTCTCGTGCCCCGTCTGCGTCTTGTGGCTTTGGTGTCTCAAACCGCCTCGTTCCCCCTCGTGAGTTGCATGCGACTCTTGCCCTGGTCCCGCTAGCATCCTACGATGCGGCATGGGCCCGTCCAGGGCCGCGGGTGAGATGCGCACGCGGAGGAGCGGACGATGTTGCGCCGAATGATGAGGTTCGTGATCGGCGTTGCGGTGATCGTGGGTGTAGTCGGGTTCGGGGAGGCGCAGGCGCCGCGGTCGCCTACGCCGAAGCCGATACCCGGCGTGGTCCGCGCGGAAACGGTGGCCCGCGGGCTCGAACATCCGTGGGGGTTGGCGTTCTTGCCGGACGGCCGCATGCTGGTCACGGAACGGCCCGGGCGGCTTCGGCTGGTGAGCAAGGACGGGCGCGTCTCTGCACCGCTCACCGGTCAGCCGGCGGTCCAGGCGCGCGGGCAGGGCGGCCTGCTCGACGTGGCCCTGGACCCGCGCTTCGGCGAGAACCGACTCGTGTATCTGAGCTATGCGGAGCCCGGCGACGCCGGGACGGCCGGGACCGCGGTGGCGCGCGGGCGGCTTGGCGAGGGCGGGCTCGAAGACGTGCGCGTGATCTACCGGCAGCGGCCGAAGGTTTCGGGGACGAACCATTTCGGTTCGCGGCTTGTGTTTGCCCGGGACGGTACCTTGTTCGTTACGCAGGGGGATCGGTACGCCTACCGGGACGCGGCGCAGGACCTGGCGAGCGGTCTGGGCAAGGTCGTGCGCATCCATCCGGACGGCACGGTGCCGGCCGACAACCCGTTCGTCGGACGCGCCGGCGCTCAACCCGAGATTTGGTCGTACGGGCATCGCAACGTCCAGAG
>Ga0316627_100000583_pt1 | contig 10475 bp, 12 predicted proteins | sample OWC_Aug_M2_C1_D1_FD_207653 | JGI IMG/M metagenome (GOLD analysis project Ga0316627, IMG submission 207653) | Wetland soil microbial communities from Old Woman Creek delta, Ohio, United States - OWC_Aug_M2_C1_D1_C | ecosystem: Environmental > Terrestrial > Soil > Wetlands | place: USA: Ohio...
CACTCTGCCCGTTCGCAAGCCGCCGATCGTTCATGGATAGTTCCGACCTCGCCGCCGTCTGGCTGACCCTCAAGCTGGCCACGGTCGTCACGTTGCTGTTGCTGCTTGTCGGCACACCCGTCGCGTGGTGGCTGGCGCACACGCGGTCGCGGCTGAAGGGCGTCGTCGGTGCGCTGGTTGCGTTGCCGCTGGTGCTGCCGCCGACCGTGATCGGCTTCTACCTGCTGGTGGCGATGGGCCCGGACGGCCCGGTCGGGCGCCTGACCGAGGCGCTCGGCATCGGCCTGCTGCCCTTCACGTTTCCCGGCCTGGTGATCGCCTCGGTATTCTACTCGCTGCCCTTCGTCGTGCAGCCGATCCAGAACGCCTTCGCAACGGTCGGCGAACGGCCGCTCGAGGTCGCCGCGACGCTGCGCGCCGGACCTTGGGATGCCTTCTGGTCGGTCGCCGTGCCGCTCGCCCGGCCCGGCTTCGTCAGTGGCGCCATCCTCGGCTTCGCCCACACGATCGGCGAGTTCGGCGTCGTTCTGATGATCGGCGGCAACATTCCGAACAAGACGCGCGTCGTCTCGGTGCAGATCTACGACCATGTCGAGGCGCTTGAGTATGCCCAGGCGCACTGGCTGGCGGGCGGCATGCTGCTGTTCAGCTTCGTCGTCCTGCTGGCGCTCTATACCTTCAACGCGGGATGGCGGAACCCGGCATGAGCGCTGAAATCCGGGGCAAATTCCGCGTCGACCGCGGCAACTTCTCCCTCGATGTCGACCTTGCCCTGCCGGCACGCGGCATCAGCGCGCTGTTCGGCCCCTCCGGTTCAGGCAAGACCACCTGCCTGCGGGCAATGGCCGGCCTCGAACGGGCGCCGGGCGGCTTCTTCGCAATCGGCGACACGGTCTGGCAGGACGATGCGCGCGGCGTGTGGCTGCCGACGCACCGGCGCGCGCTCGGCATGGTGTTCCAGGAGGCCAGCCTGTTCCCGCATCTTTCGGTGCGCGGCAACATGGCGTTCGGCCAGCGGCGGACGGTGCCGGGCGCCGACCCGCACCGCCTCGCGGAAATCGCCGAACTGCTCGGCATCGCGGCCCTGCTCGAACGGATGCCGCCGGCGCTGTCGGGCGGCGAGCGCCAGCGCGTCGCGATCGCCCGCGCACTCCTCGCGGCACCCGACATCCTGCTGCTCGACGAGCCGCTGGCGGCGCTCGACGCCCGCCGCAAACAGGAAATCCTGCCCTATCTGGAACGTCTGCACGGCGAACTGTCGATCCCGGTCATCTACGTCAGCCATTCCCCGGACGAGGTCGCCCGCCTGGTTGACCATCTCGTGCTGCTCGACGGCGGTCGTTGCGTCGCCAGCGGGTCACTGCACGACGTCCTCGGGCGCATCGATCTGCCGGCCGTGTTCGCCGACGACGCCGGGGTCGTCGTCGAAACGACCGTCGCCGAACACGAGGCCGACGACCTGACCCGGCTCGAGTTTTCCGGCGGGCACATCTGGGTCTCGCGGCGCAGCGAAGCCATCGGCACGCCATTGCGCTGCCGCATCCACGCCCGTGACGTCAGCCTCGCGCTGGTGCCGCAGACGCAGGCAAGCATCCTCAACTGCGTCGCCGCCACGGTGGTGAATCTGGCAGCCACCGCTACGCCGGGACACGTGCTGGTCAAGCTGGACGTCGCCGGCAACCCGCTGCTCGCCCGCATCACCCGGCGCTCGGCGGAACGCCTGGGCATCCGGCCGGGGCTGGCGCTGCACGCCCAGATCAAATCGGTGGCACTGCTCGCCTGATCAGCGCCCTTCCTGCAGCAGGCGGATATCGGCGACGATGTCGTTGACGCTGGCCGTGTCCTTGACGTAGAGGCGCAGCCGGCCCACCGGGTCGAAAACATAGGCGCCCGACGAGTGGTCGAGGACATAGCCGAGTTCGCTACCGACCTCCTTGCGCGCGCTGAACACGCGAAATTCGTTGGTCACCACCTTGATCTGGGCCTGGTCGCCGCGCAGCCCGAGAAACGAGGGATGGAACCACGGCACGAATTCCTTCAGGCGCTCGGCACTGTCGCGCTCGGGGTCGAGGGTGACGAACAGGACCTGGACCGCCCCGGCCGCCGGACCCAGCGCTTTCATGACTTCCGCCAGCCGCGCCAGCGTGGTCGGACAGATGTCCGGGCACGAGGTGTAGCCGAAAAAAATCACCACCACCTTGCCCCGAAAATCGGCCAGGGAACGTCGTTGACCGTGATGATCCTCCAACTCGAAGCCACGGCCGAAGGTAGCCCCGGTCAGGTCGGTATTGCGGAATGCGACCGGCGCACGGCTGCACGCCGCCAGCAGGGTGCACGGAAGGGCGATGAAAAGGCGGCGTCTCATACCAAAAAATATTTCACAAAGAATTGCGACAGATCAATTTTTACCATTAAACTTCGCCGTCGCAAGGGGGAGGGAACAAGATGAGCCACTGTGTCTGCCAGGGTGGGAAGCACATGAACACGTCCGCTACGCGCCGCAGCCTGTGGCTCGCGCGTTTCTGCGCTTCTGCCGGTTTGCTGCTATCCGGCGCCGCGCACGCGGAGTACAAGTTCAATTTCCCGGAACCGGTGACGCCGATCGCCAGGGAAACACTGCACATCCACAACGAGTTCATGCTGGTCATCACCATCCTGTTCGTGGTGGTGTTCGCGATCATGATCTACTCGATGGTCAAGCACCGGAAAAGCGTCGGCCACCAGCCGGCAAAGTTCACCGGCCCGACGGGCACCGTGCAGTGGTTCTGGGCGCTCGTTCCCTTCGCCATCCTGCTCTTCATCGACTTCATCCTGATGGGCATCCCCGCAGTGCAAGCCATCATCGAGATGGAAGACACCAAGACCCGCGCCGACATGGTGCTCAAGGTCACCGGCATGCAGTGGAAGTGGCAGTACGAATACCCCGGCACCGACGTCAAGTTCATCAGCACGATGTCGACCCCGCGCGAGCAGATCAGCAACGCCGAGGCCAAGGGGGAACACTACCTGCTCGAGGTCGACAACGCGGTGGTGCTGCCGGTCGGCAAGAAAGTGCGCATCCTGCTGACCTCGACCGACGTCATCCATACCTGGTGGGTACCGCAGTTCGGCGTCAAGCGCGACGCCATCCCCGGCTTCCTGCGCGAAACCTGGGTCAAAGTCGAGAAGCCGGGCACTTATCGCGGCCAGTGCGCCGAACTGTGCGGCAAGGACCACGGCTTCATGCCGGTGGTCGTCCATGCCGTGCCGGAGCCCGAGTACCTCGCCTGGCTGGAGCAGAAGAAGGCGGAAGCCAAGGCGGCCGCCGGCGGGGCCGACCGCACCTGGAGCCGCGACGAGCTGATGGCCGCCGGCAAGGAAGCCTACGCCAAGCAGTGCGTCGCCTGCCACCAGCCGGAAGGCCAGGGCATGCCGCCCGCGTTCCCGGCGCTGGCCGGCAGCAAGATGGTCACCGGCCCGCTGCTCGGCAAGGACGGCAAGATCATCAAGGACAGCCATGTCGATCGTGTGCTCAACGGCAAGGCCGGCACCGCGATGCAGGCGTTCCGCAACAGCATGTCCGACGTCGAACTGGCCGCCGTCATTACCTACGAACGGAACAGTTTCGGCAACAAGACGGGCGACATGATCCAGCCCGCCCAGATCAAAGCCCTGCGCTAGGAGACCCGCCATGAGTATCGCTACCACCCACCCTGCTGAGCACCATGCCGACCATCACCCGAGCGGGATGCTGCGCTGGCTGACGACGACGAACCACAAGGACATCGGCACGATGTACCTGACCTTCTCGCTGATCATGTTCTTCGTCGGGGGGGCCATGATTCTTGCCGTGCGCGCCGAGCTGTGGCAGCCCGGCCTGCAGCTGATGCAGCCGGAGTTCTTCAACCAGTTGATCGGCGTGCATGCCCTGGTGATGATCTTCGCCGCGCTGATGCCGGCCGCCACCGGCTTCGCCAACTGGATGATCCCGCTGATGATCGGCGCCCCGGACATGGCCCTGCCCCGCCTCAACAACTGGGGCTTCTGGATCCTGCCGCCGGCCGCCATCCTGCTCACCCTGCCCTTCACGCTGGCCTTGATGGGGATCGGCGACGGCGCCATCGCCACCGGCTGGACCTTCTACGCCCCGCTCTCGGTGCAGGGTGGCATGGGCGTCGACTTCGCCATCCTTTCCGTGCATATGCTCGGCATCTCGTCGATCATGGGGTCGATCAACATCATCGTCACCATCTTCAACATGCGCGCCCCCGGCATGACCATGATGAAGTTGCCGCTCTTCGCCTGGGGCTGGCTGATCACCGCCTTCCTGCTGATCGCGACGCTGCCGGTGCTGGCCGGGGCGGTGACCATGCTGCTCACCGACCGCCATTTCGGCACCCACTTCTTCGACGCCGCCGGCGGCGGCGACCCGATCCTCTTCCAGCACCTTTTCTGGTTCTTCGGCCACCCCGAGGTCTATATCCTGCTGCTGCCGGTCTGGGGCCTGATGCCGCACGTATTGTCGACCTTCACGCGCAAGCCGACCTACGGCTACAAGGCCCAAGTCTATAGTTTCATCGCCATCGGCCTGCTCTCGGTCGTCGTCTGGGCTCACCACTTCTTCACGGTCGGCCTGCCGGTACCGGCTCTGATCTACTTCATGTTCAGCACCATGCTGATCTCGCTGCCGCTGGCGGTGCTTTTCTTCTGCTGGATCGCCACCATGTGGAAGGGCGCAATGACCTTCGAGACGCCGATGCTGTTCGCGGTCGGCTTCATCGTGCTCTTCGGCATCGCCGGGCTGACCGGGCTGATCCTCGCCGACGTCGCCGCCGACGCCCAGTACCACCACAGTTACTTCGTCGTCGCCCACTTCCACTACGCGCTGTTCGCCGGCGGCATCATGGGCGTGATGACCGGCGTCTACTACTGGCTGCCGAAGTGGACCGGGCACATGTACAGCGAGAAGCTGGGCAAGTGGCACTTCTGGCTGACGGTGGTCTCGTTCAACCTGACCTTCATCCCGCAGTTCTTCCTCGGTCTGGCCGGCATGCCGCGCCGCATCCCAGACTACGCGCTGCAGTTTGCCGAATTCAACGCCATCTCCACCGTCGGCGCCTTCATCCTCGGCATCAGCCAGTTGCTCTTCGCCTGGAACATCTGGCTCTGCGTGCGTGGCGGTCCCAAGGCCGAAGGCCGCGTCTGGGAAGGCGCCGAGGGGCTGGAATGGGAGCTGTCGTCGCCGCCTCCTCACCATAGCTGGGAAACCCAGCCGGTGGTCAAGTGATGGCGCCTGCCGTGAGCGAACCCTTTTCGGGCGACGACCTGGCGCGCCGTCGCGCCGCGTCGCGCCGGCTCGGCTGGGCAATCGGTATCGCCGTCCTCGCCCTGTACATCATCGGCCTGTTCTTCAAGCGCTAGGACGATGGACGACGTCCGCCCGGCTCCCCTCGGTCACAGCCGCCTGGTCATCCGGCTGCTGCTGCTGGTGGCCGCGGCGACCGTCTTCGCCTTCGCCATGGTGCCGCTCTACAACGTCCTCTGCGAGGTGACCGGACTCAACGGCAAGACCGGCAGCAAGGCCATCGTCCGCGACGGCTTCGCTGTCGGCGGGCTGCAGAACGCAGCGGCGCCAGCAAATGCCGTCGATACCAGCCGCACCGTGCGCGTCGAATTTACCGGCACCGTCATGCCCGGCCTGCCGTGGGACATGCGTCCGCTGACGACGAGCCTCGATCTGCACCCGGGGGAACTGCAGCAGGTCACCTACCTGGTGCGCAACACCTCGGACCGTACCATTACCGGCCAGGCCGTGCCCAGTGTCACGCCCGGGCAGGCAGCGCAGCACTTCGAGAAGATCGAGTGCTTTTGCTTCGAGCAGCAGACGCTCGCCCCCGGCGAAGCGCAGGAGATGCCGCTGGCTTTCATCGTCAAGCCGGAAATCGACCGCGACATCGCCCACATCACCCTTTCGTACGCATTCTTCAGTATCGACGGACAACGCCAGACACTAACCAATAAGGGGGAGGCCCGATGAAAGCAAGTTCTGCCCAGACTGCACCCAGGGATCACTACTTCGTTCCCGAGCCCAGCCTCTATCCGGCCATCCTGTCCGGCGGCATGTTCCTGCTGGCGGTTGGCTTCATCCAGATGATCAACGCTTTTCCGCTCGGCAAGTGGGTCATGCTCGGCGGCTTCGGCGTCATCCTCTACGTGCTCTTCGGCTGGTTCGGCAAGGTGATCACCGAATCGCAGACCGGCGCCTACCGCGACTGGGAAGACCTCTCCTTCCGCTACGGCATGATCTGGTTCATTGCCACGGAAGTCATGTTCTTCGCCGCCTTCTTCGGCGCGCTGTTCTACATGCGGGTGATCTCGGTTCCCGAACTGGGCAACATGATGAGCGAGCACGGCACCAGCCTGTGGCCCGAGTTCGCCGGCACCTGGCCGACCAGCGGCCCCAAGGGGCCCGAGTTCACGCCGATGGGCGCCTGGGGCATCCCGGCGATCAACACGGCCCTGCTGCTGAGTTCCGGCGCCACGGTCACCTGGGCGCACTGGGGGCTGCTACGCAACAAGCGCAACCAGTTGATTCTCGGCCTGGCCGCGACGGTGCTGCTGGGCACCATCTTCCTCGTCCTGCAGGCTTACGAATACTTCCACGCCTACACCGAACTCGGGCTGACCATGGGCGCCGGCGCCTACGGTGCGACCTTCTTCATGCTCACCGGCTTCCACGGCTTCCACGTGACGTTGGGCACGATCATGCTGCTGGTCATCCTGTTGCGCAGCATGCGCGGTCATTTCAGTGCCGAGCGCCACTTTGCCTTCGAGGGCGTGGCCTGGTACTGGCACTTCGTCGACGTGGTGTGGCTGATCCTCTTCGTCTTCGTCTACTGGGTGTAGCCGGGAATGAGTCCGAAGCGGAACCCGGCGAGCAGCATCGCGAACAGGAAGATCGACAGCCCGATGCGCACGGTGAGGGCGCGTGCCGTGCGCACCCCCTCGCCGCGATCGCGATAGAGGAAGAACAGCCCGGAAAACAGGCTGCCCACTATGGCCAACATCAGCAACAACACGAGCACCTTGATCATCGACGAGTCTCCAGACAAGTTTTCCGAGCGCCAGTATGCGCGCGCGGACACCGGTCCGGCAAGGGCCAGCCGGAGACAGGCGGCGCTGATCGGCGGGCTGGTGATGGCCATCCTGCTGCCGCTTTTCATCTCGCTCGGCCTCTGGCAATGGCGCAAGGCCGAGACGAAGACCGCGGTGCAGTCCGAGCTCGACAGCCGCAGCAACGATCTCGCCGTGGCCATGCCGACCGCGCCGGTCGACGCGGACTCGCTGCGCCATCGCCGCGTCGCGCTGCGGGGAACCTACGATGCCTCGCGCCAGGTCCTGATCGACAACCGGCTGTACCGCGAACAGGCCGGCTATCACGTGATCACCCCGCTGCGCCTCGCCGGCTCCGAAATGCATGTCCTTGTCAACCGCGGCTGGGTCGCCGCCCCGCCGGATCACAGGATCCTTCCGGCGACCGAGGTGCCTCCCGGCACCGTCGAACTGACCGGCATCGCCGTCGTCCCGACGCAGCGCTTCTTCAATCTCGCCCCGCAGCCCACCAGCGGCTGGGACGCCGTCTGGCAGAACCTCGATCTGGCGCGGTTCGGGAGCGCCGTGCCCTACCCGCTGCAGCCCGTCGTCGTCCAGCTCGATGCCGCCGCGCCGGGCGGCTATGTGCGCGACTGGCCGCGCCCCGACGAGCGTGCCGAGCGCCATCGCAGCTACGCCCTGCAGTGGTTCGGCTTCGCCGCCTCGAGCCTTGGCATCTGGGCCTGGTTCCTGTTGCGCCGCCCGTGACCGCCGTGACCCTCGACTCTCCCGCGCCGCGTCGCAGCGGACTGCCGATGCTGCTCCTGGTGGTCGCCCTCCTCGCACTGCCCTTCGTCATCGCGGCGGGGCTCTACTTCGTCGGCTGGCAGCCGTCGCGCACCGCCAATCACGGGCAGCTGCTCAATCCGCCACTGCCACTCCCCGCCGACGGATTGCGCTTGCCCGATGGCCAGAAACTCGCCACCGCCGACCTGAACGGCAAGTGGCTGCTGGTCCTGAGCGGCAGCGGCCCCTGCGATGCCAGCTGCGCCCGGCGCATCGATGAAATGCGCCGCATCCAGGTTTCCCTTGACAAGCAAATGGGACGCGTGCGCCGTGTTGTGCTGACCGACCTCGCCAGCGACCCGGAACTCGCCGCCGCCCGCCAGCGCCAGCCCGACCTCGTTCTCGCCACGGCGCCGGACGGCTGGCTGCCTGGCGCCGGAAGCAGGACCGGTTATCGCCTGCACATCGTCGACCCGCAAGGAAAATTGATCCTGGACTACCCGGAAGATGCCGAGGCCAAGGGCATCCGTGCCGACCTCGATCGCCTGCTCAAATTCGCCTGGACCGGCTAGGAGACACGCCATGCAAACCGTTGCCGAACCGACCCTTTCCTTTGGCCAGCGCCTGGTCGCCTTCTCGCACCTGTGCAAGCCGCGGGTCAACAGCCTGATCGTGTTCACCGCGATGATCGGCATGTTCCTCGCAACCCCGGGCTTTCCGCCGCTGCTGCGCCTGCTCGTCGCGACGCTCGGCATCGCGCTGGTCTCGTTCGCCGCGGCTGCACTCAATTGCCTGGTCGAGCGCACCATCGACGCCAAGATGGCGCGCACGAGCTGGCGCGCCACCGCCCGCGGCGACATCTCGCCGCTGGAAACCGTCACCCTTGCCACCCTGCTCGGCGCCACCGGGCTCTGGCTGCTGCACGTCTTCATCAACGACCTGACGATGTGGCTGACGCTCGCCACCTTCGTCGGCTACACCATTCTCTACACGCTGATCCTCAAGCCGGCGACGCCGATGAACATCGTCATCGGCGGTGCTTCCGGCGCCATGCCACCGCTGCTCGGGTGGACGGCGATGACCGGCCAGGTGTCGGCCGAGCCGCTGGTGCTGTTCCTGATCATCTTCCTGTGGACGCCGCCGCACTTCTGGTCGCTCGCCTGCTACCGACGCGCCGAATATGCGCGCTCCGGCCTGCCGATGCTGCCCGTCACGCACGGCATCGCCTTCACCTGCCAGCACATCCTGTGGTACACGCTTATGCTCGCCGGGGCCAGCCTGATCCCCGTCTCGCTGGGCATGAGCGGCTGGTTCTACCTGGTGGCGATCAGCCTGCTCGACCTCGTTTTCCTCGGCTATGCCATCGCCCTCTGGCGCAGCTACAGCGACGCACTGGCCCGGAGTACCTTCCGCTACTCCATCCTTTACCTGACCCTGCTCTTTGTCGCCCTCTTCGCAGACCGCCTGATCGCCTAGCCGGCGAGCCGTTCGCCGAGGAAATCCATCAGCACCCGGACACGGTGCGGAATGTGCCGGTTGCTCGGCAGCACGGCGTAGATGCCGAGTTCGGGCAGCGGGAAGTCGGCGAGGATCGCCTCGACCCGACCGGCGGCGATGAAGATGTCGGCAATGAAATCGGGCTGGCAGGTGATGCCGAGACCCTGCGCCGCAGCCTCGGTGAGCACGTCGCCGTTGTTGGCGCTGATGCGGCTGCGTACCGGAAATGATTCGATCTGCCCATCGACCAGGAACTGCCAGGCGAGGCTACCGTTGCCCGCCGTGTAGCCCAGGCATTCGTGATGCGCCAGTTCCGCCGGATGTTGCGGTCGACCATGGCGGGCGAGGTAATCCGGCGCCGCGACCACCAGCATCCTGCCGCTGCCGATCCGTCGCGCCACGTCACCCGCCTCGAGCCGCCGGGCGATGCGGATCGACAGGTCGATACCCTCCTCGATCAGGTTGGCCCGGCGGTCGCTGTAATCCATGTCGAGGCCGACCTCGGGGTAGCGCCGCAGGAAGTCGAGAAGCAACGGCGCCACCCGCTTCAGCCCGAAGCTGAGTGGCACGCTGACGCGGATCCGGCCACGCGGCGTCGCGCGTTCCTCGGCGACATCGGCTTCCGCCACCTCGACCAGGTTGAGGATGACGCGGCATTTTTCGAGGTAGGCGGTACCGGACGCGGTCAGTGCCAGGCGGCGGGTACTGCGCGCCATCAGCTTGACGCCGAGATGAGCTTCGAGCGCCGCGATTTGCCGCGTTACCACCGAACGGGCGACGCCAAGCTGCTGCGCCACGCCGGAAAAGCTGCCCGTTTCCGCCACGCGAACGAACAGGTGCATCGCATCGAGTCTGTCCATTGTTTCTTATTTCGCACCAATCATTTGCATATTGTCACCTGTTTCGTGGCACAAAGTATCGGTACAGTACACCCATCGCCTCCGGAAAGAGTCCCGTGCCATACTCCAAACCCGTCCTCTTCGTTCCCCACGGCGCGCCGACCTTCGCGCTGCGCCCCGGTGCCGCCGGCGCCGCGCTCGCCGCCGCGGCGCGCGAACTGCCGGCGCCGCGCGCCATCGTCATCGTCAGCGCACACTGGGACACCGCCATCCCGACCGTCG
>Ga0316627_100000585_pt1 | contig 10456 bp, 5 predicted proteins | sample OWC_Aug_M2_C1_D1_FD_207653 | JGI IMG/M metagenome (GOLD analysis project Ga0316627, IMG submission 207653) | Wetland soil microbial communities from Old Woman Creek delta, Ohio, United States - OWC_Aug_M2_C1_D1_C | ecosystem: Environmental > Terrestrial > Soil > Wetlands | place: USA: Ohio...
CCTGGAATCACTCCGAGGGTCCGCTCGGCCCCTTTGCGGTGGCAATCTGTAAGCAGCGCATCGGCCGTCTGCATCGACGTCACGAAGACCGTTCCGCCCGCACCGATCAGACGATTGATTGGCTGGAGGCCATAACAGGCCCATGACTCCATTCCTTTGCAGAGAGTGTCGTCCACAGCGACAGCCAGGTCGTTGTTTGTCGGCTCGTAACGAGCGAGATGGGCCTCCAACTCCTCCGCGGCGTCAGCGACCACGGCAAAGCCTTTGGCGGGAACACTGTTCCGCTCCGGGGAATCGCCGTACCGTCCAAACGAGATCCCGACCTTGCCTTCCTTCCGCGCCGCCAGCACGATCCCCCGGGTGATGTGCTGGCCCAGGTGCTTCTGGAAGATCCCGCGGTAGACGACCTCGACTGAGCCTGTCACCCGACGCCCTCCCTTCTGCATCGCTCGAGGCCGACTGGCACCCGCACGCAAACGCCGCGACGTGCGAGGCGAGCGCCTCTGGGTCTTTCACGGACCATCTGTTGGTCGGACCACGCAAGAACCACGCCGAGGTAATCCGCACGGCATGGACTTCGCATAACTCGTCGGAAACACGGTGCGCGTATTTCGGGGAGGTCTTGACATGGCTTTGGTTGCAGGGTGGCGACGCGGCCTCTTTGGCACACGCCGCAACGCTGTGCGCTCCGAACTCCGTGAAATTGGGTACGCGAACGAAATGGATACTTTCGGCAGCTTCGAGCCAAGAGGACGCACGCCCAAGTAGGAGTCCGATCTAGGTGTCGGGGGTGCGTCTCGCTTTCTCGCGAGGCAGGCGTATGGTCTCCCGACGACGTCGGATGCTCTGCTCGGGCATCTGCGGCTGGATATGGAGCAGTTCGGCTTTCTGGTCGAACCGGACGACGAGTAAGCCCCGATACCCTCGAACAGGCCTGCCCGCGGCCAAAGGCCGATTAGCGTTCTGTCCTCGAGGTGCGTACAGGGTCTCGGCGTACCCAGGCGCCTCCCGCAACCCTTGGGTCGCTCACAGCACCCCACAGCTGGTACAACGTTCGCGTCTGGTCATTTATGGGGTTCCTCTTTCCGAATCTCCCGCTCCGCCTGCGCCCAGTCCTGAGCTGCTCGACCGTCCTGGCGGCCTCGCTGCTCGTACAGTTCATAGGCCCGCTTGGCGATCTGCGGGGTCACATCGACCGGTTTCTTGGCCACGGCGCCAAGAACGCGCCATTTGATCATCGCGACCTTCACGGCGTCGTTCACGCCGAGGCACGCGACCATGGCGTACACAAATACCGCAAACGTCTGCCACCAGGGCAAGGGCATGAGGTCCGGGAGCCCTACGAACGTCAGAACGGTGCCCGTGAGCGCATCCGCTACGAGGGCCCCCATGAGGGTCGTGCTCGGCATTGTCGCCCAGAACCAGTGGCGCTCCCGCGCGGATACGACGGAGAATACGGCAAAGTAGAGCAGCAGAAGAAAACTGAAGGTGTAGAGGGCATTGTTGTTGGTTGCCAACCCGAAACGCGACCAGCCGATCCACAAGAGGAGGAGCGCCTCCGCGACCATCGCGACGCCCAGCACCACGGACACCGTGATGAAGCCCCCGATGTTCCATGTTTCCGGTGTCTTGGATGGCCGCACGTGGTCGGTGGCAAGGGCGATCTTCGCGAAGTCCGTCATGAAGACCAGCAGCAACATCGCAAAGGCGGAGACGACGAACTTGCCGGTCACCACGAACGCGATGGCCACGAAGGCCGCCTTCAGGATCGTCCGACTGATCTTGTTGATGATCCACGTCAGAATGCGCTGGTAGATCGTCCGCCCCTGCTCGACCAACGCGACGATATTCGTCAGCCCTGGTTCGGTCAGGACGACGCTCGCGGCTCCCTTGGCCACGTCGGTCGAGGTGCTGACGGCGATGCCCACTTCCGCCTGGCGCAGCGCGGGGGCATCGTTGACCCCGTCGCCCGTCATGCCGGTCACATGCCCCGCGGCCTGCAGGTGCTGCACCACGATATACTTGTCCTCCGGATACACTTCGGCGAACCCGTCGGCACCCGCCAACAGGTCAACCGCCTCGTTGCCTGCCTGAGCGCTCGCGGCCTTCAGGTCCGCCACGCGCCGGATGTTCGGCAAGCCGACGCCGTGCGCGATTTCACTCGCGACCGCCAGCGCGTCGCCAGTCAGCATCTTCACCGGCACGCCGAGGTCATGGAGTGTGGCGATGAGTTGCTTGGCGTCCGGTCGAGGCGGATCATACAACGTCACCAATCCGACCAATGCGGGGGCTCCCGTTTCGGGGCCGCGCGCCACCGCCAGCGTCCGATAGCCCTTCAGTGCCGATTCGCCGACCCGCGCCTCCAACGCCTCGATCGCCGCGGACTGGAGTCCGCACGCTTCGGCGACGGTGCGCACGGCGCCTTTCATCACGCGCAGCCGCTGCCCCTTCTGTTCGATTACGGCTTCCGTCCGCCGGTTTTTCGCATCGAACGGCGCAAAGGAGACGGGCGCGACCTTGGGAAGGTTGTCGAAAATGTGCCGCTCTTTTGCCGCGGCGAGGAATGCCAGGTCAATCGGATCCTGGTTGGCTTCTTGCGATGCGAGTGCGCCGGCGAACAACACATCGGCTTCCGTCGCGCGCTCCAGCGGGATCACGCCGGTGACGGCCAATTGATTCATGGTAATCGTGCCCGTCTTGTCCACGCAGAGCACGTCCATCGTCGCGGCATCCTCCGCGGCGCTGAGGCGGGTGACCAGCACGCCGCGCTTCGCCAGCTCCTTCGACCCGACGGCCATGCTGACCGTGAACATGACGGGGAGCGCGACCGGCACCGCGCTCATCAACAGCACGAGCATGAGCGGAACCATCTCCAGGAGCGGCGCGCCGCGGATCAGCGACAGCACGATCACCACGCCCAGCAGCGCACCGACGATGACGAAGAGCCAGCGGACGACTTTGGCCACCACCGCTTCGATGTGGAGTTTCGGTCGGGCTTGCTGGACCAGCTCGGTGGTGCGGCCAAAGTAGGTCTGCGCCCCGGTCAGCATGACCACGCCGTTGCCCTCGCCCCGGCGGACGACGGACCCCGACGAGAGCACGTCGCCGGGCGCCTTGTCGGCGTCTTGCGACTCGCCGGTGAGCGCCGACTGGTCAACGCTCAGCGCTCCGGTCAGGAGCTTGACATCCGCGGGAATGATGTCGCCCGGGCGCACGCGGACGATGTCGCCCGGGACCAGATCCCGGGCGGGAATGACCTGCCAGCTCGCCGCGCGCAGCACGCGCGCACTGACCTGCAACCGTCGCCGCAGCGTCTCGACGACGCCGGCGGCCCGCTGCTCCTGCAGAAAACTCAACACGGCATTGACGACCAGCAACGCCCCCACCACAGCGAGATCCGAGTATTTCCGGAGGACGGCCGACAGGACCATGATCAGTTCGAGCATCCACGCCGACAGGCCCCAGAACTTGCCGAGAAACATGCGGACCGGGTGCCCTTGTGTTTCGGCCACTTCGTTGTAGCCGTGCTCCTTCCGACGGGCGTCCACCTCGGCGCGCGTGAGCCCTGTGGCGGGGTTCACATGGAGCGCCGTGAGCGTGTCGGGGACCGACGCGGAGGCGATGTCCGGGGGCTTGGCGTTTGCTGGCTTCGAGGGCGCCGCCTCGGCTTCGGCTTTAGTTGAGGTCGTTCGCATCGTGACCATCCTCTCTGGTGCCTGCCCGGCTTACGCCGACTTGCCTGCGTTGGTCGCGCCCCACTTCCAATGGCGGATTTCCGGCAGGTCCTCGCCATATTTGGCGATGTATTGCTTGTGCTCGATCAGCTTGTCCTTGAGTTGCTGCTTCAGGTAGATGCCTTTGTCGCCAGTCTGCGGCAGGCGGTCGATGGTGTCCATCACGAGGTGGAAGCGGTCCAGGTCGTTCAGCACCGTCATGTCGAAGGGCGTGGTGATGGTGCCCTCTTCCTTGTAGCCGCGGACGTGGATGTTGTCGTGGTTGGTGCGGCGGTAGGTCAACCGGTGGATCAACCACGGATAGGCATGGAAGGCGAAGATGACCGGCTTGTCCTTGGTGAAGAGCTCGTCGAAATCCATGTCGCTCAACCCGTGCGGGTGCTCGGTTGGCGGCTCCAGCTTCATGAGGTCGACAACGTTGACCACCCGGATTCTCAGCTCGGGCAGATGCTCGCGCAGGATGGAGACGGCGGCGAGCGACTCCAGCGTGGGCACGTCGCCACAGCAGGCCATGACCACGTCGGGCGCCACGCCCTGGTCGTTGCTGGCCCACGGCCAGATACCGATGCCCTCGGTGCAGTGCTTGACGGCGGCGTCCATCGTCAGCCACTGCGGCGCCGGGTGTTTGCCCGCGATCACGAGATTGACGTAATGGCGGCTGCGCAGGCAGTGGTCCATCACCGACAGCAGGCAGTTGGCATCCGGCGGAAGGTACACCCGCACGACCTCGGCCTTCTTGTTCACGACGTGATCGATAAAACCGGGATCTTGGTGCGTGAAGCCGTTGTGATCCTGGCGCCAGACATGCGAGGCCAGCAGGTAGTTTAACGAGGCGATCTTCCGCCGCCACGGCAGGTGCGCCGTGACCTTCAGCCACTTGGCGTGCTGGTTGAACATCGAATCGACGATGTGGATGAACGCCTCGTAGCAGTTGAAGAGTCCATGCCGCCCGGTGAGCAGGTAGCCCTCCAGCCAGCCCTCGCATTGGTGCTCGCTGAGCACTTCCATCACGCGCCCAGTGGGCGCGAGCCATTCGTCGTTCGGCACGGTCGCGGCGTCCCATTGGCGTTTGGTCACGTCAAAGAGGGCTTCCAGGCCGTTGGAGAGTGTCTCGTCAGGACCAAAGACCCGGAAATTCCGCTGCTCACTGTTCAGCTTCGCCACATCGCGCAGGAAACGCCCGAGCACATGCGTGTCGCCGATGCCGCGCTCCCCCGGCGAGGGCACGTCGACCGCGTAGTCGCGGAAATCCGGCATCCGCAGGTCGCGGAGCAGCATGCCGCCGTTGGCGTGGGGATTCGCGCCCATCCGTCGGTCGCCCTTGGGGGCCAGCTCGGCCAGTTCCGGCTTCAGGCGGCCCTGCGCATCGAAGAGTTCCTCCGGCCGGTAGCTCTTGAGCCAGTCGTCCAACAGCTTGAGGTGTTCGGGATGGGCGGCCGGGTCGGCGAGCGGCACCTGGTGCGCGCGGAAGGTGCCTTCCACCTGCAGGCCATCGACCATCTTCGGCCCCGTCCAGCCCTTGGGTGAATTGAGGACGATCATCGGCCAGCGCGGACGGGTGAGGTTGCCGTGGGCACGGGCGTCCTGCTGGATCTTCTTGATCTGCTCCACCGCCGTGTCGAGCGTCGCGGCCATGGCCTCGTGCATCAGTCTGGGCTCGTGACCCTCGACGAAGTAGGGCGTCCACCCGTAGCCGCGGAGCAACTGTGCCAATTCCTCATGCTCGATACGGCCGAGGAGAGTCGGGTTGGAAATCTTGTAGCCGTTGAGATGCAGGATCGGCAGCACCGCGCCATCGGTGGCCGGATTGAGAAACTTGTTGGAATGCCATGCCGTGGCGAGTGGTCCGGTTTCCGCCTCGCCATCGCCGACGACGCAGGCGACGACGAGGTCGGGATTGTCGAAAACCGCCCCGAACGCATGGCTGAGCGAATAGCCCAGCTCGCCGCCCTCGTGGATCGAGCCCGGGCACTCCGGCGAAACGTGGCTGGGAATACCGCCGGGAAACGAAAACTGAAGAAAGAGGTTCCGCAGCCCGGTTTCATCCTGGCTGATGTTGGGATAGATCTCGCTGTACGTGCCTTCGAGATACGTGTTGCCCACGACGGCCGGGCCGCCGTGCCCGGGGCCGGAGACGTAAATCATGTCGAGGTCGTATTTTTTGATGATCCGGTTCAAGTGCACATAGATGAAGTTCTGTCCGGGGGTCGTACCCCAGTGTCCCAACAGCATGTGCTTCACATCCGCGAGCGTCAGCGGCCGCTTCAGCAGCGGATTGTTGTAAAGATAAATTTGGCCGACCGACAGATAGTTGGCGGCGCGCCAGTAGGCGTCCATCTTGTGGAGCAGGTCCGAGGAAAGAGTGTTTGTCTTCATGGTTCAATTTTCCTTGTTGCAGCCAAGGCCGAGAACGCGGCACACCGTCTTGGCAATCATGCATTCTTCGTCCGTGCGAATGACGCGGACCGCAACCCGGCTGGCCGCTGCAGAGATCACGCCCTCATTTGCCGCGTTACACTTTTCTACCAGTTCGATTCCAAGGAATCCCAGGCCATCACAAATCCGCGCGCGGACAGGCGGTGCATTCTCGCCGATGCCTCCCGCGAAGACTAGCGTGTCCAATCCACCGAGCGCAGCGGCGAAGGAGCCGATCCACTTTTTCGCCTGATAACAAAACAACGCCACCGCTTCCGCCGCCCATACGTCCTGCGTTTCGCTGTCGAGCAGGTCGCGCATGTCGGAAGTGGTCTCCGACACGCCGAGCAGCCCGGACTGGAAATTGACCATCTCGTTGAATTGCTTCGCGCTCATTTTTTCAGTGCGTGCCAGATACCACACCAGTCCAGGATCGAGGTCGCCGGACCGGGTGCTCATCGGCATCCCGGCTACCGGGGTGAAACCCATGCTGGTATCAACGGCTTTGCCGTGATGGACCGCCGCCAGGCTTGCGCCGTTACCGAGGTGAGCGAGGATGACCCGGCCTTGTGCCGCTTCCGTTCCGGCCACGCGGGCCAGCTCTCCCAATAGAAACGCATACGACAACCCGTGAAATCCGTACCGCCGCACGCCCTGCGCCTCGTACCGGCGCGGGATCGGCAACAGCTGCGCCACGCGCGGCAGGTCATGGTGAAACGCCGTGTCGAAACACGCCACCTGGGGCAAGTCGGGAAATCGGCGATGAAACGCTTCGGTCAACAGAATCTCTTCCGGCAGATGCTCAGGGTCGAATGGGCTGAGCCGGCGCAGTTCCTCAACCATTTCCGCGGTGATTCGCTGCGGCTGGCTATACTTCGGCCCGCCATGCACCACGCGATGCCCCACCGCGGTCAATACATCACGCCCGCTGCGTTCCTCGATCCAATCCATCAGAGCGCCCACCGCCACCGCGTGATCCGGCGCCATCACTGAGCGCAAAAAATTGTCCGCTTGGTTCAGGCCTTTCACCCGCAAGGAGGCCTCCGGCAGTCCAATCCGCTCAATCCCGCCCTCCAGAATCCGTCGGAGCGAGTCACCGGCCTCGAACAGCGCGAACTTGATGCTCGACGAGCCGCCGTTGATCGTCAGGATGCGTGGGTTAGCCGGTTGCATGGATGAGTCCTTCGTCATTCGGCAATCCGAACGAAGCCAGTGCCGCGCACGTGGACCGGTAATCCGTGTGCAGAATGCTTCGAATCCCCAACCCTTCCGCGATCTGGACGAACATCGGGGTGTTTTCGATATAGACGACCTGCCGGGCTGGCACCTGGGCGATGTCCAGCGCGAGCCGAAAGATGTCCGCGTCTGGCTTGCGGGCGTGGACGAAGCAGGAGGAAATAAAGAAATCTACGAACTCATCCAGCTTGAATTTGCGTATCCGGTAAGCATTCAATTCCCGTGCTTCGTTGCTGACCACGGCGATCTTCAGCCCGTGCCGGACCTTGAGCTGGGCGACCAGCTCGATCATCTCGGGGTAAGGCTTCGATTGCGCGAACATGAAGCGCCGAAACTGAGCCCGGCTGAACGGTCGCTTTTGGTAGAACACCACCCGACCCAAATATTCTTCCAGCGTGAGCTTTCCCTCCTCGTAGGGCTCGAAGGTCAGGTGATGCCGATCCTCTATCTCGGCCAACTCCAGCTTGAAGGTCGTCGCCGCCCGTTTGCGGGCATGATGATCCCACCCGTTGGTGAGCAGGACCCCGCCGATATCCAGAAACACGCAGGTGATTGCCGGCGCCTTCTTCATCGTTTTTCCTTCCGTCGATCAGATCATCGCTGCCACAGAATTCGTGCGTCTTCCAGCGGGATCGCAACGCCGTCGCAGTGCGGGATCACGCGCGCCGTATAGTCCGCTGGTGGGCGGGTCGCAGACACCGCCGCGCTGTACCTGAAGCCGCCCGACGCGCCGGTCAGTTGGCGAACGCGGTTCATCTCCTGCCGCACCGGTTCGCCGCCGTTCATTCCGTCGGCGTAAAGCTCCACCCGCACCGCCTTCGGGTCGAGGTCATTGAGATAGACCTGAACCTCATACACGTGCTGCTTGCCTTTGGTCTCGACCTTCACTTCGCCGAAGCGCAGCGCGGCCCATTTCTGTTCCAGACTGTACTGCCAATCCACCATTTGCCTGGCGATTGCGCCGTTATCGGCAGCCCGGTCACAGTAGGCTGAGGCGGCCGGGAGATAGTGTTGCTCGGCGTATTCGCGCACCGCGCGGTTCGTGGAAAAGCGCGGTGTCAACCGCGCCATGCTTTCCCGCATCCGCTTGACCCACGCGGTGGGAATGCCGCTCTCGTCGCGGGTGTAAAACTCGGGGATCACCTCCCGCTCGAGCAGGTCGTAGAGCGCGTCCGCTTCGACAGCGTCCCAAGCGGGATCGTCGCCATGCTCCCGGCCGTCCCCCAACGCCCACCCCACTTCCGGCGTGTAGGCTTCCGCCCACCAGCCGTCCAATTCTGACAGATTGAGGCCGCCATTCACCAGCACCTTCATGCCGCTGGTGCCACTGGCCTCCCAAGGACGTCGGGGCGTGTTGATCCAGACGTCCACCCCCTGCACCAAGTGCTCGCTCAGAAGCATGTCGTAGTCACTGAGAAAGATCACATGTTGACGGATTTCGGGACGGCGAATGAAGTGTATCCATTCCTGAATCAAGGCCTGCCCCGCCTGGTCTGCCGGATGGGCCTTGCCCGCAATGATGAGTTGCACCGGACGCTGAGGATTGGTTAACAGGCGAAGCAATCGATCCGGGTCGTGCAGCAGCAGGTTCGGTCGCTTGTAGGTGGCAAAGCGCCGCGCAAAGCCCAGCGTTAATGCGTTGGGCTCAAACAAATGCTTTGCACCTTCAACCGCCTCTGGCGAGGCGCCTGAGGCGGTCAGTTGCCGGGACAATCGTTCGCGAGCGTATTCAACCAGCGACTTGCTGGCGGCGATGCGAAATTGCCAGAGCCTGGCGTCGGAGAGGCGACGAATGTCCTGCTCCAGGGGTTCCGTCGTGCCCAGCCAACGGTCCTTTCCACAGGCTTCCGTCCAAAGATCATCGGCCGGGGCCGAGTCCCAGCTCCGCATGTGGACTCCGTTAGTCACGTGTCTGACGGGCACTTCGTCCGCTGGCCAGTGCGGAAAGAGAGGCTCAAAGAGATGCCGGCTAACTTTCCCGTGCAGGCGACTGACGCCATTGACCGCCCCGCTCCCACGGATCGCCAGATAGGCCATGTTGAAGGTCTCCGACGCGTCGTTCGGGTTCTGGCGGCCCAGGGCCAGCAAATCGTGGACTGGTATGCCGAGCTTCTGCTCGGCATAGGCGCCGAGGTATTGCGCGATGAGGGCCGGCGCAAAACGGTCAAAGCCGGCGGCCACTGCCGTGTGGGTGGTGAAGAGGTTGCCTGCTCGCGTAACGGCCAGGGCGACCTTGAAGGGCTGCCCTGTCTCTTCCATGAAGGTTCGAGCCCGTTCCAACACGGCGAATGCGGCATGTCCTTCATTCAGGTGGCAAACTTCGGGCTTGATGCCGAGCGCATTGAGCAGGCGCCACCCGCCAATCCCGAGGAGCAGTTCTTGCTTGAGGCGCAGCTCCGGCCCGCCACCATATAGCTCGCTGGTAATCCCACGATGAACAGGAAAGTTCGCCGCGTCATTGCTGTCGAGCAGGTACAGCTTCACCCGGCCGACCTGGACCTGCCAGGCCCGCAGCCAGACCGAGTAACCGGGTAACGCGATCTCCAACCGCAACCATTCCCCGTTCGGGTGGCGCAGCGGTGTGATCGGCAACTGCCCGGGGTCGTTGTAGGGAAAGAGGGCCTGCTGGGCTCCGTCCTTGTCGATCACCTGGCGAAAATAGCCTTGCTGGTAGAGCAGCCCCACGCCGACCACCGGCACGCCCAGATCGCTGGCGGCTTTGAGCTGATCGCCGGCTACATTGCCGAGCCCGCCCGAGTAGATGGGCAGCGCTTCGCTCAACATAAATTCCATGCTGAAATATGCGGCGCAGGTCAGGGAACCCCGCGAATGATTCTGCTGAAACCACGCGGGCGCCTCCACCGCTTGCCGCCTGGTCTGCACCAGGCCATCAACGTTCTTGCGAAAAACGGGATCGGCCAACACGCGCTCGATCTGGTCGCGCGAGACCGTCTGCAGGACAACCCAGGGGTTATGCGTGATTTCCCACAGTTCGGGATCGAGCTGCCGCCACACTTTGTCGGTAGCATGATTCCACGACCAACGCATATCCAGGGCCAGCTCCGCCAGGG
>Ga0316627_100000592_pt1 | contig 10438 bp, 11 predicted proteins | sample OWC_Aug_M2_C1_D1_FD_207653 | JGI IMG/M metagenome (GOLD analysis project Ga0316627, IMG submission 207653) | Wetland soil microbial communities from Old Woman Creek delta, Ohio, United States - OWC_Aug_M2_C1_D1_C | ecosystem: Environmental > Terrestrial > Soil > Wetlands | place: USA: Ohio...
TCCGCTCCGCGGGCGTCGAGATTCGCCAGCACCGCGGCCGCATCGGCGCCTTGCAGCTGGTAGATGCCGCGAGTGTCGCTGCGTCCGGTCTCGACGGCGGCAGTCCCCACGACCTCGAGCCCGGCCGCCTGCCAGAACGCGATGCCGGCATCGCGCAACCAGGCGGGGTAGGGCGACACGATGTGGATGCGCCTGGCGTGCATCGCCCGGAGCGCACGCAGGATGGCGCCTGCCGCTGTCTCGACGGGCGCGCCGACGGCGGTCTGTGCCGCCGCGAGGATTTCCGTCTCGCGCTGCACGCCCAGCAGGTACGAGGAGCCCGTACAGGCGAACGCGACGGCGTCGAGCCGCAGCGTGTCGTACTGCTGCAGCGTTGCCGGAAGATTCTCGAGGTACTCGACGAGCCGCGTGCGGGGATCCTCGCTGCGACTCGCCAGTCGCGCGACGTACAACTCCGTGTCCGCCGGCGCGAGCCGCCGGAACTCGGGTTCGACCGTCGGGTTGGCCTGGGGCGTCAACAAGCCGAAGCGACCGCGCGCACCGTAGTCACGGAGGATGCTCATGTGGTTTCCGCTGCCTGGCGCAGGCCGGTGATCATGGAGGTCTTGAGCAAGTGCTCGCGCGCTCGCTCGGGCGACTCCGCAATTGTCTGCAGGTCGCGCAGTGTCTGCAGCCGCTTCTCGGGATTGCGCTCCTGCATGCGCGTCCGGTTCTGGTGCGCCTGCTCGAGGATCTGTTCCTGCGCCACCGGCCGGCGCTGGCGCACGTACAGGTCGAGCAGCGCGTCGTCGGCACCGTGCCAGACCGACGCCAGCTTGTCGCAGAGATTGAATGCGTCGTGCAGGCCGCCGTTCATGCCCATGCCACCGCTTGGGCTGTTGAGGTGCGCGGCGTCGCCGGCGAGCAGCACACGGCCCGCACGATACGTGGAGGCGATGCGGCGGTGGATGCGGTACGGACGGGACTCGAGCACGTCGTACGGCCCTCCCGCGGGTACGATGCGCTGCAGCTTCGCCTCGATCGATGCGCGGGTCAGCGCCTGGTCGACGGTCTCGTCGGCGTCGGCATACAGGCTCACGCGCCACAGGTTCGGCAGCCGCAACAGGCTGAACGTGCCGCGCGGCGACCAGCAGTAGTTCACGTTGGACAGGCCCTCGAGGTGCTGCTCGAAAGGGAACTGCGTCGTGGCGAGGATGGTCGTTTCGGCGTACGTGGTGCCTTCGAGATACAGGCCGACGGCTTCGCGTACCGCGCTGCGCGCACCGTCGGCGCCGATGAGCCAGCTTGCCTGCAACTCAGTCGAGGCGCCGTCCGGTTCGCGTACGTCGACCACGACGCCCGTGTCCGTCTGACGGACGGCGGTGACCGTGGCGTCGCGCCGCAGCGTGCAGGCGCCGCCGAAGCCGGGCAGACGCTCCTCGAGCAACTCGCAGTACACCTGTTGCTCGCATTGCAGGCGATACGGGTGGCGCGTGTCGCCCGCGATCACGCTCAGGTCGAACACCGCGCGCTCACCCGACGGGTGCATGCGCACCTGCCACGTGGGAGTGACGAGGCCGCGCGCGACCAGCGGTTCGGCGAGGCCGAGGTCGTCGATCATGTCGAGCGTGGGTGGATGCCATGTGGACGCGCGCAGGTCGCGGGCGCGATGCGGCGTCGCCTCGAGCAGCAGCACCGGGATGCCCGCACGGGCGAGCAGCGCGGCGCAGGTGAGCCCCACTGGCCCGGCACCGACGACGATGACCCGATCGTTCACGCGCTTCCCCGAGGTTTGCGGCGGCCGAGCGCCGGATTCTACCTGCGGCCCCGGCTGATCGTGTGCCCGATGCGGGCTGGCTTGGCTCCCGCAGCGGCGCGATGCCATGATCGCGCAGATGACCACAACGAACCGGGGGATTGACCGCCCGTGGTGGACGCAGAAGCGATGGTGGGTCGCCATCATGCTCTGTGCCGTCACGATGATCGGTTACGTGGATCGCCTCGCGCTCTCCGTGGCCGCGCCGGTCGTGCGCAAGGAATTCGGTTTCACAAACGAGCAGTACGGAGTCATCACGTTCGCGTTCCTCGCCACGTATGCCGCAGGACAATTGCTGCTCGGGCCGGTGATCGACCGGCTGGGCAGCAAACGCTCGCTGTCACTGGCGGTGTTCTGGTGGAGCGTGGCTTCGTGCGTGCATGCGTTCGCACGAGGGGTGGGCGGGTTCTTCGCAGCGCGCGCGTTCCTCGGGATCACCGAAGCGGTCAATTTCCCGGCGGCTTACAAGGTTGTGGCGGAGTGGTTTCCGCGCGCCGAGCGCAGCATGGCCAGCGGCTTCATCACCGCCGGCACGGGCATCGGCGCGATCATCGCGCCGCCGCTGATCGCTTTCCTGATTGCCACCTTCGACGCGCTGCATGCCCGCGGCCTGTCGCCCACCCACGGCTGGCAGGCGGCGTTCATCGTGCCGGGCGTGCTCGGCCTCGTGTGGGTCTGGGTCTGGAAGCGGCACTTCCACCTGCCGGAGCACGACCCGGCGCTTGGAGCAGACGAGCGGGCGCTGCTGACGGCCGAGCACGCCGCGCCGGCCGTCGAGGCGGCCGAGCGGCGACCGCTGGGCGAGGAGATGCGCGCATACTTCGCTCGTCTCGGTTACTGGTTCCGGTATCGTGAAACCTGGGGCCTCGCGCTCGCACGCTTCACCGCAGACGGCGCGTTCTACTTTCTCGCGTTCTGGATCCCGAACTACCTGAGCGACGTGCGCGGCTTCGGTCTCAAGGAGATCGCTTGGGCCGCCGCCATTCCGTTCGTGTTCGCGGATCTCGGCTCGCTGGTCGGAGGGTATGCCGGCCAGCGGCTCATCAGGAACGGCTGGAGCGTGGACGCCTCACGGAAGACGATGATCTGGATCGGCGCGTTGCTCGTGCCGCTGGCGCTGCCGGCGGTCTACGTCGACTCCGCGGTGCTCGCCGTGCTGCTGATGGGGCTCGGTATTTTCGGCATCCAGGTAAAGAGCGCGTCACTCTTTGCCGTGCCGGCCGACATCTTTCCGCGGACGGCCGTGGCGACGGTCTGGGGGGCGAGCGGCGCCGCCGGCAGTTTCGCGGCCGCATTCTCGCAGCCGGTGATCGGCTGGACGATCGACAGGTACTCCTACGAACCCGTGTTCATCGCCGTTGCGCTCATGCACGTGGTCTCTGCGGCGTGCATCATGCTGCTGGTGCGACGGATCGAGCCGGTGACGCTCGAGCCCGGGATGCCGTAAGCGGGGTAGCGCGCGGCCGGGTTCACTCGAATGGTAGCGACCGCCACGGCGGTGTTATTGCTCTGCACAGTTGCCGGCACCGCGTCCGCAGCGGAATGGAGCGCCGAGCAGCAGGAGGTCTGGAAGGTCGAGCTGCAGCAATGGAAGATGTCGGCGGCCGAAGACACGAGCTGGATCGACACCATGGTTCATCCAGGCATGACATTCTGGGAAACCGGTGCGCCGATGCCTCGGGACAAGGCATCGCTGAAGCACTGGAGCCGGTACGATACCGAAAACGCTTCGACGCTGGAGCAGGAGCTGTTTCCGATCTCGGTGACCGTCACCGGAAACACCGCGGTGGTGCACTACCACTACATGGTCGCTCGCGAGAACTACAAGAAGGAACGGGAAACGGTCACCGGCCGTTACACGGATGTGCTGGTCAAGGATGGCGGCCGCTGGCTGTTCCTGACCTGGACAGGCGGGGACGATCCGAAGAAGTGAGCTGTCTTTCTCCCAGGTCGGCGTGAGCCGTCGCACCTGCCCCCGGCTTCGCGCCGGGGTTTTCGCTTCTTGCGAGGGTCGGTTACTGGCCGTTCAACCGAGTCGCCGGTGCTGAGAGGGCGCGCGGCGCCCGGACTCTGCCGCCGCATCCCCGTGCACGGCCAGGCGATGCGCTCGGTGTCAACAGGACGGTTTCTTGTCCGTACCATTCGGTGTCTGTACTGTCCGCCACGACAGCGACAGGAGCGATCTGTCCTGAAGGAGCGAGCGATGCGTCGAGTGTTCCTTGCCGGTTTCGCACTCGCGCTGGTGGCTGGCGAGACCATCGGCTCGCCCCAGGCCGGCGTCGACGCCGATACGGCCGAGTGGTGGAAGATCACCGGTGATCTTTCCGGCGATGCGATGGAGGGGCGTGACACCGGGTCGGAGGGGCATGCCAGGGCGGTGCGCTATGTGATCGACCGTTTCGGGAAGGCAGGGCTGAAGCCTGCCGGCGAACAGGGCGGCTGGACGCAGACGCTTCCGTTGAAAGAAGTGCGTGTCGAGAAAGACGGGACCAGCTTCGACGTTGCGCGAGACGATGGCTCGAACGAGAGCCTGCGTTTCCTGCATCAGATCACGGTGCGGCCGACGGATCAGCTTCCGGCAGCGATCGCTGCTCCGCTGGCGTTCCGCGGGTATTGCTCGGCGGCCGAGCTGGGCGCGTCGACGAAGGGCAAGGTGGCTGTCTGCTTCGGCGGGCGGCGTGACGGCGTACCGGGAGCCGCGGAGCGGATCAGGGCGGCGGCGGATGCCGGCGCTGTCGGCATCATCAACGTCGACGATCCGGGCTTCACGATCGAGCCCTCGCGCTGGCCGGAAGCCTACGCACGGTCGATTTCGTTCCGGGATGCCGGGCCGCCGGCTTCTCCGCAGCTGGCAGTGATGAGATTGAACTCGAACGCTCTGGCGTCGCTGATCCAGGGGTCGGGGCAGGATGCCGATGCAATCCTGCAGGCAGGGGCAGCATCGCAGCGGCTTCCGGTCTTTGACATCCCGTCGGTCGTCAAGGCGGCCTTCAAGCTGTCGCGTCGCGAGTTCACTTCCGACAACGTGCTCGGCATCCTGCCGGGTGCCGATCAGGCGCTCGCTGCCGAGACGGTGATCGTTTCGGCTCACCTCGACGGATTTGGCCATGGCGAGGCGATTGATGGCGACTCGCTTTACAACGGCTCGTTCGACAATGCCGCCTACGTGGCGACGCTTATCCGGCTGGCGGAGCAGCGGAAAGGGCGGGGGTTCCGGCGGAGTGTCCTGTTCGCCGTCTACACCGGCGAGGAAAAGGGCCTGCTGGGCTCGAACTGGTTTGCCGGGCACCTGACCGTGCCGAAGGCGAACCTGGCGGCGGTGATCAATCTCGACCAGCTGCGTCCGCTTTTCCCGCTCGAGATCCTGACCATGCATGCGATCACCGACACGACGCTGGCCGCGAATGTGAAACGGGTTGCTGCGGGCATGGGGATCGAGATCCGGCCGGACCTGGAGCCGGAGCGGAATCTCAATCAGAGGACGGACCACTTTCCATTCCTGAAGATGGGCGTGCCGGCGACGAGTTTCGTGTTCGGGTTCGATCCGGGAACGGAATCCGAGCGGCGATACCGGGAGTGGTATCAGGTCAGGTACCACCGGCCCCAGGACGACATGAGCCAGCCGCTCGATTGGGGCGCGGCCAGGGACATGAACACGTTCTTCTATCGGTTGACGGAAGACGTGGCCGAGGCTTCGGAGCGGCCGGGCTTCGTGACCGGTTCGCCGTTCGCGCCGCAATAGGCGCGGCGCCTACGCGGCAGGCGGAAACACCGCGTTCGCGTCGAACACCGGACCGTCGACGCAGACGCGCTTCATCGCAATCCCGCCTTCGGTGACGACCGGCACCGCACAACCCGCGCAGCCGCCGACCGCGCAGGCCATGAACTCCTCGAGCGATACCTGGCAGGGCGCGCCGAAGCGTCGCGCCACCTTCGCGACGGCCTGCAGCATCGGGGTCGGACCGCACGCGAACACCTCGACTTCGGCGCGCGCCGCCGAATCCAGCGATCCCAGCCATTCCGCGGCGAGGTCGGTGACGTAGCCGTCGTAGCAGCCGGCAAAACCCGCGAGCGTCGCGAGACGGCTGGGCACTCCCCAGTCTTCCAGCAATGGCATGCAGCCAATCACGTCGGCGGGCAGTCCCGGCACCAGGATCGTGGACGGCCGCGGCTGGAACGGGAAAGGAATCTCGGAGCCCATCAGCACCAGCGGCGACCAGCGCACGTCGCGCCGCGCCTTCAGCGATTCGGCGAGGAACACCATCGGCGGGATGCCGACGCCGCCGCCGACGAGCAACGTGCGAGGACGGCCGGGCGAGGGCACGAAGCCTTTCCCGATCGGTCCCATGACCGAAATCGTTGCGCCCTGCGGCTGCGTCGACAGCGCCTCGAGGCCGGGGCCCACGATCTTGTAGAGGATGTCGATCCAGCCGGCCTTCGCGTCCGCGCGCATGATCGACAGCGGACGGCGCATCGGCAGCAGCGGGTCGCAGGTCAGGTGCGCGAAGCTGCCGGGTGTCGCGGCGGCGGCGCATTTCGGCGCACGCAGACGAATGACGTACTGCTGCCCGGGGTACTGCCGGGTCTCGAGCAGTTCGGCGTCCTCGACGAAGATCGTGCCGCGATGCGAGCGGTCGCTCATCCGGCCCTCCGTCCCGCCTCGACGTTGCGCGCCTGCACGTTGCGCACGATGGTGGCGAGCACGGCCATGCGCACGGCCACCCCGTTCTGCACCTGCTGGCGGATTACGGACTGCGGCCCGTCGGCGACGTCGCTCGCGATCTCGACGCCGCGATTCATCGGGCCCGGGTGCATCACGATCGCGTCGGGCTTCGCGAGGCACAGGTTCGCGGCCGTGATGCCCCACTCGCGGTTGAACGCGTCCGCATCCAGCGAGCTCGCCTCGGGCATCCTCTCGCGCTGTATCCGCAGCGCCATCACCACGTCTGCGCCCCGGACCCCGTCTGCCAGTGTCGTGTGGCGACGCGCGCCTGCGAACTCGTCCGCGTCGGGCATCAGGCTCGCCGGACTCACCAGCCTGAGCTCGCCGACCCCAAGCGTGAGCAGCGCGCGCCCCGTGGAGCGGGCCACGCGGGAATGGCTGATGTCTCCCACGATCGCCACGCTGAGCGCCCCGACGTCGCCCTTGCGCTGACGGATCGTGAGCGTGTCGAGCAGCCCCTGCGTCGGGTGCGACAGGTGCGCCTCTCCGGCGTTCAGCACGCTCACGTGCGGTGCGACGTGGCGCGCGACGTAGGCCGGCAGCCCGGGCTCCGCGTCACGCATCACGAACACGTCCACCAGCATCGCCTGCAGCGTGTAGATCGTGTCGAGCACCGTCTCGCCTTTCACCCGCGACGATGACTGCAGGTCCAGGTTCACGACGTCGGCGCCGAGCCGCATCGCCGCCAGCTCGAACGACACCCGCGTGCGCGTGCTCGGCTCGAAGAAGAGATTCGCGACGGTGCGGCCCGCGAGGCTCTGGTCCCGCGGCGGCATGTCCCCGGGCGTGCGGGAGTAGAACTGCGCGAGGTCGAGCAGCTGCTCGAGGTCGTCCCTCGAGAGACCGTCGAGCGTGAGCAGGTGGCGCAATCGTCCCGCTTGGTCGAGCTGCAGTTCGGCTCCGTTGTCGGTGCTCACGAGTCGCTCCGTGTTCAGTTTGCGTGGCCGCCGAGCCAGGTCGCGAGAATCAGGCGGGCCGCGTTGGCGTCTATGTCCTCGCGTTTCACCCTGCGAGTGCGGGCGCCGGACCGCCGCGCGTCGCGCAGGTCCGACTGCGCGGCCACGGAGGTCAGCCGCTCGTCCACGAATTCCACCGGCAGCTGGAAGCGTCGCGCAAGCTCTCCGCCGAAGGCGCGACAGGTTCCGGTGAGGACGGTCTCCGTACCGTCCATATTATAGGGGAGACCCACCAGCAGCCGGGCGGGACTCCACTCGCGCACGCAGCGCTCGAGCGCCGCCCAGTCGGGGGAGTTGCCCACCGGCACGACGCCGGCTGGACCTGCACTGCCCGTGGTGGTCTGGCCGACGGCGACGCCGATCCGGCGCGACCCGTAATCGAAGGCCAGCACCACTTCGCCGGGCTCGGGCACTTTGCGGCTCAGGCGTGGCCGGCGTCGCTGCTCAGGTGCAGCAGGTTGATGCCGAGCAGCCGGCCGGCCGCCTGCCAGCGGTCCTCCGCCGGCACGTCGAACAACAGGTTCTCGTCCACCGGCACGGTCAGCCACGCGTTGCGAGCCATCTCCTCGTCGAGCTGGCCGGCCTCCCAGCCTGCATAGCCGAGCGCGACGATTGCCCGGTCCGGACCGTGGCCGCTGGCCAGCGCGTCGAGGATGTCGCGCGACGTGGTCAGGTGCAGCTTGTCGGACACCGGCAGCGTGGATTCGAAGCCCGCGCCCGGGCTGTGCAGCACGAAGCCGCGGTCGGTCTGCACCGGGCCGCCGAGCAGCACGTTCTGGCGTGAAACACGGGATTTCGAGGCATCGAGGCCGAGTTGCTCGAAAACCTCGCCCAGGTCCATCGTCAACGGCCGGTTGATGACGATGCCAAGCGCGCCCCGTGCACTGTGCTCGCACACGAGCGTGACCGTCTGCGCGAAGTTCGGGTCGTCCATGCCCGGCATCGCGATCAGGAACTGGTTGTTCAGGAAGGTCGCCGCCATGTCCGCAAGTATCCGGCCACCGTGCTCTGCCCGACAAGCGCCTGCGTGGTCACGGGGCGTCGCCCATCACCGCGCCGTCGCCCAGCCGGCCATCGAGGAACTGCCACTCGTAGGCGAAGCGCAGCACCGGGTAGCGCTCGCGCATCGCAGGGGGGAACGGGTCAAATGGCGAGGACAGCCGCACGATGGCCAGCGCCGCGTTGTCGAGCTCCCGGTGGCCGCTCGAGCGGCGCACGATGACCTGGTCGAGGCTGCCGTTCGCGCGGATCGCCACCTCGAGCACCGGATTGCCGGACATGCCGCGCCGGCGCGCCTCGTTCGGGAAGTTGAGCGTGCCGACGCGCTCCACGCGGCGCTTCCAGCCGTCGAGGTAGCCTGCGATCAGCGATTCGCGCGTGTCGGCGAGCAGTCGGTCGTCGGTGGACGGGTCGCCACGCAGGCGCAGGGTCTCGTCAGCCGCCGCGGAATTCACGCCGACCTGCTCCATCGGCCGCGCGTCGAGCGGCACGCTCGACGCTGCCGCCTGCTCGGTCTCGGCCCCGGAGATCGTGCGCCGCGACTCGCTGGATCGGCTCGAGAGGACTTGCCTGCCACCGATCGTCTCGGTGGAGGCCTGTGAATCGAGCGCGTCGCCCTCGGCAACACCCTCGTTCTCGAGCAGGCTCGCGGAGGATTCCGGCAGCGACGTGCGGTGGCGGTCACGTCCGGTGCCGGAGCCGTGCTGGCTGCGCTGGGCGATGTAGCTCGCGTTCGGGTTCTCCGACTCCTCGGGTCCCTCCGATACCAGCAGCACCTCGAGCGTGGGCAGCGGATTCTCGGCGGCGGACGGCGCGGAAAACCTCACACCCAGGATGAACAGGCCGTGGACCAGCGCCGCGACGAAAATTGCCGTCGCGAGGCGGTCGTCGGGCCGGTCGTTCGCTGCCCGGAGATCCACGCCTCAGGCACCCCGCCTGGCCGCGATCGCGTCCATCAGCTGGCCGGCGATGTCGAGACCGAACTGGCGGTCGAGTTCCCGCACGCCGGTCGGGCTCGTCACGTTGATCTCGGTGACGAACCCGCCGATTACGTCGAGGCCGACGAACAGCATCCCACGCTCGCGCAGCGCCGGCCCGATCCTGCCCGCGAGCCACCTGTCGCGCTCGTCGAGCGGCCGACCGACGCCCCTGGCGCCCGCGGCCAGGTTGCCCCGGTTGTCGGACGCGGACGGGATGCGTGCCAGCGCATACGGAACCGGCTCGCCATCCACCAGGATCACCCGGGCGTCGCCGGTCGCGACGATGTCAGGGATGTACCTCTGTACGATCGCGTAACGCGCGCCGTACTCGGTCAGCGTCTCGAAAACGACGCTCGCGTTCTTGTCGCCCGCGTCGAGCACGAATATCGAGCGGCCGCCCATCCCGTAGAGAGGCTTGCAGACCGCGCGCTGGTGCTCCTGCAGGAACGCGTGCATGTCGGCCATGTCGCGGCTGATCAGCGTGGGCGCGCAGCACTCGGGGAACCAGGCCGTGTAGACCTTCTCGTTCATGTCGCGCAGGCCCTGCGGCCGGTTCACGACCAGCGCGCCCTGCAGTTCCGCGCGCTCGAGGACGTAGGTCGAGTAGATGTACTCGGTGTCGAAGGGGGGGTCCTTGCGCATCAGGATCACGTCGAAGTCGCCGAGGCGAGTGGTCTGCGGCTCGCCCCGCGAGAACCAGTCCTTCGCGTCGTCGCGCACCTCGAGCGCATGCGCGCGGCCCAGCGCGACGCCGTCGCGCAGCCAGATGTGGCCGAGTTCGAGATAAGCCAGTTCCCAGCCGCGGCGCTGCGCGGCGAGCATCATCGCGAGCGTCGTGTCCTTGGCGGGCTTGATCCTCTCGATCGGGTCCATCACGACGGCGACGCGCAGGCGTTTGACGGTCATCGCTCACTCCAGGGGGGCTTGGCGGCCGTAGCCGCCTGTGACGCCTGTCATGGTATCGAAAGCAGCCGATGGCAGGGCA
>Ga0316627_100000593_pt1 | contig 10432 bp, 10 predicted proteins | sample OWC_Aug_M2_C1_D1_FD_207653 | JGI IMG/M metagenome (GOLD analysis project Ga0316627, IMG submission 207653) | Wetland soil microbial communities from Old Woman Creek delta, Ohio, United States - OWC_Aug_M2_C1_D1_C | ecosystem: Environmental > Terrestrial > Soil > Wetlands | place: USA: Ohio...
TATCCGTATCAGAACCGGTGAAACCGGCGACGCTGCCATCTGAGTGGAACAAGCGATACGATGCGCATAATGCAGGGGGACAGGTTATTCCTGTCCCCCCTTATTTGCTATGCTAATAACTATACTGGGGATCTTGTTTATCTGCATTCTTTTTCTTCCGCTCTCGGTCAAAAAGGTGGAAAGGAATATCGAGGTTTTTCTTCTTGTCATGGCGGTTATTGCGGTTACTGCCTCGCACTACCTCGGCGCGGAAGCGTGCTGGACGCGGTCACTCGTAGAATCATCCCTTGTCGAGCCGGTCAAGCTCACCGTTGCAACTCTCATCTTCGGCATAATCTTCAGAATGCTGCGGGAACCGCTGAAAAGAAAGATCGTGACATGGGAATCCAGGCTCGGCCCACGGATTTTTGTGGCGCTGATCATTTTTTCCCTTGGCATACTTTCGAGCCTGATCACTGCGATCATTGCAGCCCTTATCCTCTGCGAGATCGTCAGCGCACTCAGTCTGGACAGGAAATATGAAACGATCTTTACCGTGCTTGCCTGCTTTTCGATCGGTATGGGAGCTGCGCTTACGCCTATAGGAGAACCCCTCTCTACCATAGCTATAGCTAAATTACGGGGAGGCGCGCATACCGCCGACTCCCTTTTCCTCCTGAAACTGGTCGGCATATATATTGTTCCGGGTATAGTTTTCCTTTCAGTTGTTGGTGCCCTGTTCAGGGGCATTCAGGTCTCTGCTCCGGAAAGCCTTACGGAAGATTGTCCCGAATCCATGAAGGTCATAGCGCTGAGGGCATGGAAGGTCTATGTGTTTGTCATGGCGCTGATCCTCCTTGGAAATGGATTCAAGCCGGTTATTGATATCTATATTGCTCCCCTGACGGCACGGCTCCTTTACTGGATCACATCTCATCAGCAGTACTTGACAATGCGACCCTTGCGGCAGCGGAACTCGGCTCACCTATGAGCAGGAGTCAGATTACCGGAATCCTTATGGGTGTGATAATCTCCGGAGGCATGCTTATCCCCGGCAATATACCGAATATTATAGCCGCCTCAAAGCTCAAAATATCGAGTCGGTCCTGGGCAATGATAGGGCTTCCTGTGGGATTGTTTCTCATGTGCACCTATTTTTTCATTCTCTTCGGTATCTGAAATTCGTAAAAGACGATCGGTGATTCTACCTTTCCCGTTTGTTTCCGTTCGAGGATATCGTACAGAATAACTACAGGAGCTGCCTGACATTCCGAAGGTGAAGATCGAGGCGGTGGTGGCTGATGTCATGGTCGCAAAGGCGATGCCGACGATCGAGCAGAAGGCCAAGACCGGTAAGATCTTTTTCCTGCCACGGGGGCAAATCATCCGCATCAGAACCGGTGAAGCCGGAGACGCTGCCATCTGAACAGCATACCAGACGTCTGAAGCATTTCACTCCCTGTTGGCCGGGCAGCACACCGCCCGGCTATAACTTTTTTGAGGTCAGCCGGATTGACCGAAACCCGACCATCTCTTTACAATGAAAAGAAGGCGCTATCTGTCGGGAAAGGAACGTTCATGCTGAAACTCTATAACACCTTCGGTCGCAGGTTCGAACCGTTCAGAACGGATGGGAAGAAGCAGGCCACGATCTTCACCTGCGGGCCATCGGTCTACCAGCGGGCCCATATCGGCAATTTCCGTACATTTCTGTTCGAAGACATCCTCGTGCGCTATCTCGCATATTCCGGCTGGCAGGTGCGCCGCGGAATGGCGGTGACCGATATCGAGGACAAGGCGGTCAGGGAGGCGGAGAAGCGCGGGATCACGGTGACCCGGCTGACGGACGCGAACATCGTTCAGTTCGTACGGGAGATGAAGCTTCTCGGCATGAAGATTCCGGAGCATATGCCGCGTGCATCCGCATGCGTCGATGAATCGGTCCGGATCATACGGACGCTCATCCGGAAGGGGATTGCATACGAACACGGCGGCAATGTGTATTTCGACCCTTTGAAGGTGAAGGGCTTCGGCAGGCTCTTCGGCCTTGACATGAAGAAATGGCCGAAAACGAAGAGGCGGTTCCACAAGGACACCTATCCCGGCATCCAGTGGAACTATGGGGACTTTATCCTCTGGCACGGCTGTGAGATCAGCGAGGCTGCATGCTGGGACACGGAAATCGGTTCGGGCCGTCCGTCCTGGAATGTACAGGACCCTTCCATGGTGATGAAATATTTCGACGGAACGCTCTCGGCGTTCTGCGGCGGCAGCGACAACCTGTACCGCCACCATGACTATTCGCTTGCAATCCTCGAAGCGGTGAGGCCGTATCCCATGGCCCGTTTCTGGATGCACGGCGCGCACCTCTTCGTGAACGGGCAGAAGATGTCCAAGAGCAAGGGGAATATCCTGTATACGGACTCGCTGATGAAAAAGGGTTATACACCGAGGGAGATACGTTTTTTTCTCATGTACGGCCACTACCGGAAGAAGCGCAATTACGCGGACATTGTTATGCAGGTCACGGCGCAGAAGCTGAGGGACCTCAGGGTGTGTGTTGCGTCAATCAGAAAAAAAGCGGGCAATGCCGGGCCTGCCGACTCCAAGATTTCACGGGATCTTAAGGCTGCGTTTGTCTCGGCCATGGACAACGACATGCAGGTGAAAGATGCCTTTGACAGCATCCGGAACATCCTGCAGGACAGGGATGTCAAAAAGCTCGCGCCATCGAAAGCAGCGGGCATCATCAGAACGCTCAGGAAGATCGACGAGGTCCTGCAGGTGATCTTCTGAGAAGAGATTGCGGGGAGCGTGACCTGACCCTACACGCCATTGTCCGCGCAAAACAGCTCTTCAGAGTATCCGTTTTATTTTGGTGAAAGCCTCTTCTATGATGTGAGGCTCAGGCAGGAATGTGGACCTGAAATACACGCCGTCCTCCTGCCGTCCGAACCCTGAACCAGGAACAAAGACAACCCCTTCCTTCAGCGCAGCGCGCACGAACTGCACGTCCTTCTTCCATTTCGGTGTTTCTATCTTAATAAATGCATAGAACGCCCCTTTTGGAACCGGGAATGAGAGCGGCAGCTTCTTGGCCATCTTCACAAAGGTGTCCCTTCTTTCGATGAGCTTTGCCTTCGTGTCAGCTATGTACGCCGGGAATGAAGGGTGCACCAATGCCTCAGCAGCAGCTTTCTGGTACTCCCAATTTACGGAAAGGCGCTGGTTGCAGAGCAGGAAGAATGCATTCTTGACCTCTGCCCATTTATCGCCATGGAATGCCACCCATCCTATCCGTGCGCCAGGATAGCTGAAGTCCTTCGAAAGCGAACTCCCGTATATGAAGGGCACCTTGTCCCGTGCTATCTTCCTGAAGTCCACCTGTCTGCCTTCCAATATGAGCTGGTCATAGGAGCCGTCGTAAAATATCGGAACGTCGTACTCAGCACAGAGCTTCACGACATCCGATAGGTTCTTTTCCGAATAAACCGAGCCAAGCGGATTGTTCGGGTTGATGATCACCATTGCCTTTGCGCCCTCGATCTTCCTTGCCAGGTTTCCTACGTCTATCTGCCCGTTCTCATCGTGCCGATAGAATACGCTTTCACCTTCGAACTGCTTCGCCTTGCTCAGGTAAAGCGGGTATACCGGATTCGGAAGAAGTACCTTCTCGCCGAACCCGATGAACGCATGGAAGAAGAAGTCTATGCCCTCGGTGAGGCCGGCAACGGCAAACACATCCTCGGGTCTGCACTTCTCGATCTTTGCCACGGTCTTTCTGAACTCCTCGTCGCCCTCAGAAGGAGCATACCCCTTCCAGTTTTCTTCGAGCGCGCTTTTCACGCGCTCAGCGATCACCCTGAACGCCGGGAAACCGTACTGGGGAGGGTCTCCGATGTTGAGATAGATCATCCTTTTTCCCTTCGCCTCCTCGCGCTTCGCCTCCATCACGATGTCCCGTATTGGGTAGCTTACGACATTCATCCGTTCCGTGGGCCTGTAAGGCAACTGCCGTTTTAGGTGTAACATATCATCATCCTTTGCGTTGTTATGGCTGCAACCTCTGCGTGTCGTGCGGCAATGGTATGGCCACGTGAATTGAGAGAAATTATGAGTACTAGGAAGAATAACACGCCAAAAATCAGATTGACAAGGGAAACTCGGCACAAAGAAAATAAGAGGCAACCTTTTTCCTCCCTTGGCAGCTGAGGAGAAAGAGTCTGTTGTCGGGGCTCTGAAAGAATTAAGGAATGCTGACCGGAAAACGTTTTTTTTGACAACGCCTAAGGGGGCAGGCCTTTAGGCTAGAATGGTCGAGACATAACAAGCGAAGAAAATCAAATCACGACAGAAGGCCAGATCCCTTATTCTCTATTATGGAAGTTGTAATCAGATCATGGAGGAAAATTGAAGATGCAGCACGGGGAGAAGCATGCGGAATGCAGTAGCTTTACCCGTATTTGTTCTATTTCCTTCATCCCTCCGCCGGGCAGATCTCATGCGGGAGGGCGAACTGCTGTCGGTGTATGGACAGCAGCGGTTCTGTGTGATATAAGAATGGTAGATGAGGAGGTGCACCGTGAAGACAACTCTCAGCGTGCTGTGTGTAGCCTTGTTATTCTTTTCAGCGCCGGCTGTCGCGGCAAATTATGTTGAGCCCGATGTTCTAAAACAATGGCTTGAAGGCGGACGATCCGTAATACTCATCGATCTTCAGCCTGCTGATGCGTTCAGGCAGCGGCACATCAGGGGATCTATCATGACGCATGCATATTCCGTGAAAACAATTGAGCAGGAAGAGATGCTCGATGTTGCCCTGCCCAGGATAATGAGTTCTGATAGAGCCATCGTTATCGTCCATGCCCCCGGGAAAATGGGCAGGATCGGGGGGTATAATGCGTATGATTATTTTCTGTCCAAGGGAGTAGCGGAGCGAAGGCTCTTCATCCTGAATGGCGGGATAGACAACTGGCCGTATAAGAATCTGACAGAAGAAATTAATAAATAGAGGGCTTCTCCGCATCCATGAATCCATGCCCTATAGTCTGATTGCATTTCTTCATGCCACTCACTGCTCGTATAGCCTCTACCCTCTTAAGAGAGAAATGAGGAACACATCTGAGTTATGAGCTCTGGACACGGGAACCACGCGGCAAGCCTGCGGCAATAAGGGAAAGATGATACTGAAATACGCAGCACTCTGGCCGGGGCTGCCATTCATCGGCATACTGAACGGAACGATCAGGGAACTTTTCTTCAAGGACGCACTGGGGGAGTTGTTCGCCCATCAGCTTTCGTCATTCATCGCCGTTCTTCTTATCAGTGTATATGTTCGGATCCTCGAAGGCAGGTGGAAGCTTTCATCTTCATATGAGGCGCTGGCAGTAGGGCTGATATGGCTTGTGCAGACCATCATGTTCGAATTTCTGTTCGGCCATTATGTGATGGGGCATTCCTGGGAGAGACTGTTTGCCGACTATAATGTATTCGAAGGCAGATTCTGGTCCATAGTTGTTTTCTGGGTAGCTGTTGCACCGCTGATTGTCTACAAGGTACGGGAATAATATAAATAGGGACACATACCTTTTAATGAACGACAAAAAAATGTAATGGTGAGAGTCCCCGGTCAACAGCACGAGTCAGCAGCGAGGAAACGCTGTTAAAGAAAGCAATTTGCTATGTTGAAAGCCTGGTTTCTTGTTGAGAGACCCTTGGGCAAAAGCCTGCCATTTTATAATGAATTAATATAGGATTTGTCCCTCTTTGTTAGCCCGGCAACGAGAATGGTCATCCTGAACCCTTCGCTTTGTCACCCTGAGTAAAACGAAGGGTCTCGTAGTTCAGCTCAGGACAGGCTCCGGGAAAGATCTCGCATCAGCTTGGAAATGCAAGATTCTTCGCACAGTTTATCCTGAGTCAGACGAAGAGATTCTTCACCTCGTTCAGAATGACACACGAAGGACTCAGAATGACATCTTTAAAGTGTTGCTTGTTGGTCTCATAATCTACTTTTCTTCGAAGATCTCCTTAAAAAAGCTCTTCATAGCCTTCCATGATCGTTTATCCGCTTTTTCGTTATAGGCTGCACCCTTCCTGGGGTCGTTTCCGGCCTCAGGATTGGTGAAACTGTGCACCGCATTGCCGTAGCTGACAAAGTACCAGTCAACGCCTGCGTTCCTCATTTCGTCCTGGAATGCGGCAACATCCGGGGCTTTTACAAAAGGGTCATCCGCACCGTGGAGTGCAAGCACCGTCCCTTTTATATTCTTCGCGTCCTGTGGGGAAGGGGTATCGAGCCCGCCGTGGAAGCTCACCACCCCTGATAGTTCCGTGCCGCTCCGAGCAAGTTCCAGCACTGTGGTGCCGCCAAAACAGTAACCTATGGCAGCGGTCTTCTTCTTGTCGGTCAGTTCGTGGTTTTTCAGGACTGTGAATGCTGCGCTGACGCGTGAGCGAAGCAGTTTTCTGTCAGCCTTGTATTTCCCGGCAAACTGGCCGGCTTCAGCCGTATCCTTCGGCCGAATGCCCTTTCCGTAGATGTCCGCAGCAAAGGCAATATACCCGAGTTCCGCAAGTTGATCAGCACGTTTTTTAGCATACGGGCCGAGGCCCATCCATTCGTGCACGACGAGAACCCCGGGCCGTTTTCCCTGTTTTGCATCGTCATAAACCAGATATCCTTCCATGACAGCATCGCCGTCACGGTATTCGATATTTGTCGAGACGAGTTTTGCCTGGCTGGTAGAAGCCAGAATGATGATGGTACCCAAGCTGATCAGGATTGCGATCACGTATCTCATGGAATCCTCCTTAAAGCGATAAGGTTATGTTTCATTATAGTACTCCTCCGGAGTCCTGTGAACAAAAAAGATAGCGACTCGGGATCATTCTGGTAAGCTAAGGATATGACCATGCTGCGGACTGTCTGCATTCTGACCTGTCTGGCCTGCCCGGCATTGACCAGTGTTCTAGCTGTTGATCAACCGGCAGCGCCTGTTTTCCGGGATGACGACCTGTTACGCTACCGGGAGAGAAGCAGGAGTTACGATCCTGCAAAGGAGCGTGAAGAGCCTTCTGATGCCCGGACGGTAAAGGAAAGGGAGGCCATCTTCAGCGAGAACGACCGTGCAGTATGCGCTGTAGCAGCGTACGATGCCAGCGGGAGGGGCTTCAGCCACGGCAGTTGTTTTATCGTCAGCCGTGATGGTGTTGTTGTGACGAGCCTTCATATTCTCAGCACTGCTGCGTCAGCCCGGGTGAAGGCGGGAGGGAGAGTCTTTGACGTAGATGGGGTCCTGTATGCCGACAGGGAACATGATGTCATGGTCCTGAAGACCGCCGGTACAGGCCTGCCCGGCGTGAAGCTGGGCGACAGCCGGGGAGTGCGGCCCGGGGACCGGGTATTTCTCATGGACAGCATTCAGGGTACGGGTAACAGGATCATCGAAGGGAGCGTGAGCGGGTTGCGGGATGTCGGCGGAAGGAGGATGATACAACTTACCCTGCCATTTCTGCCGGGTAGCAGCGGCGGCCCGATCTTCAATCTGTACGGTGAAGCGATCGGCATTGCTGCCATGATCGTCAGTGACGGCAAGCCGGTCAGCTTCGCTGTTCCGATAGAAACGGTGAAGGAGCGGCTTACCCCGGGAAGCATGCTTTCCCTGAAAGAGGCACTGAACCGGGACCGGCGGCAGGCTGCCGACTACTGGGTGACCGTAGGAGACGAACATAGCGGAGCCGGGCGGTATCAGGAATCGCTGGACGCGTACCGGAAGGCCCTTGACGCAGACCCTGATTATGTTACGGCATACAACGGCATCGGCGTTGTCTCCGCCCGTATGAAGCAATATGACGAGGCGGTTGTTGCCTATGACAAGGCGCTGAAGCGTGATCCGGACTCCGCGTGGATCCGGTCCAACCTCGGTCTTGCCTACATCGAGATGGGGAGATACCCTGAGGCCATCGAGACGCTGCGCCAGGCGGTCAGGTCCATGCCCGACCTCTCTGTCGCCCACTTCAATCTCGGTATTGCCTACGCGAAATCCGAACGGTACCGGGAGGCAGCAGCTTCGTACCAGGAGGCGATCAGGCTCAGTCCGTCACTGGCCGACGCCTATTACGGTCTCGGCATGACATATCTTGCCCTGCATGACCGGAAGTCGGCATTGCGGCAGTATGAGACCCTGCAGCAGCTCGATCCTGTACAGGCAAGAAAACTGTGGGAGAAAATTCGCGAGTAGACCTGATCCAGAATATTCCATGAACCTTTGCTCGCGCAAAGCGTGAAGCGCGTATACGCTGTCCCGCCGTGTGCTTGTTACGCCTCGATGAAAGGTCTGAATGCTTGGGACTACACGCTGAACAGGGCCATGGCAGATGACCCTCAAAACCGTTCAATGCGATGAAAACTCTCTATAACTCAGAAAAACGGGGCTTGGCCCTGCGGCGTTTTTTTTGCGAATGTCTCGAAGATCCTGACCTTTCCGAACTCGCCGTCATAGCCCGGGGCAATCGAGACATCGCCGGAGCGCATCTTCGCTACAGCCTCTGCAAGCCGGGGTGAACCGGCTGCCCTGACATCTTCCAGCGATACGTCCATCAGTATGTGGAACTCGTTGCCGAGCAGATGCAGGAGGTCCCGGTACATGGCGTCTGTCTTCTTGGTAGCTGGGCCTACACCGAGCGTCTCAGCAATGATTTCGGGCAGGGGTATGATGGAATGAAACGGCGGCTTGCCTTCCGGACGATGGCCTTCTTCCCTGTCTGCCAGCCTCTCGACCCGGTGCATGACCCCGATGGTCAGTTTCTTTCCGCAGACCGGGCAGATGCCGTGGTTCCGCAGCGTCTCTTTCGGCGGCAGGCTCACGTCGCAGGCCCTGTGGCCGTCATAGTGGTATTTCCCTTCCTCCGGAAAGAATTCTATGGTGCCGGAAAAACCTTTGCCGGTCTCTATGGCGCGCATGATCCCTGCATAGGATATTTCCGTGTCGAGGATGTTTGCCTCGCGCCCCAGTTTTGCCGGTGAGTGGGCGTCAGAGTTCGATATGAGCGTGATCCGGTCGAGTGCTGAGAGCCGCCAGTTCATGAGCGGGTCGGACGACAGCCCTGTCTCAATGGCACAGATATGGGGCGCCAGGTCTTCAAAGCATTCTTCAAGGCTGTCAAATCCTGAAGCAGCACCGAAAACAGAAAAATGCGGTGTCCATGCATGTGCAGGTATGAGCATTGCCTCTGGCGAAGCACCGAGCACGATCTTCAGAAGCTCTTTTGCATCAAGGCCGAGGATCGGCCTGCCGTCGGATTGCAGGTTGCCGATCGCTGAAAGGCGCGCATTGATCTTTTTCGCATCAGCAAAGCCGGGGGCAAGCACGATCGCATGGATCTTTCGCGTCTTTCCGTTCTTTTTATAGATGCAGCTGATCTCGGAGGACAGCAGAAAAGAGACATCCGCACTGCAGGAGGCAGGTACTTCAGGCGTCTGAAGTTCTTTCCTGAGCCTGAACAGCCCATTGCCGGCCGGTTCGAGCTTTTCCTGCAGTTCCTTCATCCATGCGGGATGGGTGAAGTCCCCGGAACCAACGACCGAGATGCCTTTCAGCTGGGCCCATTTCCAGAGGTTCTCGGGGTTCAGGTCTCTGCTCGTTGCACGGGAATAGCGGGAGTGGATATGAAGGTCAGCGATACAACGCATGGGGGATTATAGCACGAAGCGGATTTTGCAGGAAAAATAGGCTTTGGTTATGGCAGGTACACCTGCAAGACGATATGTATCAATAACAGAAATTGTTGAAGGCTTCGTCCTAAAAATATCCGGTCATTTTTCATTCTGCGGATGTGCACTTTTTTCTCTGCCTCCGTGTCAGACGAGGAACGATGATTTGTCTCTGCCATTATATTTTAATGCGCAATGGCATTGCCTTTCAGAAAATACCGTTTCATCCCGAAGGACAGATGGCCCTGACCTCTACACGAGGCAGTCTTGTGATCTGGGGTTCACCGACTATTCAACACGTTTCGAGAAACCGCAACAATGAAGATTATCAAAAGGAAGGTGCATAACGTGTTGTTGAGCCGCGCTGGCCCGACATCATGGAACTTTGTAGTGTTTTCACGGCGTCGGCTCGAACAAATTGATGCTCGTTGTTCATGCTCAGGTAAGCAGCTTGAAGGCGTGAACCCAGTCGTTGCAGAGGAAGCGGGGGACACACCAAAGCATACAGAGCGGCTCGATCTCGCGTCCTTCTTAGGACAGACCACTAAGGCAATTGTTGAAGCCCATCAGCCCCTTACTTTCCTTAGTGGTCTGTCCCCTAAGGTTTCCGTTTGATCCGTAGGCTCATCTGCCCGCCGGCGCGTCGTCCTTGAAATCCGGCGGATGCTTCTTCCAGAAACCGTCCTGCCCGCCCATGCGGTATCCCGTCTCGAACAGCGCGCGCATGAAGCTCATGTC
>Ga0316627_100000595_pt1 | contig 10417 bp, 8 predicted proteins | sample OWC_Aug_M2_C1_D1_FD_207653 | JGI IMG/M metagenome (GOLD analysis project Ga0316627, IMG submission 207653) | Wetland soil microbial communities from Old Woman Creek delta, Ohio, United States - OWC_Aug_M2_C1_D1_C | ecosystem: Environmental > Terrestrial > Soil > Wetlands | place: USA: Ohio...
GTGAAGCCGGTCGGCGATGGCCACGTTGTCCTGGCCGTTGCGGATCATCTCGATGATCTTCTGCTCGAGGCCCTTGATGCGCTCGCGCAGCATTTCCATCTGCCGCTCCTGCAGCGACACCGCGCGATGTCCATGCGGGCTGGTCAGCTGCACGGTGGCCAGCAGCTCGGCATGGCGCTCGAAGAAGCCGGGCGTGTTCAGCAGGTAGTTGCTGATGTCGTTTTCGGTGATGCCTTGGATCGTCACAGTTCGATTTCCCCTTCGAAGACGGTGGTGGCCGGGCCGGTCATGCGCACCGGCTGGCCGCTTCCGGCCCATTCGATGCCCAGGCGCCCGCCGCGCGTGTCGACCTCGACCTCGTGGTCCAGCCAGCCCAGCCGGATGCCGGCCACCACGGCCGCACAGGCCCCGGTGCCGCAGGCCAGCGTCTCGCCGGCGCCGCGCTCGAACACGCGCAGCGCGATGTGGCCACGCGAAACCACCTGCATGAAGCCGGCGTTGACCTTCTGCGGGAAGCAGTCCAGCACCTCGATCTCGGGACCGATGCTGCCGACGTCGGCGCCGGCCACGTCATCGACACGCTGCACCGCATGCGGGTTGCCCATCGATAGCACCGCCACTTCGACGCTGGCGTCGATCAGCTCCAGCGGCCACAACTCGAAATCGCCTTCGCGGCGCGGCGTCATGTCGCCGCGAAGGAAGGGGATGCGCTCGTGCGCGAACTCCGGCGCGCCCATGTCCACCGTGACCCGGCCATCGTCGCGCAGCTGCAGCTCGATCACGCGGTTGACGGTCTCGACCCTGATGCGGCGCTTGTCGGTCAGGCCGCGCTCGCGCACGAAGCGCACGAAGCAGCGCGCGCCGTTGCCGCAATGCTCGACCTCGTCGCCGCTGGCATTGAAGATGCGGTAGCCGAAGTCGACGCCTGGCGTGCGCGGCGGCTCGACCACCAGGACCTGGTCGGCGCCGATGCCGAAGTGCCGGTCAGCCAGCGCGCGGTATTGCTCGGTGCTCAGCTCCAGCGTCGCTCGAGTGGCGTCGAGCATCACGAAGTCGTTGCCCGCGCCCTGCATCTTGGTGAAGCGCAATTTCATCGGCCAATTATCAACGGCGATTCAGTAATACCCCGCTTCGCCCGGCGGCCGGGTCTTGAAGCGCTTGTGCACCCACAGGTACTGCGCCGGGTCCGCGCGGACCACGGACTCGATCCAGGCGTTCATGCGCCGCGCGTCGGCCAGCGGGTCGTCGGTCGGCCAGTCGGTCCACGGCGGCAGGAAGCGGACGCGGTAGCCGCGGCCGCCGGGCAGGATCTGCGCCACCACGGGCTGCACCACCATGTCCAGCGCGCGCGCCATCCGCGACGGCGCCAGCAAGGTGGCCGCCGGAACGCCGAAGAAGGGCACGAAGGCCGCGTCCTTGAGGCCGAAATCCATGTCCGGCAGGTTGAAGAACGCATGGCCGCGGCGGATGGCGCGCAGCAGCGGCCGCGCGGTGTCGCGGCGGGCGAACAGCTCGCCCTGGCCAAAGCGCATGCGGCCCCGGCGCATCGCCGCGTCGAACACCGGGTCGCTCTGTGGCTGGTAGATCGACGCCACCGGGCGGCTCTGGAACAGCTGCGTGGCCACGCCGGCCACGTCCAGCGCCAGGAAGTGCGGCACCAGCCACATCACCGGCCGCTCGCTGCGTTCGGCCAGCGTGAGGTCGCCTTCGACGTGGATCAGCCGGCGCAGCCGCTCGGGGCTGGCGTACCACAGCAGCGCACGCTCGACGGCGCTGCGGCCAAGCCAGCGGAAATGGTCGCGCAGCAGCGCGCGCCGCTGCTCGGCCGGCAACGCGGGCATGCACAGCTGGATGTTGCGCGCCGAGATGCGCCGCCGCTCGCGCGCCACCGTGTACAGCACGCGGCCGAGCGCGCTGCCCAGCACCGCCTGCAGCCCCAGCGGCAGCCGGTGCAGCAGCCACAGCAAGGCCAGCAACGCGCGCGCCGGCCACGCCGTCATGGCGAGCTGGGCGGCGCCGCCGCCAAGCGGCGCGGCCGCTTGTAGCGGTTGTAGCCCCACAAGTACTGCTGGGGGCATTGCAGGATCAGCTGCTGCATCGCCCGGTTGACGACCTCGGCCTGCGCGAGCTGCAGCGCGTCGGCATCCTCGCCCTGCATCGGCAGCGGCTCGGCCAGACGGCTCAGCCGCAGGTGGAAGCCGCGGCCGGCGGGCAGCCGCTCGCACCAGGCCAGCACGACCGGCGCGCCGGTCTGCTGCGCCAGCCGGGCCGCCAGCGTCATCGTGTAGGCCGGCCTGCCGAAGAAGTCGGCCCACACGCCCATGCCTTCGGGCGGCACCTGGTCGGGCAGCAGGCCCACCGCCTCGCCGCGCTTGAGCGCCCGCATCATCTGCCGCACGCCGCCGATGGAGGCCGGCGCGGTGGCCAGCGCCTGCCTGGCACGTGCGCTTTCTTCGAGCTCGCGCAACACACGGTAGCGCGCCGGCCGGTACATCACGGTGATGGGCTTGTGCGCACCGAAGCGCTGCGCATAGGCCTGTGCGGTGATCTCGAAGCTGCCCAGGTGCGGTGTCAGGAACACCAGGCCGCGGCCCAGCGCCAGCGCTTCCTCGATCAGTGGCTCGCCTTCCCATCGCACCGGGTCGGCAATCGGCGTGTCGGCCGGGCGCAGCCACAGGCGCAGGCTTTCCATCACCATCTTGCCGGCCTCGGCCACCGACTGGCGGCGCTGCCGCAGCGAGATGCCGGCACGCTGCGCGTTGCCGCGCAGGCGGCGGCGATAGCTGGGCGACAGCCCATAAACGGCCCATCCCAGCACGGCGCCCAGCGCGTGCAGATGTCGCAGCGGGCGGCGGGACAGCCAGCGCAGCAGGAAGAGCATGCTTCGTATAATGCGGCCGGCGCCGAGTTATGAACTACTTGCAGGGCGCGGCGGGTGGCTTGGCTGGAACCCGAAAAATTCTGCTAAAGCGTTCGCCGCTCCTCGAAGGCAACGGTCGGCAACGCGACCTGTAACCGTGAGCCTAGGAGTTTAAGAGTGTCGAACGATTTCCTTTTCACTTCCGAATCCGTGTCGGAGGGTCACCCCGACAAAGTGGCCGACCAGATCTCGGACGCCATTCTCGATGCGATCTTCAAGCAGGACCCGCGCTCGCGCGTGGCCGCCGAAACGCTGTGCAACACCGGCCTGGTGGTGCTGGCGGGTGAGATCACGACCAACTCGCATGTCGACTACATCCAGGTGGCGCGCGACACCCTCAAGCGCATCGGCTACGACAATACCGAATACGGCATCGACTACAAGGGCTGTGCGGTTCTCGTGGCCTACGACAAGCAGTCCAACGACATCGCCCAGGGCGTGGACCATGCGTCCGACGATCACCTGAACACCGGCGCCGGTGACCAGGGCCTGATGTTCGGCTATGCCTGCGACGAGACGCCGGCGTTGATGCCCGCGCCGATCCACTACGCCCACCGTCTGGTTGAGCGCCAGGCGCAGTTGCGCAAGAGCGGCAAGCTGCCCTTCCTGCGCCCCGACGCCAAGAGCCAGGTGACGATGCGCTATGTCGACGGCAAGCCGCACAGCATCGACACCGTGGTGCTGAGCAGCCAGCACGCACCCGACCAGAGCGAGACGCCGACGAAGATGAAGGCCTCGTTCATCGAGGCGGTGATCGAGGAGATCATCAAGCCGGTGCTGCCCAAGGAATGGCTGAAGGACACGCGCTACCTGGTCAACCCGACGGGGCGCTTCGTCATCGGCGGCCCGCAGGGCGATTGCGGCCTGACCGGCCGCAAGATCATCGTCGACACCTATGGCGGGGCCTGCCCGCACGGCGGTGGCGCGTTCTCGGGCAAGGACCCGAGCAAGGTCGACCGTTCGGCGGCCTATGCGGCGCGCTATGTGGCCAAGAACATCGTCGCCGCGGGTCTGGCCAAGCAGTGCCAGATCCAGGTGGCCTATGCGATCGGCGTGGCCAAGCCGATGAACATCACTGCCTACACCGAAGGCACCGGCGTGATGAGCGACGAGAAGCTGTCGGCGCTGGTGGCCGAGCACTTCGACCTGCGGCCGAAGGGCATCATCCAGATGCTGGACCTGCTGCGACCGATCTACGAGAAGACGGCCGCCTACGGCCACTTCGGCCGCGAGGAACCCGAGTTCACCTGGGAAAGAACCGACAAGGCTGCGGCGCTGCGCGCCGCTGCGGGCCTGTAAGGCCCCGAGCGAAGCGGGCTTGTCGGTTCTTCGGCGAAGCCTGACTTCGCGCCAGCGAAGTCAAGGCGCGAGGCGGCGTGCCGAAGCCAATGCACCGACAAGGCGGGCGCGGTTGCGCTCGGGCCGGGCGCCGGCCGACGTCAGCGCCCGAGGATGCCCTTCAGAAGGTCCAGCGGCTTGGGCATTGCATCGGCCTTGTCCTCGCCTTGCGCCGGGCGCTGGGCCGGCGCTTCGGACGACGCCTGTGGCGCGCCGCCCGGCACGCCGGGCATCACCGTGGCCACCGACTTCAGGCGCAGCTTCACGGCCCAGACCGGGGCCCATGGCGCCTTCGGGTCGGCAGGCCGCGGCGGCGAGGCCAGGTTCAGCTCGTTGCCGTAGGCGATGACGCGCAGCATCGCGCCTTCACCGGGGAACACGCCCTTCGGCACGTTGCATTGCGTGGTCGTCGGCGCCAGCAGCACCTTGTCGCGCAGCCAGCGGTCGACGGCCGCATTCGTCTGGTAGTCGGTCAGGCCGAAACCGGTGTCGGGCAGCTCGCTCGAGGTCCACAGGACCATCTCGTCCTGGCGCGCGACGCCCATGCCGGCGGCGAAGTAGGCGCGTGCGGTGGGCAGCGCCGCCCAGCGCAGTTCGCCCGCAGCGCCCTGCTCGGCATACTGCAGTTGCAGCGGCGGCATCAGGTCCTGTGCGGCAGGCACCTGGAAACGGAAGCCCTCGGGCACGCCGACGCCACTGAAGGCATGTTCACCCACCAGCGAGGCAGCGTCGGGCACCATGCGGGCATCGGCCGCGTTGGGCCACACCGGTCGGCCCGCGGCGCCATGGGCCCCGCGCTGCGTGGCGCGGCGCGACACGAAGAAGGCGGCCAGGTCGGCAGCCGACGCGGTGGCCATGTCCAGCACCTTGGGCTGCCCGGCGCGCACCGCCGCGCCGCAGCCCCAGTACAGCAGCAGCTTGCCTCTGGGCTTTTCCTGGCCGGGCTCGTCGACGGTTTCATCGTCAGACGTGGGCGGCGCCTTGGCGTCGCGCGGCGCCAGCAGTTTGAGCGCCGGGCTCATGAAGCCTGCGGGCACGGCCTGCTGCGCCTCGGCCAGCGAGGGATTGTTGCGGCTGTACAGCGTCACGTCGACCCAGCGGCCGGCCGCGCCCGCCTGCGTCTGGCCAAAGCTGTTCTTTGGCGCCGCGCCCCCGCTGAACAGCCCGCCCAGGGCCGACATCGGGCTGGCGCCGGCACCCGACATGGCCGGCATGCCGATGCCGCTGAAGGTGGCCACGTCGATCCAGGCTTGCGCCTGCGGCGGCTTGATGTTGGCGCCTTGCGCGCCGACGGCGCCGGCCGCGATGGCGCACAAAGCGGCAAGGCTCGTTTGCAACTCGATCCGGGCCATGAACATCCCCGTGGCAGTGTCGACGTGGACGATTCTGCGCGCCGTGGCGGACGCCGCACATTGCTGCGACTCAAGCTCGCGTCAGATTGCGCCGCGGCATCATCGCGCCATGAGCATCGACCTGCACGCGCTGCGCCGCCATGCGGTGTCACGCACGCTGTTCGCGCCGACCACGCTGCCTCGGGCGATCGTGCGGCTGGGCTTCGTGCAGGCCGACCCGATCCGCGCGCCGGCGCGGGCGCAGGATTTGACGCTGCGCCACCGCGTGCGCGACTACCGCGCCGGCGACCTGGAGCACCGCTACCCGCGCCTGCCCGTCGAAGAGGACTTCTTCGTCAACTACGGCTTCCTGCCCCGGCCGACGCAGTTGCTGATGCACCCGCGGACACCGCGCAGCGCCTGGCCGAAGGCACGGCGCCTGCAGGCCGAAGCGTTGCTTGAATTCGTGCGCGAGCGCGGCGTCGTGCATCCGCGCGACGTGGACACGCATTTCCAGCACGGCCGCACGCGCAACTGGTTCGGCGGCACCTCGCGCGCCAGCACGCAGCTGCTCGACGACATGCACTACCGCGGGCTCCTGCGCGTGGCCCGGCGCGAAGGCGGCACGCGCTGCTACGCGGCACGCGACGGCCCGCCGGCGCCCGCGCACCCCGAGCCCGCGCTGGACATGCTGGTCGACGTGCTGGTGGCCAAGTACGCGCCGTTGCCGTCGCCGTCGCTGAACTACCTGTGCAGCCTGCTCGCCGGCGCCGTGCCGCAATGGGCCGGGCTGCGGCGCGCGGCGCAGCTGCGGGCCCGGCAGCGGCTGGCCCGCGCGCGCGTCGACGGCATCGACTGGTACTGGCCGGCCGGCGAGAACCCGGCCTCGCGGCGCCATGAGCCCGACGATGCAGTGCGCCTGCTCGCGCCCTTCGACCCCCTGGTCTGGGACCGCCGGCGCTTCGAGCTGCTTTGGGGCTGGGCCTACCGCTTCGAGGCCTATACCCCGGCCGCGCGGCGCCTGCGTGGGCACTACGCGCTGCCGCTGCTTTGGCGCGACCGCGTCATCGGCTGGGGCAACCTGGCGCTGCGCGACGGCCGGCTCGATGCGGACATCGGCCATGTCGGCGGCAAGGCACCGCGCGACGCCGCTTTCCGCGCCGCACTGGACGACGAGCTCGGCCGCATGCAGCGGTTCCTGCAGCCGCGTTAGCCGCGGCTACGCCGCCGGCCGGGCGTCGAGCAGGCGCTGCACGATCTCGGCGAAGCCTTGGCCGCGCTCCGATGGCGTGACATAGGCCGGCGGCACGCGCAGCATCGGCAGGAAGCGGCGGATGTTGGCCACCGCCACCGACAGCGGCAGGTGCTCGAACATCAGCTGGTCGTTGGTCGAGTCGCCGACGTACAGCCACTGCGCGGCGTCGAAACGCAGGCCGAGCGCCTGCTCCACCGCCCAGCGCGCGCCGCTCCATTTGTCGTGTGCGCCGATCCAGCCGTTGATGTGGATCGAGCTGACGCTGGCCTGCAAGCCATGGGCGCGCATGACCTGGAGCACGGCGGCGATGTCCACGTCGTTGAGATGCTCGAACTCGCCGTGGTCGACGGCGATGTCCGTCAACCGGCCGGCGCTGTCGCGGGCCAGCCTGGCGTGCGGCAGTACCTGCAGAACGGCGTCGGCACATCGGCGCAGCCGCAGCAAGTGGGCCGCACGCGTGGCTTCGTCCTGCGTGAAATCGCGCCGCAGTCGGTCGCCTGCCCGGCGCAGCATGACCGAGCCGTTCTCGGCGACGATGGCGGCCACGGGCCAGGCCATCGCGAAGGGCTCGCTCCAGCCGGCCGGCCGGCCGGTGATGGCAATCACCGGCAATTGCACGCGGGCCAGCTGCCGCAGCGCGGCAAGGGCGACCGGCTCGATGGCGCCGTCGCGCGTGAGCGTGTCGTCGATGTCGGTGAGCACGCCGCGCAGCGGCCGCAGGGCGGAGTCGGGCAGCCGCTGCAGCGGCTGCATGCGTTCGAGCGTCATAAACCCAGTCTCGCACAGGCCCCGCAACGCGTCCGCCCGCCTTGACCGCGCGCAAGAAATCGGTGCTCGGGCTTTCCATAATGGTGGATCCATCCGGATGCGAAGGAAGCTCATGGCCAAGGACACCCCGCCCCCATCGCGCAAGAGCGCCGCGCCGAAGCCCCGGCCGGCACACAAGCCCCGCCGCGCGGCCGCCAAGGGCACGCGGCTGGCGCAGGCCGGGGACACGGCACCGCGGCTCGGGCCCAAGGCAATCCAGCAGCATGTGGTGCGCCAGGCCACGCTGGGCAAGCAGGACGCACAGGGCGCGGCCGTGCGCGACATTCTGCGCCGGGCCGCCAAGGCCGCTCCGGGCGAGGCGGCGGACGCGCTGAAGGCGATCCTGGCGGGCGCCTCGCCCGACGACGTGGCCGCGCTGCGCCGCGTGCTCTTCGAGGGCGAGACGGCCGGCACCAGGCGCAAGGAAGACCCGGACATGGAGCTGTCGCCGCATTGGCGCGAAGGCGGCTATCCGTACAAGAACCTGATGTCTCGCAAGAACTACGAGGCGCAGAAGTACATGCTGCAAGTGGAGTTGCTGAAGTTGCAGGCCTGGGTCAAGGACAGCGGCCAGCGCGTGCTGATCCTCTTCGAAGGACGCGACGCGGCCGGCAAGGGCGGCACCATCAAGCGCTTCATGGAACACCTGAACCCGCGCGGCGCGCGCGTGGTCGCACTGGAAAAACCGTCGGAGGTCGAACGCGGCCAGTGGTATTTCCAGCGCTATGCGCAGCACCTGCCGACGCGCGGCGAGATCGTGATGTTCGACCGCAGCTGGTACAACCGCGCCGGCGTCGAGCGCGTGATGGGCTTCTGCAGCAACGAGGAGTACCTCGAGTTCATGCGCCAGGCACCCGAGTTCGAGCGTCACCTGGTGCACAGCGGCGTGCATGTCTTCAAGTTCTGGTTCTCGGTCAGCCGCGAGGAGCAGCGCCGGCGCTTCAAGGAGCGGCGCAGCCACCCGCTGAAGCAGTGGAAGCTGAGCCCGATCGACCTGGCCTCGCTGGACAAGTGGGACGAGTACACGCGCGCCAAGGAAGGCGTGTTCTTCCACACCGACACCGCCGACGCGCCGTGGACCGTGATCAAGTCGGACTGCAAGAAACGCGCGAGGCTGAACGCGATGCGCTACGTGCTGCACCAGCTGGATTACGCGAAGAAGGATCTGGACACCATCGGCGCGCTCGACCCGCTGATCGTCGGCCGCGCCAGCCTGGTGCACGAAAAGGGCGAGGGCATCGCGACGGCCCACGGCAGCTGAGCACCACCCACCGGCCCGCGCAACGGGTCGCTTCGGTTATAATCAGAGCTTCCGAGGAGCGCTGCGAGACGGCATATTTCGTTCCAGGCTCGGACAGGTTTCAACTGCGCTCACCCCCTCGATACGGTGTGGTGAGCAGCAGCTGAAGGCCGCACGCGACAGGCCCGTATCGAGTGGGTTCCCACCCCTCAACGGAGATTGCCTTGAACGCTGTGCTCAAACCCCAGAACTTCACCGACTTCCACGTCGCCGACATGGCGCTTGCCGCCTGGGGCCGCAAGGAAATCCGCATCGCCGAGACCGAGATGCCCGGTCTGATGGCGATCCGCGAAGAATTCGCAAAGACCCAGCCGCTGAAGGGCGCGCGCGTCACCGGCAGCCTGCACATGACCATCCAGACCGCCGTGCTGGTGGAAACGCTGCAGGCACTGGGCGCCAAGGTGCGCTGGGCCTCCTGCAACATCTTCAGCACGCAGGACCATGCGGCTGCCGCGCTGGTGGCCGAAGGCACGCCGGTGTTCGCTTACAAGGGCGAGTCGCTGACCGACTACTGGGACTACACCCACCGCATCTTCGACTTCGGGCCCAAGGGCAGCGAAGGCGAAGGCCCGAACATGATCCTCGACGACGGCGGTGACGCCACGCTGCTGATGCACCTGGGCCGCCGCGCCGAGAAGGATGTCTCGGTGCTGGCCAACCCGGGCAGCGAGGAAGAGACCTGCCTGTTCGCGGCCATCAAGGCCAAGCTGGCGCAGGACCCGACCTGGTACACGCGCAAGAGCGCGCAGATCATCGGCGTGACCGAGGAGACCACCACCGGTGTGCACCGCCTGAAGGAGATGTCGTCCAAGGGCACGCTGATGTTCCGGGCCATCAATGTCAACGACAGCGTCACCAAGAGCAAGTTCGACAACCTGTACGGCTGCCGCGAATCGCTGGTCGACGCCATCAAGCGCGCGACCGACGTGATGGTCGCCGGCAAGGTGGCGGTGGTGGCCGGCTACGGCGACGTGGGCAAGGGTTCGGCCCAGGCGCTGCGCGCGCTGTCGGCGCAGGTGTGGGTGACGGAGATCGACCCCATCAACGCGCTGCAGGCGGCGATGGAAGGCTACAAGGTCGTGACCATGGAGTACGCCGCCGACAAGGCCGACATCTTCGTCTCGGCCACCGGCAACAAGGACGTCATCACCTACGCCCACATGGCGGCGATGAAGGACCAGGCCATCGTCTGCAACATCGGCCACTTCGACAACGAGATCGACGTCGCGTCGCTGGACAAGTGCCAGTGGGAAGAGATCAAGCCGCAGGTCGACCACGTGATCTTCCCCGACGGCAAGCGCATCATCCTGCTGGCCAAGGGCCGGCTGGTGAACCTGGGCTGCGGGACCGGGCACCCGAGCTTCGTGATGAGCTCGAGCTTCGCCAACCAGACGATCGCGCAGATCGAGCTGTTCACCCACAGCGACTACTACGAGAACGGCAAGGTCTACGTGCTGCCCAAGCAC
>Ga0316627_100000598_pt1 | contig 10398 bp, 9 predicted proteins | sample OWC_Aug_M2_C1_D1_FD_207653 | JGI IMG/M metagenome (GOLD analysis project Ga0316627, IMG submission 207653) | Wetland soil microbial communities from Old Woman Creek delta, Ohio, United States - OWC_Aug_M2_C1_D1_C | ecosystem: Environmental > Terrestrial > Soil > Wetlands | place: USA: Ohio...
GTTGCTCGCGAGTGAACACACGATACGGCGCCGGCACCTTGGTTGGGTCGTCCGCCTTGTCCCCGGGGTACCGAACCGCCGCGATCTCGTCGGCATTGATATAGCCGTCACCATCGGAATCCAGGCCGGCAATCGTCTGGACGGCGGCTGGGCTGCGTCCGGCGAGTAGGTAGTCCAGGCCATACGGGTTCAGGGTGACTTCGAGGTTGGCCGGCGTGCTCTGTTTGCCATACTCCGTCTTGTAGTGGCACCACTGACAGCTTCCGAGGCTGACCGTTTTGCCATTGGACGTATACGAACCGCCGGTGTGGCACAGGTTGCAGCTATCGAGCTTGGTCGCGGCCTTGTCAGGGAAGACCGAAAGGAAGTGCCCCGAATCGATTTCCCCCATGTGGTGATACGCTGCCGTTACGGTTCCGACAGGAGAAAAGAATACAATGCCGACACCGATAAGGAGCACTGCAAGCCTCGTTTTCGAAAACCACCGCTTTCCGTCCATCCTGTCCTCCTTGTGTGAGATGAAATTGCGGTCGGTGCGTTCTTACCCCGAAGGCGCCACCTCAACGTGGTAGCCTGAAATGACGCGAACCGATCGGGCGCATCATGCGATTTCCCGCCCCGGGCTCGATCACGGGGTTCCGAAGAGCAGGTTTCCTTTGAAGTCCGTCGCGAACTGCCAAAGCGCGATCAAACGATCTGATCTCATCCCCAGTTCGACACGCAGGTAGTAGGCGCGCTCTGTCTGGGCCCACTTCTCACCCTGTCGGGCTAGGTGTCGCAATCGAGCTCTGAAGGCGCGGCCGTGCCCCACGGTTCCGATGTGACACATTTCATGGAGGAGGGTTTCGCGGACCTCCCGGGGAGTACAGATCCAGATCGCGTGCGCTTCCTCCTCGATGAAGCCGCGCTCTCCGGTCCGAGGCGCGCATCTGCGCACCCGGTACTTTGGCAGCCGTCCATCGAAGAGGTCGGCGTTCAGGCGATCGAAAAGCGCATCCAGGTCAGTGTCCATGATCAGGGTCTCCGTTGGCGAAACCGACTCTGGCTTGGCGTCGGGCGGGTGTCACCATGTGTCCCCAGGTTTCGCCGCCCACTCGATTCCCAGTTCGGCCAGCTTCGCGAATGTCGGCCAGCCGGTTTCGGGGTCCCATCCTTCCATCTGATGGTAGAGCCGGAGGGCATGCTGGAACGCCTCCGGCTCGACGCGGACGTCCTTCAAGGGGCCACTCGTGAAGGCCTCGTGCAGCCGCTTGGGCAGTTTGTCGTCCTTCGGGGTGAAACCCTCGCGCGAGTTGAACACCCGAGCCAGGGCCTTGGAGCGTTCGCCGACTTTGATCATCTCCCACAGGCTGGTGTCCCAGCCCGTGAGGGCGCGCATGGCGTTGACGATCAGCGTGATCCCGACCGCGTTGCCCGGCGCCGAGGCCAGGTGGCACACGCCCACGCAACTGCACAGGGCCCACCAGTGGCTGGCGTAATGAAACGCCCGCACCTTGCGGGGGCTCAGTTCCAGCTTCGACAGCGGTTCGGCCAGGCCGAGTGGCTCCAGGGCATGTGCCCCCTGCGGGTGGAACCCCGCATAGGCCGGATCGTGGGGGGCACGCATGTGGTCCGCCCCGGCAGGCGCGGTGGCGTAGGCCAAGGACAGCCCCTGCTTCCCCCGCGGCTCGTGCATGGGGAGTTCCTGCTTCTTGACCGTCAGGGCGAATTGCTCGGCCCCCCGCCCGATCTGTTTCGCCGCGCGCTCCGATCCCAAGGCCAGCAGATCGCCGAAGCCCTCCCGCTTTCCGATCTTCTCGGTGAGGGTCAGCATCGCCTCGGCATTCCCGAACCGGAGGTCCAGTCCGTCGGTGTCGGCGATGGTCAAGATCCCGGTCTCGAAGCACTCCATGGCGAAGGCGATGGTCATCCCGACGGAGATCGTGTCCATCACGTACTCGCCGCAGATCTGGTGGAACTTGGCGATGGCACCGAGGTCGCCGACCCCACAGACCGAGCCGGCGGAGCCGATGGTCTCGTACTCTGGGCCCCCATACTTCGCGATGACCCCGCGCGCAGGCACGTCCACGTCGCGTTTGCACGCGATGGCGCAGGCGTAACAGGTGCCCTCATCGGTCAGGATCGTCTCCGCCATGGTCTGCCCGCTGATCTCCTTCGCGTGCTCGAACTGCCCCTCACGGAAGTTTCGAGTGGGAAGGATGCTGTCGGCGCTCATCGCCACCACGTTCCGTGAGGTGCCGAACTTGTGGAGCATGTCGGTGTTCCGGTTGTAGTGCTCACGGAACCATTTCAGACACGCCTGAAGCCCTTCCTTGTCCTTGGGCTCGATCCGGTCGTGGCCGCGGACCGCGATGGCCCGGAGCTTCTTGCTGGCCATGACGGCCCCCAATCCGCTCCGGCCATTGAAGTGTTTCAGCTCGTTCACGATATTGGCCATGAGGTTGCCGCGTTCACCGGCGATGCCGCACTGGAGGATGCGGGCCCGCTTGTCCGTCTCGGCCACGAGGAGATCCTGCACTTCGCCGGAGAGCTTGCCCCAGATGTGTGCGGCGTCGCGGATCTCCACCGTCCCGTCGCAGATCCACAGGTATACCGGCTTGGGCGACTGGCCCGTCACGATGATCCCGTCGAACCCGGCGAACTTCAGTTCCGGCCCCCAGTAGCCGCCCGCCTCCCCCTCGCCGTACCCATCCGTCAAGGGGGATTTCGTGGCCACACTGAACCGGGTCGTCCCCGCGAGTGGGATGCCGGTTAACGGGCAGGTTGCGAAAACCATGATGTTCTCCGGGCCGAGGGGGTCGACCCCGGGCGGGAGCTCCCGCACCAGGATGGAGGCGGCCATGGCAGCGCCGCCCATGAAGAGGCGATAGGTCAACGCGGGGAATTCCTCGACGGTGGTCGTCCCCTCGGTCAAGTTCAGGCGGAGGTACTTTCCAGCAAAGGCACCCACCATGCTCGATGTCTCCTTTTCTCCGGGAGTCTGTGGTGCGCAGGGCGAGGTCTACGAGGGGTCGTCTTTCGGCTTTGCCGGCGCCCCCCGCTAACCTCACCTGCCGTGCCTGGCCCAGTGGCTTCCGAAAATTGCGTTTTCGTCAGGAAGCACCGCCTCGATTGGCGTGGAGATCCAGGTGGTATTGATGAAATGCTTCCAGGTAATGTTCTCGCTGACGATGTTGCCGCCCCACGTGCCGCACCCCAGTGTGAGAGAGAAGGGCATGCCGTTGACGTAGTCGCCGCTGTTGGCATAGCACTGCGGTTGGCGAACCATGATGCGGCTGACGGACGCACACATCCCCAGTTCCCGGACGCGGTCATCCCGCGTGGTGTGGATGCTGCATGAGTGGCCGAGACCGCTATAGCCGGTGAGTTTCTGGACGTAGGCGATCGCTTCGGGAAACGCCCGGAACGTCCAGAGGGTCAAGACCGGGGAGAGCTTTTCCCCCGAGAACGGATCCAGCGGTCCGATAGCCTCGCCCCGAACCAGAAGGAAGCGGGTGCCTTCGGGAACGGAAAGCCCGGCGGCGGCCGCGATCTTTATGGCAGCCTGGCCGGGGACCTGCTTGTTGAGGTGCGCCCCGTCGGGCCACATGAAGCGCCGGAGACGCTCCCGCTCCAGGGGGCCACACAGGTGCCCTCCTTCGGCGGCAAAGCGGGTCAGCATCTCCTCGAGAATCGTCTCGTGGATGACGACGGAGTTTTCGCTGGAACAGGAGGTGGCATTGTCGAACGTCTTGCTCTGGACGATCTTATGGACGGCATCGGCAAGATCCGCCGTCTCGTCGACGATGCAGATCGAATTGCCGGCCCCGACACCGTACGCGGGGGTACCGCTCGAGTAGGCCGCCTTCACCATGGCGGCGCCGCCCGTGGCGACGATGAGGTCCACGGCCTGCATCAACTCCTGGGTCGTGGGAATCGACGGCTCGGCGATGCTCTGCACGAGGTCCTCGGGCGCGCCTACCTGCCGCAGAGCTGCGCGCATGTACCCGCAGGTCAGCGCGGCAGTCCGTTTGGCGGACGGGTGCGGGGCGAAGATGACGGCGTTCCGGCACTTGAGAATGGGCAAGCCGTTGCAGCAGATCGTCGACGACGCATTGGTCACCGGCGTAAGCGCCCCCACGACGCCCACCGGCTTGGCGAATCTGAGGAGGCCCCGGCGGCGATCCTCCCCGATGAGCCCGACCGTCTTTGCATCCTGGAGGTCGCGGAGCGTGCCCAAGGTCTTCTTGCGATGCTTGAGGACCTTGTCCTCGTAGATCCCCATGCCGGTCTCGTCGCACGCCAAACGGGCGCAGGCCTCCGCGTGCTCGCGTCGGTAGACGGCCCACCCCACCGCCGCGACCATCTCATCAACCTGCACTTGGGTCCAGGACTCCACCGCGGCTTGGGCGGCTCGGGCGCGAGCGACGAGGGCTTGTACGGAATCGGTCATGGTCGACTCCTTGGCGTCACCACAGTCCGAGAATATCCGTGCTCCGTTCGTGCCGGTCCTCGGCGGTGCGCGGGTGAAATGGGTCTCGTTCACGTCGTGACCAATCGCGTGGCGCGCTGCGTATGTGCTCCCGCATCGCGCATTCGCACAGGTCGGGGTCGCGCAGTCGCAGGGCCGTCAGAATCCTGCGGTGGCCTTCCGCGGTCCGTCGGCAGGCGTCCCGTTCCGGCTGGGTACCCTCGCTGTACCGAAACGCATATTGCCGCAGGGTGACCAATTGCTGATAGATACGGCACTTGTCGCTGATCAAGGCGTGGAGCGCATCGTGGAATCGGGCGTTCCAGCGGGAGATATCGCATAGGCCCCGTGACGCGACCGCCTCCTCGGTGCTCCGCACGATCTCTCCGAGCCGCTGAAACTGTTGCTCGGTCAAACGGTCACAAATGACACGCAGGGCGTACCCCTCCAGGACGGCTCGCAGGTCAACCAGTTCCTCCGCGTCCGTCTGCGAGTCGCGGGGAGCGGCGAACCCGCGCGTCGGGAGGGACGCGATCAGCCCTTCCGATTTGAGCTTGTGGAGGGCCTCCCGGATGGGGGTTCGGCTGATTCCGAGGTCTCTGGACAGCCGCTCTTCGGCAAGTCGCTGCCCCGGGGAGAACCGGCCGGACAGGACGAGGGCCTTCAGGCGCATGTACGCGTATTCCCTGGCAGGCATCGCCTTGTGACGGGAAGGTCCGATCGCCTCCCATTGCCCCTGACGGGGCCGGCGCCGGAGGCGGCGCGGAGCAATCTCTGCTTCGGGCGTTGGCACTGGGAGGACGATGACGACCGGATCCGAGATGTGAGGCAGGACGGCGAGGGGTGCGCGGTGTTCCCGAACGCCCTCTTCGCGGACTGCAGTGGCGGTCCCATTGTTGGATGCCGAGGATTCCATGAATGCGGCCTGCCGGTTTTCCGTTCCCTTCGGGTGTTGCGAGGTTGAGCCGATGTCGCGGTGCTGGCGAGGGGTGAAGACGGATGGCCGTGGCATCACCACGCAGCGCGCGGGAGCCTATATGCTTCGCAAAACATAATCAAGAAAAAACATCTAAAGTTCCTTCCGGCTTTCTCAGTCGTCGGTGAGACGCGAGAGGCCGCGCGACACGGACGCGCGACCACATGGTGCTTGCGCTGCTTCGCGCGAGCCGCCAGGAAATCACTTGACTATGCTCTCCTGAGCAGATACAGATCAATACGCCGTGGTGCTGCCTGTCCGATTCTGGCGTCGGTGCGCATCCCGCACGATCCCCTCCGGTGGTCAGTGCGTGAAACAAAGTAGGTATAGCGGTGTTGTCCTGACGGAAAAGGGAGGCCTGGATGATGGGTAAGGCGTGTGATGGCTGGTCGAGGTGGATGTGCTTTCTGGTCGCGGTCGGCCTTCTCGTGTCGGCGTGTGCGGTGGCGCCCGCTGGCCCAGGGGCCACGCCCGCCGCGACGCGCGATGTTCTTTTGATGGCCAGCACCATCGGTCCGATTGACGCCGGGATCGTCGGCGCCCTGGAGGACGCCTATTTCACCAAGACCGGAGTGTTGGTCCGCCACGCGGGCGCTGGAACGGGGGCCGCGCTGGAGATGACGAAGCGGGGCGGCTTTGACCTCGTGATGGTGCACGCCCGGGCTCTGGAGGACAAGTTCATCGCGGACGGGTTCGGCGTGGACCGCCGGGACGTGATGTACAACGACTTCGTCATCCTGGGACCGGCCGCCGATCCAGCCGGAATCAAAGGGGAAAAGCTGGCAGTCAACGCGTTGCGAAAGATCGCCCAGGCTCAGACCCTGTTCGTTACTCGCGGAGACAACTCCGGCACGCACGTCAAAGAGGTGGAATTGTGGCAGAAGGCTGGCATCAAACCAGCGGGGGCGTGGTACGTCACTTACGAAAAGGGAGCGTCCGGCAACGCCCCGACAACGCGCTATGCCAACGAGCGCCGGGGGTACCTCTTGATGGATCGGGCCACGTACCTTACCCTCAAGAAAGAGATCGGGTTGCAGATCCTAGTGGAGAAGGACCCGGACCTCCTGAACTATATCGCTGTCATTCGGATGAACCCTGCCAAGTTCCCGAAGGCGAATACGGCTGGCGCGAGGGACTTCGTGGATTGGTTGGTGTCGGATGAGGCGCAAAGGCTGATCAAGTCGTTCGGTGTGACTCAGTACGGTGAGTCGCTCTTCTTCCCGAACTCGGAGGAGTGGCGAAGGAAGCACCCTGCGTAATAGGCCGCGTGGCGAGGTGTTGTTGACTGTGGGTTGAGCCGGTCCGAAATTCGCTGGCCACGCACCACGGTGGGGTGGCTTGGCCATGACAAGGAGGAGACCATGGGGCGGATGATGGCTGCGATTTCGCGAAGAACTCTCGTTGTCGGTCTGAGTCTCGCCGTAGTATTCGGCGGGCTGATTGCGACGTCCTCGGTGTGGGCGGGGCAGGCGGTGATTCTGTCCACGACCACCAGCACACAGGATTCCGGGTTGCTGGACGTGCTGGTGCCGCTGTTCGAGAAGAAGACAGGGTACTCGGTGAAGACGATTTCGGTGGGCACGGGGCAGGCGTTGGCGCTGGCGGCGAAGGGCGAAGCGGACGTGTGCCTGGTGCATGCGCCGGACTCGGAGAAGAAATACGTCGCGGACGGCCTGCTGGTCAATCGCCGGTTGGTGATGCACAATGATTTCCTGATCGTGGGCCCGGCGACGGATCCCGCCAAGATCAAGGGAATGGCCAGCGCGGTGGAGGCCATGCGGCGGGTCGCGGAGGCGAAGGCGACCTTCGTGTCGCGCGGCGACAACTCGGGGACGCATCAACTGGAAAAGAAACTGTGGCAAGAAGCGAAGGTGACGCCGGGAGGCGCCTGGTATCTCCAGGCGGGGCAGGGCATGGGCGCGACGCTGGGGATCGGCTCGGAGAAGCAGGGGTACGTCCTCACCGACCGGGCCACCTTCCTGGCGTTCACCAAGCGGGTTCAGCTCGTACCCAAGGTGGAGCGCGACCGGATCCTTCTGAACATCTACTCGGTGCTGGAACCCAACCCGGCCAAGTTCCCGCGCATCAACGCCACGGGCGGAAAGGCATTTGCGGACTTCATGGTCTCGGCAGAGGTCCAGGATATCATCCGCACGTTCGGCGTGGACAAGTTCGGTGAGCCGCTGTTTTTCCCGGATGCGGGCAAGCGGGAAGAGAGCCTGTAACAGGCCGCTGAAAAAGGCCCATCTGCGGCGTTGGCGCGCTCGGGCAGTCGTTGCGGCGTACCTGAAGTACGCCTCACTCCGCCCTTTGCGTGCCGCCTTGCATCTGGACCTTTTTGAGCAGCCTGCGGGACGTGGGGATTTCTGTTTCCTGAAGGAATGACCAATGACCAAGTCCCAATGAACGGGATTGCTGCCTCCGACGCCGTTGGCCATTGGCTCATCGGGGCTTCGTCATTGCTGGGGCGAGCATGGAACTGATCTGGCAGGGGGTTCTGGAGGCGTTGCGCCTCATTCTATCGGGAGATCCGGGGGTCCTCCGCATTACCTGGCTCTCGATCCAGATCTCTGGCGTGGCCACGCTTCTCAGCCTCGTCGCGGGCATCCCGGCGGGAGTGGGTTTGGCTCTGGCGCGGTTCCCTGGGCGGGGCCTTCTGGTCGCTCTTGTGAACACTGGGATGGGGCTGCCTCCGGTAGTCGTCGGCCTCTTCGTCAGCATCTTCCTCTGGCGAAGCGGACCCCTGGGTACTCTGGAGCTTCTCTACACGCCTGCGGCGATCGTGATCGCCCAGTTCGTGATCGCCGCCCCGATTGTCACGGGTCTCACCATCGCTGCGATGCAGCAGCTCAACCCGAAACTGCGGCTTCAGTTCATGGGGCTGGGTGCCTCGCGCGGGCAGGTGCTCTGGCTTCTCATGCGCGAAGCGCGGCTGCCCCTGCTCGCGGCGGTCATGGCGGGTTTCGGGGGGGTGATTTCGGAGGTCGGAGCCTCCATGATGGTCGGCGGAAACCTGTTGGGCCAGACGCGGGTTCTCACTACGGCCACCGTCCTCGAGACGGGAAAAGGGAATTTCGACATCGCCATCGCCCTGAGTGTCATCCTGCTCGCATTGGTCTTCGGGGTCACCTACCTACTGACGTGGATTCAACAGCGAGGGCGAACCTCGTGACCATCCCCATTCTGGAGGGGCGCGACCTGCGTGTCACCTATGGTGATGCGACCGCCCTCGTTGTGCCCTCGGTCGAGGTTGCAGACAAAGAGGTTCTGGCGCTCATCGGTCCGAACGGCGCCGGGAAGTCCACTCTGCTGCGGGTCCTGGGGCTGTTGGAGCGGCCAGCGTCCGGGACGGTTCGTTTTCGGGGGGCCCCGGTGCCGTGGGGCGGACGGGAAACGCTGACCATCCGTCGCCGGTTCGCGTGCGTCTTCCAGGAACCGCTGCTGTGTGACGGATCCGTCGAGACCAACGTGGCGCTCGGCCTGCGGCTTCACCATCGGTCCTCCGGCGAAACGGCGACTCAGGTGAGGGTATGGCTCGAGCGTCTGGGGATCACTCATCTGGCGTCCCGGCGGGCTCGGACCCTCTCCGGCGGCGAGGCCCAGCGGACCAGCCTGGCGAGGGCCTTCGCTCTCCGACCCGACGTTCTCCTGCTGGACGAGCCGTTCGCCGCGCTGGATCCGCCGACGCGTGCCGAGTTGCTTGGACAGTTGCAGGATCTGCTCCGTCACGAGGCGTGCACGACCGTGTTCGTGACGCATGATCGGGAGGAGGCGATGCGACTTGGCGATCGCGTCGCCGTGCTCGTGGACGGCCGCGTCCGCCAGGTCGGGACACCGGCGGAGGTGTTTGGACGGCCCGTCTCGGAGGACGTCGCTCGATTCGTCGGCATGGAAACCATCTTGCCGGGCCGGGTCCTGGCCAGCCAGGATGGCTTGCTCACGGTCGATGTGGAAGGAACGCCGATCACAGCCCTCGGGAAGGCCGGCGTGGACGAGCCGGTCTTCGTCGGTCTTCGTCCCGAGGACGTCACCCTGCGCCCCCGGGATGGTCGCGCGGTGTCCGACAGCGCGCGGAACCGTCTGGAGGGTTGCGTCGCGGCCGCCGTCCGACTGGAAGCGCAATACCGGGTCGAGATTTCCTGCGGGCCTCGGCTGGTGGCCCTCGTGACCAAGCAATCTTTCGAAGAGCTGGACCTCGTTCCGGGCCGCCAAGTCCTTGCCACGTTCAAGGCGTCGGCCGTCCATCTCATCCGCCGCTGACGTCGTCCCGTCACCGTTCTCCGTATGTGCCATCCTTCCTTGTGTCCGCCAGGCTATTGAGGCATACTCCAACAGAAAAGCGGGGCTCGATTTCCGCCACTCCCGGCGGACATCGGAAGGCCGCCGGTCGTCGTCAAGGAGGACGCAACCATGAAAATCAGCGCGCGAAACACACTGAAGGGTGTGGTGAAACGTATCGAGCAGGGGGCCGTGAATACTGAGGTCACGATCGAGCTGCCCGGGGGAATCGAGATCGTCTCGATCATCACGAAGCGATCGGTGGCCGACCTCGGTCTGGCGGTCGGGAAGCCGGCGTACGCGGTCGTCAAGGCGTCCAGCGTGATGCTGGCGGTCGATCATTAGCAGGCTGCTGAAAACGGCCCATCTGCGGCGTTGGCTTGCTCGGGCGCTCGTTGCGGCGTACCGGAAGTACGCCTCACTCGGCCCATCGCGCGCCGCCTTGCATCTGGACCTTTTTGAGCAGCCTGGGCAAAAACGGGTTCTTTCAGCATCCTGTCAGGTGCCGTTACGAAATAGCGTGTCCGTTTTTGTAATTCCGTTACGGCTCCTTATGCCGTTTCCGGAATGTCTCCGGTCAAGTTATTCGGGGTCTTCTCCAAAACGTGTGGGTGAAATTTAGGGCTGCATCTCCGTACGTCCTTGTGGCGCAAGGGCTTTCGCGATTGCAGACCCCTCAGGAATCTGGCATGAC
>Ga0316627_100000599_pt1 | contig 10395 bp, 7 predicted proteins | sample OWC_Aug_M2_C1_D1_FD_207653 | JGI IMG/M metagenome (GOLD analysis project Ga0316627, IMG submission 207653) | Wetland soil microbial communities from Old Woman Creek delta, Ohio, United States - OWC_Aug_M2_C1_D1_C | ecosystem: Environmental > Terrestrial > Soil > Wetlands | place: USA: Ohio...
GCGTTTTGGGTTAACGTGTCGTGAATGAATTCGAGTGTAGCGCGCCAGATTTCGCGCCTCGTGGACCAGATCGGCAGCGTCATCGTCGGCAAGCGCGCACAGATCGAGGATTGTGTGGCCTGCCTGCTGGCCGGCGGCCACCTGCCGATCGAGGACGTGCCGGGCGTCGGCAAGACCACGCTGGCCCACGCGCTGGCGGTGTGCCTGGGGCTGAAATTCTCGCGCGTGCAGTTCACCGCCGACCTGATGCCCTCCGATCTGGTGGGGGTGAGCGTCTACGAGCGCAGCAAGGAAGCTTTCGTCTTCCACCCGGGCCCGGTGTTCGCGCAGGTGCTGCTGGCCGACGAGATCAACCGCGCCGGGCCGAAGACCCAAAGCGCGCTGCTCGAAGCCATGGAAGAGCAGCAGGTGTCGGTGGAAAACGAAACCCGCGCGCTGCCCAAGCCCTTCTTCGTCATCGCCACGCAGAACCCGACCGACCAACTGGGCACCTACCCGCTGCCCGAGTCGCAGCTCGACCGCTTCCTGCTGCGCATCACGCTAGGCTACCCCGACCGCGCCGCCGAGCGCGCGCTGCTCACCGGTGAGGACCGACGCGAGCTGATCACCCGCCTGCCGGCGGTGATGCAGCCCGAGGACCTGGCCCAGGCCCAGCAGGCGGTGCGCGAGGTGCTGGCCTCGGAGGCGCTGCTCGACTACCTGCAGTCGCTGATCGCCGCCACGCGTTCGGGCCAGTGGTTCGTCGAGGGCCTGAGCCCGCGCGCCGGCATCGCCGTGCTGCGCGTGGCCAAGGCGCGCGCGCTGATGGCGCAACGCGACTACGTCGCGCCCGACGACGTGCAGGCCATCCTGCCACAGGCCATTGCCCACCGGCTGCAGCCCATCCCCGGTGCGGGGCGTGGCGCCATCGAGCAGGTGCGCGCGATGGTCGAGGCGACCCCGATTCCCTAGGGCGTGAGCACGCCCGTGGTCTGGCCCAAGGACGTGCCGTCGGCGCCCCGTTCGGGCTCGGCGCAGACCGGCCTGCGCGGCCGCTTCCGCCACTGGTGGCTGGCGCGTCACCCGGTCACCGACACCTGGACGCTGAATCAGCACAACATCTACATCCTGCCCACCCGCGGCGGCTGGGCCTTCGGGCTGACGCTGCTGGTGATGCTGGTGTCGTCGATCAACTACCAGCTCAACCTGGGCTATGTGCTGACCTTCCTGCTGGCCGGCAGCGGCCTGGTGTCGATCCACCTGACGCACGGCACCCTGCGCGGGCTGACGCTGCATCTGCGTCCGGCCACACCGGTGTTTGCCGGCGAGCCGGCGCTGCTGGAGGTGGTGATGTCCAATCCGGGTGGCGCGCGCCATGGCATCGGCCTGCGCTTTCAGGAACGCCCGCACGACCCGCGCGACGCCTGGTGCGACGTGCCGGAACAGGGCCAGGCCAGCGCCAGCCTGAGCATGGTGCCGACGTCGCGCGGCTGGCATCCGGTGCCCGCGCTGTTAGTCGAAACGCGGTTTCCCTTCGGCCTGTTCCGCGCCTGGACGCACTGGCGGCCGGCCAGCCCGGTACTGGCCTATCCCCGGCCGGAACAACCGACGCCGCCGCTGCCGCTGGCGCAGAGCGCTCCCGGCGGCGCACCGCAGGCCCGTCAGGGCCAGGGCAGCGAGCTCGACGGCGTGCGCGCCTGGCGCCGCGGCGACGGGTTGCGGCAGGTGGTGTGGAAGAAGGCAGCGCGCAGCGGGCAGCTGGTCAGCCGCGAGACCACGGCCGAAAGCAGCCGCGAGTTGTGGCTGGAATGGCAGGCCACGCAGGGCGCTCACTCCGCTGGCGCCGAAGGCCGGCTGTCGCGCCTGACCGCCTGGGTGCTGGCCGCTGAACAACAGGGCCTGGTCTACGGCCTGCGGCTGCCCAGTCAGCAGTTCGCCCCCGATCGCGGCGACGCTCACCAGCGGCGCCTGTTGCGCGAACTGGCGCTGTGGCACTGAGCACTCCACCAAGGGCGCTGCATCGCGCCTGGCCCGGCTGGCGGCACCTGCCGCGCGACAGCCGCGACACGCTGTTCCAGCTGGCGGTGATCGGCTGGACCATCCTGCCGCATTACGCCCACCTGGCGCCGTGGTGCATGGCGCTGACAGCGCTGATGCTGTTCTGGCGCGCGCACCTGGCCGTGACCAACGCGCCGCTGCCCAGCCGCTGGGCGGTGGCCGGCGTGCTGATGGTCGCCGCGGCGCTGACGCTGTGGTCGGAACGCACGCTGTTCGGCAAGGAGGCCGGCGTGACCATGCTCGTCGTGCTGATGGCGCTGAAGACGCTGGAGCTGCGTGCGCGCCGCGACGCCATGGTGGTGTTCTTCCTCGGCTTCTTCCTGGTGCTGACCAACTTCCTGTACTCGCAGTCGCTGGCCACCGCGGTGGCAATGCTGCTGTCGGTGTGGGGCCTGCTGACGGCGCTGGTGCTGGCCCACATGCCGGTGGGCAAGCCTCCGCTGCGCCAAGCCGGCGCGCTGGCGGCGCGTGCCGCCGCGCTCGGAGCACCCTTGATGGTGGCGCTGTTCCTGCTGTTCCCGCGCATCGGCCCGCTGTGGGGCATGCCGCAGGATGCGGCCGGCAAGACCGGCCTGTCCGGAACGATGCAGATGGGTGCGATGGCCGAGATCGCCAACGACGACGAAGTCGCCTTTCGCATCCGCTTCGACGGCCGCGTGCCGCCGCCCGAGGCGATGTACTTCCGCGGGCCGGTACTGACACGCTTCGACGGCCGCGAGTGGACGCGCCAGCCGGGTGCCAACACCATGACGCCGCGGCTGCGCAGCGAGCTGCAGCTGCTCGGCCAGCCGCTGCGCTACGAGATGACGCTCGAGCCGAGCCGGCTGGCCCTGCTGCCGCTGCTCGAGCTGACGCCGGACCGCAGCGATGCGGCCCCGCAGCTGGAGGGCATCAACGCCTGGCTGCGCGGCGACCTGCAATGGCAGACCGAGCGGCCGGTGGCCGAACGCTTGCGCTTCCAGGCCTCGGCCTGGCCGATGCACCGCCACGGACCGCGGCAGATGACGCTGGCGCTGCGCGAGCATGTGGCGCTGCCGCCGGACCACAACCCGCGCACCCTCGAGTGGGCCGCGGCGCTGCGCCGCAGGACCGACCTGGCGCAGGCCGACCCGCGCACGCTGGTGGCGGCGGTGCTGCGGCACCTGCGCGACGGCGACTACCTGTACACGCTGGAGCCCGGCAGCTACGGCAAGAACGCGGTCGACGAGTTCTGGTTCGACCGCAAGCTGGGCTTCTGCGAACACTTCGCGGCCAGCCTGGTGGTGGTGCTGCGGGCGATGGACGTGCCCTCGCGCGTGGTCACCGGCTACCAGGGTACCGACCCCACCCCGGTGGACGGCTACTACATCGTGCGCCAGAGCAATGCCCACGCCTGGGCCGAATACTGGCAGCCGGGTGAAGGCTGGGTGCGCGTGGACCCCACCGCCACGGTCTCGCCGAACCGCATCATCCGCGGCGCCAGCCTGCTGCCGCGCCAGGGCCTGATGGCCGGTGCGCTGGGCAGCGTCAGCCCGCAGCTGCTGGCGCGCGTGCGCAGCGCGCTGGAGCTGGCCAACAACCGCTGGAACCAGTGGGTCATGAACTACTCGCGCGGCCAGCAATTCAAGCTGCTGCAAAGCCTGGGGGTCCAGGCGCCGACCTGGCAGGACCTGGCCCTGGCGCTGATCTCGCTGCTGTGCGCCGGCAGCCTGGCGGCCGCCGGCTGGGCGCTGTGGGACCGCCACCGCCAGGACCCGTGGCAACGGCTGCAGCGGCGCATCCAGCAGCGCCTCGCCCTGCTGAAGGTGCCGGTGCAGCCGCATGAGCCGCCGCGCACGCGGGCCCAGCGCGTGCGCCAGCACCTGGGCCTGGCCGGCGAAGCGCTGGCGCTGGAGCTGGAGGCGCTGGACCGTTCGCGCTATGGGCAAAGCGGCCGCCCCGGCCTCGCGCGCGGCTGGTGGAAACGCTTTGCCGCATTGGCCGCCGCGACAGGCGGCCGATAATCGCGGCATGGCTTTGATCCCGCGCCGGCTGCTGTGGCTGGCCCTTCCCGTTCTGCTCGCGCTGCCCCACGACGCACCGGCCCGCAAGGCCAAGGCGCGCGAGGGGGCCGCCGAGGACAGCCTCAGCCCCTATGCCGCTCGACAGGACGTGCGCGATTTCGCCGCCCAGGTGGCCGAAAGGCGCCAGCTGCCGGCCGATTGGGTGCAGGCGCAACTGGCGCAGGCGCGGCGCCAGAGCGCGGCACAGCGGCTGCTGATGCCGCCACCGGCCGGCACGGCCAAGAACTGGGCCGCCTACCGTGAACGCTTCGTCGAGCCGCAGCGCATCTCCGCCGGCGCGCGCTTCTGGCAGGACAACGCCGACTGGCTGCAGCGTGCCGAGGAGCGCTTCGGCGTGCCGGCCGAGATCGTCGTCGGCATCGTCGGCGTCGAGACCTTCTACGGCCGCATCACCGGCAACTTCCGCGTCCTCGACGTGCTGGCCACGCTGGCCTTCGACTTCCCCAGCGGGCGCAGCGACCGCAGCGCCTTTTTCCGCGGCGAACTGGAAGAGTTCCTGGTGTGGAGCCGGCGCGAGGGACTGGAGCCGACCGAGCCCAAGGGCTCCTTCGCCGGCGCGATGGGTCTGCCGCAGTTCATGCCCGGTAGCATCAACCGCTTCGCGGTGGATTTCGACGAGGATGGCCGCATCGACCTGAACGGCAGCCCCGCCGACGCGGTCGGCAGCGTGGCCAACTACCTGGCCGCGCACGGCTGGCAGCGCGGCATGGCCACCACCTTCGAGGTGGCGCCGCCGGTGGACACCAGCGCGCGGGCCACGCTGCTGCAGCCCGACATCCTGCCCAGCTTCAGCGCCGAGCAGATGCTGGCGCTGGGTGCCGAGCTCGACGACGCCGGCCGCACCCATGCCGGCCCGCTGGCGCTGGTGGAGCTGCAGAACGGCGGCGCGGCGCCGAGCTTCGTCGCCGGCACGCAGAACTTCTACGCCGTGACGCGCTACAACTGGTCGAGCTACTACGCGATGGCGGTGATCACGCTGGGCGAGGCCGTCAAGCGCCAGCGCTGAGCTCGCGCGTCTCGCGTGCGCCGCGCGGCCTGCAAGGCTGAAGCGCCGGCTCAATCGTCGGCCAGGTGGGCGCGCGCCTGCTCGGCACTTTCGAAGATGTGCGGTGCCACACCGCGCTGGCGCAAGGCCTCGCCAAGCTTGACGCGCAGGAAGGCGCTGGTGGTGTAGCGGGTGACGTGCGTGTAGAAGCGCTGCGCCAGCTCGCTGACCATCTGCGAATACTCGTCCAGGACTTGCGGCGCGACATGGAAATTGTCGTAGTCGACGATCGCCGGCACCTTGTGCGGCAGCGGCGCCAGGCAGCGCTGCACCGCTTCGCGGATGGCCTCGACGTCGGCGCTGTCGCGCACCACATGGCCTTCGAAGTTGGCGAAGAAGATGCCCTGCAGCGCGTCGTAGCTGAAGCGCCGCTGCATCGGCAGGTGCAGCAGGTCGTCGCGCAGGCCCATCGGGCCCGGCGCGAAGATGCGCGCGTCCATCAGCCGCGGCGGCGCCGGCATCAGCGGCATGAAGTCCATCTGCGCCAGCAGGTCGCGCTCCAGGTCGATGCCCGGTGCGATCTCGATCAGCTCCAGCCCCGCGTCGCCCAGGCGCAGCACGCAGCGCTCGGTGATGTACAGCGCCGGCTGGCCTCGCTGGCGCGCATGGCGACCGCTGTAGGTGCGGTGTTCGACGGCGGTAACGAACTTGCGCGTGTGGCCCTCGCGCTCGATCTGCAGCCGGCCCTGCTGCACCGCCATCTTGACGCCGCCGGCATTGAAGGTGCCGACAAAGACCACACGCTTGGCGTTCTGGCTGATGTTGATGAAGCCGCCCGCGCCGGCCAGCCGCGGACCGAACTTGCTGACGTTGAGATTGCCCTCGGCATCGGCCTGCGCCAGGCCCAGAAAGGCCAGGTCCAGACCGCCGCCGTCGTAGAAGTCGAACTGGTAGGGCTGGTCGATCACTGCCTGGGTATTGATGGCGGCGCCGAAATCCAGCCCGCCGGCCGGGATGCCGCCGATGACGCCGGGCTCGGCCGTCAGCGTCATCAGGTCGACGATGCGCTCCTCGCTGGCCACCCTGGCAATGCCCTCGGGCATGCCTATCCCTAAGTTGACCACGCTGTTGGCATGCAGCTCCATCGCCGCGCGGCGCGCGATGACCTTGCGCACGTCCAGCGGCATCGGCTGCATTTGGTCGACCGGCACGCGCATCTCGCCCGAGTAGCCGGGGTGGTAGCGGGTGTGGAAGGTCTGCCAGTGGTGCTCGGGGTCGGCCAGCACCACGCAGTCGACCAGCACGCCGGGCACCTTCACCTGGCGCGGCTGCAGCGAGCCGCGTTCGGCGATGCGCTCGACCTGCGCGATGACGATGCCGCCGCTGTTGTGCACCGCTGTGGCGATGGACAGGCTTTCCAGCGTCAGCGCCTCGCGCTCCATCGTCAGGTTGCCGTCGGCATCGGCCGTGGTGGCGCGGATGATGCCCACCTGGATCGGGAAGGTCTTGTACAGCAGGCAGTCCTCGCCGCCGACCTGCAGCAATTCGACCAGCGGCGCGGTGGTGCGCGAATTCATTCGCCCGCCGCCGTGGCGTGGGTCGACGAAGGTGCCCAGGCCCACGCAGCTGAGGTGCCCGGGGCGGCCACCAGCGATGTCGCGGTACAGGCAGGAGATGACGCCCTGCGGCAGGTTGTAGGCTTCGATCTTGTTGTCCACCGCCAGCTTGCCCAGGCCCGGCACCAGTCCCCAGTGCCCGCCGATGACACGACCGACCAGGCCTTCGTGGGCCAGGTGGTTCAGCCCCTTGTGGTGGCCGTCGCCCTGCCCGGCGGCATACACCAGCGTCAGCCCGCGCGGCGCGCCCTCGGCTTCGAAGCGCCGCTCCAGCGCGATGGCGATCTCCTCGGCGAAGCCGATGCCGACGAAGCCCGAGGTGGCGACGGTATCGCCATCGCGGATCAGGTGCACCGCCTCGGCCGCACTGACCCGCTTGCCGCTGTCCGGCGACTGCGGCGAACGTGGGCGCAGGGTCGGCGGTGGCATGGCGCAGGCGCGGTTCAGGCGGCCGACGAGCCGGTAGGCACGCCCTGAGCCAGCGCCGCGCGCTTCTGCACCTGCAGCGCGCTCAGGAACGCGGGACGCTGCGACAGCCGCTGCCAATAGGCGGCGATCGCCGGCGTGAAGCGCGGCGACAGCTTCAGCACCTCCGCCAGCATCAATGCATAACCCACCGAGACGTCGGCGGCGGTGAAACGGCCCGCCGCCAGGAAGGGCGAGGCCTCCAATCGCGGCTCCAGCGTGCGCAACCGTGCCAGGAACCATTTGCCGTAGTCGTCGACCACCTGCGGGTGGCGCCGCTCGGGCGGCTCGAACTGGCCATAGCGCAGCAGCAGCGTCTGCGGGAAGGTCAATGTGGCTTCGCCAAAGTGCAGGAAGTTCAGGTAGTCGGCGAAGCCGGCTTCGTCCGGCTCGACATTGAGCGCGCGCGGCGAATGGCGCACCGCCAGGTACTGGCAGATGGCCGCTGATTCGGTCAGGCGCGAGTCGCCGTCGATCAGCAGCGGGATCGTGCCCAGCGGGTTGGTCTCCAGATACTCGCGCTTCAGCACCCGCGGCGGAAAGGGCAGCATGCGCAGGTCACAGGGCAGGCCCAGTTCCTCCAGCATCCACAGCGCGCGGAACGAACGCGCGCTCATGCAGTGGTACAGGATCATCACGCCGCGACTCTCGGCCGCTTGGCCAACAAGGCGCGTGCGACGCGCGACGCGGGCTCACGGCCCATTTGAGAGCTGATCCAGGACGCCACGTCGACCAGCGCGTCCAGGTCGATGCCGGTGTCGGTGCCCAGGCCGTGCAGCAGGTAGACCAGGTCTTCGGTGGCGACGTTGCCGGTGGCACCCTTGGCATAGGGGCAGCCGCCCAAGCCGCCGACCGAGGCGTCGAAGGCGCGCAGCCCGAACAGGTAGGACGCGTGCACGTTGGCCACCGCCATGCCGTAGGTGTCGTGGTAGTGGCCGGCCAGCCGCTGCAGCGGCACGCGGACGGCGACCGCCTCCAGCATGCGCTGCACCGACGCCGGCGTGCCCACGCCGATGGTGTCGCCCAGCGACACCTCGTGGCAGCCGATGTCGACCAGGCGCTGCGCGACCTCGGCCACCTTGGCCGGCGCCACCGCGCCTTCGTAGGGGCAGGCGATGACGCAGGACACGTAGCCGCGCACCTTGACGCCGCGATCACGCGCTTCGGCCATCACCGGCAGGAAGCGCTCTATTGACTCGGCGATCGAGCAGTTGATGTTCTTCTTCGAGAAGGCCTCCGAGGCCGCGGCAAACACCGCCACGTAGTCGGCGCCAGCCTCCATCGCCGCGTGGAAGCCCTGCAGATTCGGCGTCAGCACCGGGTAACTCACGCCCGCGCGGCGCGGCAGCGCGCGCATCAGCGCATCATGATCACCCATCTGCGGCACCCACTTCGGCGACACGAAGGACGTGGCCTCGATCTCGCGCAGCCCGGCCGCGGCCAGGCGTTCGATCAGCTCCAGCTTGGTGGCCAGAGACACCAGCTGCTTCTCGTTCTGCAGCCCGTCGCGCGGCCCCATCTCGACAATGCGTACGCTCGTCATTCCACCACCTCGAAGTCCACCAGGTCGACGCCGTCGACCACCTGGTCGCCCGGCGCACAACGGAAGGCCTTGACCGTGCCGCGCTTCGGCGCGCTGATGGTGTGCTCCATCTTCATCGCCTCCAGCACCAGCAGCGGCGCGCCCTTTTCCACGCTGGCACCGACGGCGGCGATCAGCGCAATCACCTTGCCCGGCATCGGCGCCTTCAGCCCGCCTTCGACATCCTCGCCGCCGCCGCCTTTGTTGAGCGTGTCCAGCAGCGCCAGCGGCCACGAGCGCCCTTCGAAGAACACATGCCGGCGCTCGGCGCTGACCACCACGGTCGCGTTGACGCGGCGCTCGCCCAGCTGCGCATGCAGCTGGCCGTTGGCGCCGGCCGTGCCGCGCACGAAGACCATGCGGCCGTCCAGCCCCAGCTGGTGGCCACCGACCACGCCCTGCACCGTCACCGCCTGCACCGCCTCGCCGTGGCGCAGCGTGATGGCGCGCGAGGCCTGGCCGTTGAGCCGCCAGCCGTCGAGCATGCGCCAAGGCGATTCGCGGTCGCTGGCATGCCGTGCCGTCGCGGCCTCGCGCTGCAGCTCGGCCAGCGTGGCCAACAGCCACACCTCGTCGGGCACCGCGGTCTTGGCCGGGAACAGGTTGGCCTGCTCGCGCTCGATCAGCGCAGTGTCGAGGTCGGCATTGGCGAAGGACGGCACGCTGACCAACCGGGACAGGAACTCCACGTTGTTGGCCACGCCGGCCACGCGGTACTGCGCCAGCGCCTGGCGCATGCGTGCCAGCGCGGCCTCGCGAGTGCGGTCCCAGACGATCAGCTTGGCGATCATCGGGTCGTAGTGCGGCGTGATGGCATCGCCCTGCTCCACCCCGGTGTCGACGCGCACATGCTCGCTTTCGGCCGGCGGCGACAAGTGCAGCAGTCGGCCAGTGGAAGGCAGGAAGCCCTTGTCCGGATCTTCGGCATAGATGCGCGCCTCGATCGCATGGCCGTCGATGGCCAGCTGGTCCTGGCGCAGCGGCAGCGGCTCGCCGGCGGCGACGCGCAACTGCCATTCCACCAGGTCCAGCCCGGTGATCATCTCGGTCACCGGGTGCTCGACCTGCAGCCGGGTGTTCATCTCCATGAAGTAAAAGCTGCCGTCCTGGTGGGCGATGAACTCCACCGTGCCGGCGCCGACATAGCCCACCGCCTTGGCCGCCTCCACCGCCGCCTGCCCCATCGCGGCGCGGCGCTCGCGCGTCATGCCCGGGGCGGGGGCTTCCTCCAGCACCTTCTGGTGGCGGCGCTGCACTGAACAATCACGCTCGAACAGGTAGACACAATTGCCGTGCGTGTCGCCGAAGACCTGGATCTCGATGTGGCGCGGGCGCAGCACGTACTTCTCCACCAGCACATGCAGGTCGCCGAAAGCGTTCTTCGCCTCGCGCTGGCAGGAAGCCAATGCGACGGCGAAGTCCTCCGCCTTGTCGACGCGGCGCATGCCCTTGCCGCCTCCGCCGGCGCTGGCCTTGATCAGCACCGGGAAACCGATGTCGCGTGCCTGCGCCTCCAGGAACACCGGGTCCTGGTTGTCGCCGTGGTAGCCGGGGGTCAGCGGCACGCCGGCCTTGGCCATCAGCGCCTTGGCTGCGGACTTGCTGCCCATCGCTCGGATGGCCGAGGCCGGCGGGCCGATGAAGACAATGCGGGCCGCCGCGCAGGCC
>Ga0316627_100000600_pt1 | contig 10382 bp, 6 predicted proteins | sample OWC_Aug_M2_C1_D1_FD_207653 | JGI IMG/M metagenome (GOLD analysis project Ga0316627, IMG submission 207653) | Wetland soil microbial communities from Old Woman Creek delta, Ohio, United States - OWC_Aug_M2_C1_D1_C | ecosystem: Environmental > Terrestrial > Soil > Wetlands | place: USA: Ohio...
GAGGACCAGGTGCTCGAGGGGACATCGAACGTCGCCTTCTGGCGCAAGGTCTATGGTGCAAATCCCGGCGCGCTGGTGCTGTGGCTCGGCGCGGGGGACCTCGATGGCGCGCAGGCACCGGACAGCGCTGCCGCGCCAGCAATGTATCTGTCATCGAACCTGCTGGCGGGTCGACTCCCCGCAGCGATCGTCAAGGCCGGCACGAATGTCCGCCTGGTCTATCCGTCGGACCTGCCACCCAAGCGCGATACGCGGCTGCTGCGCGACAAGCTCTGGCTGCACAACAAGGGTATCCCGATCACCGACGAGACCGTGCAGATCAACACCCTGTTCACGATGACGGTCGTCAGCGATGTGGTGGGCCACATCATGGACAGCTTCTCGCGCGACCTGTTTGTCGAGCGCATCGAGCATGTGGTCGGACAGACGCCCATGGCGTCGATCTATCCGAGCGTAAGTCTTGGTCCCGGCCAGCGCTTCGCCGCGAAGGGCAGTTCGATCGTTCAGGTGCTTGATGCCGACAAGAAGCAACTGAAGGCACTTTCCGGCTGGATCGTGCCGTGAAAGTGGATGCTCTCCGCGGGACCACAGAGGACTGACTTCGTCGCCGACGGTGTCGGACGGCAACCGCGAAGACCAGATCAATGCCGGCCCGAGCAGGGGAGCCTGCCGCCCCCGCCGCAATCCGCACGAGCCTAAGCTCGGGCCTTAGGAAAGATCACCGTGACGCGCAGCCCCCCGCGAGTGACCGAGTCGAGCGCCACCTGGGCACGGTGCGCGGCGGCGACCGACTGCACGATCGACAGCCCAACTCCGCACCCGTCGGTCTCGGAATCGGGAAGCCGATAGAAGCGCTCGAACACGTGGGCACGTTCGGATTCCGGGATGCCTGGCCCCGCGTCTTCGACCGTCATCACCACCTCAGCTTCGCGGGCAAATGTCCGTACGAGCACACGCCCTCCGCGCGCGGCGTGCTGCAGAGCGTTGTCGATCAGGTTGCGGATCAGGGCGCCGACGCCGAATTCGATGGCGGGCACGGTGGCGGCGTCAAGCTGCAGATCGACGTTGACGTTGCGCTCCTTCAGTGCATGCGACAGATCCCGTACAACCTGCTCGATCACCCGGTCGAGGCGCACCGGCACGAACGCGTTGGAGTTCGGCGCCAGGCTGTCGACGTGCGCCAGCGTCAGGAGCTGATCGATCATGCGCGAGGCGCGATCGACGCAGGACACCAGCCCCTGCAGCGCTGCCCGCGCTTCCTGTGGCGAACGTGCGCGATCGGCGATCTGGGCCTGCATGCGCACCGCCGCCAGCGGCGTTCGCAGCTCGTGCGCGGCCGCCGCGGTGAAGTGCCGCTCCGCATCGAGCGTCCGCTGGATGCGGCTGAACAAGCAGTTGACCGAGTTGAGCAGCGGCTGAAGTTCCCGCGGTGGATTGTCGGTGCGGACGGGACGCAGATCGTGCGGCGATCGGTTCGTCAATTGCTGCGCGGACTGATCGATTTCGTGGATCGCACGACCGAACACCCATCGGTTGAGCAGCAGCAACAGCGCGGTCGAGACCAGAAAGAACCCCAGCCCCCAAAGACCGAGGCTTGGCTTCAAGAGACTGCGCAGCGATTCGTCTTCCGCGACCTGAATCAACGTGGCGCCGTCGGCGCTGCGCAACGAGTAGACGCAGTAGGGTCGGCCATCGATTTCGCGGTCGAGCAAGCCCTCGTGCTGCAACGGTGCGTAGGGTTTCCGCGAGGCGTTGTGGCTGACCAGGAGCAGCTCACCGTCCTTCGACCAGATCTGATAGGCATACCGGGGGTCAAGCGTGCTGGCCGTCTCCAGATGAACGCCGTCAGTCCGACCGTCCTGGCGGATTTCTTCGATCTCGTGATCCGCAAATGCCAGGATCAACCGGGCAACGTCGCGCAGCCGCTCGTCGTACAGCTCATTTTCTTCGTTGTAGGTGACGATCAGCACGCCAACGCCGCCGGCCAGCCACGCAATGATCGTGGTCAGGGCGGCGAGCCACATAAGGCGTGAGCGGAGCGACCACGGGCGCGGCGCCGGCGCAGTCGGCGCCTCCTTGCCCACGGTGCCGGCATCGACAAGTGTCGTCGGTGTCGAACGTGCGTTCATGCAGTCTGATCCTTGAACCCGCCGCGCGAATTCTTAACGTCGCTGAAGTGACCGGCAGGACGCGCGGATTTTGCACCCAATCAGGAACTGCGGGATAGCCTTTGGTCAGCAAATCTGTAGTTCGTGAAGTGTGAAACCGCGCCCGCCCCGGAGGCCCAAGGGCGAATTCCCGGTGTTTTCGTCGAGATTGATGTGAACCTGGGTCGAATCCTTCGCGCGGCCGTTCGGCAGTTGCCTGGTGCACAAAGTGCATGTTTAGGGCAGGGGTATGCAGAACCGCGACTCAGGCGGTCAGCGCCCGGTCCTCGCAGCGACCACCGCCGGCCCCTCGGCCGCTCGGCGTCAGGTCACAGCGTCGAGACGCAGGCCATAGCCGGCACCCCGCACGGTCAGGATGAGATCGCGCGTGATCTTGCGGCGAAGATGGTGGATATGGACTTCGACCGCATTGCTCCCGACTTCGTCGCCCCAGCCATACAGCGCGTCTTCGAGCTGGCGGCGTGTCAAGACGCGGTTCTTGTTTCGCACCAGTGCCTCGAGCAGCCAGAACTCCTTGGCCGTCACCACGACAGGCTGACCACGCCAAATCACTGACTGCGACTCGGGGATCAGCTGCAGCTGGCCCACCTGCAGTGCCGACTCGCTGGCACCGGCCGACCTGCGAACGACGGCGTGAACCCGTGCTTCGAGTTCAGTCAGGTCGACGGGCTTGATCAGATAGTCGTCCGCGCCGAGGTTGAGAACCCGGACTCGGTCCTGTACGAAGCCGCGTCCCGTAAGTACCAGGACCGAAGTACGCTCGCCGCGGGCGCGCCAGTTGCGTAGGAGAGTCTCGCCGTCGGTATCCGGGAGGCCAAGATCAAGGATGACCGCATCGTAACGGTGCGTCGTGACAGCATGGTCGGCGGCATCGGCGTCATTGACCCAGTCAAGCGCGAAGCCACTCTGCTCGAGGCCGACTTTCGTCGACGAACCGAGCTGCATATCGTCTTCGACGAGAAGCAGGCGCAAGTCCGTAACTCCTTCCGTTACAGCCTCGGACATGGTAGTCAGATCACTGTCACGGTCAATCGACGATGCCACTGATTGCTTCACGGGGACATGTCCTACACCATCCAGACCGGAGGCAGCACCTCCTAACGGGAAGATCGGCTTAGCGCTATGACTCTCGCGGGCGTGCGATGCGCTCGACTCCACGCATCAGTTGTCGATTTAAGGTTGCTTAAGAATGAATCGGACTGAGCGCAGAAATTCCTCTCGCGCATTCTTGTTATCGCACTCAAAGAAGCGTCGCCCACACCCGCTAGTCCGCGCGACAAGACTCCGCCGAGGGTCCTAACGCGAAGGTGCGAAGCGCCAACAGCGCGCGGACGCACATTGGTTCTAAGTTCCCCCTGCCGTCGTCGGTTCTCTGTTCTGCACCACTTGTGCAGCGCTGACGATTGAATCGTTCTGCACTTTAGAACCATGTTGATAGGGAGAGACTGTGAAAACGATGAACCACATCTTGACTGCAGGCTTGCTGGCCACCGCCATCGCTGCACCTGTTCAGGCAGCGGACCCGGTGAGCGGAAAGAGACTCTACGAAAACACCAATGGGGCGCCGCTTTCGTGCGCGAATGTTGGTTGCCACGGCCCTGATCCGACCCTCAATAAGAACAATATCCGTGCGGGAGCCAATGCGCCGAACGTCATCCTGAACGCGATCAGCAACGACAAAGGGGGCATGAGCTTCCTTGGGACTCCGCCGTACACCGTAACGTCCCTGCAGGCTGGCGACATCGCCGCCTACATTGCGAACCCCGCTGCAGGCACGCCGAGCCCGGCGGCCACGCTGTCCACCGCGACGCTGAGTTTTGGCAACCAGGTAGTGCAGACGAGTTCGGGCACGATGTCAGCGAACCTGACCAACACGGGCTCCGCCAATCTGGTGTTGTCGACCATCACGCTCGGGGGCACCAATCCGATGGAGTTCACGCGCGGCGGCACCTGCGCACCTGCGATATCGCTTGCCCCTGCGGCATCATGTTCGGTGGACGTGACTTTCAAGCCGACGGCGCTCGGCACCCGCAGCGCAGCGATCACGATCGGTCATAACGCAACGCCGAACACCAGTGTTTTAAGCCTTACCGGTAACGGGACTGCGGCTCCGACGCCGGCGGTCGGACTGTCGGCGACGACACTTGACTTCGGCAGCCAGACCGTCGGCATGTCGAGTGCCATCAAGTCGGTTTCGATCAGCAATACCGGCACGGCCAATCTTGTGCTGAGCACGATCATGACGACCGGCACGAACGCGGCTGATTTTGCGGCTAGTAAGTGCAGTGGCTCGACGCTGACCCCGGGCACGAGCTGTGCGGTAGACGTGACGTTCACGCCCGCCGCCCTGAATGCCCGCACCGCGACGCTGAGCATCGTGTCCAATGCAGGCGGCAGTCCGCACGGCGTTGCACTGTCGGGCAACGGTGTGGCCGCACCAGCCCCCGCGATCACGTTGAGTCCGGCCACTCTGGCGTTCGGTAATCAGACCGTTGGAACGACGAGCGCCCAGAAGACCATCTCGCTGAAGAACTCCGGCAACGCTGCGCTCGGCATCAGTTCGATCGTGACCGCCGGCAGCGGATTCGCGTCAACGCACAACTGTGCCGCGTCGCTCGCCGCCCTGGCCAGTTGCACGATCTATGTCACGTATGCCCCCGGCAGCGCCGTCGCATCCACGGGTGCGGTGACGGTCACCTCGAACGCAGCGGGCAGTCCGCACGCGGTTGGTCTCAGCGGCACGGGCACGGCGCCCACTCCGACGGCGCCGGTCGCCACGCTGGCGCCGATTGCGGTCGACTTCGGCGCTGTGACACTCAATACACCGAGTGCGGGGCGCGCGCATAGCCTGAGCAACACCGGCAACGCTCCGCTGAATCTGACAGCACTGAACGTGACCGGTGCGAATCCGGGCGATTTCTCCCAGACGAACGACTGTCCCGTGGGCGGCGCATTGGCAGCCGGCGCCAACTGCACGATCAATTCCCGCTTCACGCCGACGGCAGCAGGCGCTCGCGCGGGCACGCTGACGTTGACGTCAAATGCGGCAGGCTCGCCAGCGGCGGACCTCAAGGGTACCGGCGTCGTTACGTCCTCGGCGCAGGCCCAGGTGGCGCCGACCCAGGCGGCCTTCGGTAGCGTGCGAATCGGCAAGACGAGCGACGAGCGCAAGATCCGCGTACGCAACACCGGCACCTCGCCGCTGCTCATCAGCTCGATCACCGTCACCGGCGATTTCTTTCATGAAAGCGACTGCAAGGGGTCGCTGTCGGCCGGCAAGTCCTGCGAGATCAACGTAAAGTTCAAGCCGATCAGTGTCGGCCCGAAAGTCGGCGAACTCGCGGTGGCAAGCAACGCCGCCGGAGCGCCACACGGTGTCAAGCTGAGCGGTACAGGCGTCACGCGCGCCAGCCGCGAAGAAGACGAGTGTGACGACGAGGACAAGTGCAGCCAAGTCGCGCTGCCGTTGATTCGACGTAGGTAGGACCAGGCAACAAAGGTGACCCTCCGTCTCAGGAGGGTCACCTGGTTTCCCCGTGCGGCCATTCTCTGACAAGTGGCTGCGTTGGCCTGGCTGCCCGTGTGTTGAGGCGGGCTGCAATCTGCTCGGCCGCCGGCCAAATGGCCGCGTTCCAGCCTGTGACGAAAATTCTCCACAGTCGGACCTTGAGCGCCTACCCGGAGCTTGAGCCGTGAATACGCGGCAACTGAAACCGGCGCGGATCCGCAGCAATGACGTGCCGCGGGTTCTGGCACGGCTGGCGCGCTCGCCGTGAGGCTGCTGCCGCGCGCCGGTCGCCGTCCTGGTCCTGGCCCCTTTCGCGTTGCTCAGTTGCTTTGCTGCGAGCCAGTCCATCTCGAAGATGACGGTGGCCTCTTCGAGCTCCGCCTCCAGCTCTTAGTCGGCCTCCTGGCCGTTTGGGCTCTTGCGGAAACACGGCCGGCGTGCACGCGAGCGCCGGGCCGCGCGGCGCAACGCACCCCAGTGACCACGTGAGCGGCCGTTGCCGCACTGATGCCGCGTCGGCAACGGTCGCCGCATCGAGCCGGCTTCAACCGCCTGGCTGACCTGGCTGTGGCGGGCCGATCCGATAGGGTCGCATCATCTCGTTGTCTTCGTGCTCGACGATGTGGCAATGCCAGACGAACTGGCCCGGCGTAATGAACTGCGCCCGGATGCGTGTCACCTCACCAGGGTAGGCGATCACGGTGTCCTTGTAGCCGCTTTCCCAGGCTTCGGGCGGTCGCGCCGGGACGTTCGGCGTCAGCTGGACCTCGGTGACATGCCCCATGTGTTCCTTGAAGGTGATCGGCTGCCGATCCACGACCTCGAACACGACTTCGTGGACATGCATGGGATGGGCATCCGCCGTGAAGTTGTAGAGCTCCCACACCTCGGTGTCGCCGACACTCGGGTTTTCCGTCACCGGGTCCGCCCACATCTGGTGCACCGCCTTCCCGCTGTCATCAACCGTACCCAGCAAGGCTGCAGCCGGCCCGTCCCAGAAACCGGACATCTCCTCCAGCAGCGCCAATTGACGTGTCCGGATCGGTGCAGGCAGCGGGACGAGGGCGGGTAGCGCGAGGAATTGAGGCGGCGTCGTCAGATCGGGCGCCAGCGCTGGCACGACATTGAACTGCAGGATCTGGCCCGTCGTAGCCACATCGGCCACGTCGAAGTCCAAGCCCGGCACGCCGCCGCCGAAAGGCTCGTCGGGGCCGAGGTTGCCGAGCACGTAGTTGCCGATCGGCACATTGGTGAAATCGACGATCAGGTCCGCGCGTTCAGCCAGCCCCATCAAGAGTGTGTTGCCCAGCGCGCTGAGATTCACGGGAGCGGCAAGGAAACCCCCCTCGTTGCCGATCTGCCAGACCTCGACGCCGGGGATGCCCGCGAAGTTGAGGATCAGGAAGCGCGCTTGGCAGCCGTTGAGGAAGCGGAACCGGTAGCGGCGCTGCTCGACCTTCAGGAACGGCCACGTGTTGCCGTTCACCATCATCATGTTGCCGAAGAACTCGGGATTCCAGATCGGCGACAGGTCGGTCGACGGGATGTATCCCGGATCGAGCGCGGTCGCATCGTCGAAGAACGCCCGCGTGTCCGGATAGAAGAGCGAACCGTCGTCGTTGAATGAACGGTCCTGAATCGCGATCGGGATCTCGTAGTACGTCTTGTTCGGCGGAAACTTGTCGTTGTCTTTCGGCGCGGGACCCGGAAGCACGGCGGCCATGCCGGTGCGGCTGTCGAGTACGGCGCCATCGCCGTCAGGGCCGCCGCGGACGATGTAGAAGCCGGCCGGCCCTGCGTAGACGTTCAGCCGCGTCATGCCCAGCGCGTGGTCGTGGTACCAGAGTGTCGAGGCGCGATTGGCGTTCGCATACTGGAAGGTGGCGAAACCCGGGCCCCACGTCACGCCATAGGCGGCGGCTGCTTTGCCGGCGAAAAAATCGTACCAGGTACCGTTGGTTGCGCTGCCAGCTGGGAGCTTGTCCGCAGCTAGCGCTGGCAGGTACCACGCTTCGGCGTAGCCGTCGCTGTCGTCAGCCACGCCGACCGAGCCATGCACGTGTGTCACGATCGGCACCGGACCGGTGTATCGCCCAGGAGTTTCGGCAAACGTGGGCCGACTGTCGCGCGAATCGATGCCTCCAGGCGGATTGGCCCAGTGCAGCGTCGGGTCGACCGGCAGCAGGTGCGGCAGGTAGTTCCCGTTACCATCTTTGAGGTCGTTGATCCACTTCACGCGTACCGGCGTGCCGGCCCTGGCCTCGATCGTCAGCGACGGGGCGTTATGCAGCAGCAGCCCGCGCCTGTCGGCCGCTGCGATGGCACCGTAGCCCCACACGGTCGTGGCCGGCAGGGGCGCGGGCAGGATCTGTTGCGAAATCTGCTTCATCGAGATCTCGTAGTAGTCCGCGTCCTTGCCGCCCTTGATCTTGATCGTGCCCGCCTTCGGCATGACCGGCGGGATGAGGAGCGGAGTCGCGTACTTGGGCACAAGCCCCGGGTCGAGTGTCCCGCCGGGTATCTGCGCCAGCACCTGCTTGATGCCGAATTTTGAATAGCCCACCAAGGCCAAGGTCGTGCCGCCGCAGTAGGAGAGAAAAGTCCGCCGGGTTACCATGATTTGATCTCCACGTTCAGACGGGGACGTGCCTACACCTGCGATGCTGCTTTGCCGGGCACGACCAGCGCGCGATCTGCGAGTCCCCTTCGCCGGCCGGCATCGATCAGAGAACCGAATCAGCCTTGTGCCCCAGGCTTCGCCTGGTGGGAACGTTACCTTTGCGCAAACAACAACAGAGGTAGGATCGTCCCGCGGCTATTGAGGGGCGCCGCCCTTATCCGACTGGGCGTCACTCCTCCATCGGGACGGGCGCGCGGACGACCTGTCCGAGGTCACTTCTGGATATGTTCGAGGGCGACCCGCAACTCGCGCGCGCTTCTACAACGCTGGCGAGCATGCCGTGATCCGGTCCGGCAATCAGATTCCGGATTTCGCGGGGACGCGGGCCTGCGTTCCGCGGGTTCTCGCGCGACTGGCGCGTGCACCGTAGGACAGGTGCTCGCGTGGAGTTGCCCCGCTTGCACGGACGGTTGATGACTTGGTTCTCAAGGGTCGTTGACGTTCCCCCGGAAGCTGGACGGTTCTGAGTTAGAGGTTGGCCGCTCCGTTGGGTTGTCCTGACCGCATTCTGGCGTATTCGCTCGGGGTCAGGTGGCCGAGCGATCCGTGCGGCCGGCAGCTGTTGTAGTCGTCCTGCCGAGCCTTCAGCTTCTCGCGTGCATCGTGCATTGTCACGAACTCGTTGACGTTCAGGAACTCGTCGCGCAGCCGACCGTTGAACGACTCGATCAGCCCATTGTCGGTAGGCTTGCCGGGCCGCGTGTAATCGAGCTTGACGCCGCGCCGGTAGGCCCACTCGTCGAGTGCCTTGGATGTGAACTCGGTGCCGTTGTCCACGGTGATGGCTTGGGGCAATCGACGTTGTGCAGCCGCCTGGTCGAGCGCTTGTCCGACGCATCGGCCGGTCAGCCGGAAGTTGGCCTCCAGAGTCACACTCTCGCGACTCCACTGATCGATCACGGTCAGGATGCGGAAGGCGCGACCATCGTGCATCTGATCGTGCATGAAGTCCATGCTCCAGTGCTGATTCGGGCCAGTGGCCAACGGCGGCTTGCCGCGCAGCAGCGCGATACGCTTGCGCCGCTTGGCCTTTATGCGCAGCTGCAGCCCTTCGAGACGGTACAGGCGGTGCACACGTTTCTTGTTCACGGTCCAGCCTTCGCGCCGGAGCATCACCGTCACACGCAGATAGCCGAACCGTGGACGGCTCAGCGCGATGTCGCGGATCCGTTGTCGTAGCGCACTTTGATCGCGCGCCACACTCTTCTCGTACCACACCGAGCGGCGCAGCAGCGCCAAGCCACACGACCGTTGCACGCTCGCCTTGAAGCGCTCCTGCATCCAGGCTGCCAGCTCGCGCCGCTTGGCAGCCTTCAGATCTTTTTTCGGACCACCTCCTGCAAAATCTGCTTGTCTAGCGTCAGGTCGGCCACGATCCGCTTCAGCCGGGCGTTCTCGTCCTCGAGCATCTTCATCTTGCGCAACTCGGCAAAGCCCAGATCCGCGTACTTCTTCTTCCACGTGTAGTACGTCGCTTCCGACACGCCCAGCTGTCGGCACACATCAGCCACCGGCGTGCCACCATCAGCGAGCCGCAGCGCGTACACGATCTGCTCCTCAGAAAACCGAGACCTCTTCATCGCCGCTCCTCGGCCCCAGAAGGGCCGTTAAAAGCGACCTTACCTCCAGTTTTGACCTGTCCAGGTTTTCCGGGGAAACGTCAGGAGACTTGAGAATCAAATCCAAACCAGTCCACGTGAACGGGTCAACTCCAACTCCAAAGCTATCCGGGGGTTGGCGCAAAAGACCAGGTCAACGGGTGATCGCCAATTGAAGGCTACGGGGCCCCGATCCCCTGGGTTCCAACAAGGGGGCATATGTCTGCCACCCGAGCCCCAAGCAAATGATTGCCAATCGAAACCTCAAGCAAAAGCTTGCCATCAGGCAGGCTTTTGCTTCAGACGGCACAATTTTGGCTCGCTGCGCTCGCGGAAATTGGTGGCCAAGGACGGAATTGAACCGCCGACACAAGGATTTTCAATCCTCTGCTCTACCAACTGAGCTACTTGGCCTGGGAACTGCAGGA
>Ga0316627_100000604_pt1 | contig 10370 bp, 15 predicted proteins | sample OWC_Aug_M2_C1_D1_FD_207653 | JGI IMG/M metagenome (GOLD analysis project Ga0316627, IMG submission 207653) | Wetland soil microbial communities from Old Woman Creek delta, Ohio, United States - OWC_Aug_M2_C1_D1_C | ecosystem: Environmental > Terrestrial > Soil > Wetlands | place: USA: Ohio...
GTGTCCTATTTCGTGCAGGATTAAACATTCTTTTGAATTCTCCATATCTTTAGTTGTCCAATCATCCCAAACTCTTTTATTGATAACAATAGATCGAAGTCCGTTTGCATAACCTTTGTCGCCTTCCGAACTCATAACTTTACTCATTTTAGCAATGGTGAAATCATTCGATTCTGGATCAGCAAACTGTATGTTCATGTCGTAAATACGATCGCAATAAGCATACTCATGCCAACCGACCGCGTGCTCTTCGCAAAGCTCATAAGCTTTTTCAAGATAAGGCATGAATTCCGGATTACTGGTTCCGGCGCTACAGCCCAAAAGACTTAAAATTGATGTAAAAACATACAAAACATGCGCATAAATAAAATGTAACATGACACCCTTTCCTCCTTGTTTTTTCGTTATTAACCCCTGAACTCCCCCTTCCATGGTAGATACTGAAAAAGTCGATCCACACGAACAATTATAAAGTTTCAGCGTTGCATGTCCGAATCCGTCTTCCTGTTCGCCGATGTATTTGCACTTTTCGATCTCGATAACTTTTTTGCAGCATTTACAGATTTTCATCTCTTTTTCTCCCTTTTTCTCTCTCTTTTCGTCCCTGTATCTATATATTATACCGCTTTCCCGGCTCGTTGTCAAACTTTTTTGACAAACTTTGACAAGAAATCGCATCAGGCTGAATATGTTGATTTTATTGGTTTTTTTGCTTACAGGAATGACGAGTGCGCCTTTTTAGTAGGCGCACCCCCAATATGTAGAGCATAAGTGCATATTGGCAATCGTTTAAAAGTGCATTATAGCGTTGATCATTGCCATGTCCGACCATCCGACCACCTGGGCGCCGAATGTCGTTTTATACAGCGGAAATTGAAGTCCTATATCTGGTTTTATACCCTGATCCTTTACCCAATGGCCTCCGCCGAGTAACCCCCAGCGTTTTGTAAAATCAAAAGATTGAGGCTTTATCTCGAAATCGATCCTTGATCCTTGGATCAGGGATATCTTGTTTTTCTCGAGAGCATACTTTTCGGTATCGTCTTTTTTAAATTCCATTTCCTTCCCGTTGAGTTTTACGATGATCGTATTTTTGCCTGTCTGTATATCAAAATCCGTTCTTTCGGGTTTCCCGGTTTTTTTATCAACTTCCTTCGGGACCTGGGACACGGCCGTTGTCGATACCTGATTTAATGTCCCGCTTACAACGACTTCACTTTTCCCAGGTTTATGAAATGCATACCCGAGAATGAACGCAACAAAAAAAACAACCACCTGCGAGATTAAAAAAGTTTTAGTTTGAATCATAATCCACCCTTAATTGAAATTCATTAATACCTTTCATTTCCTGCATAAATGCCGCGAAGGTGTCACGGGAACTGGTAATTCCTTTTCTGGGTTCAAATCCTTTTTTTTCGATTATAGAGATATCCTTTCCCATACCGACACATCCCTTTAAATCTTCTATTCTGTTTGCTGGATGGTGCAATACCGAATCCCTGGAACAAGATTTTACTTCTGAAGTCTCTCCGCAATCGGCCCCGAGTATTTCGAAAGTTTCTCCGTTTTTGAGCTGCTCCATAACTTCAGGATCAATATCAGGATTTGAATAATTTTTATAAGCATTGGCGACAACATGCTTCCCGAAAACCCTTTTGCATGGATAAGTTTTGCTGGCCGGGATGCACGATTGCCCTTTTTCATCTCCGATTATTCCGTCGAAATTTAAGTCCGGAAGTTCCAGGCTTTTACAGAAAAAATCATCTCCGATGTAATAATCTCCGAATGTTCCATCCATAGTGCTCGGTTCCCGGATTATTTTATTTGTCATTTCCGAAATCCTCACCTGGATAAACTCCAAGCCTCGAATTATATTTACTGTCAATAAAATGCTTTCCCAGCGTTGTTACTGCTCCGACTGTTATTGCTCCTATAAGTCCTAACAAAGCCTTTAAGTCAAATCTGAATTTAACTGGGTAAAACCCATTTAATAAAAAACCGAGGACTATGAGTATAAAGGCAGTAACGACCATGAACATTATAATTTCTGTCCAGTTGTTCTTGAGGAATTTAAAAATTATTAACTTCATTAGTTCGCATCGATTTTGTCGTATATTCGTTCGATTTCATGAGCTCTTTTTTCACCGCAAATATTACGACAGGTTTCGCAATGACTTCTGCACTCTTTTCTGTCTTTTTCGATTCTGTTGATATCTTCGCAGCATTTTCTAATCTGATTATTGAGATTGTTGAAATAACCCCAGAAGCCAAACTTAATAATAACAATAGTACAACCCATGCCAGAGAAAATGAGGCCGACAATAGAAAATATGATGGATTTGTCCATGCTTTCATTTTTTCAAAATATTATACTCCCATCCTATACTTTTACTAGACTAATCCAACTACCAGCCCATAATTGTGGAGCGTTTGTACCGTATCTGGTCATAATTGATGGTACTTGCCCTTTGAGTAAATGAATAGGCTGACTTTCAATATGTATAGGATAGTAAATGTCTCCAGCTAAATTTTGATTACCAAAAAGAATTTCATAATCTTGTACAACTCCGTCTATACCTATGTTTACCCAGCCGTATCTTGTGCCTCCGGAACCAACATATCCATATCCTGTAATTTTAATAACATAATCACCGTCCTCGTCTACTGGTGGCAAACTTAATGCCACAGCGTAAGATGTTCCGGCAATAAGATGATTGCTTAGAAATTTGGTTCTTGAACATTCCATTAAAAAACACTCCCTATCATTTTTATCTTATCTGTTGTACCCCACTGGAACGGTTTTGGCATAATATTATTTCCATATCTGCATAACTCTTTAAATTGAGATTGTTTTGCCATAATCGCGTGACCTTCTGGTTGCAAAAAATTAATAATATTAAAATTCTTGCCTTGTAATGTAGCCGGTATTGGAATTGTTGCAGCGGCCAACATATCTATATCACGCTGTACGAGTATACCTGTTCCTACTACAAAATGAGCAATTTTTCCGCCATAATAATTAGTAGGCCCAGAACCGATATCAGTTCCTATGCTAAAATCCCTCGAAGTTCCATTGCTCATTAAGGTTGTTAAGGTCGAATTAGAAGCTTTACATTTTGTATTTAAATATCCTCTAACGCCATAAGTAGCGTCCCAACAGAACACAAGATGATACCAGCCTGCCGCGCCGTTAGGCAGTACAACACTGAATCTCGTTGTAGTTCCAGAAGCAGCATTAGCACAAGTTACAATATCTATTGTTCCGTCTGTATTAATCATTATTCTGAAATAATCCAAACTACCGCCAGTTGTATCGTTAACTTTTTCGACCAATGTATTTATAGCGGCAGGTTGTCCATCGGTTAATTTTATCCAGCAAGAAATCCACAAAGATGCCGGAACAGTATCAAGTAAAGTGGCATGAGAATAATATTGAGAACTTGCGACTGCTAACAATGCTCCGTAATTTGTGTTTAAAATTCCAGGAGTATTAGGGATTGTTCCGTGATCTGTTAAAGTATAAGTTCCAGTCTCATCAGTTGTCATTGCACCACTGGCGAAATTATACATCGCAAGAACAGAGCCATTACTGAGCAATTCATTTATTTCTGTAAGCGTGGGGATCCTTCCAGCCATAAATTGATTAGAATCACCGACTGCTCCGACTGTAGTGTAATTGATGATTTGTGTGGGTTTATAATATATATGATAGAACAAATAATTATTGAGATAAAAATATCCAGCAACGCTATCGTAAATTATTTCGTAATACTTCCCAGAAACAATCATTCCTGCCGTTAATGCATTACCATCTTCATCCCTGATATCTTTGAGCCCTATGCTATTTATATTCACAGTCGACGCGGTTGTATTTGTATTTGCCGCTTTGAATCGGATTTTCATACCACCTGTTAACGCAGTAACACCCTTTTGAACTCCGATAGGACTTAAAACATAAGCATCTGCTGCTCCGGAATCCGTATAAAAACTTCCCAAGGCTGCGACAATATTTGCAACTCGGGATTGCTGATGCTGATCGGCCAAATCATTAACAAGCCCGAAATCGGTTATCAAATTTTGAATTTCAGCTATGGTATTATTTATATGCCCAGCATTATGTTTCGGTAACGCACCATCGGTAAAGGTATCGTTTGTTATACCCATTTATTCGGCTCCTTGTCTTTGATCTTGAGCGGCGGTCTTTATTCTCGCTTCCCTGGCTTCCTGCTCTTTTCTGAATTTTGCTTCTTCTTCAAGCTGTTTTGCCGCTAATTCTATTTTTCGCCAGTCAACAAATTCCAAGGTACCTAGTTCAAACGGAATCATAAGAGGTTCGCCGGTGTCAAGAGTTAATTCCCATGCTCTCAGTGGAGCAAATTCAATTACAACGGGTTCGCCGGTTTCAGGATTCTTAACGAGTTGTCCATTATTTACAAGATATTTTACCGGAGCTGTAAGGAAAATGTGACTCGTAATATTGAATTCAATGTAATCCTCATATTTTCTCGTTATCGGATGAAATCTAACCCGATAAACTTTTGGGATATTCGGATTTTCATTGTTTGTTACTATGCCTGCAATTCCCATAATTACCTCACCCTTGTCAAAACACGGAACGGTACACTCCGGACCTGTATTGATTGCGTTACTGAACCTCCAGAAGCGGAAGCACCAGTTCCATCTTTTGTATAAAAAGTTTTAATCGAACCTGGAGCATACCAAGTTGCTGAATTAGTAGCTCCTCCACCAAGGCCAAAATCATAAAGTACAGCAAAAGGAGTTCCGTCTGATTCATATCCATAGAAAGTCTGTCCTGCATCTACTTCAAATGTTTTGAACTGTAAAGTACCTGGTCCATGTGTATGGCTTACATCAACCTGGTGTGAAGCATTGCCAACAGGTGTATTTGACCACGGTACAGTCCCGATATCTTTTCCGCCTTCAGCTCCTAGTCCTACCATGTAACGGTTAGACATATCAACGATTGTTTTACCATTCAATCGGCTGTTCGCATCAGCCAGAATATCGTCGTTATTGTAATGATGAATTGTAACATTGAATTTTGCTGCACCATTGAAATCATTAAACGCAAAAGTAGTTCCAACAGGCGGAATCAGGTCTGGCATTGAACTCCTGGCAATCAATCTGAATTCGTCTGCTCCGGAATTATACTCAACTGTTACGGTTTCATTAATTATAAGATCGCAGGCCTGCAATGCAGAACCATCCCAGCATTTTATATTTTTGGCTGTAAGGCCGTTCACGGCCAAAGTTGAAGCACCGGTATTTGTTGCAGGAACCCGGAAACGGATTAACGCTCCATCCTGAAGTGCATGCACTCCCTGCCTGGTCCCGACTGCTGCGGCCGTATAGACATTCGCCGCTCCGCCACCGGTATAGAAATTTCCAACAGCGGAATAATCCGCGACTGCTTTTGCGAGCTGATATACATCTGCCTCGGAAAGTACCTGGCCGCTTGAAAGTACAAAATTCCGTACTTCCTGCGCTGGAGCATTGAAATTACTTGGAGCCAAAGGACCAGCGGCAAGCACTGGGACATCTTTCATAAATCAACCCCCGTTAAATTTTCGTTGCAAACCATCCTGCATCCATCCCGTCCTCGACTGCCGGATTTGTATAAGTACCGTCTTCTCTTGATAATGACATAATCTTATGAGTCGGGTCAACAATTTGTTGTCCCAAACCTGGATAATACGGCACATCATAAGGTAAAAACTGCTCTTCGTACGGCGGGGTTAAGATATCGATTTCTACTCCTGCTGGCCGTGGTACATATTGTTTTACGATTTCTTTTTGGACATCCGTTAATACATCCATGAATAACCCGAGCGTAAGATGCATCGCGTAAGGCTGCGTTAAATGAATGATAAAAGTTGCTCCTAGAAGTTGTACCATAACCGAAAGGAAGCTTTCACGGACACCCTTACAATGGTTCCGGGCAATCACGGCTTTCAGTAAAAACCGGTATTCATCATCAGTCAATGTAACTTCCCCGGTCGGAAGTGTAAAACTACGGCCAGCACCTTCTATAATACCCAGGACATCAAGCTGAACTCCCACGGCCGTATCGATATCGAAAGCCGTGTCCATTTGGATATAGCCATCGTATGTCTGCTGGAATTGATCGAGCAACAAATCCACGGTTGCCTTGAATTTTGTTGAATTTGCATATTCTGAGGTTATCTGGGCAAGATATTCAGTTTTAAGGCTCATGTAATATTCACCGTTATATCACCAGTAGCAAGCGTCCATTGCTCATTGTATGCCGCGACCAATGGTGCTTGGGTCCCGGGAAATGGATCTGTTTTTTTCGCAACTTCAATCAAAGTAATATCGAAGGTATCAGGATTATTGTACTGTGCCGGGACATATAATTGCGATGGTGTGGCTGCTTTTCCGATTGAATAATTTGTAAAATAAGTTACGAGCGCATCTTTGATAAGATCTTCCGTTGTTGCTTGCCAACCCGTACGCTGATCTCCCGTTATTTGAATTTTTATAGCGGTTTGTGTCGGCCGGTTAAATTTATAGGTCGTAATCGTGCCCTGGCTATCGGTTATATCGACAGTAGTCGAACCGACCATATCGCATCCCTCGGTCCGTTTAACGGCCAGAACATTGGCAATATCGTTGTCATTCCCGCCTTGTACGATAAGTGCGATGCTATGTGGCGGAAGGCCATTTCCGTCAACAACATCGGTATAATTTTCATATAATTTTGCCTGGACAACATTTGCCAGGTTAAGAATATAAGCCAGAATTCCATCCGCAATAGTTATTGACGGTAAAGCAACGCTGAGAGCACGCCGGATCCGGAGAACTGCATCAGTCTCTATCTGGTTCCCAACAGTTGCAGCTGCGGCATTATCGCATGTTTGCCAGCCGACAACCGGCGTTATTATCTGATTTATCGCATGGGCAAGAGCAACGATCGCGCCTGCCGTGATACAGGTAAAAGTCTTATCAATCTGACCTGCGGCCGGAATGGTAAAAGATCCAGAATAAGCCCATTGATTCACGCCGTCGCTTACTATAGGATTTGTTATAACGGTTCCTACAACTCCGACAATCGTTATTACAGCCGTGGAATATGACAAAGATTGTTTTGTCAGGCCATTCAATTTTACAAGCAGGGCAAGGCCATTCCCGGTCGCACCGTTCGGGTTCTGATTATTATAGACAAGCAGACCTTTATTTTCGAGATCTGCAACCATGGCCGCGATAAGTGCGAGCATCTGTCCGTCTTGTGTGTCCGGAGTGATCGCAATATCGGATCCGTAAATTGTTTGATATCCTGTAACCAGGTCGGCAAGAATATCTTCTTCTCTTCTTATCGTGCAACCTGTAGCATCAACGATCATATTGTCACCGGCCCTATTGACGGAGTATTTCCGCTATTATCCTGGACTTTTGCCGTGATAGTCAATGCTCTTGTCTCGCTGTTAAAAATTTGGTTGTATTCCAATATTTCGCTGACCGTTTCAACCGATAGTATAGCATTTTTAATAACCAATGCGACTTGATTTTCGTTGTAATGCTCTCCGTTTATTTTCCCAAACCACTCCGTCCCGGCCGCAAGATCCAGAAACCATTCTCCCTTTATAAGTCTTAAAACTGTTAATATCCGCTGGGTTGTATAATTTTCTCCGCTTACAAAATCGGAATTACCACTTCCGAAACACATATCATTATTTTCATCGAGTTTTCGTACTCTCATGCGGTTCTTATCCCCTTCGTGAAGGTTAATGCCGGATCCCCTGATCCGCCTGCGAGATAATGAATTGTTCCGCTTGCCCCGTCATCAGCTGTCAATGAAGCACCGCGAACATTCTTATCGCTTTTGATATTGTCAGTTGTATCGAGTGTTCCTGTTATTTTAGTGTTGCCCTGGATTTCAAACCCGGTACTCATGCATTTAATATATTTTGCGTTATCCTTTGTTCTTATCACAAGATTATTTTTATCATAATTCGATATTTTTGTGGCAAGATTATTTATTCCTACTAATGCAAAACCATCGCTTAAATCGAAGCTTCGCATCTCAAAAGGCCTACTGCTTTTTGTAACGGAATCGGCTGTCCACCAGTTATCGATACATTTTTCTGAAAAGAACAAAAGGCATTGATCTCCGGCTGCAATCGGAGTTGTTATTATAAAAGATCCTCCCTGGATAAATACTACCGGGCATTCTTTAATCAGCGGATAATCTTCATATCTAAGGCTCTTGTCTTCATTTAAAAAAACCCTCTGAATTGTAGGAAGAGCATCAATCGTCTGATTTGTTTCGTTAAAAGCCATTACTTTCGCTGGTATCACTGTATGAAGTCGCTGAAGAGCATTTTGAATATGGGCGCGTAATGCGTCATCTTCGTTAGCGTTATGCTGCGTTATAATTTCTTTATCCATTTATAGCGGCTCCCTCGAGTATAGAATACCAATCATTTCCCCTGTAATCTCCCTGGTAATTAATCGAAATTATTTTGTAAAAACCATCCTTATCAAGAGTACCGTAAAAGCCTTTTTTATTGTCCCTGATAATCATGCTGTTATCGATATGTATTGTACCGTTTACCCGGAACATAGGATTTATCAAAGATTTTACTTTTATTCCGATTTCCGTTTGCTCCGGAAGACCTATCAGCCCTGTCGCCGCGTTTAATTCAATCGCGTTATTCGTATCGAATCCTGCCAGGACATCATTTGCTCCAAGCATTTGAAGTTGTCCGTCCTGAATACTCCATTGCAGATTGTTGCTATTCGCAATTTCGCGTACATAATCCCTGGCGTTACCACTGAGTACCCTGGGACGCGGCCTTTGATTTGTATTCAGGCCTTTTGTAAAACCGAGAATTGTGTCCTGGGCGCCGGTCATAAGTTGAGTCAGAATTGTCTGATCCGTGGATCCTGCTTCTATAGTTTGATTTATCGTATGTGAATTATAAAAATGATCGCCGTCGCCGCATTCAATAACCGTGGCAATGTCGGTATCTTCTCTTTTTTTAGATATGTACCTGATACGGCCGCTATATATATTACCGAATAATCCTTTATACCCGGCATTCAATATAATTGATAATTTTTCTTTTTGAATTTTATCGATTGTTATTTTTGAAAGGTTATATACGGATATAGTTGAATCATTCGGAGCTTCCTGGGAATTTTTTTTTATATCAAAAACAATTCTTAAAGCGTTGATACTTTCGGAATCAATCTGCAATCCTGTTGTCCCGGGATCACCTATAATAAGAGAATATTTCCTGTTAAAAAGATTAAAGCTCATCTGTAAGATAAACCTTGAAGGTCGATCCGAGGCCTTCGAGTGTAGGATTGTCATTCGTATTAAGTTCATTAACGCAAAATAATCCACCGATATTAAGAGCAAAAGGTTCAAACATATCCGCACCCAGTACAAGGGCAACGCCAGTAATAAGAATTGTATTGCTTATCATTTCGGTTACATCAAAAAACCATCCGTCAGCCTCGTCATTCCAATACATTGTAAATTTCAAAGACTTATCCATCCAATCAATAGTAAGATCCTGGTAAGGTTCGCTTGTGAATATAACTTCTGAAATCATTCGGCACCTTTTATCGTGTTCCAGGCATTAAGAATAAACGATCGGTTTGTTGACACACCTTGGACATTTCCCTGAGAACTGAGAGCAGAATTTTTATTTCTAGTTTTTCCGGCAGTTCTTCTTTCCGACGGGATTTGAACAAATTTTACACTTGCAAACGGTATTTGCTTGAATGTAGCAGTAAATCGGCAAGTATCGGGATTCTTTTTATCCTGCGGAACCGATAATGCCTCTAGCAGCATATTCTCGTAAAGCTTAAAGCCGGTCCCGATTGTAAGTAAAATCCTATTTTCCTGAAGCGTAGAGAGAATTGAAAAAGCCTGTTTGCTCCTAGATTCACCCCCAGAAAATTTATCGTTAAATCTCCGGAAAATACTTATATTGTCGCTTACCCCGGCCTCTATTGTAAGGATGCGCGGATTCAGGTATGCATGATCCGAAATCTTCCCGCCGGTTTCAACCGGATGTTCAGTGATAGTCAACTTACTGTCATGTGTCTCTTTAAAGACACAATCGAGATAATAAGTAACGGCGCTTTGATATGGAGAAGGATTATCGACATCTGCCTGAGTTTTTATATACCGCTGATTTGCAGCGAATAATGAGATAATTCCGCTTCCCATATCAGTAAACCGTTGCCCCCTGGCCGTTTCTTATTGAACTCTTTTTCGTGTTTGCGAGTTCCCTGGTAACTGATTTGCCGGCCGCATGCGGATCCGGAGAACTTATTGTAATATAGATTTTCCGATTGTCATTTTCGACAATACTTTT
>Ga0316627_100000605_pt1 | contig 10369 bp, 15 predicted proteins | sample OWC_Aug_M2_C1_D1_FD_207653 | JGI IMG/M metagenome (GOLD analysis project Ga0316627, IMG submission 207653) | Wetland soil microbial communities from Old Woman Creek delta, Ohio, United States - OWC_Aug_M2_C1_D1_C | ecosystem: Environmental > Terrestrial > Soil > Wetlands | place: USA: Ohio...
ATGGATCTGTGATGTGCGAAGTACCACAGAGATTTGGTTGATTAACTCCTTGGCATTTTTGTGGAGTTCGCGTTCCTGCTTACTGTCCATGCTCCAGCCTCTTGATTGCGGTAAATGAAAATTCCCTCACGAGTTTACTGCTGTCCCCTTTTGTCTTTGTCAGAACGGGTATCGCGTCCTTGTTTCCAAGGAGTCCGAGGGCATAGGCAGAACATGCACGGATCTCATCCATCTTTGCACTGCCAAAAAGGAAAGATTTTCTTTTCAGCATATCAACGAGAAATGCAAAAATCTCCCTGTCCTTCCATTTTGAGAGGATCTCAAAATATTCCTTCTTTTCCTCAAAGTCAACATCTTTGAACGCCTTATCGGCAATCTTGTCCATGATTATTCTTTTTGCCGCTTCAGATGCAACAGTGCCCAATGCCCTGAGTGATGCTGAACGTATCTGCATATCCTGATCTTCCAGACATTCTCTAAGCGTTTGGAATACCCCTCCCCCTCCTAATTCTCCAAGAGCGCGGATGACTTCTTTTCGCACCCTGATGTCAGCATGGCGAACCGTTCGCAGCAGAAATTCCACCGCGCGCTTGTCTGCTATTTTCCTGAAAATATATATAATATTTCTAACAACAAACCACCGGGGATCATTAAGCCCTTTAGCAAGGTTCGTGATGTCTTTCGGACCAAGGAAAATAAGAGCGTCTATGACAACCTTGCGTGCATGTATACTTTCCAGTTCTCCAAGGATGTTCATGAAGGGCGGTATCGCATTCTTGTCGAGGTATTTAACATACTCTTCCACGACCTTGTCCTCGATTTCTTGTCCGCTATCAAGAAGCTCTCCGAGAAGCTTGATGATGGAGCTATTTCCAGCGTATGAAATCACGCGCCGGAAATAATTCTTTATTTCTTCGTCGATATGCGGTTCGCTTATAAGGCCGCTAAGCCGCGAGAGCATGCTGTTCATTATGGCGATATCGCCTCTTTGCATAATGAATTCAGCTGCGCTCATGAAAAAAGTGGTAAGCTCTTCATAGTCTGCTCTTGTCTCTGAAAGATACGGAAGCTCGAACAGCAGGTCAACAAGTTTTTCGGTCTTCCCATGGCCCTCCTGATCGAGCATCTGCATTAACTGCTGAAGGTCCACATCACTGAGCGGAACAATACTGGTATCACCTACAACATCCTGCTCATCAAACGCGTCTTGATATGCCTTCAAAATATTGTCAGGGCTATTGGTGTGTTCTTCGACCTCCTGAATCGCACGGTCCTGATAATTATCTTCGTCAGCAAGCATTGCATCGTCGGCGATATACTGAATGCTCTGAAAATCACGCTCCCAAAGCAGCGTTACAATATCGTCATCTACGACCTCTCGCTCGAAGTCCATTGAGATAATCTTCAGAAACTCCTCCATTTCTTCACTGGAAAGCCCTCGTTTGAAAGTCAATTCCCTCAGGCCATCCTTGAAAAAAAAGAGCGCGAGATTATCCTCCTTTTCAGGATTCACATATACCGGCTCGGCATCCCAATTGATTTCATTTTGTTTGATTTTGAAGACGAGTTCTTCGCGGTAATCAAAATAATCTTTAAAGCGCGCATAGCTGTCCTCGAGGGTCTTCACATAAATAGGATTGTTAGCAGGATACATCCTGATAATCTTCTTAGATTTCAGGATCGCCTGAACAATGTCCCGAGCCGCCTTGAGATCTTCATTTATTTCCATGTTCACAACCTATCACAGGTACCTGAGGGTGTCAATATCATCTAAATAACGGGTATTCGGCGCTCACGGGCAAAGTTTCGGATGACCATCTGTGCCGCATAGAGCCGTTGCAGCTTGAGATTGCGCATGCGTATTGCCTGAACGTCCTTCGATGGAAACCTTTCTGCCCGCAACTCCTTTTGCGTCTTGTCGATCTGATGATAAAAGTCCTTGAGAGATTCAGCGTCGAAGGGTTTCAGGAATAATGGATTAACAGCAACATATCCCTCTGCGATATCGACCGTCAGCGCCTTGGTGCTCTTTCCTCGGACATTACCCATGCGGCTCCTTTCGTTGCATTACCCGTGACAAAAGGATTCCTATTTCGTACAAAACGATAATAGGGATTGCCATCAGTACTTGATTGAATGCATCAGGAGTAGGGGTAAGGGCAGCAGCCATAATGAACGCGGCAAGTACTGCATATTTTCTGTGAGCGGCGAGAGTTGCAGGCGTTACAAAACCAAAACGTGTAAGAAAGATAATTATCAGTGGCAACTCGAAAATCGCCCCGAACGCAAGAATGAACTTAAGACAGAAATCCACATAGCTTCCTACAGAGAGCATTGGTGTCAAATGTAACGTTTTATAGCCAAGAAGAAATGTCATGGCAAAAGGGAGAACGACCAGGAAGCAAAACATAGCACCTGCGGTGAAGAGCAAGGTAGCAGAAAAGAGAAAAGGCAAAAAGTATTTTTTTTCCTTGGGTAGCAATCCTGGTGAAATGAATTTCCAGAACTGAATAAATATGACTGGAAGAGAGAGTATCAGCGCTGAGATAAATGCTACCTTCAGGTGCATCCAGAAAGCCTCTGCAGGGGCAAGGAATACGAGCGACGCAGCCTTTTTTTCGATTATACGAAAAAAAGGGCTTTCAAGAATAACTTTCACCTCGGCCTTTAGAGGGAAAATAAGAATGTCGAAGATTTCTTCTGAATAATTGAAGCAAACAATAAAAATCAAACCAATCGTACCAAGAGAGATAAATATCCGCTTGCGAAGCTCCGTGAGATGCTCTGTCAGCGGCATGCGTGCATCTTCCAATTATTCTTTCTCCTCTGGTTTTTGGCTTTCTTCTTTCTTTTCAGCGATCTCGTCATCCTTAGGAAGATTCTTGATAATATCGTCATCCGGCATTTTGTAATCAACATTAATTTCCTGTTCAATTTGGCTCTTAGCGATATTCACGCCTTTTTTGATTTCCGCAACCCACCTACCCATTGTCTTGGCGAGCTCTGGAAGTTTCTTTGGACCAAAAACAAGGAGCGCCACCACAAAGATGATGAGAAGTTCCTGGAAGCCAATATCAAACATGGGTCCTTATTCTTCCTCTTCAATGATTTTTTTGATTTTTTTCTTGTCCTTTGCGTTCGTAAAAGTAATCATCAGCAGCAAACGGTATTCAGGATTCCGATTCTTAAGATCAACTCCTGCACCAATCGTGGTGAACAAAGAATCTGCTGTCCTCAGACGATATCCCAATCTTGCTTCCAGCTGATCGTACTCGCTGGCGAAGTGGCTTTTCTTTGCCTGAAACTCCGCAAGAATCTCAGAATTGTGGGTTGCAGAGAAAACAATTCCGGAGGTAAAAGTTATCTCGTCCTCAAGATCTCCCTTGCCGGGCCTAAAGTATAACAGATTGAAGCTTCCCTGAAACGGGCCAATCCTCTTGCTGAGGATAATTCCTACCCCTACCCTTCCATCCGTTGTGAGTTCGTCATGACCGACAGGTATGGATGCCGTGAGCAGATATGCAAGGGATGGGCCATACTTGCCTTCGTCGTAGAAGCGGTGCTTGAATCCGATGGCGATATCCTCAAAACCGTCGATGCTACCTTCAAACTGAAGAACATAAGGGACCGACGCAATGAACTCCAAATTATTGCTAATGCCGTAAGCGCCTTTCATGGTCGTCCGGTAAAAATCTACTTGTCGTGAGCGTTCGAGCACTAATTCAACCGAAAACTTGTTCTTGGGGAGGCTTTCGGTACTGAAGGCAGAAAAAACACCGTCCGGGGCGAGAGGTTGCAGGCCGGAAATATCGAAGGCATGAGATGAGCCGAAGAAAAGAAACAGGAAAAGAAAAGAAAAGAAACAGCTTTTTTTCATCGTAGAAAAATAACAGATAGCATTCCATACTGTCAATGAAATAGAGGCCGCTTTCATTCCTGTTTGAGGGCTCTTTGCCATTCTTGTTTCATTGACAAAAAGAGAATATACGAAATATAATCAACAAATTTCCGAGGAGGTCATAATTATGTCCGAATATGTTTCTGAAGCTACGTCTGCGGCATGGGATAAAGAGGTGGTCGGGCACGATGGCGTTGTAATGATAGATTTCTGGGCTGTCTGGTGCGGACCCTGCAGGATGATTGCACCGACGGTCGAAGAACTCGCAAAGGAGTATACGGGAAAAATCAAGGTAATGAAGCTGAACACGGATGAGAATCCAGATATCGCTAGCAGATACAAGATCATGGGGATCCCGACAATCATATTTTACAGGAATGGCCAGGAAGCTGACCGGATTGTAGGTGCGGTTCCGAAACCACAGTTGAAAGCTAAGATTGACGCCCTCATTGCCTGAGTGATGAGTCATCAGTTCGGTTGGAGCATGGGAAAATCATATTTTATTCTCTTGGCAGTAGCAGTTAGTCTTGTTATCTGCTCTTGCAGCAAAAAAAATGACAAGACCGTAGCTGATTCTTCTGTCCAGATCGGCAGCACGGCACCAGACTTTATGCTTACGGATGTTGCCGGCAACAATACGACGCTTTCTTCCTACAAAGGAAAGATCGTTCTTCTTGAGTTCTGGGCAACATGGTGCCCGCCATGCAAAGCTTCAATACCTGACATGGTGGAACTCCAAAAGAAATATCAAGATAAAGGATTTACTGTCCTCGGCGTGTCCATCGATACGGATTCTGATGCAGCGGCGAAAGTTGCTGAGTTCTCATCATCGCACGGCATCACGTATCCCGTTCTGATTGCTGACGAGGCCGTACCGATGACTTACAATGTAATGAGTATTCCGACAAGCTTCCTTATCAGCAGGAATGGAACGGTCATTTCTTCCTACATAGGATATTTTGACGATTACAGCAAGAAGATTTCCGCTGAAATCGAAAAGCATCTCTAATGTTCGATAGTATCAGCGAAAAGCTCGAATCAATATTCAAGAAACTGAAGGGCAAGGGTCTTATTGGCGATGAAGATGTCGATGCTGCCCTTAAGGAAGTCAGACTTGCCCTCCTTGAAGCTGATGTTAATTTTAAGGTTGTAAAGGACTTTATCCAGCGAATAAGGGAAAAAGCCCACGGCAAGCAAGTACTGGACAGTCTTACTCCCGGACAGCAGGTCGTTAAGATTGTTCATGAAGAGCTCTGTTCGCTTCTTGGCAGTTCTAATGCCAGGATTACGCTTTCGCCGAATCCCCCGACCATTATTATGATGGTCGGCCTCCATGGCTCGGGCAAGACTACAACATCAGCAAAGCTCGCCCGTATCTTCAAAAAGGAAGGCCGCCGCCCTCTTCTTGTTGCATGCGATCTCCAGAGGCCTGCGGCTATTGACCAGCTGATAACGCTAGGATATCAGATAGACATCCCCGTTTATTCCACGAAAGAGACTAGGGACCCCATAACGGTCATTTCAGAAGCCTTGAAAAAGGCTAAGACGGAGGCATATGACGTAATGATAGTCGATACAGCAGGCCGTCTGCACGTCGATGACTCCCTCATGACGGAACTCAAAAACATAAAAAACGTCCTGGATCCCAAGGAGACCCTTTTCATTGCTGATGCAATGACTGGCCAGGACGCGGTGAACATTGCACGTCAGTTCAATGAGCAGATCGGCATTGACGGTATCATACTCACGAAAATGGACGGTGATGCCAGGGGTGGAGCTGCTCTTTCCATCAGGGAGATCACTCAGAAACCAATCAAGTTTATCGGTAGCGGCGAAAAGATAGACATGCTTGAGCCGTTTCATCCTGATCGCATAGCGTCGCGTATCCTCGGGATGGGCGATATCCTCAGTCTTATTGAACAAGCTCAGAAATCATTTGACCAGAAGGAGGCAGAATCCCTTCAGAAGAGGATACTTGAAGACTCATTTACCTTTGATGATCTTAAAGAACAGCTCAAGAAGATACGGAACATGGGTCCACTTGAAAGCATCCTCGGCATGATACCCGGCATGAATAAGGTAAAAAACATGCAGGTTGATGAGCGGGAGTTTGTAAAGATCGAGGCGATTATCAGTTCCATGACAAAAAAGGAACGTGTGAATCATAATATTCTGAATGGAAGTAGGAGGAAACGCATTGCACTGGGGAGTGGAACGACCGTTGCCGAAGTCAACCGGGTCATCAAACAGTATGTCGAACTCAAAAAAATGCTCAAGATGTTTAGAGGCAAAAAGAACCTCAGATTGCCACGTTCTTTGCCCTTCTGATCCCTTTACATTCAAGAATAATTTATATTAAACTTTATAACTTACACAAGGAGGTGTTTTTTGGTAAAAATTCGGCTGACAAGACTTGGGTCACACAAAAAACCGTTCTATCGGATGATCGTTACCGACTCAAAAACAAGGAGAAACGGACCGTTCATCGAGATACTCGGCACCTATGATCCGCTAAAAGAGCCTTCCGATATTAAGATAGATATGGAAAGGGCAAAGTTTTGGCTGGGAAAAGGAGCACAACCATCGGATACCGCAAAAAGGCTAATGCAAAAAGCCGGTCTCTAACATCACTCTCGTCGACCTGGAGGTGGGCAACATGAAAGAATTGGTTGAGGTAATGGCAAAAGCTCTTGTTGACAAGCCCGAAGATGTATCTGTAAACGAAATCGATGGTGAGAAGACGACAGTATATGAGCTGCGTGTTGCAGCCGGAGATCTCGGCAAGGTGATTGGAAAACAGGGCAAAACTGCACGCGCAATGAGAACGATCCTGAGTGCTTCCGGTACCAAGATCGGTAAACGCTGCGTTCTCGAGATTCTTGAATAAGAGGAGATCCTTCCTTAGAACTGATCGGCGTAGCACGCATCATTAAGGAGCGGGGGATACGAGGTGAAGTCAAGGCTCTCCCCCTTACAGAAGCATCCATCGCAATTCCCGTCCACACAGAAGTGCAGATTCTTTTTCCGTCGGGGAAACGTGAGGTTCGAACTATCCATTCCGTGCGTAACGACAGAGGCTCGCTCATTATATTGTTCGAAGGGATCAACAGCCGGGAAGAGGCAGCCATGCTCCGCAAGGCTGTGATCGAAGTCCAAGAAGAAAACCTCCCCGCATTGCCGGAGAACAAATTCTATCACCGTCAGATCATTGGACTTATCGTGGTCACACCTGAAGGGAAGAAGATCGGTCAGATTGCTGAGATCATAGAAACAGGGAGTAATGATGTATATGTCGTAAAGGGACAGGGGAAGGAATATCTCATCCCTGCGATAAAGGATGTCATTTCGTGCATAGACCTCAGTTCAGGTACTGTTATCATAGCACCTATGAGGGGTCTTTTGGACTAAGGTATTTCTGAGATGGCTGAGCTACAGAAAAAATTCAGCGTAGTTACGATATTCCCTGACATGGTAAAAAGCTATCTCGGATACAGTATTCTGAAACGGGCAATAGAAAAGGGACTCATCTCGGTTACTGTATATAATCTTCGTGACTATGCCACTGACAAGCATAATACCGTCGATGATTACCCTTACGGTGGTGGACCTGGCATGGTCATGAAGCCTGAGCCGTTCTTTCGGGCAGTGGAAGACATGTGGCCTTTCAGACAATCCTGCCGGGTCATCATGCTTTCTCCCCGCGGAAGGGTCTTTACCCAGGATGTTGCACGAGAAGTCGCGGAGGATGCCAGAGAGACGGTTTTCCTGTGTGGCAGATACGAAGCAATAGACGAGAGGGTACGGGAACGCCTCATTGATGATGAAATTTCTATCGGAGATTACATTTTGACTGGCGGAGAGCTGCCAGCTTTGGTTATAATAGATGCCGTTTCCCGGTTGCTGCCCGATGTGTTGGGTGATAACCAGTCAGCTGAGGATGAATCCTTCAGCAAGGGTTTGCTGGACTATCCGCACTTCACGCGCCCTGAAGAGTTCAGAGATATGCGTGTACCTAAGGTATTGCTATCAGGCAACCATGAAGATATACGGAAATGGAGGAAGCAGCAGTCCCTGAAAACAACCTTACAGAAGAGACCTGAACTGCTGGGAACATATATACTCTCTGATGAAGAGAAATTTCTTTTTGAAAAGCTAAAGGAGGAACTGTTATGAATATGATCAATGCTGTCGAGGAAGGGTTCAAGAAAGACCTTGGCTCTTTCAGGGTAGGAGATACCGTAAAGGTCTATGTCAAGGTCGTTGAAGGGGACAAGGAGAGGATCCAGCCGTTTCAGGGTGTTGTTATAGGCAGAAAGGGTGGCGGAACGCGTGAAAGCTTTACCGTCAGGAAAATATCCTTTGGCGTTGGCGTAGAGAGGGTATTCCCTGTCTGTTCTCCCAACATTGATCGCGTGGAACTTATCAAACAGGGAAAAGTAAGAAGTGCAAAGCTTTACTACCTCAGAACCAAGAAGGGCAAGGCCGCAAAGATAAAAGAAAAAGAATTTTCTGCACAGTAATTTCTTTTCATGGATATCTACCGGCATGACGATTCCTTCAGATGCAAGGGATTTCCGGTAATTGCAGGCATAGATGAAGCCGGACGGGGCCCCATTGCCGGCCCCGTTGTCGCTGCTGCCGTAATCCTTCCCAGCGCACTAAGAATCGACGGGCTCAGGGACTCAAAAAAAGTGCCGGAAAAGGAACGTGCATTCCTGTTCTGGGAAATCCTTGTTTCTGCCGTAGATATCGGTGTAGGCATGATCGACAACATGGAGATTGACAGAATCAACATTCTCCGGGCAACTATGACTGCAATGAAATATGCCGTGGAGGATCTTACAACGACTCCTGATGCACTCATTGTTGACGCTGTCACGATTCCCGTGACGAACATCAAGCAGTTTTCCATAGTTAAGGCTGATGCGAGGAGTGCAGCTGTTGCTGCCGCATCCATCGTTGCAAAGTATGTCAGGGATATGCTAATGCTGCATTTTGATGGCATATATCCCCAATATAACTTCAGAAAGCACAAAGGATATTGCACAAGGGAACATATGGACAAAATCTTACGACATGGTCCATGTGCACTCCATCGGAAATCCTTTAAGCAGGTGATGACGACCGAACTCCCTTTTCCATTGTCATGAGACGTTTTCTTGTCATATAATTACGACATGCCATTAATTACAGACAAGGAACGCATCGATGAGGCACTCGAACTTCTCTGGGTACTCAATGAAGATCAACATCCTGACATCAGCCATTTTAAGAAGAACTCTGACGATGCTGATATCGAGGCCATGGTTGAGACCCTACTGCACGAAGACCTGGCATCGATCCTCGGCACGGAAATTCGCCTTACGGAAAAGGGTCATAAGGCGGCCCGTGGTTTGATACGAAGACAGCGGCTTGCTGAAAGGCTTTTCACAGATGTGTTTGAAATGCCTGATGATTCCGTTGTGAACGATGCATGCAAGATGGAACACATCCTGAGCGAAGAACTCACCGAAAGCGTATGCACATTCCTTGGTCATCCGCCGAACTGTCCCCATGGGAAGCCTATACCTCGTGGCGAATGCTGCAAGAAGTTCAAAGTCGAAGTCACCCCAGTCGTTATGAGGCTTTTAGAATTTGAAGTTAGCTCTGCCGGAAAGATAACCTTTATTGTTCCGTCTGACGCGGCAAGAATCAGCAAGCTGAATTCGCTCGGCATCGCCGCAGGCAGCATTATAAGACTTATCCAGAAAACGCCATCGTTTGTCGTCCAGGTGGACGAGACAACGGTTGCTCTCGACCCTGAGATAGCTAAAGAGATTTACGTTCGTAAAGTCGTTTTTTGACCCTGTCATTCGCGTATGGTTTGCATCACGCTTGATACAATAACGATATGTCTACTGCAGAAGAACGATTGCAGCAAGCATACTCTGCACAGGGCGATGAACTCTGGAACCTCCTTCGCGACCCCCATCCCCAGGTGATTTTAAACACAATCCTCAACAGGAATCTCAGCGAAGATATGGCGCTTTTCATTGCAAAAAGACGGAATGTCCCTGTTGAGGCGCTTGGCTTTCTGGCCAATGATAAGAGGTTCAGGGATAGTTTAACACTTAAGCACGCTCTTTGCAGAAATCCAAAGACGCCCCAGCGGATTGTTTTTTCGCTTCTCAAGTTCTTAAGGATTTTTGATCTTGGGGACCTTACCCGAGACCGGTCTGTTCCCATAACCGTGCGTCAGAAGATCGAGCTCATGATTGCAGAAAAGGCTCCTTCCCTGCCCTCTGGTGTGAAGATAGCCCTTGCAAAACGATCTAGCGCGAACATCATACTGTTTCTCATGGAACACGGGGACAGGAATGTCATTCGCGCCTGTCTTGACAGTCCGGTCATTACCGAAACACATCTCTGCACGGTCATCAACAGGCCATTGATTAACCCTATACTCATTCGTCTCATAAGCGAGCATCTGAA
>Ga0316627_100000606_pt1 | contig 10364 bp, 7 predicted proteins | sample OWC_Aug_M2_C1_D1_FD_207653 | JGI IMG/M metagenome (GOLD analysis project Ga0316627, IMG submission 207653) | Wetland soil microbial communities from Old Woman Creek delta, Ohio, United States - OWC_Aug_M2_C1_D1_C | ecosystem: Environmental > Terrestrial > Soil > Wetlands | place: USA: Ohio...
GAGTGCGCCACCCCCCTGGCGCGGAAATGTGCAAATTGCGGCCGGCAGCTCTCCGCCACGGCTAAGTTCTGTCCTGAGTGCGCCCACCCGAGTAGATTGACGCCAGAAACCGCCACCGCCCCGCGCTTCGCCTCCCCCGAGAGCTACACCCCCAAGCACCTCGCCGAACGCATCCTCACCTCGAAGAGCGCTCTCGAGGGCGAGCGCAAGCAGGTCACGGTCCTCTTCGCCGACCTCAAGGGCTCGATGGAGCTGCTCGCGGACCGGGACCCCGAGGAGGCGCGCAGGCTCCTCGATCCCGTGCTCGAGTACATGATGGAGGCCGTCCACCGCTACGAGGGCACCGTGAACCAGGTGATGGGCGACGGGATCATGGCCCTCTTCGGCGCCCCCCTTGCCCACGAGGACCACGCCGTCCGCGCCTGCTACGCTGCCCTCCGGATGCAGGAAACGGTCGCCCGATACGCCGACGGCGTCTTCCGCTCCCACGGCGTCACCGTGCGCATTCGCGTCGGCCTCAACTCGGGCGACGTCGTGGTGCGCGCCATCGGGAGCGATCTGCACATGGACTACACGGCGGTGGGGCAGACCACGCACCTCGCGGCGCGCATGGAGCAGCTCGCCGACCCGGCCACGACCCTCCTCACCCCCGACACGCTGCGCCTGGCCGAGGGCTACGTCCAGGTGAAACCGCGAGGCCCCGTCCCGGTGAAAGGCCTTGCGGATCCTGTCGAGGTCTACGAGCTGACCGGCGCCAGCGCCGTGCGGTCGCGGCTCCAGGCGGCCGCCGCGCGCGGCCTCAGTCGCTTCGTGGGCCGCGACGGCGAGATGGAGCAGCTCCGTCACGTCCTGGAGCAAGCCGGCCAGGGGCGGGGCCAGGTCGCGGCCATCGTCGGCGAGCCCGGCGTGGGCAAATCCCGCCTCGTCTTCGAGCTGACCCACTCCCATCGCGTCGCGGGCTGGCTGCTCCTCGAGGCGGGTTCGGTGTCCTACGGCAAGGCGACGAGCTATCTGCCCGTCATCACCCTCCTCAAGGGCTACTTCCGGATCGGCGACCGCGACACCTACCGGGACATCCGCGAGAAGATGACCGGGAAGCTCCTCACGCTCGATCGCGCCCTCGAGCCGACGTTGCCGGCCCTCCTGGCCCTCCTCGACGTGCCCGTCGACGATCCGCAGTGGGAAGCGTTAGACCCGCCCCGGCGCCGGCAGCGGACGCTCGAGGCGGTCAAGCGCCTGCTCCTGCGCGAGACCCAGCTCCAGCCGCTCCTCGTCGTCTTCGAGGATCTGCACTGGATCGACTCCGAGACGCAGGCGCTCCTCGAGCGGCTCGTCGAGAGTCTGCCCACCGCGCGGGCACTCCTTCTGGTCAACTACCGGCCCGAATATAGCCACGGCTGGGGGAGCCGGACCTACTATACCCAGCTCCGCCTGGACGCGCTGCCCCCGGAGAGCGCCGGGGCGTTGCTCGACGGCCTGCTGGGTCCGGACGCCTCGGTCGAGCCGCTCAAGAGCCTCCTCGCCGGCCGGACCGGGGGCAATCCGCTCTTCCTCGAGGAGAGCGTGCGCACGCTGGTCGAGACGAAGACCCTCCTCGGCGCGCGGGGCGCCTACCGCCTGGCCCAGCCGCTCGAGACGATCCAGGTGCCGGCCACGGTCCAGGCCATCCTCGCCGCGCGCATCGACCGGCTCCCCCCGGAGGAGAAGCGCCTGCTCGACACCGCGGCCGTCATCGGCACGCACTTCTCCTTCGCGCTCCTCGAGGCGATTGCGGAGGCGAGCGAGGAGGCCCTCCGCCAGGGCCTCACCCATCTCCAGGCCGCCGAGTTCCTGTACGAGGCCAGCCTCTTCCCCGATCTCGAGTACACCTTCAAGCACGCCCTCACCCACGAGGTGGCCTACGGGAGTCTCCTCCACGAGCGCCGCTGCGCGCTGCACGCCCGGATCGTCGAGGCCATCGAGCGGCTGTACCCCGACCGGCTCGAGGAGCAGACCGAGCGCCTGGCGCACCATGCGCTCCGGGGGGCGCTGTGGCCGCGGGCGGTGCAGTATCTCCGCCGGGCCGGGCAACGGGCGGTCGACCGCAATGCCTTCGGGCAAGTCACGGCGTATTTCGAAGAGGCGCTGCAGGCCCTCGCGCATCTGCCGCCGAGTCGGGAGACGGAGGAGCTGAGATTCGATCTCACGCTCGGCCTCCGCTATGGCCTGGGGCCCCTGGGGGAGCTCGACCGAGCGCTCGACTACTCGCGGCGGGCGCTGACGCTGGCGGAGGCGCTCGGCGACCCGGGTCGACTCGCCCACGCGATGAACGCAGTGACGAATACCCTGACCCTGAGCGGAGTTGCCGCCGGAGCCGTCCCGCAGGGAGAGCGAGCCCTCGCCCTCGCCGAGACGACCAGCGACATCTTCCTGCAGATTTCAATCCGCTATAACCTGGCGCAGGCGCTCACGAGCCTCGGCGACTTCCGCCGAGCCATCACGCTCCTCGAGCACAATGTGGAGGCCCTCGGGGGCGCGGGCGACACGACTTCTCTGCGCCCCGGCGGACATTCGTTGCCGGGCGTCCTGACACGCACCTGGCTGGCCTGGTGCCTGGCGGAGCTGGGAGAGTTTGACCGGGCGCTGACTGTGGCGGAGGAAGGCGCCAGGGCCGGGCTGGCCCTGGACACCGCCATCAATCGCCTGGCCGTATCGTTCGGCCTCGCCTGGCCTCGCATCCTCCGCGGCGACCCCACGGAGGCCATCCCCGTCTTGGAGCGGGGGCTCGCCATCGCCCACGACATGAGCATTCGGATGTGGTTCCCGGCCTTCGCCGGCTCTCTCGGCTATGCCTATGCGCTCTCCGGGCGCGGGACGGAAGGGCTCGCGCTGCTCGACGAGGCCCTGAGCGTGGATGAGAGGGGTGTTAGAATCGGCCGCGGATCCCGGCTGAGCTTCCTGAGTGAGGCCTATCTGCTGGCGGGGCGGCCGGCCGATGCGCTCGCCGCCGCGGAGCGCGGCCTCGAGTGGACCCGCGCGCGCCACGAGCGCGCTCAGGAGGCGCGGAACCTGCGCGCGCTGGCCGAGGCCACGGCGCAGAGGACCCCGCCCGACCTCGCCTTGGCCGACCGCCTGGGCCGGGAGGCCAGCGCGCAGGCCGAGCAGCTCGGCATGCGCCCCCTCGTCGCCCGCTGCCACTTCGACCTCGGCAAGCTCGCTCGCCGCACGGGCCAACCGCAGCGAGCGCAGGAGCATCTCGCCACCGCGACGACGCTGCTCCGCGAGATGGGCATGCGCTTCTGGCTGGAGCAGGCGGAGGCGGAGCTGCGCGGGGTGGCGTGACGCGTGCCGTCGCGAGGACACTGGGGGCGCAGAACAACGCAGTCGAGCAGCCCGCTGGCTCGCATTCGCTCGCCGCGGCTGCTCACCGCGGGCGCTACCTGGTCATTGGGGGTTCTTCTTGGTCTTCCGTCCCCCGGTCATGTCCCAACTCGATTGGCGGTCCCGGCTGCCCTTGACATCCGCCCCGATCTGGAGTGGAGTACACGAGAAAGGGGAGGTTGCCATGAAGCCCGGCGAAGTTGTGCTCACCGTCATCCTCGCTCTCGCTCTCTTCGCGGCCCCGGTCCCCTCCCTCGGACAACAGCCGGGGAAGGTCTATCGCATCGGTTATCTCGTGGTTGGTCCAGCTCCCGCAGAAAGGACCCCGCAGAATTGTCCAATAAAGGGCAGTCCTAACTGGCAGGCATGGCTGGAGGGATTGCAGGAGCATGGGTACATCTGGGGCCGGAACCTCGTCATCGAGTGCCGGTATACGGAGGGGCGGGAGGAGCGAGCCCCGGCCTTCGCGGCGGAGCTCGTAAGTGTCAAGCCTGACCTCATCTTTGCCTATGGTTCCGCGCAGGTCCGGGCGGCCAAGCAGGCCACCAGCACGATCCCCATCGTCATGGGGGGTGTCATCGACCCCGTTGAGCAGGGGCTGGTCGCCAGCCTCGCGCAGCCGGGCGGCAACGTCACGGGCCTGACGTTCAGTGCCGGTCGGGAGATCGTGGGAAAGCATTTGCAGCTCCTCAAGGAGGCTGTCCCCAAGGTGTCCAGTGTGGCCGTCCTCGGGTATTCGGGTACGCCAGCCTTCTACCGGGCGGAAACGCAGGCAGCGGCGCAGGCGCTCGACCTGACGTTGCAGTTCTATGAAGTCGGGGGTCCCGAGGCGTTCGAGGGTGCCTTTACGGCGATGGCCACGGCGCGGGTGGAGGCGCTCCTCGTGCTGCCGCACGTGTTAATCAGTGCCCACAGAAAACGGATCGGCGAACTTGCCGCACAGAGCCGGCTGCCAGCAGTGTACCCCTACAGAGAGGCTGCCGAAGCTGGGGGACTCATGGGCTATGGGACGAACGTACCTGCCATGTGGCGGCGCTTCGGCCTCTACATTGACAGAATCTTCAAAGGTGCCAAGCCGGGCGATCTCCCTGTGGAGCAGCCGACTAAGTTCGAGTTGATCATCAACCTCAAGACCGCCAAGACCCTCGGGCTGACGATCCCCCAATCGCTTGTCATGCGGGCGGACGAGGTGATCGAATGAGACAATTGCGGATTGCCGATTTCGGATTGCGGATTGAGGGACCTGCGGTATTCATCGCAGCCCTTGTCCTCGCCCTCCTCGCCGTGCCGCTCGGTGCCGAGGCGCAGGAACCGGGAAAGGCATACCGCATCGGCACGCTCACCACCAGTGCGCCGACCGCGCCCGAGAGCGGCCACCACTGGGCGTCGTTCTTCCTGGCTCTCCGCGAACTCGGCTACGTGGACGGACAGAACCTCGTCATCGAGAGCCGATACGACGAGGGCAAGCCCGAGCGCCTGAACGATCTAGCCGCCGAACTCGTCCGGCTCCAGGTCGACGTCATCGTGGCAGTCGCGACGCCGAAAGTGCGCGCCGCCCAGCAGGCGACCAAGACGATCCCCATCGTGATGGTGGCGGTGGTCGATCCGGTGGGGGCCGGGCTCGTCGCGAGCCTGGGGCGGCCGGGGGGGAATACCACAGGCCTCAGCATCCTGTCTGTGGAGCTCAGCGGGAAACGCTTGGAGCTCCTCAAGGAGGTCGTGCCCGGGGTCTCCCACGTGGCCGTCCTGTGGAATCCAAACAACCGGAGCAACGCGCTCCAGCTCGAAGAGAATACGGTCGTCGCCCAGGCGATGGGCGTGACCCTTCAGCCCCTTGCGGTGCGTGGTCCCCACGATCTCGACGACGCCTTTCAGGCCGCCACGCGGGGGCGCGCCAACGCTCTCATGGCGTTGGATGACCCGGTCATCTTTATTCAGCGAGAGCGGATCGTGGCGCTTGCCGCGAAAAGCGGACTGCCCGCGGTGTACGGGTTGACGGGGATTGTCGAGACTGGCGGGCTCATGAGCTACGGGACCAACCTGCGCGAGCATTTTCGGCGCGCAGCCACCTACGTCGACAAGATTCTCAAGGGCGCCAAGCCCGCCGACATTCCCGTCGAGCAGCCGACGACATTCGAACTGGAGATCAACCTCAAAACGGCGAAGGCGCTCGGGCTGACGATCCCGCAATCGCTCCTCCTGCGCGCCGACCGCGTCATCGAGTGACCGGCGGTGTCCGTTTGCACTCCGTGCAGGCAGTGCGATTCCAGTGGGCGGGCCACCGAACCACGGCTCGCAGAGCGACGTGTCGCGAGCGTCGCGCGCCTGAAGTCGGGCGTTACGCGGCTATTCGTATCCGTTCTTGCGCGTACACCCCCCGAACACAGCCTTTATAATGAACGGACTTTCTCCTGAAGCGGCACGGACTCGAACGCGCGCAGCGACGATGTCCGGTCAGTCGAGAGCATCTCAAGGATGGTGCGGGGGGACCGGCACCCATTCAGGACTGGCGTCGCCAGCGCCATCAGGATAACATCCGGCAAAGATCCCATCCGCTGCTTCGTCGATGACGTCGGCCCGCGGGGCGGGCGCCGGCGGGAGCGGAGCGCGTGACCGAGGGCGAGACTGAGCGATGTCCGACCGCAAGTACCGACAGCGCGGGTATCAGGACGACGACCGAAAACCGCCGCGGGCGCCGCGGGCGCCCGGTCCTCGTCCTCCCGCCGACCAGCCCGAGGGGCCGCGCGCCCTGCACCTGATGAAGTGGCGGGAGGTCATCCGCTGCGCGCGCTGCGCGGGCGAACTGTCCAGCGCGGACGTGAGCAACGCGCGGTGCGGCAAGTGCGGCGCCGAGCTCCACGCGTGCACGCAGTGCGCGTTCTTCGATCCGGGCGCCCGTCTGCAGTGCCGGCAGCCGATTGCGGCGCGGATTGCCGTGAAGGATGCTCGCAACGACTGCACGCTCTGGAAGCCGCGCACGACCGTGGAGCGCGAAACGCAGGCCGCCGCCCCCAGTAGGTCCGGGCGGCAGGCCTTCGACGACCTCTTCAAGTAGCGCCGCCTGGCCCGCCAACTCGGGACCCTCGCCAACCTCGCCCGTCCGACAGCACTTGATCAGCCCCAGAGGCGCTCAGCGCCTTTCCGCACGGCCCAGCCGCCATGGCGGCCCTCACCCAACTCGCCGCGGAATTCGGGCATACCTTTCTGTCGCCCCATCTGGGACTGCCGCGCAAGCATCGCCCGACGCTGGCATTCCGAGTCCCGGGACGCGCGGGTGCTCCGGCAAGCAGACCCGGCGTGGTGAGGTCCTCGTCCAACTCGGGCCGGCGGATGCCACCACGTGCGGTTCGACGAAAGAGGCATGCCACGCTACTGGCGCAAGAACAACGCCGCCTTCGAAGCATACGGGAGCGCACCGTACGCCGACTTCAGGGAAGAAGCGTTCCAGCCGGATGGCTCTCGCTGGCCTGACGACCACTGGCTCAAGCGCGTGGATGGGCGTTTGGCTGGCCACCACGCGCTATCCAGCCGACAGCACCGAGCGCGATCCTCAAGTGGGCGCGCCAACTGCAGCTGATGCGCTGGACGTTAGCCGTCACACCAACCACGCTCTATCCCTCCAGTGCCCACCTTTGCCCGTACTGGGGAACCACTAAGGACTCGAATCCCAGGGTCAAGCGCGCACGAGCAGCCACCGCGTGGCCGAAACGAGCTGCCCAGACTGCCCGGGCGGCCTTGACCGTCCTTCCACTGTAGTGTATTGTCACACAGAGAATACTTCAAGAGGAGGACTGTCATGCGCACCATCGTTTCTGTGAGCCTGCCGCCGGACTTGGCGGCGGAGCTGAATCGCCTCGCACGCAAAACCGGGCGCACCAAGAGTGACATCCTCAAGGAGTCCTTTAGCGCATACCTCTGGGAGACGCAATTCCGGGCGCTCCAACGCTACTACCTCCCGCGCGCCAAGAAGGCCGGGCTCCTCACGGAAGAGGACGTCTTGCGCGCCGTCTCATGAGGGCCGTGCTGGATGCGAACGTGCTAGTGGCGGCCTACCTCACCGAAGGCCTCTGCGCGCGCCTGCTCCGCCGGGCCCGCCGGGGGCAATTCGGACTGATCACCTGCGCCCAGATCCTCACGGAGACGCGGGACAACATTCAAAAGCTCACGTCGCCCTCCAGCGAGGCGCTGGACGCCACCATGGCACACCTTTTCGCCGCCAGCAGCATGATCACGGCCATCCCACCCTTGGGCCGGCGCGTCTGCCGCGACGCAACGGATGACGGCATTCTCGCCTGCGCCCGCGCCGCCCGCGCGGACTATCTGGTCACCGGGGACCGGGACCTCCTCACGCTTCGCACCTTCGACGGTATCCCCATCATCCCTCCACGTTCCTTCGAGGCCCTCTTTACGGAGTGAGCCCCCTCCACGGGACCTCGGCGGTGCTCGCCTGGTGCGCAGGGGTGCAGGCCGAGCGTCGCCCCCCGATTCAGCCCAGGGCTTCAACGCACGCCGATGGTTGCGCGCCAGTGCCCACGTGTGGCCCAACTGGGGAGCCACGCGGGACTCGAACGCATTCTCCATCCGGCCAAATGACTGCCTTCGCAGGGAGCCTTGCCGACGCGACAATGCCGCGGTTTGGTCTTGACAACCGTATCGGGGTCGCGGCATGCTCGGCGGCGCCGAAGGGTCCGGGCGGCGCGCATCGCAGATCGGCCCACATCGTGACACCCCCGGATGGCAATTTCCAATCAACCCTCACCTGACGATTCTCATCATGCGACTACAAGACAAAGTGGCTCTCATCACGGGCGGGGCGGCGGGGATCGGCGCGGAGATCGCGAAGCGGTTTGCGGCGGAGGGCGCGACGGTTCTCATCGGGGACCTGGACGCGGGCGCAGCGGAGCGGATGGCGGAGAACGTCCGCCACACCGGAGGCCGGGCGCGATTTGTTCCTCTCGACGTGACGAGCGAGGCGCACTGGAAAGCGGCGCTGGACGGCATCCGGGCCTCCGAGGGGCGGCTCGATATCCTCGTAAACAACGCCGGGATCACTCGGCGGATTCCCATTGTCGACATGCCGATGGAGGATTTCGAAGCGATCATGGCGGTGAATGTCCGGGGAGTGTTTCTCGGGATCAAGCACTCGCTGCCCTTCATGAAGGAGCGGGGTGGCGGCTCGATCGTGAACATTTCGTCGATCTGCGGCCTCGTGGGACACAAATACACGAACGAAACGTATACCACGTCCAAGGGGGCAGTGACCCTCCTGACGAAGAGCGTGGCGGTTCGCTATGCTCAGGACAACATCCGGTGTAACTCGATCCATCCTGGTACGGTGGACACGCCGATGGTGCAGCAGCTGTTCAGAGACCCGGAGAAGAAGAGGGAACGCTTGGAGGAAGTTCCCCTGGGGAGACTCGCCACCGCCTCGGACGTGGCCAACGCGGCCCTCTTCCTCGCCTCCGACGAGGCCAGCTTCATCACCGGCGTGGCGTTGCCCGTTGACGGGGGTCTGACGGCGTATTGAGTCAGGGCCCTCCGTGCCCGGATGTCGGCAACCGGCCTTTTCCGTCCGCAGCACCCCTCGTACCCCGGAAACCTCGCTCGCGGCCTTCTGCCCCAACTCCCGCCGGTTCGTTATCCTCACTGGTCGGCATTGGTCACGCCTAACGAGGGATCGCTTCTAGGCGGTCGGTCAGGCCTGGCGTGGCGAGACAGTTTCATCGGTTCAGTGCCAGCTGGTCTGGCGAAGCTGACTTCGTGTCATTGGCATCCGCCGCAATTACAGGATCTCCGAGACCCAGCGTTCGCGGGCTCGCATGTGGCCGACGAAGAATCCACGCAGATTTTCGAGGGCATGCGCGTCGGCGGCCGACGAGTGCGCGGCGCGAAACACCCCGGAACGACTGTTGCAGAGCGAAGAGGGGGAGACGCAGCGGCGTGTGGCTGGCGGAGTTCCGAGAAGAACCTCAACACGAAGACCCCACGGTCGAGGGAACCTGTCCGGACGTTCACACATCTTCGTGGCTACTCAACCTCCTGGGGTAGTTGTCAGGGAGCACCCCAGGACTGGTGGTCAAGTCCCATAATCTGCTGTGTGGAGAGCCCTGCCCATGTTGAAGACATTGTTCGGACTCACGACCCTCGTCCTCCTGCTCGTCCTCATCGGTTATGCGACTTCCAGCGGGCCATCCGATCCCAACTTCTCCGATCTCGGCCTCACCGCCTCCGCCGTGCGCGACCCGAACGGCGTCTGGCGACTGCAATTCGACTTGCGATATACGGGGGAGACACCTCTCGTTCTCTACGAAGGGTCGCTTCCGTGGAAGAATCCCCGCGACCTCTTGCTCGTCGGTTGCGCGTTGAATGCGGCTAACATACGCTTGGTCCCTGCCGAGGCCCCGATGCGCGAACTGCCGCCGGCCTCTCTCACCCTGAATCCCGGGGATATACTCTCGGGGAGCGTGAACCTATCCGCCACGCTCCCTGGACTCGCGGAGGCGATCCAGGGAAGCGACGTGGTCCTCTTCTGGAGCCACGAGATGAAATCGGCGGATAAACAGCCGCTCCCGCGACTGAACGGCGGCGCCGTGATCCCGCGGCAAAGCTGACGCGACCCGACCGGCTGTAGCAGGCTGCCGAAAAATGGCCCATCTACCGGGTACCCATTCTGATGGGTACCCACCTGCGGTGGGCACCCCCGCGCCGGGTACCCGTCGAGACGATGGGTGCGACGCTGCGGCGTACCTGGAGTACTCCTTGACCCACATGGTGTGGGTGTCCCGCCCATCGCTTGCCGCCTTGCATCTGGACCTTCTTTAGCAGCCTGGAGCAGCAAGCGTTTCAACATCCTGCTAAACCAGACTTGCCATAGGCTTCCGAGGATGCGCGGCTCGACCAGCCCCGGTCCGCACTGCTCATGCTGCGTTCGGCGCACGGGATAGGGGCCGGCGTGACACTCATAGAATTGATTGCTCTCACGACATACGAAACGCTGCCTCCCT